>Ga0318568_10000608_pt1 | contig 14446 bp, 7 predicted proteins | sample GRESIP088b5f21_FD_203690 | JGI IMG/M metagenome (GOLD analysis project Ga0318568, IMG submission 203690) | Tropical soil microbial communities from Luquillo Experimental Forest, Puerto Rico - GRE.SIPMG.088b5f21 | ecosystem: Environmental > Terrestrial > Soil > Tropical forest > Bulk soil...
TGGGTCGCGGTCACGGGTGCCAGGATGCTGGTCGCGGCGGCAGCGGCCAGCCACCATTCATTGATATCGATCGGAGGGGGTGGTGCGGGGGGCATTGCGTTCTCTCCTGCCAGGGGTCAGTACTTCCAGATCACGCCCAGTGTGCCGGACGTGTTGGTGCTGCTGAAATTGGGGATGTTGGAGTTGATGTTGGTGTATTCCAACTGGAACTGCACCGCCATGTCGCGCGACACGGGCGCCACGTTGATCAAGCCGAGTCGCCACTCGGTATCCGCACGTGTGGTGGACAGGCTGACCAGCGGATCGATCGCCCGGTAGTCGCGGCGCGTGGCGCTGCTGATCAGGGTGGTGGCCCAGGGCAGCGCGGTCAGGGAGAACGGCGAGGCGTAGCTGAAAACATACGACAGGCGCAGTTCCGGTCCGCGGTAGCCGGTGGATGCCACGTTGCCGTCATGGTCCACGTAACCCAACTCGGTCATCAGGAAGCGGTTGGCGCCGGTTTCCAGGGTGGCGTTCAGGCGCAGGGCCTGGCGGCTGCCGCCCAGCGAGGGGGCATTGGCGATGTCGTCGCGTGCCGGGTAGGTCAGGCGGCTGTTTTCGTAGGTGCCGCCGTAGCTCAGCCGGTCAGTCATGCGGTACTCGGTGTTGAGGCCCCAGCCGCCGGTGGTGAAGTAGGAGTTGCCATTGGCGGTGGCGCCACCGAACAGCAGGTGCGGGCGCAACGTCCAACCCTGCTGGGTGTCGGGTGCCGGCTTGAAGCGCAGGCCGGTGCTACCGGCCACGATGGTCAGGTCATAGGGTTTGGAATAACCGGCCTGGTTGCTGTAGCTGCCGACGGAGCTGAAGTGGTTGGCATAGCCCATCAGCGTGGTGGTGATGGAGGCTTCATTTTGCTTGTCCAGGTCGTAGACATGGTCCAGCAGGGCCCAGGCATGCACGTCGCTATCGGACTTGGGGGCGAAGTCGGGGCTGCGTGGAACGGATAAACCCTGGTACAGGATCGTGCCATTGTCCGTGGCCCCGGTGGGATTGGTCTGGGCGCGTATGCCCAGCATGACCATGCCCGACAGGTGTGAGGGCTGATTGCGCGCCGTCACGTCGCGCAGCAGGGACTGGGCATCTTCTTTCTGCTTGGCGTCCAGGCGTGGATCGGCCAGGGCATCGCGCAAGTAGGTTTCCGCCATGGCATAAGAGCCCAGGCGGAAGTAGAGCACGGCCAACTCCAAGCGGATGTTGGCCGGCGCATCGGGCATCAGCAATAGGCCTTCGAGTGCCGCGATGCCGCCCTCGTAGTTGCCGCTTTGCACCAGCAGCGTGGCGTATTTGCTGCGCACGTCGATGGAGGAGGGGTTGGCGAGCACGTCGCGAAAGACCTGGTCCACCTCGGCTTGGCTCGGCACGCTGTTGGTCTGCGCCCATGCCGGCGCTCCCAGGGCCACGAGGCAGACGGCCGCTGCCGCCATGTGCTTGTTCAAAACGGGTGTCTTGTTATCCATGGTTGTTAGATCCCGAAAAGAGGTGCCGTCAGGTCAAACCGCGGTGCCCGCCCCTTGGCGCTCGGCCGCCCTGCGTAGAAGGCAATATAGCAGGTTCGGGCGAAAAACGGTTCATGGCGTGTCGGGTGTGATGCACAGGCGTACCAGCAGCAGGCCCAGTTCGCGTCGGTCCTCGGACAGGCCTTGGGCCTGGGGCGAAACGGGGTCTCGCACCTGGAATTCCAGTAGCAGGCTGCCGTCGGGCTGGGTTTGGATGCCCGGGGGCAGGGGCAGGCGCAGTACCCGTTCGTGGCCAAAGGCATGCTCGCCCAACGAATGGCCGTTGGCCACGATTTGGGTGTGCGTGTGGGGATGGGTAGGCCCCACCAAGCCCTGGGCCGTGATCTCCAGGGTCCACATTCCCGTTGCCGTTGGCGTGGTCGTGGGGCAAAGCATCAGGCGGGCGACGGTCGCCAGCGTCCAGGTTCCGCCGGGCGACGAGAAGTCCCACCCCTGGCGCTGGTAGGCCAATGCGTTGCCGCCCAGGCGGAAATCCATAGGGTCACCCAGCCGGTACGGTTGCGCCTTGCCGGACAACGGGCTTTGTGGTGCGCTTACCGGGCTCTGGATGCCCCAGTGACGCGGATCGGGAGTCGTTGCGCTGGCGCCACAGTAGATGCGCTGCCCGTGGAGGATGGCATGGCCGGCAAATGCCGCTGGCAGATGCGCGTAGGGACCCGCCCGTTCCGGCTGTGTTCGTTCTGCCTGTGTGTTCCCCCGTTCAGCCCGGTTCAGCGGTTCGCCCAGCAGGGGGTGGACGCCGCGCTTGGCGATGACGGCCAAGGCATCTTCGCGCTGGGCCAGGGACCAGCGTGGTGAGCGGCTGTCAAAGAAATGGATGGAGGCGATTTGCCCCAGTAGCGTGGCCAAACCTTGCTGGTCCATGGCCAGGTGCGCGCCGCTGCCGCCAAAGCGCAGGTCGCGCAGGAAGTCGCGGGTCGGGGTGATGTCGTTCAATTCCAGGTCGGCGGGTTGGTAGTGCAGGTCTTCAATGCAGTACAGCCCTCCAGGCGCCAAGTGGGGAAACAGGGCGGCCAGGGTGATCTGCTGGTGGTGGGAGGCATGGCTGCCGTCGTCGATGATGACGTCAAATGGCCCGCCGGCCTGCTCAACCAGCGCGGTCAAGTCCGCGACGCTGGCTTGGTCACCTTGAAAGATGGTCATGCGTGGCTCCGACAAGGTGCGGAAATCCACGATGTCGAAGCCGAACAGGCTGGCCTGGGGCAGGTAGCCGGCCCACATGCGCAGGCTGGGGCAGCCCACTTCATGCAGGCGCTCACCCAAGGTGTCCTGCGTGTGGCCGTGCACCAGGCCGATTTCCAGCAGGCGCAGCGGCTGCAGCCGCGCGGCGCCGAGCAAGGCCTCATAGACCCGGGTGTAGGCGTGGGCGCACAGGGCGGTGTCGCCCTTGTCGCTGCCGAATTGGTTGGCCAGGTGGGTCAGGTCGTGGGCAGGCATATGGCGGCACTGGCGAAACGGTTGAGCCAGTCAGTGCCGGACAAGGCGCTGACCATGGCGGAAATCAGAGGTGTCAGATCGGAAATGGCGGCCAACTCCTGCGCCACGCGCGCGCGTTGTGGGCGCAGGCATTGCACGGTGGCGGCCTGGGCCAGTTGCAGCGTTGTCAGGAACGAGGGCGGTAGTTCGTGGCGCGGCTCAAAGGCGGGGATGAAGGTGTTGGCCACGGCCTTGATGGCCATGGTGGAGCCGTGTGGGGCCGTGTTCAGCAGCTCAATCGCCAGACTCCAGGTGTTGACCTCGCTGGAGCGCACGGCAAAGCGAAAACGCAGCAATCCATCCCTTAGCAACTGTGTGGTGTCAAAGGGCTGGTACTGGTAGTTGTCGATGTAGACCAGGGTGAAGAAGGCCAGGGGCAGTCCCGTGGTTTGGGTGTGGCGCAGCCAAGAGTGTCCGGTGGATACCAGGTCGCAGACCAGGCCGTCTGCCTGCCCATTGGCCTGAAGGTAACGGGCGAAGGCTGCGGGATCTTGTGCCAATGCATTGCGCGAAGCCTGTATCAGTTCGAACGGTTCGTTGGGGTGCAGGGTGAGGAACAGTTCGCTCAGAAAGTGGCAGTCGCGCGCCAGGAACAGGATGTTTGCCAACCCCAAGGTGTCGCGTTGACGGCGGGCCGCCTGGGTCGCCAGGCACAGCAGGGGTACGTTGAATTGCACGAAGTGCTCCCACAGCTCGGCCTCCACCGAGGGGGGCTGGAACGGGTTGGCCAGTCGCAGCCGGCGCACGAGTCGGGCGGTGTGCGCCAGGCCGTTGGTCTGCAGGAATTGCTCGGTGGGGCTTGGGTTGGCGCCGGTGTAGTGGCGGGCCGCAATGCCAAAGCGCTGTGCCTGGGCCACGTCGGCGTGGGCGTTGTCGCCGGTGTGGTGCAGCAGCAGCCACTGGTCCGTGAGCTGGGGCCAGATGGTTCCGGTGTGCTTGCCAGCATTGCTGACGAACAGATGCACGTGGCGGCGCAGGCCCACATGCTGCAGCAGCCCACGCAGCGTGGAGGCTGGCAGGTACATGTCCGACACCACCAGGTCATGGTCGCGCACGGCGGCCATGTTGTGGGCGATGGGGATGGCGTTGTCGAACTCGGCTTCGATCTCCGCCGTGTACAGCCGCTGGGCCGTGGCGGCATCGCAAAAGCCGCTGTCGCGCAGTGCGGCGTAGATGGTGTCCAGGCCAAACGGCTGGCCGGTGGCGGCCAGGCGTTGTTCGGCTTCCATGCGCTGACGGGCAAAGCCGGGCATGGCTTGTGTGGTCTCCAACTCGGCAAAGAGATTGGCCGGCGTGATGCAGGCGCGCGCGATCAGCGTGTCGAACAGGTCGAACGATTGGACGGTCGTGCGCAGGCGGGTCATGCCGTGGGCTCACCGGTGTTGGCAAACACGGCGTCCAGTGTCTGCTGGAAGACGGTGGGATCGTAGCGCTCTTGGGTGGTGCGGGCCATGGTCGTGCGGATGGCGTTCCAGTGGTCCCGGTCGCGGTAGAGGCGCAGCAGCGCCTGGGCGAAGGCGGCGGGATCCTCGCCGCAGACGATGTCGTTGCCGCTGCGCCAGCCCAACTGGCGCACCAGCAGCGGTGTGGCCACGACTGGAATGCCGTTGCAGGCGGCTTCAATCACCTTGGCCGGCACGCCAGCGCCAAAGCGCGTGGGCGCAACGAAGACGCGATGCCCGTCGTACCAGGGAGTCAGGTCGTCGACCCGGCCCACCAGTCGGACGTGGTGGCTAGCCAGTTCCGCCACCTTCTCGGAGGTGCAGTCGCCTACGATATCGATGCATGGAAAATCGGGCTCCAGCCCTCGTAGAATCTGCATGACGTGCTCACAAAACCATAGCAAGCTGTCTTCGTTCGGGGTGCTGGAGTGAATAGCGCCGACGAACAGCAGGCCGGTGCGGTCCTCCCAGGCAGGTGTTGTTTTCCGGGTTGGCATGGCGTGGTCTACCCGTATGACCTGGCGCGCGCCGGCCGAACGGAACAGGTCCGCCTCGTGCGCCGACACGCACAACACGGTTTCGGCGCGGTGGCCCAGGGCCAGTTCGTCTTGCACCAGGCGCTGGGCCGTTTCGTCGGGCAGGGGGCGTCCCATCGCGCCGGCCTGACCGATCTCACGCAGGGCGAACACGGCCTCGGCGTCGTATACCAGGCGCATGCCGTCAAACAGGTTCGGCCGGCGCGCCCAGAGCTTTTCCACCAGGGCCATATTGGGCGGGCGGCTTACCAGCAGGAAGTCGTACACGCCGGCCCGCTCCTCCAGAAACGCCTCCAGCGCGCCCGCGCCGTGGCCCAGCATGACTTCCACGTACTCGGGTACCGAGGCGTAGACCGTGCGCCAGTCGTCGTCGAAATCCCACAGCGGAAACAAGGTCAGGTGGTGGCGCGCAGCCAGGGCGTGAACCAGCAGTCGCGCTCGTGGCAGACCGCCGCCGCCGGCCATGTGCGGCACTGCGTTATCGATGAGCAGGATGCGTGGGCGCACGGTGGTCAGCCACCGGTCGCGCGTGGGGATGGCTTGACCGGATTCGGGGCGTGCGGCCAGGCGTGCGCGGTGGCGCGTGGCGAAGCGCGCGCGACGCTCCTCCATCATCTGGGTTGCGGCGTCCGGCGCGGTGGCGCTGGCCCATTCAAAATGTGTCAACCAGATGGACGGGTCGTAGACCACCCGGTAGCCCGCGTCCTGGATGCGCAGGCACAGGTCCGTATCCTCGTAATAGGCTGGTGCAAACACGGGGTCAAAGCCGCCTAGGTCCTGCCAGAGCGTGCGGCGCAGCATCAGAAAGGCGCCGGAGCAGAAATCCACATCGCGCAGAAAGGCAAAGGCCGGCGCATGCGGGTCTTGCCCACGCCCGTAGCCCAGCGTGGAGCCATCGCGGTAGGCGATGCAACCGGCTTCTTGCAGCGTGCCGTCGCCCAGCACGATGCGTCCACCCACCGCGCCGATGGTGCCGTCCGCGTCCAGACGGCGCGCGGCTTGGCACAGGGCGCCGGCATGCACGATGGCGTCGTTGTTGAGGAACAGGATGTGCCGACCGCGGGCGCGCGCGGCGCCCTGGTTGGCGGCCTCCAGGAAACCAACGTTGCGCGCATTGCGCAAGACGATGGCACCGTCCAGGCGCTGCAGCAACTCGGCAGTGCGGTCGTTGGATGCGTTGTCCACCACGATGGTTTCAAGGCACGCGTCCCGTTGATCGGCCAGCGCGGCAAAACACTGGCGTGACAGCCCGACCTGGTTGAACAGAACCACCACCACCGAGATGTCCACCGCGTCGCTGCGCGGAGCCAGTTTGATCCGTTGGGTTGTGGACAACCAGGTCTCCAGCCGGAGCGCGGCCACGGCTCGGGCGCGTTCCTTGGGAGTGGGGGCTTGGGCGATGGGGGTGGCGCGCTGGCGCAGTTGCAGGCAGGTGTCTTCGATGGCGAGGGCCAGACGCTGGCTGTCCAGCAAGGGCGATTGAGTCATCGCGTGGCGCAGGCCCCGGCGTACCTCGGCCAGGTGCTGTGGCGCGCTGGCCAGGGCGCAGACGATGTCCACATAGTGGGCCGGGTCGCGCGCCACCCACGCGGAGTGCCCCAGCGCCGCCAGCACGGACAGACCCTGGCGTTCGCCCAGCCAATGACCGGCCAGACTGACGCAAGGTACGCCCATCCACAGCGCGTCCAATAGACAGAGTCCGCCGTTGGCCGGGAAACTGTCCAAAAGGATGTCGACGGTGTTGTAGTTTTCCAGGTACCGGTCATAGGGGCATTGCGCCTGGTACCGCACGCGGCTGGGCTCAAGGCCGGCCTGGATCAAGGCGGCTTCCACGGCGGTGCGCATGGTTGCATTGGCGCCATGCTCCCCCATCAGAACCAGATCGGCCTGGGGCAGGCGTTGCAACAACTGCATCCAAGTTCGTAGCGCGAGTGAGCCGATGCGAAACGCGCGCACCGGGCAGGCCAGGGTGATACGCAATTGGCTCAGGCACGGCGGTGGCACCAGGTCGGGGGCGTGGGGCGGTGGTGTCCAAGCCCATTGCCCGCCGGGCAGGCGCACGATGCGTTCGTCGTAGTCACCTTCGGCATCGGCCGCAACGGCGTGTTCGTCTGTCAGAAGGTAGTCAAAGACCCCACCACTGGCGGCCCAACTGCCCAACCAGGCGCATTGGACCGGGGCAACGCGCCGGGCGAACGCAAGCAGAACCTGGTCCTGATCCAGAACGCCGGTCACGCCCACGGTGTCGATGGCCACGTCGATGCGGTTGGCGTGCATGGAGGCCACCAGATCCAGCCCGCGCAATGGAAACAATTGCACGCTCCGGGGCAGATGGCGCAAATCGTCGCCGTGCAGGTCGCAGTACAGAAACACATCAACCCGACGCGGGTCGTGCGCCGCCAACACTCCGGCCAGCAAGCTGTGGTGGAAGTGCGCCGCCACGTAGGCCAGGCGCATGCGCTGCGCGTGGGCGGACGGACCGGGAAGATGAGGTGGGCTGGGTTGGGCGCCAGTGCTCGTCACCGTCGTTAGTTGGCGTTGCCACTCTCGCATCGACCGAGCCAGCTCCTGAGGGGTTAGGCTGGCATTCAGGCCCAGGGCGACCCTTGCCGTGGCGGCAACGCCAAGGTCCTCGGGAAACGCGGACTGGGCCCAGCACGCCAGGGCGTGGAATGTGGGCTGGTCAGATCGGGCCTGGGCGCTTTCCAGGCATTGGCGCGCCAGGCGTCTGCGTTCTTCGCGTGGCAGGCGGCACAAGACCGGTGTGGCGGTCGCGTGTCCCAGGGCGGCCAGCAGCATCAGCGTGGATGCCGCCGCGTCCACACAGTGGCGTCGGCCTAGTAGCGATGCGCTCAGCTGCGTGGCCTGTTCCCACCGTGTAGGGCCGGCATCCACCAACAGCCGCATCCGCAGTTGCAGCGCTTGGGGTAGGGGCGGCTGTTCGGCCAACGCGCGCTCCAGGTGCTGCCAGGCCGACTCGGTGGCGCCGAGTTGGGTCAGCGTGTCAGCCAGTTCATACCAGCCGGTGGCGCTGGCAGGGTCTGCTTCGGCGGCATGTTGGAAAGTCTGCGCCGCTTCCTCCAGGCGCCCTTGGGCGCGCAGGACCCAGGCCAACTGGCGTAGGCAGAGTGCCGAGGGCGAGGTGCACAGACCCAGCGCATGGCGCGCATGGCCTTCGGATTCTTCCAGTCGACCCTGCAACTGGCGGACATGGGCCAGCGCACGCCATGCTTCACTGGCGGTGCTGTCGTAGGCAACCGCTTGCTCGGCGTGGGTGCTGGCCTGCGCCAACTGACGGCTTTCCGCCAGCACGAAGGCCGCTTGCACGTGAGCATCCAAAGTGTCCGGTGCGTGGAGCAGCCATTGGGCGACGGCCTTGGAAACACGATGTTGGTGGCCGCGCCGTTGCGCCAACCAGGCCGAGAGCAACCAGGCTTGGGCATGGCTGGGGTCGTGGCGAACCGCACGCCGTAGGGCCGTGCTGGCCGCGGCGAGGTGTTCGCGTTGCTGCAGGGCCTGGGCAAGCAGGTACCACAGGTGGCCATTCGCGGGTGTGCGGGCGATGAGGGCATGGATGGCCGTGCGTGCAGCGTCTGTTTCATGGCGGTCCAATGCGATCTGGGCGCGCAGCGTGCACAGGCCGGCGTGCTCGGGTTGGTGGTGCGCCGCCCGCACCAAGATAGCCGCGGCCTCCTCGGTACGACCGGCCTTGCGCACGAGGAGCGCCAGCTGAATAGCCGCTTCGGCGTTGCCTGCATCCAATTGCAGTGCGTGCTCCAGGTCCGCGCTGGCAGCCTGTGTGTGTCCCAGGGCCGCCCGGCGACGCCCCGTAGGTGCCACGCTCCTGCGTCGCCGGGCAGCAAGGTGATGAGTCGCTCGGCCAGAGCGCAGGCCTGCGCGTCGCCGTGTCGGCCATGGAGGGTCCATGCCATCGCTAGCAACAACTCAGGTGTATCCGGGAAGCGGGCCAGGCCCTGCGCCAACGTATGGTGGGCGAGTGCGTGCTGGCAGGTTTCAGACAAGGCGCGCGCCAGATGCACGTAGGTGGTGGAGGTGTCGGGGGCCTCTGCCAGGGATTGACGCAACAGGGGGATGGCCTGCTCAGGTTGGCCTTGCCGCAGCAGCAGCCAAGCCAGCTGGGCCTGGCGCTGTGGGGTCGCATGCAGGGTGAGTGCGTGGCGTGCCCAGGTGGTGGCGGGTGCCCATTGCGCCTGGTCGTGCAAGGCCCAGGCGAGGCTGGCTGCGGCGTCATCCAGGGAGGGGTCGCGTTGCAACGCCTGGCTGAGGTGGTGCGCGGCTTGGGCCGGGTCCCTGCGCTTGAGATACACGTTGCCCAGATGGGTGTGCAGCATGGCGTGTTGTGGGGCTGCTTCCAGCGCCGGGCGTAGGGCCGCCTCGGCCAGGTCCAGCTCATCCTGTTCCAGGTGAAACCAACCCAGCGCAACGCTGGCATTGGCCAGTTCATCTGGAGTGCGGCTGGTTTTACGGGCCAGTTGCGCGGCCTCCATGGCGGCAGCGCGTTCGTGGTCGGCATATCGGCGCCAGGCAAGGCGCGTCCATGCGGGGGATCGTTCAGGCGCCAGGTGAACCGCCAGTTGCAGCAGGGCCGTCGTTCTGGGGTGTTGGTTGTCGGTCAGCCGGTTGGCGATGTCCAGTAGCCGCTCAGCCGCCGCCTCGGCACCGCGCCACTGTGCCGACAGTTTTTCGGGGGCCAGACCGTCGGCGGCGGCATCCTCTTCGGGCAGACGTCCCGTAGCAAGCATTTGGCACAGTAGCCAGTCATCCGAAGGGGCGTGTGGTGGACTGCCGGGGGGCTGTCTGGACACAAGGGACCGCAACGCTCCCCAATCGGCGGCACGGGCCAGCGCGATGGCTGTCTCGACCGGAAAGAGGGGGGGCTGTTGGCGGGGCTCGCTCGTCATTCCAAGGTCGATTGCCGAATGGTTGTGGGGCCGCAGTGTGAGAGTCTTGGCAAAGTCTACCCCAGTCGCGATGGCGTGCCATGCCTGCCGGGTCAGCCCGTGCCTAGCTTTCCGCAAGCGGCAACTCCGCCCCGAATTTGCTGCGTTTGATGCTGAAAAATGCCTTGGTGTTGCGCACATTGGCGTCGGCGTTGAACAGGCGCTGGCTGAGCGCCTGATAGGCCGGCATGTGGGACGTGTGCACCACCAGCACGAAGTCTGGGCCGGGTGAGACGCGATAGCACTGCTGCACGGCGGGGTCGTCGGCGACGCGTGCCTCGAATTGTTCCAGGGCCTGTACGTCTTGGCGGTCCAGGGTGACTTCTACTATGGCGGTCAGGCCAAAGCCCACGGTGTCGGCCAGCTTTTCGGGATTGAGGATGGCGATGCGGCGCTCGATCAGGCCGTTGTCCTGCAGGCGTTTGACCCGTCGCAGGCAGGTGGGTGGCGAGATCCGCGCGGCTTGCGCCAAGGCCTGGTTGCTGAGGCTGGCATCGCGCTGAAGCAGATTCAGCAGCAGTACATCGATGGAATCAATTGATGTATTTGTCATGTTTATTGAAATATTATTCCATTTCATCAATATTAAGAAATATATATTCAATATTTGCCAAAATATTTATCAATAATTTCTTTTGTGCATCCCTACCATTGCGCCATTGAGGTTTTTTGGAGAGTCAACATGTGTGGCATCGTCGGCGCGGTTTCGACCCGCAACATTGTTCCGGTTCTGGTGCAGGGGCTGGAGCGTTTGGAATATCGGGGCTATGACTCCTGCGGGGTCGCGGTATATGCCCACGGTGGTGACATGGCGCTTGCCGGGCTACGCCGCGCACGCAGCACCGCGCGGGTGGCCGAGTTGGCGACCCAGGTGGCGCCTACCGCCGCAGACGGCGGTCTGCAAGGCGGTCTGGGCATCGCCCACACACGCTGGGCGACGCACGGAGCCCCTTCCGTCAGCAATGCCCATCCCCATTTCAGCCACGGTAGTGGTGCCGACGCGCACCAACGTCCCGGCCGCGTGGCCCTGGTGCACAACGGCATCATCGAAAACCACGATGAGTTGCGCGCCAGCCTCAAGGCCAAGGGCTATGTCTTTGTCAGCCAGACCGACACCGAGGTGGTGGCCCATCTGGTGGACAGCCTCTACAGCGGCGATTTGCTGGAGGCCGTGCATGCGGCGGTGCGCCAGTTGCACGGGGCCTACGCGATCGCGGTGTTCTGCAAGGATGAGCCTCAGCGTCTGGTGGGCGCGCGCGCCGGCTCGCCCCTGATCCTGGGCGTTGGCAAGGACGGGCAAGAGCACTTCCTGGCCAGTGATGCCATGGCCCTGGCCGGTGTGACCGACCAGATCGTCTACTTGGAAGAAGGCGATGTGGTCGATGTGCAATTGGGCAAATACTGGCTGCTGGACAAGGCCGGCAAGGCCGTCAGCCCGGCCCAGCGCCCAGTCAAGACCGTGCAGGCGCACAGTGGCGCGGCGGAGTTGGGGCCGTATCGCCACTACATGCAAAAGGAAATCTTCGAGCAGCCGCGTGCCATTGCCGACACGCTGGAGGGTTTGGAGGGCATCGTGCCCGAATTGTTCGATCAGATGATGAATCACGCACCGGGCGCCAACGCCGCACGCGTGTTTGCCGAGGTGGATTCGGTGCTCATCCTGGCCTGCGGTACCAGTTACTACAGCGGTTGCGCCGCCAAGTATTGGCTGGAGAGCATTGCCCGCATCCCTACGCAAGTGGAGGTGGCCAGCGAATACCGCTACCGCGACTCCGTGCCCAACCCGCGCACGCTGGTGGTGACCATCACCCAGTCCGGCGAAACCGCCGACACCCTGGCCGCGCTGCGCCACGCCCAGGGCTTGGGCATGCGCCACACGCTGACCATCTGCAACGTGGCCACCAGCGCCATGGTGCGGGAGTGCAGCTTGGCCTACGTGACACGCGCCGGCGTCGAGATCGGCGTGGCCTCCACCAAGGCCTTCACCACCCAACTGGCGGGACTGTTCCTGCTGACCCTGTGTTTGGCGCAGGCCCGCGGGTTTCTGTCGGAGGCCGAGGAGCAGCGCCACCTCAAGGCCATGCGCCACCTGCCGGCGGCACTGCAGGCCGTGCTGGCCCTGGAGCCGCAGGTCATTAGCTGGGCCGAAGACTTCGCCCGCAAGGAAAATGCCCTGTTCCTGGGCCGTGGCTTGCACTACCCCATCGCACTCGAAGGCGCCCTGAAGCTCAAGGAGATCACCTACATCCACGCCGAGGCCTATCCGGCCGGTGAACTCAAGCACGGCCCGCTGGCCTTGGTGACCAGCGAAATGCCGGTTGTCACCGTGGCGCCTAACGATGCACTGTTGGAAAAGCTCAAGAGCAATCTGCACGAGGTGCGTGCACGTGGCGGCGTGCTCTACGTGCTGGCCGATGCCGACAGCCGCATCGAAAGCAGCGAAGGCATGCATGTGATTCGCATGCCGGAACACTATGGCGAGCTATCTCCCATGCTGCACGTGGTGCCCCTACAACTGCTGGCCTATCACGCGGCCTGTGCGCGGGGCACGGATGTGGACAAGCCACGCAATCTTGCAAAAAGCGTGACCGTCGAATGACGGGCGCGGCGTCTCCTCGTTTTCAGCAGCATTCGGCTTTTGAGTCCTAGGATTCATTTAACTGCTTTTGGATCAGCGTCTTGGCGTAGGCCGCCGGGGTCATTCCACCAAGGAATCTTTTGGGGCGCATCCTCTTTGTATTTTGGGTGCCAGGCCTCGACGACGAGCTATAGGTGTCTCAGACGCGCAGGAAGGCGGTGGTCACCGATTTGCGCTGCATCTAAATAGTGATCACCGTCGAGAAGGTCGAACTGATGCTGGGTGAATTTGAGGACCGTTGGGATGCCGAGCACCTGCCTATCGCACAGTCCTGGCGCAGGAACCGGATCTGACGAATTCCGCTTTCCGATTGCCCGTTGGAAATGAGGCAGGTCATCTATACGACCAAAGCCATTGAGTCGGTCAGAACGAGGCCGCGCACGATGACCAAGAGTCAGGGGAATCCCGCGGCGATGAGGTACTGACCAAGTTGTTCTTTTAGTTCGAAGACCGCATCTCCTTCAATTGAAGTTCGCCCCGTTTACAGAAAAGTTGGACGTGCCCCGACTTCACCCAATCTGGCGTGCCTGGCACCATTCGGAAAGTGTGGGATTGCGGAATCAGGCTGCTCAATGACAAGTTGAGCCAGCAGCAAAAGAGCTGCACGGCTGTTATCGATTTCACTGGAGAAAGTCGTGGCGCGCAAGGAGGGTGACGTAGTGGAGCGCTCGTCTACACGGGCCCAGCACACTTTGGTCTTCTGAGGACCATTTGTATCCACAATGCCCCAAATTGGGGCGTTTCTGCGCGCCCTAGCTTGGCGGAGCAAATAAATTAGTGCGTTCCGCTAAACAATTCGCCAATTCTGGGGATTAGTTGGTAGGGCCCACTGAATGGACATGCTGCGTCGGCGGCAAGGGATGGTCCTCAGTGCAACAGCAATCACTACTCCTCTGAGAACAACATGGTAGCAATCGTCAGCGGCAACAGCCTGGGTTTGAACTTGACTTCACTGGCAACCCTGGGCCAGCAAGGTACTTTTGGCTCTGCCGTTCAGGGGCGTGCTGGTGAATTGGCATACGTCAATATTGCCACCGGCAATTTCATATTGCAAAAGCAAGATGATTTCCTGGCAAGCCGCGGCCTGGACGTCTCCGCGGTACGAACCTACAACAGCCAGGGCGTATTCAATGACGACAACGGCGACAACTGGTCAATCGGCATCTACAACCAGCCCTTGCAACTCCAAGGTGATCGCAACGCCGTTGGCAGCTCCATTGTTCGCACAGCCGGCGATGGCGCACAGGCCGTTTACCGGTTTGACTCCATATCCAACAACTATGTCAGCACCGACGGCGCAGGTGCCTACAACACGATTGCCTATGACGGCGCGGCGAACCAGTATGTGTGGACCGAAGGCAGCACCGGCGTGCAGGAGCGCTATGAAGGCGACGGGTCGGCTCGCTTGCTCTCCCGCACGGACATCAACGGCAATACCAGCACCTATGCCTACACCGGCAACTTGCTGAGGAGCGTAACAGACGCCTCTGGCGAAACCACCTACTACGACTACGTTGGCCACAACCTGAGCCAAATCCGCGTCGTCACCCCGGATGGAGCCACAACCACCCGAGTGCACTACAGCTATGACGCCAGCAACCGCTTGTCTAGTGTCACCGTGGATCTCAGTCCAGCGGACAACTCCACGGAGGATGGAAAGACGTACGTCACCAACTACACCTACGACGGCACCAGTGATCGCATCGCCAGCGTCAGCCAGACCGATGGCAGCAGGCTGGCCATCACATATGTCAACATGCCCGACGGCAGCTACCGTGTCGCCACGATTACCGACGGGCTGAATCACACCACCAGCTACAGCTACGACGTGGCAACG
>Ga0318568_10000612_pt1 | contig 14398 bp, 12 predicted proteins | sample GRESIP088b5f21_FD_203690 | JGI IMG/M metagenome (GOLD analysis project Ga0318568, IMG submission 203690) | Tropical soil microbial communities from Luquillo Experimental Forest, Puerto Rico - GRE.SIPMG.088b5f21 | ecosystem: Environmental > Terrestrial > Soil > Tropical forest > Bulk soil...
GCGGTGGTCTGCTCGGCTTCGAGCGGACGTACCACGATCCGGTCTTCAAGCGGCTTGAGAACAACCTTGGTGGCGGTCGTCACGATCTGACCTCCCCCTCCGGAAAGGGCTAGCTGATATTAGAGAGGGCGACCATGGCGGCCTGCCGTCGCGGGTGCCAGACCAGCCTCGTCGCATTAGCACTCTACTATGCCGAGTGCCAGATCGGAACATTATCCGTACTGAGCGTCCTCGTCAACCTGGGCCGCCACGACGCTGGTCACCGGCATGGAGGAATCGGCCGGGAACTCCAGCGGCGACGGCGGCACGTCCCGGGCTAGCAGCTCCGCGCCCAGCGCGGCCACCATCGCGCCATTGTCCGTGCACAGCCCGGGCCGGGGCACCCGCAGCCTGATGCCCGCGGCATCGCAGCGCTGCCGCGCGAGCGCCCGCAGCCGCGAGTTGGCGGCCACCCCGCCGCCGATCACCAGCTGGCCGACGCCGGCCGCCCGGCAGGCGTCCACCGCCTTGCGGGTCAGCACGTCGGCGACCGCCTCCTGGAACGAGGCCGCGACGTCGGCCACGGGTACCGCCAGCCCGGCCGCCTCGCGGGCCTCAACCCAGCGGGCTACGGCGGTCTTCAGACCGGAGAACGAGAAGTCGAACGTCTGGTCCCGGTACTTGCCCCGGGGGAAACCGATGGCGGCCGGGTCGCCGGCCGCCGCCGCGGCGTCGATCGGCGGCCCGCCGGGGAACGGCAGCCCGAGCAGCCGGGCCACCTTGTCGTAGGCCTCGCCCGCGGCGTCGTCGATCGTGGCCCCCAGCGGCGTCAGCTGACCCGGCAGGTCGGTCACCAGCAGCAGCGAGGAATGCCCGCCGGAGACCAGCAGGGCGACGGCGGGAAGCTCCAGGGCGCCGTGCTCAAGCTGGTCCACGGCGATGTGCGCGGCGAGGTGATTGACCCCGTAGAGCGGCTTGCCGAGCGCCAGGGCGTAGGCCTTGGCCGCGCAGACCCCGACCAGCAGCGCGCCGGCCAGGCCGGGGCCCGCGGTGACGGCGATCGCGTCCACGTCGGCGAGCTTCACCCCGGCCGTACCCAGCGCCCGGTCCACGGCGGGGACCATCGCCTCCAGGTGCGCCCGGCTGGCCACCTCGGGGACCACGCCGCCGAACCTGGCGTGCTCGTCGACGCTGGAGGCGACCGCGTCGGCGAGCAGTTCGTGCCCGCGGACCAGGCCGACCCCGGTCTCGTCGCATGAGGTCTCGATGCCGAGCACGAGCGGGGCGGTCACCGCGCCGCCTGGCCCAGGTCGCGCCGCATCACCAGGGCGTCGGCGCCCGAGGGCTGGTAGTAGCCCTTCCTGATCCCGATCTGGCTGAAGCCGTACCTGCGGTACAGGCGCTGGGCCCGGGTGTTGTCGGTGCGCACCTCGAGGAAGACCTCCGTGCACCCCCGCCGCGCCGCCTCGGCGAGCAGCGCCTCGAGCAGCGCCGAGCCGGTCCCCTGCCCCCACCGGTCGGCGGCGACCGCCAGGGTGAGCACGTCGGCCTGGGTCGCGGCCGCCAGCAGCCCGGCGTACCCGGCGATCTCGCCGTCGTCGTCGGCGACCAGGTAGTAGCGGCTGCGCGGCTGCTCCGACAGCTCGCCCTCCAGCATCTGCCTCGACCACGCCTCCTCGCCGAACAGGGCATGCTCCAGCCCGAGCACGGCCTCGAGGTCGGCCGGCGTCATGACGCGGAGTATTTCGTTCGCTCGCCTTGGGGACGCCTTGAGCCCCTCCGGCTCCCCGCCCACCTCCCCAACCCCCTTCATGGCGTGACCCGCTTGGGCTTGCCCGGTATCCGGGCGTCGGGCCGGCGCAGGTACAGCGGCTCCGGGGACTCCGGCGGGCTGCCGTCCGCCAGCCGCTCGGCCGCGATCTCCGCGAGCTGCACCGCATCGGGATAGCGCGGCGGGATCGCGCAGGCCCCCAGCCCGGGGTAGAGCGCCGGGCCCTCGCCCGCGACCGGCCACGGCGCGGTGCTGGCCGCGGACGGCGCCGCGGCCAGCGCCACCTCGGCGGCCGGGCCGACCGCCGGCCCGCCTGTGCGCCCGCCCTCGGGCGCATAGCGCGCCCAGTAGAGCTCCTTGCGCCGGGCGTCGGCGGCGACGATGAACTCGCGACCCGCCGCGGCGGGAACGGCCGCGCGCGCGATCACGTCGAGGGTGCACACGCCCACGGCCGGGATGTCGAGCGCGCTGGCCAGGACCCTGGCGGTCACCAGGCCGGCCCGCAGGCCGGTATACGGGCCGGGACCGGTCCCGACGGCGATCGCCTCCAGGTCGGTGCGCTTGGCGCCGCCGGCCTCGAGCACCCGCCCGATCATGGCCGCCAGCAGCTCCCCGTGCCCGCGGGAGCTCACCGTGGTCTGGCCGGCGAGCACGCGCACCCCGTCATGCAGGGCGACGGTCATCGCCGGGGTAGCGGTGTCCAGAGCGAGCAGCAGCACGGTTGACCAGCGTAGGTCACGGGGCAGCGTGGCCGGGCCGCGGCTCAGCGGAGCCCGGCGAGCACCTCGTGCGCCGCGGCGAGCGCTGCGGCGCGCAAGGTGGCGACCGGCACCGGCTGGAACCCGCCGCCCCGCTCCTGGCCCTGCATGGTGACGTGGATCAGCACGTTGCGGTCCCGGGCCACGACGGTGACCTCGTCCGTGGTGTCGCCGGCCACCCGGAAGACCTGCAGTGCGGTGAACGCATCGCGGCCGAGCCCGACCGCCGTGCCCAGCTGGGCCCGGGGCACCTTGCTCGACTTGGGGGGGTTCTGCAGTTCCTGCAGGGTCTGCCCGTAGGCGTCGATCGCGTTGAACGTGGCGCTCCCGTCCCCGCTGGCCAGCAGGCTCGGCGCGTACGCCTGGCCGCTCACCGTGAGGACCCGGAAGTCGGGGCGGTGATCCAGGGTCCAGGTGCACTGGCTCTGAGCCGCGCTGCCGAGTGCCTGCGACACCCTGGCCACCTTGCCCGGGAGGTACTGGCTGAGCAGGGCCGGGCTGATCGCGGCGCAGGCGTCCGGGACCGAACGGAACTCGCCCGGCTGGAACGTGGTGACCACGGGGTTGCTGACCGGCGGGGCCGACTTGCCCTGGAACGGCCACGTGCCGGTGACCCACAGCACCGCTGTCGCGATCAAGGCCACGGCCACGACCGCGCCGCAGCCGACCAGGAGCCTGCGCCGGGACTTCCTGGCCCTGGTGGCGGCCCGGCGCCCCCGCCGGGCTTCGGCCCGCTCGTCTGGCGGCCAGTCCTCGTCGCCGTCCGGCGGCCAGTCCTGGTCCGGGGACGCCACCGGGACCCGGCCGCCCGGATCGCGCGGCGGCCCGCCGCCCGGCCCGGTGGGGTGGATCCCGGGCCCGGCCCACGGCGGCACGTCCTCGTCGAGCTGGTCATCGAAGGCGTCCAGCTGGTCCCACCGCTCCGCCCGCGGGCGGCTGTCGCGCCCGGGCCGGCCGCGCCTGCCCCGCTCGTCCGGGCGCACGCGGCGGCCGTCTGCGGGCGGGCCCGCAGGCCGGCGGGGAGGGTACCCCTGAGCCACGGCATGCCTCCGGGAAGGGCGAGGGGGGTGCTGGTACCGGCTTGACGACCGCGGGCTGGCGCGGCGCCTGGGTCTGGTGATGCGAACGGTACAGCGGTCCGGCTGAACGGAACTATAGAACCTCCGGGCCGCTGGACAGGGCCAGATGCGCGGATTCGGCCTGGGCCGACCAGCGCTCGCCCCGGCCGGTCAGCCGGACGGTGCGCGCTTCCTCGGGCCCGGGCGGCTCGTCCGGTTCCGCTGCCGTCATGACGATCGTGACCTCCAGGTGGCTGTCGGCGAGATCCTCCACCAGGCCCTCGCCCCACTCCACTACGGTCACTGAGCTCCCCAGGTCGGTATCAAGATCGAGATCATCGACCTCCGCCCGGCTGCCGAGCCGGTAGGCGTCCGCGTGCACCAGGGCCGGCCCGGTCCCTGTCGGCGGGTGCACGCGGGCGATGACGAACGTGGGCGAGGTCACCGGCCCGCGCACACCGAGCCCCTGGCCGATCCCCTGCACGAGCGTGGTCTTCCCGGCGCCGAGCGGCCCGGTCAGCACCACCAGGTCGCCCGGGCGCAACAGGGCCGCGAGCCGGCGGCCCAGGCCGCGCATGTGCGCCGCGGTGGGTACCCGGATCTCGGCCAGCACCGATGGCACGGTCACGCCGGGGCCGGGCGCGCCGCCGTGCCATTCGCGCGCGGCCGCCTGTCGTTCGCGGGCGACGCGGCGCCCGTCGTGCTGCGCGCGATCACCTCGGTGATCGCGCGGTTGACGAGCTCGGGGTGCTCCAGGATGATGGCGTGGCCCGCCTCCGGTACCCGCTCCAGCTTCGCGCCGGGGATCCCGGCCGCCAGTTCCTCGGCGCGGGCGAGCGGGATCAGCCGGTCGTTCTCCGCGGCGACCACGGTCACCGGCACCCGGCCCAGGACTTCGAGCGCCGACTGCTCGTCGTGGTTGATCAGCGCGACGTAGAACGCGGCCACCACCCCGACGGGAGTCGCGCGGATGATGCGCTCCAGGAACTCCACCACGGCCGGGCTGACCGCGGGATCGCCGAACGCGATGTAGCGGGTGCCGAGGAACGCCAGGTCGCCGCCGGCGTGACGGACCCGCTCGGTCAGGGCGGCCCGCCTTCCCGTGCTGGCCCCGTGCAGCACCGGCAGGGCGGCCTGCCGGGCCACCGGGCGCAGCGGCGCCGGGAGCCAGATGGTGGGGTCCACGCCGCCGGCCACCGTCGAGATCAGGACCACCCCGGTCACCTTCAGGCCGAACAGCTCGGGGTGCTGGCGGGCGAGCGCCATGATCGTCATCCCGCCCATGGAGTGGCCGACCAGGACGACCGGCGCCGGGCCCGGGGCCGCCGCCGTGAGCACCGCGTACAGGTCCGCCCCGAGCTGAGAGATCGTGCAGGACTCCTGGCTGCACTGGCCGGACCGGCCGTGGCCGCGCTGATCCCAGAACACGAGCCTGGCCGCGGCGGCGAGATCGCGGCGCTGGTAGTGCCAGACGTCCTGGCTCAGCGTGTAGCCGTGGCAGAAGACGACCGTGACCGGGGCGTCGTCCGGGCCGTTGATCTCGGCGTGCAACGGCACCCCGTCGTCGGCGACCACGGTCAAGGGCCGCCCGTGCAGCTGGCCGAACGGCTCGCCCGCCTCGGGATCGGGCCGCAGCCGCAGCCGGCCGACCGCGACCTTCTCCGCCGCGAGGGCCGCTCCGGCTCCCGCGGCCACCGCGCCGACGGCCAGCCCGGCGATGCCGGTGATCCGGCGCCAACTGGCCATCAGTTCTCCTGTGCGGTAGCGAGGGCGCGGACCGGGCCCATGCCCTGAGTTACTCCAGAGTAGCTTCGCGGCAACCGGCCCGCGAACCCGGTCGCGAGGTCGTAAGAGATCGTGCCGAGCGCGTCCGCCCAGTCCTGTATGGTCGGCTCGCCCGCGTCACCCGGCCCGAACAGCACGACCTCGTCGCCCGGCGCCACGGGGGCGTCCCCGAAGTCGACCACCACCTGGTTCATGCAGACCGTACCGGAGATCGTCCACCGCCGCCCGCGGACCTGAACCTGCGCGGTGTTGGTGGCCTGCCGCGGGATGCCCTCGGCGTACCCGAGCGGCACCAGGCCCAGCGTGGTCTCGCGGCTGGTGGTATAGCGGTGCCCGTAAGAGACGCCGGCGCCGGCCGGGACCCGTTTGACCTGGACCAGCCGGGCCCGGATGGTCATCGCGGGACGTAGCCAGTCCGGGGGGCCGCCGGGCAGCGTGCACAGCCCGTAGCTTCCTCCGCCGCACCGGACCAGGTCGAACCGGGCGTCCGGCAGGGTCAGCGTGGCGGGCGTATTGGCCAGGTGCCGCAGCTCCGGCCGGGCGCCCGCGCGTTCCGCGACCCGCACCGCATCGCGGAACGCGGCCAGCTGGGCCGCGATCGACGGATGGCCCGGGATGTCGGCGCAGGCCAGGTGTGACCAGACCCCGACGATGCGGACCCGGCCTGCGGCCTGCTCGGCTAGCGCCGTGTTGACCAGGCCGGGCCAGTCCGCGGCGGTCGCGCCGCCCCGCGACATCCCCGTGTCCGCCTTGAGGTGCAGCCGGGCCGGCTGGCCCGCCCGCTGCGCCGCGGCCGCGATCTGGCTGACCAGGGCGGCCGATCCGGCCGACAGGTCGACGTCGTGGCGGATGGCGTCCTCGTGCGGCGCGTCCGGGGCGCCGAGCAGGCACAGCACCGGCACGGTCAGCCCGGCCCGCCGCAGCGTCACCGCCTCGGCCACGTGCACGACGCCGAGCCAGGCGGCCCCGCCGTCCAGTGCCGCGACCGCGGCCGGGATCATGCCATGGCCGTAGCCGTCGGACTTGACCACCGTCATCAGCTGCGCGCCGCCAGCCTGCCGGGCCAGCGCGGCGACGTTGTGCTTGATCGCGCCCAGGTCGATGAGCGCCTCCGGGTGACCATCCATCGCGCCCGCCTCGATGGGCCCCTCCGCATGACCATTCATGACGTCAAAGTCTGCCAGTGGCGAGACGAAGCTCCGGCCGAAGGCCGGGCCGGCCGCGACGGCCGGCCGAAGGCCGGTCCGAGCGGATGGCACGCGGGGGGGTCTGGGGGGGTCGTCCCCCCGAGGCAACACTGTGATAGGCACTGAGGATGGTCGAGCTCATTCCCCGCGAAGTCCTCTTCGGCAACCCCGAGCGGCTCAGCCCGCGTATCTCCCCCGACGGAACCCGGCTGGCGTGGATCGCGCCGCACGAAGGAGTGCTCAACGTCTGGATCGCGCCGGCGAACGCCGAGGCCGGCGTGGACTGGGCGGCGGCCCAGGTCGTCACCGACGACACCGACCGCGGCATCCGGATGTTCGCCTGGGCCCACGACGGCCGGCACCTGCTCTACCTGCAGGACACCGGCGGCGACGAGAACTGGCGCCTGCACGACGTCGACCTCGAGACCATGCAGCGGCGCGACCTCACCCCGTTTGACGGGGTGCAAGCCCGGCTGGTCGCCATGGAGCGGAAGTTCCCGACCGAGGTGCTGGTCGGGCTGAACCGGGACAACGCCGAGCTGCACGACGTCTACCGGCTCGACCTGGTCACCGGCGAGCTGGCCAAGGAGGTGGAGAACCCCGGGTTCGTCGAGTGGATCGCCGACGCGCAGATGGTGGTCCGGGCCGCCGCCGCGCCCCAGCCCGACGGGGGCATTGTGCTCCTGGTCCGGGACACCGCCCGGGCGGACTGGCGGGAGCTGCTGACCATTCCCGCCGACGACGCGCTGACCAGCGACGCGATCGCGTTCAGCGAGGACGGCAGCTCGCTGCTGGGAACCACCTCCGTCGGCGCCAACACCGGCCGGCTGGTCCGTATCGACACCACCACCGGAGCTCAGGAGGTGCTGGCCGCCGATCCCGAGGCGGACGTGGGCGGCATCCGGCTGCACCCGGACACCCGGGAGCCGCAGATCGTGGCGTTCGAGAAGGACCGGGCCGAGTACGTCGTCCTCGACCCGTCGGTCTCCGGCGACCTGGCCGCCATCCGGGCCCTGCACCCGGGCGACCCGATGTTCGCCGGCCACGACGACGCGGACGGGACCTGGCTGGTCGGTTTCACCAACGACTCGGGCGCGGTGCCGTTCTTCGCCTACGACCGGGCCAGCCAGACCGGCCGCTTCCTGTTCGAGCACCAGCCTGCGCTGTCCCGCTACGAGCTCGCGCCGATGGAACCGTTCTCGTTCACCAGCCGGGACGGCCTCACCGTGCACGGCTACGCCACGTTCCCGCCCGGTGCCGGCCGTTCCGCGCTGCCCATGGTGCTCAACGTGCACGGCGGGCCGTGGGCCAGGGACAGCTGGGGCTTCGACCCCGAGGCGCAGTGGCTGGCCAACCGGGGCTACCTGTGCGTGCAGGTCAACTACCGGGGCTCCACCGGCTACGGCAAGGCGTTCGTCAACGCCGGCGACCGCGAGTGGGGCGGCAAGATGCAAGACGACCTGACCGACGCCGTCGCGTTCGCCGTCGGGCAGGGCTGGGCCGACCCGGCGCGGGTCGCCATCTACGGCGGCTCCTACGGCGGGTACGCGGCGCTGGCCGGCGCGACGTTCACCCCGGACCTGTTCCGCTGCGCGGTCGACATCGTCGGGCCGTCCAACCTGAAGACGCTGATCGAGACGATCCCGCCATACTGGGCCCCGATGATCGCCCAGTTCCACCGGCGGGTAGGCGACCCGGCCAAGGACGCCGACTTCCTCTGGTCCCGGTCCCCGCTGTCGCGGGCGCGCGACATCCGGATCCCGCTGCTGATCGCCCAGGGCGCGAACGACCCGCGGGTGAAGCAGGCCGAGTCGGAGCAGATCGTGGCCGCGCTGATCGAGGCCGGGATCGACCACGAGTACCTGCTGTTCCCCGACGAGGGCCACGGCTTCGCCAAGCCGGAGAACCGGCTGCGCTTCTACGCGGCCGCCGAGCGGTTCCTGGCCCGTCATCTCGGCGGCCGGGTCGAAGAGTAGCGGCCTGGCCCGGCAGGTGCCGGGCCAGGCCGCGCGGTTTCCTTCCCGTTATGGAGCTATACGGGCATCGGCTGGACGCCGGCCAGATCCTCGCGCTTGATCCGGACCATGACGATGACCACGATCAGCGCCAGCACCATGATCCCGGCCGACACCTCGAAGCCGCGGGAGAACCCGGTGGCCAGGGCGTGGTTGGTGATCGCGGTCTGCGCCGCCTTGGCCTGCGCCGCCGTGACGTGCAGCGGGTGGCCGGCCTTGGCCGCGGCCGCCGCGGCGGCCTGGGCCACGGCCGCCGCGTGCCGGGCGGTGGTGGCGACCACGCTCCAGGCCACGGTGCCCAGGATCGCGAGCCCGATCGCGCCGCCGACCTGCTGGCCGACGTTGGGCAGGCTGGCGGCCAGGCCCGCGTCCCGGTCGGGCACCTTGGTCAGGGCGACCAGGGTGGCCGGCATGAACAGCAGGCCCAGGCCGGCCGCGGTGAGCAGCATCGGGCCGAGCAGGCCGCCGACGTACGTGCTGTGCTCGTTGATCCGGGAGAGCCAGAACATCCCGCCCGCCGAGATCGCCGTGGCGACGGTCAGCAGCCACCGGGCGCCGATCCGCGGGACCAGCACGGTGGACAGGCCGGCCATGGCCATGATCACCACGACGATGGGCAGGTAGGCGACGCCGGTCTTCAGCGCGCTGTAACCCCACACGTGCTGCACGAACAGGGTCAGGAAGAAGAACATGCCGAACATGGCCGTGCCGACGCAGAGCAAGACCAGGTTGGCGGCGGACCGGTTCCGGTTGTTGAAGATCCGCAGCGGCATCAGCGCGTGCTTGCTGCGCGACTCGATGATGACAAACGTGACGAGCAGCACGACCGCGGCGGCCAGCGAGGCCACGACCTTGGTGTCGCCCCAGTGCGAGATGCCGTTGGGGGTGGTGGCCGCCTCGGACAGGCCGTAGACCAGCGCCGCGAGCCCGAGGGTGCCGGTGATCGCGCCGGGCAGGTCGAACCGGCCGGGGTGGCGCTGCGACTCGCCGAGCACCCGCGGGGCGAGCAGCGCGACCATGATCCCGATCGGCACGTTGACGAAGAACACCCAGCGCCAGGACGCGTACGTGGTCAGGATGCCGCCGACCAGCAGGCCGACCGCGGCGCCGCCGATGCTCATCGCGGCGTAGACGCCCATGGCCCGGTTGCGCGGCGGTCCCTCGGGGAAGTTGGTGGTGATCAGCGACAGGGCGGTCGGCGCGACGATCGCGCCGCCCACGCCTTGCAGCGCGCGGGCCGCCAGCAGCCACTCTTGTGAGGTGGCGAACCCGCCGAGCAGCGAGGCCAGCGAGAACAGGATGATCCCGGCGATGAACACCCGCTTGCGGCCGAGGATGTCCCCGGCCCGGCCGCCGAGCAGCAGCAGGCCGCCGAAGGTGAGCGCATAGGCGTTGACGACCCACTCCAGGCCGGAGCCGGAGAAGCCCAGCGCGGCCTGGATGTGCGGCAGGGCCACGTTCACGATGGTCGCGTCGAGCACCACCATCAGCTGGGCGGTAGCGATGACGAAGAGGGCCAAGCCGAGGCGGCGCCCGTGCTCAGGCTGACCAACGGCACTGGCACCGGTAGCGGGCGCTCGCAGGCGCCCGGTCTCGGGCTGTGCGGTAGACATGCTGTCTCCTTGGTGAAGAGCGTGCGGATCTAACCTCGCGGCGGCTCGCCACGACGGTGAAGACTGATTTGAGTAGATGGCCCCGCGGATGACCCGGGCGATGGGCCCGGCCGGCCCTACCTGGCTGTTCTGGCGGTCATCCGCCAGCCCCCGGCCAGGTCAGCTGCTGGGCTGCGCAGAGATGAGGGTCTCGCTCACCTCCTCCGTCCGCGGCCCCCCGATGGTCGGCGGGGTGGTCCCGGGATCCGCGCTGCCCTCGGCGCGGATCATCTTGCGGATCAGGCTCAGCAGGCAGGCCCGCTCCTCGTCGTCCAGGGAGCGCCAGGGCATGCGCGCGATGAACTCGTGCTGCACCTGCTCCCGCAGGGCCATGCCCTCGTCGGTGAGCACGAGGTTCTTGATCCGGCGGTCCACCGTGCTGGCTTCCCGCCGGGCCAGCCCGCGCTTTTCCAGCAGGTCGGCGATGGCGGTCACGAACGAGGGATCGCAGTGCATCTGCCGCCCGAGATCCCGCATGGCCATCGGCGCGCCGAGGGCCTGCAGGGCCTTCACGCAGAAGGCCGGGACACCGAAGTTCTGCGCGAGCTGCTCGAACTTCCCGATCACTCCCTCGATCAGCTGGCCCATGGCCTCGAAGATCTCCGAGTCGAGCTGATCCGTGTCGGATGGCGTTCCCATGTCACCTCCTCCGACGATGGCGCCGCCTGCATGACGCAGGAAGCTAGGCTACTAAATGTTTGAGTAGCTCAACCTTAGACCGGCTAGGGTGAGCAAGTCAATCTTTTATCAACTCAAGCAATGTGGCGCTCGCTACATCGGCCATCGTGCCCGGTCAGGCCATCGCGGCGGTCAGGTCATCGCGGCGGCGTTGACCATCCGGGTGGCCGCGGGCAGCGCTCCGATGAGGTCCGAGGCCCCGATCGGCGCGCCGGCGCCCTCCGCGCGCGCCGTCGCAGCCGGGCCCTCGCCGCCCGCGGCACCGCCGGCGGCCAGCCGGGCGGCTATGCCGTGCAGGAACGCGGCCGCGGCCGCCGCCCGGGACGGCTCGAGGCCCTGCGCGAGCAGCGACCCGGCCAGGCCGGACAGCACATCCCCGGAACCGGCGGTGGCCAGCCAGCTGGTCCCGGTGGGATTCACCAGGACCTCCCGGTCCCGCTCCGGAGGGGCGATCACCGTGGTCGAGCCCTTTAGCAACACGGTGCAGCCAAGCTCGGCCGCGGCCCGGGTGGCAAACCGGAGGCGGTGGGCTTCCACGTCCGGCCGGTCCGCGCCGAGGAGCCGCGCGAGCTCGCCGGCGTGCGGCGTGAGCAGGGTGGGCGCCGGGCGCGGCAGCAGCCCGGGGTGGGTGGCCAGCAAGGTGATCCCGTCCGCGTCGACCAGCACCGGGAGGCTGGTCGCGAGTACCGCCGCGAGCAGGCTGGCGGCGACCTCGTCCGTCCCCATGCCCGGCCCGGCCGTCCAGGCCTCCACCTGGCCGGCGGCCTCGACGGCTGCCCTGCCCTCAAGGCCGGCGTCCAGGGTGGTGATGACCGCCTCGGGCCAGTGCTGCCGCACCACGGCCACCGGGACCGCGGACGACAGCAGCCGGACCATACCGGCCCCGCCGCGGATGGCCCCGCCGACGGCCAGCGTGGGGGCGCCGGTGAACCGGTCGCTGCCCGCCACGATCCCCAGCACGCCGCGCCGGTACTTGTCCGATTCCGCCGACGGGCGGGGCAGCCAGGCCGCGATGTCGGCCGCCTGGGGCGCCGCGACGTCGGGCGGGCCGAGATAGCCGCCCAGGCCGATGTCCACGAGCTCGACGACCCCCGCGTGCGAGGCTCCGGGATCGATCAGCAGGCCGGGCTTGAGGGTCCCGAACGTGACCGTCACGTCGGCCTCGATCGCAGCGCCGGCCACCTCGCCGGTGTCGGCGTCGACCCCGCTCGGCAGGTCGACGGCCACGACCAGCGCGCGGGCCCGCCCGGCCGCCGCGGCCAGCGAGGCGGCGGGCTCGCGCAGGCCGCCGCGGCCGCCGATACCGAGCAGCCCGTCGATGATCAGGTCGGCCGCGGCGATCGCCTCATCCGCAGCCTGGTCTGCGGCCTCGATCACCCGCCCGCCGGAGCCGCGCAGCGCCGTCGCCCCGCCCTCATGCATGCGCTCGGCCGCGGCGACGGCGGTGACCACGGCGCCGCGGGCGAGCAGCCGCGCCCCGGCGTACAGCGCGTCTCCGCCGTTGTCTCCGCTGCCCGTCAGCACGACCACCCGGGCCCCGTAGACGCCCCGGGCCCGGCCCGCCCGGCCGCCGCGGCTGAGCAGTCTGGCGCACGCCGCCGCCAGCCCGGCGGCGGCCCGCTGCATCAGCGCGCCTTCCGGCAGCAGCGCCATCAGCGCGCCCTCGGCGGCCCTGACCCCGGCCACGGCGTGTGCGTTCCTCATGCCGTCCCGCCTTGTTCGCTCAGGGCGAACAAATAGCCGCTGCTTTCCACGATCATGACCCAAGCCTGCCACGCCGTCCGCGGGAGGCGCAGTCGCCGGACACGACCGGCGCGGAGCCAGGCTCCGGGACGGATAAATCTCCCGAAAGCTTACTATTACCAGCCTGACCGTACATTTACCCCGCGCCACCGACCCCAGGAGCAGCGGGGCTACGTCAGCTGGCGCTCGCGGCCTGATCGACTGAGGCCAGACGCTGCTGCGCCGCTTCTGCTTCCAGGTCCGTGACCGAGTGTGGCCGGATCAGCCGCACGGTGCTCGCGGCGGGAGCCGCGGGAGCGGCCGCGGCCTGTGCCGCGCGAGCACCCGCGGGCCGCAACGCGGGCGCGGCGGCCGGGAGGCCTTCCCCCGCGGCCCACAGGTCAGGCAGCCGGTGGCGCACGGCGAAGGACGCGGCCTCGAGCCGCGAGTGCACGCCGAGCTTGGTGAGCACGGCCTGCAGGTGGGTCCGCACGGTGGTGCGCGACACGCCGAGCCGTTCCACCATCGCCGCGGTGTCCAGCCCCTCTACCAGCATCATCAGGCATTCCCGCTCGCGGCTGGTCAGGTGGGAGGCGAGGCGGAGTGCCTGGTTCGGCTCGGCTGAGCGACGCGGCGCCGGGACCTGCGGAACGTCCACGACGACCTCGCCGCGCAGCACGCGCTCGAGCGCGGAGATGAGCGCCCCGATCCCGCGCGACTGGTGCAGGTAAGCGGATGCGCCCGCATCCAGCGCGCGGCCCACCGCCTCGCGGCCGGCACTGGCGCCGAGCACCACGACGTTCGTGTCTTGGCTGGCCGCGAGCACCTGGGTGATGGTAAAGGCGTCGTCCTCCAGCGGGGTGTTCCTGTCGATCAGGCACGCGTCCGGCCGGTCCCGGCGCACGAGGCCGACCATCTCCGGGGCATTGCGGGCCACCGCGCTGACCACGTACCCGTGCTGGCTGAGCACGGTCGACAGCGCGTCAAGGAAAACCACGTGGTCGTCACCGAGCACCAGCCTGGCCACGCGGTCACCCTCGCTTCCCGGCGCGCGCCGCTGCGGCCGGCTCACCCGGTCAGCGCACTGCCTGTCGAACAAAGCCGTCATGCTCCGTACCCCCGCCCCGTGCCGCCCGGTGCCGTCCCCAAAAGGGCCAGTATCGAACTTTTCAGGTGGGTTTCAGATACTCCGGCAGTTTCTGCCCCGAACATTCGCTCTCAAACCGGAGGGAATCATTCCGATCTGCGATGTCCTGGGTGAACCAGCCCACATGGTGAAGACGCCTTCACCGCAGCAATCGTTTACAACAGGGTTACGCGAATGTGAAGAACGTTGTCGGACTCTTACCTTACGCCCTTGGATCTTGATTATCGAGACTACTGGGGCCATTGAGACTTTGACCAAGCCGCGGCCTCGGGCGAGTACGCGGCCATGAGCGCAGCGCGCAGGGCAGGCTCGCCATGCCGATCGCCCAGGCGGATCCGGGCGGCCGCGGCCAGGCGGGCGGCCAGTTCCGGCGCGTCGAGCAGGTACCCGATGGCGGCGGCGAGCTGGCCGGGCCGGCCCGGCGGGACCAGCAGGCCGGTCTCCCCCGGGATCACCAGGTCGGGCACCGCGTTGACGGCGGTCGCGACGACAGGAACGCCGCAGATCATAGCTTCGACGACCGCCGTGGGCAGTCCCTCGTAGCGGCTGGGCAGGGCGAAGACGTCGAACGCGGGAAGCAGGTCGAGCACGTCCGCGCGCTCGCCGGCCAGGATGATCCGGGACCGCGGCAACCGCTGGGCACGGC
>Ga0318568_10000614_pt1 | contig 14389 bp, 8 predicted proteins | sample GRESIP088b5f21_FD_203690 | JGI IMG/M metagenome (GOLD analysis project Ga0318568, IMG submission 203690) | Tropical soil microbial communities from Luquillo Experimental Forest, Puerto Rico - GRE.SIPMG.088b5f21 | ecosystem: Environmental > Terrestrial > Soil > Tropical forest > Bulk soil...
GTCCTACAAACAGTCAGGCTGGATCGTGCTGCCTGCAAATAGTAAAAGCGTTTTTAATCCATCCATCTATTATCTGTAAATCTTTGTACCTTTATTTTTTGCTTCTCACACTGTTCTATCCAAAACCAGCATCTGGTACCAGCGCTATCCTTTTATTGGTTCTAAAAAATATCCGGTTGTGAATTAAGGCTCACTTCTTATTTGCGGGAAAATCGATTGATCATTTTGTTTGCGAAGAGCATCAAAAAACTCTTTTTATGAAAATTAAAGAGGCAGTGTCAGTAACGGTCTCCAACGTTCAGGAAGCTGCGATGAAGAGCACGATAAAGAATTGGCACGGTTGTTTTTTTGTGATTTTGTTTTTTGTCATGATGATCATTTCGTGCAGAAAACAAACTCCTTGTAACGGCTGTGCGGACAAGCCTCCCATCGCGAGTACAAACCCGGACCAGTTTATCATTTTACCAAACGACAGTGCTGTATTGGATGGCTCGTCCTCCAGTGATCCTGATGGAACCATCACTAAATGGCTTTGGCAAAAAATTTCAGGACCATCTTCATTTACTATTGTCAATCCTGCAGTTCCTAAAACCGTTGTAAGAAAACTGGTGTTTGGAGTTTACCGGTTTGAGTTAACCGTGACCGACAATCATGGTTTATCTGCAAAAGATACGATGATGGTAACTGTTGATTCGACAGCCGTTCCAAAACATCCGCCCCTTGGGTCTTCAGCGCCTGTTGCCAATGCCGGAGTGGACCAGGTAATTGTATTGCCCGCAAACAGCATTATACTTGATGGCAGCCGGTCAATTGATTCGAATAATAATATCGCCAGTTATTTGTGGACAAAAATTTCGGGACCGTCCTCCTATTTTATCGCCAATACAAATGCGATACAAACAGCGGTGAATAATCTAGTAGAGGGCGTTTACCAGTTTGAATTAAAGGTGACGGATTCTACTGCGCTATCAGGTAAAGACACGGTGCGGGTTACCGTGATGGAAAAACAACCCTCATGCACAAACTGCAAGATTACGTTCGTTTCCAGACGTGATGGCAATGACGAAATTTATTCCTGCAACATTGATGGGTCGAACGCTCAACGACTAACCAACGAATACAGGTCGGATCTGGACCCAGCCTGGTCGCCCGACGGGACACGAATAGCATTCGTCAGCAATAGATTAAATTTTTTTGACCTTTACGTCATGAATGCAGATGGTTCAAATGTTGTTCAACGGACCTTGGAGTCTGGTGATCCATTGCGTCCTGACTGGACGGGTGATGCCTTTCATCCGACCTGGTCGCCGGACGGAACGATGATAGCTTATTATACCAATATTGACTACCACAGCTTTGACATTTGGGTGGTGGGAGCAACAAGCGGATCGCCAACTTTATTGTTTAAAACGGCGGGCGACGACAGATATCCCGCGTGGTCGCCTGATGGAACAAAGATCGCATTTGCCAGCGATTGGCCTGCCTTTGACAGTGTCCACAATATTTACGTGATCAATGCCAATGGTACAGGATTCACTGGAATTCCTCTCATAAACAGAACGTCGGACAGTATCGAGTACGTGATGCCGAGCTGGTCGCCGGATGGATCAAAAATCGCATTTCTCATTAGCCGGAAGATCAGCACCTATGTGTTTGATACACAGATTGGCGTAATGAACGCTGATGGCAGCGGATTTAAAGTGATAACATCAGGAACCAGTCAAAAGAAAGGCCCGTCGTGGTCAAACGATGGAAGCAAAATAACGTACACTTTAATCAATCCAACAACGAATGCAGACCTCTTATGGGTTTCGCCCGATGGCTCCTCATCGGGAATTTTTCTAACCAATGGCGATAGCGCTAACTGGCAGCATTAACAGGAATGGATTGGAATGGTGACGAAAGTCGTTGTTTCCGTCAATTCCAGTGTTTAGCTTTAAGCTTGAAAAAATTGATGCCATGCTGAAACAAATAAAAATATTCAATGGTAACTCCCTTGCGCTGGAATTAACAGATACGTTTACAGAAGACGATGCCCATTTGATAAAACAACTTTTTGAAGAAAAGCTCGACAATGGAGCGAGTCACGTAAACCTGTTGATCAAAGTTGAGGACCTGTCTGTAATGAGGCACATGAACCTGAAAGCCTTTTTGGAAGGCGAGTTATGGGGATTCCGCCACTTCCGCAAAATAGATCGCTGCGCTGTTGTTGCTCATTCCGACGTAATTAAATCGGTAGTAAAAATTGAAAACAAAGTGCTTCATTTGGTGAATGCCGCTTTCGAAGAAAAATATTTTGATACAACGGAATTGGATGAGGCGTTGAAATTCATAAGTCCCGGTGAATGAACGTGCAGAACTAAATAATCTTATTTGCATTAGGTAGTTGTAAAATTATCAATGATGGTTTAGCGTGCACTTCGCACACCTCTTGCTGTCTGACTATATTTGTGCGCATCATGATATTGGAAGTATTTGTTTGAACACTTCTTTAGCGCTGCCGGTTCCGATCTATACTTTGTTTGTAAATCTTTGTATCTTTAATTTACTTCTCAGATCGTTCTATCCAAAACCAGTATCTGGTACCAGTACTATCCTTTTATTTCTTCTAAAAAACCATCCGGCTCTTGCATTAAAGTCATCTCCTTATTTGAAGGAAAATCGATCGATAATTTTTGTTTCGACACATCATTGAAATACTCTTTTATGGAAATTAAAGAGACATCTTCGGCAACAGTTACCAACACTCCCAATGCTGCCAGGAACCGCATGACAATAAACTGGCAGCGTTGTTTAATGATGATTTTGTTTGTTGACTTAATAGGCTTTTCGTGTAAGAAGAATTCTCCAGATAGGAGCATTACAGCAGACAAGCCACCCATTGCCATTGCAGGGCCACTCCAGGTCGTTACGTTGCCGACTGACAGCGTTTCACTAGATGGCTCTGCGTCCAATGATCCCGATGGAACGATAAGTAAATGGCTCTGGCAAAAAATTTCAGGACCAACTTCATCTACTATCGTAAGTCCTGCTGCAGCAAAAACCGTTGTAAGAAATTTGGTTTTCGGGTTTTACGAGTTTGAGTTAACCGTAACTGATAATGGAGGTTTATCAACAAGAGACACTGTGCGGGTGAATGTTGATTCCTTGGTTGCCATTGATTCATCAAACCGTCCAATTGCAAATGCAGGTGTGGACCAGATACTTATATTACCTACAAATAGCACTGTCCTCGATGGTAGCCTATCAACTCCGGGTGCTTATCTCGAGAATTATTTATGGACAAAAATTTCCGGCCCTTCATCATTTAACCTGGCCACTCCAAATGCTGCGATAACGGGGCTGGACAATCTTGTCGAAGGAGTTTACCAGTTTGAATTAAAGGTGACCTACGGTGTTTTGTCGAGTAAAGATACAGTGAAGGTTACCGTGAACATACCGCAGCCTGCATGTACAGACTGCCCGATTGTGTTCGTTTCTAACCGCGATGGCAATGCTGAAATATATTCCTGCAACGCTGATGGTTCCGGCATTCGACGACTCACCAATGATGGGGGAACCGACGGACAGCCCGTATGGTCATTTGATGGAAAACGCATTGCATTCGTCAGCAGCAGAACTGGGGTCTCTGAGATTTACATAATGAATGCAGACGGTTCAAATGTCACTCAACGTACTTTCTCGAAAAGCAATTGCAACAGTCCAACCTGGTCACCAGACGGAACCATGATCGCTTTTTCTATGGAAGGCTACGACGGTGATTCGATTTGGTTGGTAGGGACAACGAATGGAGCGCCAACGTTGCTGTTAGGCAAAGAGGGTACGGAAAAACAGCCTGTATGGTCGCCTGATGGAACGACGATCGCAATGTCATGTGAATTGATTGGCTATGCCTATCACTTTAATATTTATACGATAAAGCCTGATGGCACCGGCTTCACGGGAAAGCCGCTACTCACGGGCCTCATCGGTGGTTACAATGAGTTCACCTGGCCGAGCTGGTCGCCAGACGGCAAAAAACTGGCTGTAACGTTTACTTCGCCCAGAAGTCTTCAATCGGGCATTACAAATATTGGCGTAGCGAACGCTGATGGAAGCGGACTCACTGTCGTCACATCGTCATCTAACTTATTAGTTGGCACCAGTTGGTCGGGAGATGGCACCAGGATAGCATACACTTTTGTGTCCGGGTCGAGGAGTGACATCTTATGGGTTTCCTCCGATGGTTCCTCATCGGGAACTATTGTTACCAATGGTTGGAGCGCCAACTGGAAACATTAACCAGGATTAATTGGGATTTCATGGTGCTGCTCTATAACCTAAGAGAAATGAGTCACTTTGAACTAAACATCTTAGGCTTGCAAGCCATTATACCTTTTTCAATGCCCAGCCAAGTCTGGTTAACTACACCCTTTCTCACCTCTAACATCTGCAACTCTTCAAAACTCATTCTTTAGCAAGTGGACTACCGCATATAATGTCCGGTAGAAATTTATTGGTGCAACACGAGTTTGGTAATTATTCCCTGTTGACCAATTTATACCCGCTTATTTGTTTCCTCCCAAAACATAATAACGACATATCTTAAACACTGCGTCCGCGACCACTTTGAATCCACAGTATCCGCTAATCCGCTCGCCTTACGATCATCTATTAATTTTCCCCGAACGCCGAAAAGGGTTTTCAAGAGTAGGCAAATTAAACTTTTAACTATGGCTGGAACCTGGCACGGGTTGGCCTATCAACCCTCATTTAAAACCAGCACTATGATTCTTCTTACAGACGGAAGGATAATGGTGCAGGAAGAAGCAACGCAACACTGGCATGCACTAAAGCCAGACATTTTTGGCAGCTATCTCAATGGCACCTGGCAATCGCTGGCTGACATGAGCGCCTGGCGCAGGTACTATGCTTCAGGTGTGCTCAAGGATGGCCGCGTGATCATCTGCGGCGGAGAGCAAAGCGGAGCCGGAGAAGATACCAACCGTTGCGAGATTTACGATCCGGTGGCTGATTCGTGGACGATCATTCCTTCACCACCGGGCTGGGACATAGTAGGCGATGCTGCCTGCTGCGTACTCCCTGATGGAAGGTTCATGATCGGCGCACTCACCACAACGCAATGTGCCATCTACGACCCGGCAAGCAATTCATGGAGCGCAGCTGCGAGCAAGGCAATCCGGTCCAATGAAGAATCATGGGTATTACTCGCTGATGGTACCATCGTCACAGTACAATGTTTTCCTCCTTTCCATGCGGAGAAATACATCATTTCAAGCAATATCTGGAAAACGGAAGGAACGCCGCCTGTTACACTTGTAAATCCTAATATGAGTGAGATCGGGCCGGCAGTCCTGCTGTATAATGGCAAGGTTATTTACTTCGGAGCGGAGAACAGCGGCGGACATGGAAAAACAGCAATCTATACGCCGCCATCCACACCGGGTGGAACAGGCACCTGGGCTGCGGGCCCCGATATTCCACAGATTGGCGCCCAGGCCATGGTATGCAATGATTGTCCATGCACTTTGATGCCAAACGGAAAAGTGCTTGTTACGACAGCAAAATATATCAGCAATTCATGGGGATCGCCGGTCAATTTCTTCGAATACGATCCGGTAACAAATACGATGCATGCTGCATCAAATCCATCAAACAACAATACCTTTCCTTACCCGGCTTCTCCAGGTCTTTACTGGAGCAGATTGATGCTGTTGCCTACAGGCGAAGTAATGTTTAGCGCGAGCTCCAACAACGTGCAGGTTTATGTGCCAGACGGTGCACCGCAGGAAAACTGGCGACCACACATCGTTTCTGCAACTCCACACAATAGCTTGTTCTTTACACAATATTTCTCGGTTACCGGCACTCAGGTAAATGGATTGTCTCAAGCAAATATGTATGGAGATGATTGCACGCCATCAACTAATTACCCAATTGCACGACTTACTAATCTGACAACTGGTCGTGTATATTATCAGCGCACTTATGATATCAGCTCGATGGCTGTTGCAACCGGAACGGCTGTACAATCGTTCAGGGTTTCAGCTATCGGACTGCCACAGGGCAATTATCATTTGAGGATCGTTGCCAATGGAATATCATCCAACGTCGTTACCGTAAATGTTTATCACATCAACCTGAAGCCCATACTGGACGTACGCTACAAGAGAGAGTTTGAGTTGATTGACCCCAAGGAGCTTGTGGAAGGCGATCCATGGGATAGATTACAATGGATCAGCGATCCGGAAGTCGGAGAACTTAAGTCGCAGATCAAATACCTGGAGAACAGCGTTAACCGGCTTACCTCAATGATCAAGGCAGCTGAATTGCCGAAGGTGGGACAGGATTTGCAGGCGAAGGAAGTCAAAGGCAACGGCAAACATGAAGAAAACGGCAAGCATGCCAAAAGCAATGGAAAGCACGCCAAGAGTGACTCAAAACATGAAGCATGATCCTGATTCCCGTTAGTTGTTACAATAAAGAAGCAGCAACTTTTGCAAAGAAATTTCCAAAGGGTACTGCTTCTATTTTTACCTGTGCCGACCTGGCGGAACAGTCAACAAGTTTGTATTATCCTGGTTTCGAAAAATCAACGATCACTGTTGAAGGCGTTACTGTTCCTGTCCATGCAATCACTGGAGTTGTCAATCTTTTGCCAATGATATTGCCGGAAGAATTATATTTTTTTCCTGAAGAAGAAAGAGATTACCAGTCGGCGGAATTTCATGCATTATTGACTTTTTTTCTGGATGCTTTACCTTGTCCGGTCATCAACAGGCCCTGCGGATCGGCGCTGACAGGCGCTTTCAGCCAACCTCTTCACTGGGTTGACCTGGCGCACAAACTAAATATCCCAACGGTCCATCTGATGATCGATAGCGATAACCGCGCAAATCACGTCGGTGTAGCCAAGCCACGGAACCATCTTGAAGTTGTTTGCTTCAATCAGCAGATCATCTCTTTTTCCAATGATGCTGAAAGGAATTTTACAGACTACCAAACCCAGGCGCAGGAGTACACGCTTCAATTAGCAAAGCATTCCGGTTCGGCTTATTTGAAAGTTGCATTCGAAGTAGCTGAATCGCAAATAAGCATGGCAAGAACTTCCATCCTTCCCGACATGAGAAATGATCATCTTATCCAACACATAATCGATTACTTTCAAAAAGCATCCTGATATGATTTTGCTCTGGGGACTAGAAGGCGATGATACACTCGCATCGGTGAGCAACTGGCTCAGGCAAAAAAAGGCTTCCATGTATTTTTTGAGCCATGCAGAAATTGACAACACGCGAATGTGCTTTTCTGCAACAGACAACAAATATCAACTCTATCACAATGGAGAATTTGTTCCACTCGATAACGTGACGGCGTCTTATCTCCGCCCCTATGATTTTCGGCAATATCCGCAGTTCCAACAAGGCAATGATTCAGCGAAGCTGGCTGCAAGAGCCGCACAGGTGCATACGCTGATGAATACATGGTCCGAGTCGACGCATACCATAGTCATCAACAAACCTTCCGCTGAGGCGACCAATCATTCCAAGATTTTTCAAAGCAGATTGATACATTCCTCAACAGGCTTAATGGTTCCCGAAACCCTCATCAGCAATGACTGGGAAGTGATTCGCACTTTCGCACAGCAACACGGAACGTTAATCTATAAATCTTTGAGTTGCATCAGGAGCGTTGCAAAACGGATCACCTATGCCGAACTGCTGGAGCGATGTGACAAAATTGCTCCTGCCCTGTTTCAACAAAAGATAGTCGGCACAAACGTGCGGGTTCATGTTGTGGGAAAAAAAATATTCGCATGCGGCATACAGTCAGATGTTGTTGACTACCGCTATGGACCAAGGGTTATTCATCAAATAAATCTGCCCGCAGATATTCAGGATAAATGCATAATGCTTGCACAGCACCTTGGGCTGCAGCTGACCGGTATCGATTTCATTGTAACGCCGACCAACGAATGGTACTGTCTTGAAGCAAATCCCAACCCCGGATTTTCTTTTTATGATGTTACAAAAGAAAAAGTCATTGCACGTGCTGTTGCAGAGCTGCTATTGGCCGGCAACAATTAACCGAAGATGAATCAAGCCTAGTCGATTCTATGTCGTTTATTTAAGCGAGGTCGCTGATTGTCATATTGATGTCCTACGGACAAAAAGATTACACTCCATGGTATTTTCTATTGACATTAATGCCCTACGGGCAATAAAACATTTTCCCGTAGGGAAAAGATATCATAGAAATCGGTACAACCCCAACATCATTGCCCGTAGGGCATTAATCTGCTGTAAGACTTCTTTAACGAAAGGACATTACCCGTGGCATTTGTTAACGATTTGCTTTACTAGTTATTCAACACTTTGGTGTCAACAGCTTCCAGCTCAAATACAAAGGCTTCTTGAGAAAGTTTTTTTACGGTGCTTCGAATAATTTTATTGTTTGCTACGTTCCAGAAATTATTGCCACCCTGCTCTGCATTTTGTATCGCCAGTTTGTTTTTATCGATAAACAATCTGTAACTGTGTTGTAGTGGATTGTACTCTTCTGTTCCAAAAGTTCCGCTTTCATTGACATACCTGGCATCCAACATGTTTACTATTTTATACCTTTCTGTTGCGTAGTCGTAAATGATCATCCACTCCTGCCGCGCCGGCATATTGATATCTTTTTCAGCAACAAGAACGGGGTTGGATTCCGATGCAGCACCTTGTTGATTCGTCAAATATTTTCCATCGTATTTGATCAGGTATTTTCCTTCTTGTATCGCGGCTTTTGCGAAAACATCCAACTTGTAAGTGTAGGTTGATTTATAGTTTTTAATCAAAACATCCCTGAACCAATTTAAGAATGGAAGCACCACAAGGTTTGCCGGTTTTGGATAAGCTGTAGCCTGCGAACCTTTGTAGTTGCGGGAACTAACGCCAGCCTGCTCCTTGTCCAGCAGAACCAGTTTTTGATATTGTTCTATAAATCCCACGCTGTCTTTTGCAGCCAGCGCATTGTTCATCTGCGTCATGGCAAGGCCCTTTTGCGCCATGATATCAAACACCTGTACCCATGGTCTTATTTCATCGAGCATGGGCAAATTATCCGATGACCCTAATAATGCTGCCGATGCTTTTCTAAAACTTTCGAACTGTTCAACCAATGCTGTTGTGTTTTTTTGCGTAGTATAATTGGCTCTGAAATCATCGGCCACCCTTTTAAATGCAGCAGATTCGTCCGCATTCTTAATAAACTCTCCGGGATTTAAAGCTTCGTTATTTTCACAAAAAACCTTAAATGCTTCTGTTGTTCCGGGCATCAGGTATTGCATTGCTTTTCGCCATGAAGCCTTTGCATCATAAGCCTGCATGTTCCAGCAATAATCAGCAATGCTAAACAGTGCTACTTTGGAAGCCTCTGCATATTCCATCGGGTTGGCTACAAAACCAGCTAGCTGTGGTGCAATGTCCTGTCCGTTGTAGGTTACAGCGCCCATCAGCAAACGATCCAAACTATAATCTGTTACCGGGTAGTTCCACCAGATATAGGCTTTGCGGCCCATCCGTGGATTGATCCAATCCATTGTCTCTTTATCTATCTGGTGTATCACGCTCTTGCCGGTCCACATAATGCGAATGCTGGTATCCATTTGCGTTTTCAGAATGTCCATATAATCGCCCTTTGTGCGACGTTCGTTGTATTGCGTTGGACAAAGGATAAGCGGATGGACATCCGGCATTTGTTTAATGAAATTGTCGTTGAGATAGTTCATCATTTTTGCCTGGTTCGCAGCATCTGTTCCTATCCCTCCAATGTCATCAAAGAACACGGCAAACGAACGAACACCTAGGTCGTACATTTTTTGAAACTTATTGACGCAAGCTTTAAAATCATCCACAACGCCATCTCCATCTTTATCGTCCCAACTGATGTTGTTGCCGGGGTGAACGGCCCAAATAAAATTCACTTTGTTGCTGTGCGCCACATCAATCAACTTTTTAATCTCGATCGCTTTTTCTTCAGGATAGGGTTCGCGCCATTTATTTCCAAATCCATGATAGGGATCATTCTTTGGCCCATAGATGTAAGCGTTCATTTTATTGCGACCCATGAAATCGAACAAACGCAGACGATCTTCGAAAGAATAAGGATTGCCGTAAAAGCCTTCCACCACGCCACGTTCAGCAACATTGGGATAGTCTTTTATGGTCACAGGCGATATGTGTGGTCCCGCCGCCAATTGTAAAAAAGTTTGCACACCATAAAAAGTGCCGGCATCGTCATTGCCCGCAATAATGATATGTTTATGGGTAATGCTCAAATAATATCCTTCTTTCACGTTTGGTATTTGCTTACGTACGTTTCGAACAACGGCATCACTTTTCCTACCGATAATGATTTTCATACCGGCATTGCTCACTTCAATGCTTTTTTTCAAAAGCTGTATCGCATTTGTATCTACCGTTTTTTCACTTGTAATGTAAAATGTACGGGGATGGTCAAACGCTTTTTTTCCGGTTGACAAAGACTGTGGTACCGGTGACAAAGGAACATCCTGTGCCCAAAGCGAAACTGTAAAAAAGCACCAAACACACAAACAAAGAAGGCTTATTTTTTTCATGACATTTTTCTATGAATTCATCTAACTGAAAGTGCAATTACAATTCCGGAATTTCATACGCTGCTATCTCTGATAATAATGGACAGGCAAGCGCATCAAAACTGATTCTTACTTTGTCTGTATGGCAAGGCGCAAATCGAAGTATTTTTTTGTACCCGATGGTTGAACCTTGTGCAACTGATTTCCACTGGCCGTCTATAAAACATTCAACGTGAAATCCGGTAACACGCTGCCCCAGCGGAATATACTCCTGCAGCACCAACGCGTTGATCGTTTTCGTTTCATTTAATGTGAATTCGATTGTAGGGTTCAGCTTTGCGTCATTCGCGGCCCAGTATGTTTCGGTGTTGCCATCAATCAATTTTGCTGCGTCGTATTTCTTTCCCCTTGTGTCACTTGCTTTAACATTGCTGCCCTTGAATAAATTGTTTGCAAATGCTTTATCGAGGTAACTCCTGAACTCCATGAGTCGCAGCGAATCGGTTTTGTTGATCTTACCCGTGCGGTCAGGAGGTACATTCAGGTTCAATGAAGTGCCATTGCCTACAGAATGAAAATAAATATCCATGAGGCTTGCAAGCGTTTTCACTTTATCATCCTCTGTTGGATGGTAGAACCAACCCGGGCGAATAGAAACATCTGTCTCAGCAGGCATCCAATACTTTCCATTCATGGTGCCTGTTTCTCCAATTTTGTATTGAGTGGTTCCTGCATAAGCTTTTGTAAATCCTTTATCAGGAAGCGGTGTATAAGTGGCCCAGCAGGAGTCGTTTGCATGTCCGTGTTCGTTGCCCACCCATCTAAGGTCCGGCCCGGCATCGCTGAACATTACAGCGTTTGGTTGTAACTGTCTCACTAATTGAAACGTCTCTTCCCAGCCATAGTAATTGGAGCGATCGATGATTCTTTTTTCTTTTGCACCGCCGTAATATCCATCGCCTCCGTTCGCGCCGTCGAACCATATTTCGAAGATGTTGCCATAGCGTGTCAACAATTCTTTAAGCTGGTTGCGATAATATACGAGATACTCGTCCTTGCCATAGTTTGCGTTGTTCCTGTCCCATGGAGAAAGATAAACGCCAAACTTTATCCCATACTTTTTACAGGCCTCGGAGATGGCGAGCACAACATCACCTTTTCCATTTTTCCACGAAGAGTTTTTTACTGAGTGTTCGGTGTAGGCTGAGGGCCACAAACAAAAACCATCATGGTGCTTGGCTGTAATGATGGCGCCCTTAAAGCCAGCCTTCGCAAGTGTTCCAATAATTTGGTCCGCATCAAAATCAGTGGGGTTGAACACATCTTCCTTTTCATCACCTAAGCCCCACTCCTTGCCGGTAAATGTATTCACGGTAAAATGCAGGAAGGCATATGTTTCCATTTGGTGCCATTCCATCTGGCGCTTGGATGGCAATGCGCCGTAAGGCGCAGGGGCAACCACTTTTCGATTGCAGCTGCTTGCTAAAACCAAAACCATCATTGTCGAGGTGGCAATATTGAGTAACTTTTTCATGCACAATGTTGTTATTGATAAATGTCCCAATCCTTTGAAAGGTTGAATAAAAATCGTTCGCTGAAGTTATAGGGCTTTAAAAAATCAAACTACCGTTATATTAGCTGATGTGCCTATTTTTTTAGCCTCTGGTCACGGATAATTGAAAATTGAAAGTTGAAAGTTGAAAATGAGATGGAGTGTAGTATTCATTTCGACGTATCTCATTCGACGATAATAAAAAAAGAGAAAGGAGGTATTGCCTCCTCCTTTCAAAACCAAAACTGACCAAAAGAAACGAGAACGTTTCTTTCAAAACGCACTACTCATTCATAAAATAATTTATTAAAAGAGATCAACAATCTTAAATGTATTGGTTTAAAAAATGAGGGGAGGTTTGCCGGCCTCCCCTTCTCAAATTAACCTAATGATCGGTGAAAAGTATATTGGTTGTATCTGAACAACCTGGAATGTAAACGAGTTTTATTACTTCTTTTTCATTCCGGTTGTCCACTTCAAATAAGTTTATTGCAACGGATCGAAAGTGCCTCCCCACTCATTGTTTTGCATGGCCGGATCACTATTGAAGTTCTTTTGCCAGTCATTCAATGCGATGGGATAAAACCAGTTGTTAAGTGGCAGGTTGTAAGTATTTACCGCATTTTTTGTTACATCATTTATAAACTCCAAATGGAATTTGGCACGCACTGTATCTGTCTGAATGTTTTGTGTCCAGTCGAAACCGCCTTGAGAAACCACTGTAGGCTGATTTGGGTTCAATACTACAAACAACTGCGACATATATTTTTGTTTGTTCAAAATGTCGAAACGCATTAAGCGGCGAAGGTCACCCCATCTTTTGCCTTCCTGTGCAAATTCTGCCATGCGCTCACTCATGATCAAACCACGCAATGCAGACTGGTTGTTGTAGGCATCTAATCCGTAACCAATGGTACCGGCGCCTTTTGTAATACCCGCTCTCTGCCTGATTTGTGCAAGGTATCCCATTGCTTCACTGGTGTTACCCAGTTCATTCGCACACTCTGCCAGGTTCATCAGCACTTCTGCATAACGCATTTCGATAAAGGTATTACCACCATTTTGCTGGGAAGTGATTTGATTGGTGCCTCCTGTTACAGCTTTTAAAGGATAAAATCCACCATAAAGACCCACATTGCCGCTACCCATTTGGTATTTACCTAAATCATAGTACGTAGAGCCTGATGTACCGTATGCTGTCCAAAGACTTTGCCCACCTGGAATTTGTATGCTGGGAAAGGAAGCGCCAGGCACAGATATACTTGCATAAAAGCGAGGATCCATGTTCTTAACCATGTCGGTGAAGAATGTTGCGTTGTAGTTAGCATCCGAACGTAAACGTGCGGTATCTAATCCTGTAGCAGCACCCAACGCAGTAGCCGATCCATCTATGCGCGGGAACGCAAGTAACTGCCATACTTGTGGAAGGCAACGGCATGCATTTCCTTGCGTCAAACACCATGGCAACAATGTATTCATATTGTAGGCATGGTCAGGATAATAAAAATTATTAAACATGATCGCCTCTGTATTGGCGGTACCTTTTGTTGTCCATACCTGGTTAAAGGATGACAACAGTTTGTAGCCATTCGCTGTGCAGGAATCCAGCGCTGCTTTATTTGCAGCATATGCATTTTGCCAGCGGGTCTGGTTATTGGTCCTGTTAAACAGTGGGCTTGCATACCACAACAATATTCTTCCCTTTAATGCCTGTGCAGCACATTTATCAATTCGTCCATAGTCGCTACCACTCCATCTTGCGGGCAACATGGTAATGGCACCGTTTAGGTCTGAAATAATTGAATCCATGCACATGGACGTTGGGCTGCGTTTTACAAAAAGCGAAGCAACGTTGCTAACATCCTGCGGCTTTCTGATCAATGGAACACCTCCTAAATTTTGCACATAGTTCCAGTATGCCCATGCGCGCCAGAACAAACATTGGCCGGTTAAAGCACTATTGTCTTTTGCAGATAAAACATTTGGCGAAACATTAGGCAGCTGCGCCAGCATATAATTGATCTTGTCAATGTTGGTATAGCTAAGTCCCAAACCAACACCCGACACGGTAATGTTAACGCCCTGGTCGTAGGCAGACATGGCTGTGTTGTTTTGGTTCATTGCCTCATCGCTGTTGTCTGCACCAAAGTTCCAACCGCTCATTGAGTTGGCATATATATCCATCAAATAGGCGTTCATCATTGTCTTGTCTGACCATACGTTCGTAGGATTAATAG
>Ga0318568_10000622_pt1 | contig 14284 bp, 7 predicted proteins | sample GRESIP088b5f21_FD_203690 | JGI IMG/M metagenome (GOLD analysis project Ga0318568, IMG submission 203690) | Tropical soil microbial communities from Luquillo Experimental Forest, Puerto Rico - GRE.SIPMG.088b5f21 | ecosystem: Environmental > Terrestrial > Soil > Tropical forest > Bulk soil...
GCTGTCCTCTTAATTATTAATTATTAATTATTAATTCAAAAACAAAAGTATTGCTTGCATGACGGAAAATCATTTACCTAAAAACAAAAACGAAAAGTACATTCTGCCATTCATCATTGTAATGGTGCTGATGCTTTTGTGGAACATGTGCAGGAACATCAACGACGTGTTGATACCGCACCTGAAAAGAGCATGCAGACTTACTGATGTACAATCAACCTTTATTCAATCCGCTTTTTTTGGCGCTTATTTTCTGCTGGCACTGCCTGCGGGAATGTATATCCGTCGCAAGGGTTATAAAGCCGGCATGATAGCTGGTTTGGTGATCGCGTGTGTGGGAGCATCGTTGTTTTATCCGGCCGCCCAAACACGATTTTATCCGTTGTTTTTGGGTGCGTTGTTTATCATGGCAGCCGGTTTCACTTTTTTGGAAACCGCTGCCACTCCTTATGTTGCGAAGCTGGGCGAACCCGAAGGAGCATCAAGCAGATTGAGTTTATCAGCGGCTATTGGTTCATGTGGCGCAGCAGGTGCTCCGTACATTGCGTCATTGTTGTTGCTTCATAAGAAAGATGTTTCCGCAGCAGAGATCAATGCATATGCGCCGGAGCAGTTGAATCAATTTCTCTCAAACGAAGCTTCACTTGTTAAACTACCCTACATCGCATTGGCTTGTTTGTTCCTGGTGGCGGCATTGTGTATTGTGTTTGTAAAACTTCCGGGCATCAATGAGCATAGTGACGAACATTACGAGTTCAAAAATATTTTCCGCTTCAAGCATGCATACCTCGGCGCATTGGCTGTGTTCGCTTATGTAGGTGCAGAAGTAGGCATTGTAAGTTTCTTTATCCGCTATGCAAAGTCCATGAACCTTGAAGGGCTAACAGAAAGAAAAGCAGCCTTGTTTATTTCATTGTTCATGCTGCTTGTTTTAGCAGGCAGGTTGAGTGGTTCCTGGTTACTCAAGAAAGCTCCAGCACCGCGCATGCTGCTGATATCCGCGGGTGGCGCATGTGCATGCGTTGCACTTGCAATAGTAGCACCGGGTTACTACTCTTTGTATTTGCTGGCGCTGGTGGGATTGTTCACTTCTGTTATGTATCCGTTGATATTTACGTTGAGCATCAGGGAACTTGGTGCTTATACAAAAACAGCCTCTTCATTGTTGATCATGGGTATCGTGGGTGGTGCCGTGGTGCCGCCGTTGATGGGATTGTTGTCTGACAGAGGAGATATTCGTTTCGCGTATTTGTTTCCCGCAGCGTGTTATGTGTATGTGATATACTATGCGCGAAAAGGATCGCAAATAACTTATAAAAAATCACAAAGTGTAAATGTCAAGAGCTTAGAACCAGTATAGATTTATTTAAACATTTTATTCGTCCTTTTTTTTTAATAAATGGTCCTTGGTTGGTATGTGTTGGACACAAGGAAAAAATAAGTTAAGAAAAAATTAATTTTTTTGGGGCACTTTCTTGAATTATGCTCTAATAGATTAGTCAGGCACCGAAAGATGAACGCTTGAGAATAATGGTGCAATAACAAACACCACCCGTATTACTGAGATAGATTTTTAAACAACCTTATTTCCGAAAACATAAAATTTAAATAGTGCAATGTGCTAGTAACACGTTGTTAGGTAAACTTTTTTTTTGATTTAAAACCCCTCACAATTCAAAATTGCCATTATGAAAAGATCAGTGGGATTTTTTTTGACGCTGTTTGTGCTTTTGTATTCTTTGGGCGCTGTGGCCCAGAATAAGGACGCCCGGACGATTGCCGGTGTCGTTAAAAATGAAAAGGGTCAACCTCTTCCAGGTATTACTATCTCGGAAAAAGGTGGCACCCGAAATGCCGTTACTAGCGATGACGGTAGCTTCAAGATACAAGTCGTGCCGGCTACTGCAGCTGTTGTAGTTTCTGGCGTTGGTTACGAGACTCAGGAAGTAAAAATTAAACAGCAAACATCTTTAGTGATTGTTTTAAAGGTGGATCCTAAAACGCTAACAGATGTGGTTGTTATTGGTTACGGTTCACAAAGTAAAGCGAAGGTAACAGGTGCAACCGCTACTGTAAAAATGGACGAGTTACTAGGCGACAGACCTGTAACGAGCCTGGGTTCTTTGCTGCAAGGTGCCACTCCCGGCTTACAGATCAGCATTGGTTCCGGACAACCCGGTGCCGGTACTAACTGGAACATCAGGGGGGTAACAGATTACCAACTGGATGCAAATGGTAACTATGTTGCGAACGCCGGTGCTCCTTTGATAGTGGTGGACAACGTTCCTTACACGGGGCCTACCAATCTTTTGGATCCTAATGACATTGAATCCGTGACTGTTTTGAAAGATCCGGCTTCAGCTTCAATCTATGGTTCCCGTACAGCATTTGGTGTTGTTGTTATTACTACCAAAAGCGGTAAAAAGAACCAGAAAGCTCAGTTTAATTATTCCAACAATATAGTATTCGCAACTCCGACCAACTTGCCGGTTAAAGCCACTCCTATGCAACAAGTGCAGGCGTGGATGGACGGTGGTATGACCACTTACAACGGAGGTCAGAATCTGGCACAATGGATGACGATGCTTCAAGATTACCAGGCCAATCCTGGAAAATATCCTTTAGGTGGTGATACCGTTGGTGGCATTTACTATCAGTTGGCGCCAACAGATGCGGTTAAAGAACTACTGGGCAATCATTCCACACAGATCATGAATAACTTTTCTGTAAGCGGTGGTAATGATAAAACCACTTACCGCATGTCATTCGGAACAACGAATGAAAATGGTATTTTGGTGCCATCTGCAAACCAGGATGGTTTTAAAAGATATAACCTTAGGTCATTGGTAACTTCGGATGTTAACTCATGGCTGAACCTTCAAATGGATGCGGCTTATAACAATTCAACTACCAAGTCTCCGTTTTATACCAACGCATTTGGTGACGCGACCAATACACCTTCTGCTTTGGCATTGGATTCCATTCCACAAAAATATCCGGGCCAAATAATAAAAACTGCAAAGAATGAAATAATGCAGCAGGCTCCAATAGTTAACCAGTTTGGTGAGATCAGAGCTACAGGAAGGGCAATCATTAAACCAATGAAAGGCTTGACCATCACAGGTGAATATACTATTGATAACATCACCAATGATGTTACCAATTACGATAAAAGGGCACCTATTCAGATGCTGAATCCTTATGGATACACACTTGAGAATCTAGGAAATGATCAATACCAAAAATCACATGGCTGGAACAACCTCAACGCTATTAATATTTTTGGCAACTATGTATTTACAATTGATCACAAGCACAATTTTACAGCGCTTGCAGGCTTCAACCAGGAACAGCGTAACACGGGAACTGATTATACAACTGTTTCCGGATTGCTAAACCCTGATATGCCTTTTTATAGTGGAACTACAGGACTAATCCCTCCGGTTGCCAGCAACTCCGGTTATGCCGATGCTGCTACAAGAGGATTTTTTGGAAGATTGAATTATGACTTTAAAAATAAATATCTCGTACAGGTAAGCTACCGTTATGATGGTTCTTCCAAGTTTCCGGCAGGGCATCGTTGGGTAGGATTGCCGGGCGCTTCAGTAGGCTGGAGACTAACAGAAGAAAACTTTATGCAGTCTGTAAAACCTTATCTTAATGAATTTAAGTTAAGGGCAGATTACGGCAGTGTTGCGAATCAGAATATTCCTGATTATGGATTTTATCCTGGAATGAATGTGGCTAATCCTAACTGGTTGTCTAATGGAACTAAATTAGGAACCCTGACACCGCCACCTTTGGTATCCTCTAATTTTACATGGGAAACTGTAAGCAGTGCAGATTTTGGATTTGATTGGGGTGTATTGAAAAACCGTTTGAGTGGTACATTTGATTGGTATCAGCGCGATACTAAAGGGATCATTGCACCGGCTGCAAGTGCGCCTGCTGTGTTGGGAACAAATTTTCCTACCCAGAATGCAGGTGCCATCAGAACAAATGGTTATGAAATAGCCGTTAACTGGAGAGACCACGTTGGTAAAGTAGGTTACAACATTGGAGTGAGCCTGTATAATTATAGCAGCGTTGTTGTGAAATTTGCAAATGCTGCGATGGCCATTCAAAACAACCAATTATATAATGGCAAACACATAGGCGAAATTTGGGGTTATGTAACGGATAGGTTTTATGATACCACAGATTTCGTAAAAGGTAGTTTAAATTCAAGCTTAAGAGGTGGCAAATTATTGCCCGGTGTTCCTCATCAAAATGGACAAAATCCAAACCCTGGTGACATCTTGTTCAAGGACCTGAATGGAGACAGCCTTATTACAGTTGGTGCGAATACATTGGCTGATCACGGTGATCAGAAAGTGATCGGTAACTCCACCCCACAATACCAATATGGAATCAACGGTGGCGTTTCTTATGCAAACTTTGATTTGTCATTCATCATTAGCGGTGTTGGTAAGCAAGACGCGTGGATGAACAATGGCCTTGTTTTCCCTAACCAGTGGGTTACCTATGGGGCATTATATTCTCATGAAACAAATTACTGGACGCCTACCAATACAAATGCTTATTACGCCCGCATCTACACAGATAACGTGAACACGGGACAAGCGAACCAGGCATTCAACCAGGTAGCTCAGTCAAGATATTTGTTCAATAAAGCATATCTAAGACTTAGAAATATTACGTTGCGCTATACAGTGCCGTCATCAACAGCTATACTGCAGAAAATTCATGTTAGCAAATTCTCTGTGTTTGCAACAATGGAAAATGTGGCGACATTCTCACATATGCCAAAAGGTATGGATCCTGATATCAGTGTGCAGGGTGGTACTGCAGGTGGAGGATTGGGTTATCCGTTTATGAGAAAAACATCTGTTGGTCTAAACGTATCTTTTTAACAAACAAAACAAATTTTGAATGAAACGATATATTTTATTACTGTCAGGCGCCTTAATGGCTTTGACAGCTTGCAATAAAGACTTTCTGAACAAAATACCGACCACTTCATTTACTGAAGCAAATGCGTTTGTAACTTATCAGAATTTCCAAACATACTCATGGGGATTATATGATTACCTGGCTGGATATGGTAACGGCGGCTCAACGGAACCTCCAGCTTTTTCTCAGCAGGAAAAAAATAACTCCGATAACCTCAACGCGGGTAGCCAATCAGGTTATGTTTATCAAACGAAACTCATTCCTGCAACTGCGGGAGGCGGTACTACTTCATTGCAGATCGCTGACTGGAACTTTGCCTATGTAAGGAGAGTGAACGTGATGTTGGATAATATCGATAAATCAACAATGACTCAGTCCGACAAGGACCACTGGCGCAGCGTTGGTTATTTCTTCAGGGCTTTGCGTTATTATGATTTAATTGCCGCTTACGGAGATGTTCCTTGGGTTGAGCATGCACTGACAGATACATCTGCAAGTGTTTTGTACGGTACAAGAACAGCAAGAGATACTGTTGCACAAAACATTTTGAATAATTTGATTTGGGCTGAAAGTCACATTAAACCTTTGGGTGAAGGCGCTGGCTCAAACACTATTAACCAGGATTGCGTTGACTTCCTAATCAGTCGTTTTGGTTTGTTTGAAGGAACATGGCGCAAGTACCACGGTTTAGCCAACGCAAATACTTATTTGCAGGCTTGCGTTACTTATTCTCAAAAACTGTTGCCAAAGTATCCTGCTGTAATGAGCAGCTACGATGATGTGTACAATTCAGAAGATCTGAAAGGTAAAGCGGGTATAATTTTATTTAAGCAGTATGTAAATACAATTTTCAACAACCCTATGCTTACCCGTTACACAGGAAGTACTTCGTGGAGTGCTGAAGTAACAAGAGATGCTGTTCAATCTTTCTTGTGTAAAGACGGAAGACCAATTTCAACGAGTCCGGTTTACATGGGCAATGATTCCATGTATGCTGAATTTAAAAACAGGGACAGACGTTTGTATTTTAACGTTCTGCCTCCTTACAGTGTTAAGTTCATCAGTACAGGAACGACCTCACAGACTGGTAACTCTGATAACTTGTGGATGTATGATCCTAACCCTAACTACGGTTATTTTGTTCACTACATGAATGATACACTTGTTGGTAATACTGGTAAGAGACTTCCGGTGATCTCTCAGACAAACGACATGAAATCTGGAAACGTTATTCCTAACTTCCCGCATTTCAATACATACAATGTCGCTTTGAGTCATCTGCCAACTAAGGTTGCAATCCCTCAAATGGTGGGTACTTTGGGTTACTACTACTGGAAATATTACAACAGACTTCCAATGGACGGTAGCGCTAGCTACGGTGGCACTCAGGACTGTCCTTTGTTTAGAATTGAAGAAACAATGTTGAACTATGCTGAAGCTAGTTTTGAGTTGGGCCAGTTTAATCAAACAATTGCTGACCAAACTATCAACAAACTTCGTCCACGTGCAGGTGTTGCCAACATGGTGGTTGCAAATATCGATGGTAGCTTTGATGTGAACAGAGATGCAGACGTTGATCCTGTTCTGTGGGAAATCAGAAGAGAAAGAAGAGTTGAATTGTTTGGAGATGGTTTCAGATTCAATGATATTAAAAGATGGATGAAGGGTGTGTACATGAATAAATATCCATATGGTGTTAAAGTGTATGACAAAAACAGAATGTATCCGAACGTTAGTGGATTGAGCAATGCCAATATCAAACTTGATGGTGGCGGTAACTCCGGTTATGTAATTAATCCCAACGTTTCTACTTCTATTCCTGGTTGGTTGGATAAATATTATCTTGAACCCGTTCCTGCACAGGAGTTAACAGTTAATCCAAACCTTGTACAAACGATTGGTTGGAAATAAAAAATAGGCAGTGATGATTCATATTAATCAAGTAGCTTCATACTATTTAATTTGATCAGCCGGACATTTTAAATTCTTATATCGTGAAAACATTTCTTAGAACGGCGATCAGTATCAGTTTGGTTTTATTACTTGGAATAAGTAGCCACGCACAAAAGAGCAAAAACAGCAAACCCAATGTTATCATCATTCTCATGGACGACATGGGATATGGTGATCCTGAGTGCTACAATGGCGGCCCGTACCATACGCCGCAGATCAACAAGATGGCGGCAGAAGGTATGCGTTTTACAAACTTCTACGTGGCGCAGGCAACATGCACCGCTTCAAGATGCGGCTTGCTTACCGGTTGCTATCCCAACAGGCTGGGCATTTCAGGTGCGTTTATGCCCTGGGAAAACAGAGCGCTTAACCCAAATGAAGTAACGATCGCTTCCATGTTGAAAAAAGTAGGTTATCATACAGGTATGGTTGGGAAATGGCACTTAGGTGGCAAAGCTCCTTACTGGCCGATTCACTACGGCTTTGATGAATACCTTGGATTACCTTATTCAAATGATATGTGGCCCGTTGGTTATGACGGCAAACCAATGAAAGACTCTACCAAGCCACAATTTAAATATCCTCCTCTGCCTTTGCTTGATGGCGACACTCCGATAAAATATATCCAAACACTGGAAGATCAGGGCGAACTAACAGGCATCTATACACGAAGAGCCATTAAGTTCATTAAGGAAAATAAAAACAAACCCTTCTTCTTATACCTTGCTCCGTCAATGGTGCATGCGCCTATATATGCATCGCCTGCGTTTTTGGGCAAAAGCGGCAAAGGACTTTTTGCTGACGTGATGATGGAAGTAGACTGGGCAATAGGCGAAATTATGCGCACCCTAAAAGAACAGGGAATAGATAAAAATACTTTAGTAGTGTTTACCAGCGACAATGGTCCATGGTTAACATTTGGCAATCATGCAGGTAATACCGGTGGCCTGAGAGAAGGCAAAGGCACCAGCTGGGACGGCGGACAAAGAGAACCTTGCATCATGCACTGGACGGGTACGATTCCTGCCGGTACTGTGTGCAACAATCTTTCATCCACTATTGACCTGTTGCCAACCATAGCAAAACTCACAGGAGCATCATTACCACAAAATAAAATTGACGGCGTAGATATTCAGTCGTTGTTGTTCCAGCAACCTGATGCAAATCCAAGAGAAGAGTTTGTGTACTACTATGGACGCAACAACTTAGAAGGAGTACGTAAAGGATATTGGAAACTTGTTTTTCCGCACAGGGGACAAACTTATAAAACTTACATGCCGGGCAAAGATGGATATCCTGGTGGCTATGCTGAAATGAATGTACCTAAGGCATTGTATGATCTGGCCCATGATCCGGGCGAAACAGAAGACGTGCAAAATGCTCATCCCGAAATAGTAAAAGAGCTGGAAGAGATCGCAGAAAAATATCGTAAATCTTTAGGCGACGATCTTACGAAAACAACCGGAAGTGAAGTTCGTGAACCGGCGTATATCAATAAGAAGAATTAAGTTTTAAGTTATGAGTTTTGAGTTATGAGTAGGAAGAATATAGCCGCTCGCTCAAAACTCAAAACTCATTACTCAAAACCCATTACTCATTTATGCGAAACAACACAAAACGAATTAGCTTGTTATGTGCCCTGTTATTGTGCATTACCGGTCTCTCGCATGCACAAGGACCCAGCAGTCAAACATTGCCTGCAGTGAATAAGCAATCCATGAAAGACTTTATGGACCTGCGTTTCGGCATGTTCATTCATTGGGGGCCTGTAACGTTACGCGGAACTGAAATAGGCTGGTCGAGAAATGATTATGACAGCCTGTATAAAGAATTTGATCCTGTTTTGTTTGATGCCGATGCATGGGTAAAAACGGCTAAAGACGCAGGCATGAAATACATAGTGATCACCGCTAAACATCACGATGGTTTTTGTTTGTGGCCCACGGCTTATACGAACTACAACATAATGAACACGCCGTTTAAAAAAGATGTTGTGGGAGCGTTGGCAAAAGCATGTAAAAAATATGACGTTAAGTTTGGCATTTACTATACAGTGCTTGACTGGTATGAACGCTCATATCCGGTACATAACGACGGTAAAGGCAATGCGCCTGACGGCGACATGAACAAGTTTGTGCAATACATGAAATCGCAATTGAAAGAACTGATTGACAACTATCATCCTTTCCTGCTTTGGTTCGATGGCAATTGGGAGCAACCATGGACAAATGATTATGCGAAAGACATGTATGCTTACCTGAAAAAACTCGATCCCGCATTGATCGTAAACAACAGGTTAGGCAAGAATGAACATGAAATATTGAATGCGCAATCCGTTGGTGACTATGCAACGCCGGAGCAAAAGATCGGCAAGCTAAATATGTCTTTCCCGTGGGAATCCTGCATCACCATTTGCAATCAATGGGCATGGAAACCAAACGATGCAATGAAACCTTTGAGCCAATGCATTGGCACGCTGGCAAGCACTGCAGGTGGTAATGGCAATTTGTTGTTGAACATCGGCCCAATGCCTGACGGAAGAATAGAAGCGAGACAGGTAAAGCAATTGAAAGCAATGGGGGATTGGCTGAAACAAAATGGCGCATCCATTTATGGAACAAAAGGTGGCCCTTATACTCCCGATAGTATTTTTTCATCAACAAGAAAAGGAAACAAAATTTACATACATCTCTTCAACGGTTCCCATCACTCGTTGACATTGGCTAATATTCCCAATGTGAAAATTGTAAAGGCCTATGTACTTGATGGCGGCGCAAAAGTTATTGTTAAACAAGATGAAGCAGGGATTTCATTGGCTATGCCGGAAGCAATGCTCGATAAGAATGTTGTAATAGTAATGGAAGCGGATAAGAATGTTGAAGATGTTGCAGTGGTGAACGGAAAGTAGTGAATGAGGTAACTCAACGTTACTGAATTAAGATGTTTGAAGAATTGAAAGAATGTTACTTGTCATCCCGGGGAACTAATCGGTTGCAGCAAGACTAGGTCTGGTCCCCGCAGCTACTCGGCACCCACTTAGATATGTCATTATAAGAAACGAGGTATCTGGGTGTTGAGCAAACACGCTGCCAGTGCGACTTTTAGATCCCTCTTTCGTCGGGATGACAAGCAGCCTCTCTTTACTGATTACAAAAATCACGCGGTTTGAAATAATGACTTGATCAGGCAACAATGAATACGATGCGTTTGAATCCTATAGATGTTGCAGTTTTTTACTTTTTACTTTTGAATTTTTACTTAACATGAAACGATTCACAGGAAAATTACTCACGCTGTTTTTTTGGTTTGTTTGTTTGTTTGCAAAAGCACAAACCAAACAACCGAATATTTTGATCATCATTTCTGATGATCATGCCTACCAGGCGATTGGCGCCTATGGCAGTAAGATGATGCCAACTCCAGGCATTGACCGGCTGGCAAAAGAAGGCGCGATATTCAAAAATGCATTTGTTACCAACTCTATTTGTGGGCCGAGCAGGGCATGCATCCTTACCGGCAAATACAGTCATGTTAATGGATTCAAGGACAATATGAGCAGATTTGATGCCAGCCAGGATGTGTTTGTAAAAAGGTTGCAGTCTGCCGGATATCAAACAGCTTGGTTGGGCAAATGGCACCTTGAATCAAAGCCACAGGGATTTGATTATTGGGAAATAGTTCCCGGACAGGGCCACTACTACAATCCGGATTTTATTCAAATGAATGGAAAGACGGTGAGAAAAGAAGGATATGTTACGAACATCATTACCGACATGGCCGAAACATGGTTGACGAATAGAGACACTTCTAAACCATTCTGCCTCGTCGTAGGACATAAAGCTACACACCGTGTATGGATTCCTGACACGCAGGACCTTGGCCGCTTTGACAGCATCAAGTATCCTTTGCCTGCCAACTTCTACGACAAGTATGAAAATCGCTATGCCGCTGGTCGCCAGGATATGAACATCGCACATACGATGCGTTTGGGCTATGATTTGAAAGTAATGCCCGATACCGGATTTGGTAAAGAGAATTACACCCGTATGAATGCTGAACAACGCAGAGCATTTGATGCCTACTACAAACCGATAGAAAAAGATTTCCTGTCAAAAAATTTAACTGGCAATGCGCTTACCGAATGGAAGTATCAAAGATACATTCATGATTACCTAAGTACAGCTGCATCACTGGATAGAAACATTGGGGCGTTATTGGACTACCTGGATAAAAATAATCTTGCACAAAACACACTCGTTATCTATTTGTCGGACCAGGGATTTTATTTGGGAGAGCATGGATGGTTCGACAAAAGATTTATGTACGAAGAGTCAATGAAAACACCAATGCTGGCAAGGTTTCCAAAGGTTATTAAACCTGGAACAGTGTACAAAGATTTAGTGATGAACATTGATATCGCACCAACCGCACTGGAGCTTGCGGGGCTTCAGGTGCCAAAGGAAATACAGGGCCAATCAATGCTGCCATTATTTAAAAACAAAGAGTATAAGTCAAGGGATGCTGTGTACTATCACTATTACGAATGGGGTGAACATTCTGTGATGCCGCATTTCGGTATAAGAACTTCAAGATATAAACTGATCCGTTTTTACCAGGTCGCAGATAAATGGGAATTGTATGATCTAGCGAAAGATCCACATGAAATGCATAACGTTTTCGGCGAAAAGAAATACGAAAAAGAACAGGCAAAATTGATGACGAGATTGAATGAGTTGGTGAAGCAGTACAATGATGCGGAAGCGGCAAAGGTGTTGGGAAACCCGTAGGGGCGAATTGCATTCGCCCTTGCAACGCCGCCACGAATGATCCGGGTTTTTGTCTCGTCCAATAAAGAACAAACAGCTGAAGTGTGCGACGCAACAGAAGTTTAATAGCAATACAAAAGCTGACTACATAAATATTTATGAAAACAAAATTTGGAATACCTTATTTGCTTTTAGCAGCGTGTCTTCTTAATGTAAATGCTGCGCATGCACAAACGCCGGTGCCTACAACGGCACAACTTGAATGGCAGCAGGAGGAAACCAATGCATTCATTCACTTTACGGTGAACACGTTTACTGATAATGAATGGGGATCCGGCTCAGAAGATCCTTCAATATTCAATCCGGCAAAATTGGATGCGAAGCAATGGATAAAAGCATTGAAAGATGCGGGCATAAAAACCGCCATTCTAACAGCCAAGCATCACGATGGGTTTTGTTTGTGGCCCTCAAAATATACTGAACACAGCGTAAAGAACAGTCCCTGGAAAAACGGAAAAGGAGATGTGGTGAAAGAAGTAGCGGATGCCTGCCGTGAACTGGGCGTTAAATTCGGTGTGTATCTTTCTCCATGGGACAGGCATGAAAAAAGTTATGGTACACCGGCTTACAATGATTACTATAAAAACCAGTTAAGAGAATTGCTTACTCAATATGGCGATATAGCAGAAGTATGGTTTGATGGAGCGAAAGGCGAGAAGGAAAAAGACATGCAATACGACTTTGCCGGCTATTGGAAAATTGTGAAAGAATTGCAACCGGATGCCATTATATACTCCGCCATCGGGCCGGGCGCAAGATGGGTTGGAAATGAAAAAGGACTTGCCGGTGACCCCTGCTGGTCAACGATAAACACGGAAGGAATGTATCCGGGCAAAGCGGACAAGAATCATTTGAATAGCGGAGATAAAAATGGTACGCAGTGGATTCCTGCCGAAGCAGACGTAAGCATTCGTCCGGGTTGGTTTTACCATGCAAAGGAAGATGATAAGGTAAAGACTCCGCAGCAGTTGGTGAGATTATATTATGAATCCGTTGGCAGAAACAGTCTGCTGTTGCTAAATGTGCCGCCAAACAAAGACGGGCTTTTTTGCGAACAGGATATACATGCCTTGAAAAGATTCAGAGAAATTTTGGACTCAACTTTTTCCCAAAACCTGTTGACAGGAAAGAGAACAAAACAATTGACAGATGCGAAGCTGAACACCTTTACAACCATTAAAGAAGGCGATTCTCTTGAGTTTTCGCTGGATGGCCGTAAGACCTTTAACAGGATCGCATTGCAGGAAAATATTGCCAATGGTCAGTTTGTAGAAAGTGGAGATATTATGTATTGGAACGGAGCGGAATGGGCGCCATTAAAATCATTCGCAACAATAGGGTATAAGAGATTGTTGAGGTTTAATGATGTATCAGCAGACAGAATAAAAATTATCATCAGGAAAACAAAAGACGGGAAGCCTGCGCAGTTGGCTGAGTTTGGTTTGTATAAGGCAGCAGCGGGAGAAATCAATTGAAAATTGAAAGTTGAGAATTGAAAATGCATTCAGCTTCTTATAGAAAGTTTTGTATGAAAAAAATTGCGGTATTTATTGTTGCATTATTCGGCTTGTCGTATGCGCATGCGCAGGATGATCTGGACCTTGGTGCCATGTTGCAAAAAAATCAGGACAGCAGCCAGGTATTTAAATCGGATGATTATTATACATGGTGCAGCAGTGTGATAAAAGGTGAAGACGGCAAGTATCATATGTTTTACTCAAGATGGCCGCATGGGAAACGTGCATTGACTGACGACTCGATGAATTACATTTTCGATGGATTCAGTGGTTGGCTCAAGTACAGTGAAATAGCATATGCTACATCCGATAAATTGGAAGGTCCTTATCACTACGTAAAAACAATTTTGAAAGGAACAGGTAACAGGAATGTTTGGGACAGCTATACCATGCACAATCCGCAGATCAGAAAATTTGGCAAATACTATTACCTGTACTACATCAGCAATTCGTTTGATTCAAGTTTTACTTTGCCCGGCAAGCCACGTGATCAGAAATGGATGCATTGGCTGCAATACAATTGCACACAAAAGGTGGGTGTGTTGAAAGCCGCTTCCCTGAAGGATTTGGTCAACGGGAAATTTGAAAAGCCTGCGCAGCCAATCATGCAGGCAGATCATGAACATAGCTTTGAAGTAACTACCAATCCAACTGTTACAGAAGGCCCCGATGGTAAGTTTTACATGATGTATAAATCACGCAAACCTAACGTGGGTAACATGACGATGTGGATGGCTGTTTGCGATAAACCGGACGGCGTTTTCAAAACCATATCTGAAGTGTTTACCAAACCAGAAATGGCCTGCGAAGATCCTTGCCTGTGGTACGATAAAAAGAGAAAAAGATTTTATGCTGCTGTGAAGTACTATTCAAATGCTAAAGTATTGGCGCCGAATTTTGGCGACCTCGCACTCATTACATCTGAAGATGGTAAGACATGGATACCTGCAGCGCATTCTGTAATTTCTCCGAAAGTGTTGCAACTAAAGGGACAGAAGCAAATTAATCTTGCGCACCTCGAAAGACCATTTGTTG
>Ga0318568_10000630_pt1 | contig 14243 bp, 8 predicted proteins | sample GRESIP088b5f21_FD_203690 | JGI IMG/M metagenome (GOLD analysis project Ga0318568, IMG submission 203690) | Tropical soil microbial communities from Luquillo Experimental Forest, Puerto Rico - GRE.SIPMG.088b5f21 | ecosystem: Environmental > Terrestrial > Soil > Tropical forest > Bulk soil...
TGGTCGCGGAGCTCGCCGAGGACCGGCCGGTGCTGGTGCTCGTTGATGACGCGCAGTGGGTGGACCGGGCGTCGGCGGATGCGCTGGTGTTCGCGGCCCGTCGGCTGCACGCCGAGCGGGCCGCGGTCCTGGCCGCGGCGCGGGACGAGCCCGGCGGCCTGCTGGGGCTGCCGGAGCTGCGAGTGGACGGGCTGGACCGCGAGGCTGCGGAGCAGCTGCTGGGCGGGGCGGGGCTGGTTGCCGCGGTCCGTGATCAGCTGATCGCCGAGGCTGGCGGGAACCCGCTGGCGCTGATCGAACTGTCCCGCGGCCTGTCCGGGCCGCAACGGGCCGGGTCGGTCACCCCGTTGGACCTGCCGGCCTCTCCGGTCGGCCGGGTGCAGCAGGCGTTCGCGGCCCGGGCCGCGACGCTGCCGCAGCCGTGCCGGCGGGCGGTGCTGGTCGCGGCGCTGGCCGGGCTGGCCGACCTGGCGGAGGTCAGCCGGGCGGTTGCCGCGGCGGGCGGGTCGCTGACAGACCTGGCCGCCGCGGAGCGGGCCGGGCTGGTGCGGGTGACCCCGGCCGGGGTCAGCTTCGCTCACCCGCTGGCCCGGGCGGTGGTGCTGGCCGGCTCGGATGTGGCCGAGCGGACGGCGGCGCACCGGGCGCTGGCCAGTGTTTTCGACGATGACCGGCGAGCCTGGCACTTGGCCGCACTGGCGGACGGCCCGGATGAGCTGGTCGCCGCCGAGCTGGACGCCGCCGCCCAGCGGGCCGGCTGGCGGGGCAGCCGCGCCGCCATGTCGGCTGCCTACGAACGCGCCGCCGCGCTGTCGGCTGACCCGGCAGCCAGGGGACGGAGGCTGGCCCTAGCCGCCGAGGCGGCGGCCGATGCCGGGCAGTCACCGCGCGCCGCGGACCTGGCCGGACAAGCCGACGGCCTGCCGACCGACCCGGCGGCTGCCGCCACGCTGGCCCTGGTGCGGGGGCGGTTGCGGTTCGAGGCCGGCCAGCCCGCGGAGGCGGCGCATTATGTGCTAGACGGTGCCGCCCTGCTCGCCAGTGCGGACCGGGAAACCGCGCAGGCGATGGCGGTCCAGGCCGTCCCCCTGCTGTGGCTGGGCGCCGGGCCGATGGACCCGGAACTGGGGCGCAGGGCCGCGGCGATGATGCCGCCCTCGAGAGCGGGCCTCGTGGAGTTCCTGCAGGCGGTGCGGCAGTTGCAGGACGGCGACACCCACGTGCCGATCGCCGTTCCGGCAAGGCTGGACCGTGACCCGCTCTCGCTGTTCGACACGATCCCCCAGCTGTACTTCGACATCATCCGTGGCGACATGCTGACCGTCGGGCGCCGCGCCGCCGACATGTCGGCCAGGTGCCGTGACACGGGGACTGTCGGCCTGCTGTCGTACGCGCTGGTCTATCTGGCCAACGCGCAGTTCGCGGACGGCGAGTTCCTGGACGCCACGGCAACCGCCGAGGAGGGCCTGCGCGTCGCCGCTGACACCGGGCAGGCCGCCCTGACCGGCGTGCTGGCCTCTATCGCCGCACGGGTCGCTGCGGTCACCGGTGATGAGCAGGTGTGCCGGGCGCGCGCGGCCCAGGCACGGGACCTGTCCACGGGCTTGGCGCCAGCGGATGACCGAACGCGATCGCTGGCGGGAGCGGACATCGCGCGCGCCCTGCTCGACCTGGGATACGGCCGCTACCAATCCGCCTGGGACCGGCTACAGGCAACAACGAACGGCCCGGACCGGCACAACCCCTGGCTGCTGTACGCCTATCCGGATCATGTCGAGGCGGCGGTCCGGGCCGGCCAGCCCGGCCTCGCGGCCCGGCCGCTGGCCCAGTTCTCTGCCTGGGCCGGCGCGATCGGCCAGCAGTGGGCCAGCGCGGTGGCCGCGCGGTGCGCCGCGCTGACCGCGGCTGACGCCGACGCCGAGCCGCTTTACCAGCAGGCGATCGCCGCGCACGAGGGCGACGGCCGGCCGTTCGAGCAGGCACGCACTCGCTTGCTGTACGGCGAGTGGCTGCGCCGCAACCAGCGCCGCGCCGACGCCCGCGAGCATCTGCTCGCCGCGGCGGCCGCGTTCGCGCGGATGGGCGCCCGGCCCTGGCAGGACCGCGCCGAGGCCGAGCTGCGCGCCGCCGGCGGCGCGGTGTCAGTCGTGAATGCGGCTGACCCGCTGGCCCGGCTCACCCCGCAGGAACTGCAGGTGGTCCGGCTGGCCGCCGCCGGCGCATCCAACAAGCAGATCGGCGCCCAGCTGTTCTTGTCCCCGCGCACCGTGGGCTTCCATCTGTACCGGGCCTTCCCCAAGCTCGGCGTCACCAGCCGCGAAGAACTGGCCCGCTACGCGCCATGACCTGACCGTCCGGGGAAGGTAGCGCTAGTCGTAGCCGCGTCGGCCACTTATCGTGTTCAGTCATGGAGAACCGGCCCGTGCGCGTCGTCCTCGTCGACGACCACGAGATGGTCCTGGAGGGACTGAAGGCCATGCTCGCGCGTTTCGCCGGCCGGGTGCGCGTGGTCGGGCAGGCGGGCAGCGCCGAAGAGGCCCAGCCGGTCGTGGCCGCGCTGGCGCCGGACGTCGTCCTGTGCGACGTGCGGATGCGCGGCTCCAGCGGCCTGGACCTGTGCCGGCGGCTGACCGAGGACGACCCCGGCTGCCGGGTCCTGCTGCTCAGCGTCTACGACGACGAGCAGTACCTCTACCAGGCGCTGCGGGCCGGCGCGTCGGGCTACCTGCTCAAGCGGGTAACCGGCGAGGAGCTGGTCAAGTACCTCGAGCAGGTGCACGCTGGGGAGACGGTCGTCGACGCCACGATGGCGGCGCGCGTCGCCACCCACGCGGCGCGGCTGGACAGCGGCGAGTTCTGGCCCGGGGCGCGGATGGGCCTGTCCCAGCGGGAGAGCGAGGTGCTCGGCCTCATCGTCGCGGGGATGTCCAACCGGGCGATCGCCAGCCGGCTGGTGATCGGCGATGAGACCGTGAAGAGCCACGCGCGGGCCATCTATCGCAAGCTCGGCGTCAGCGACCGGGCCGGCGCCGTGGCCGCCGCGCTGCGCGAGGGGCTGTTCCGGTGAGCCAGTCCCTCGGGTTCCCCGACCCGGAACGGGAGAACACCCTGCTGGTCGGCATCATCGAGGCGATCTCCGCCGGCCCCGAGCTCGGGCCGCTCGCCGCCGGCGTCGCCCGGCTCATCGTCGCGGCGACCGCCACCGACGTGTGCTTCGTGCACGTCCTCGACGACGGCGGCGGGGCCCTGACGCTGACCGGCGCGACGCCGCCGTTCGAGCGCCAGGTGGGCCGCATCCGCCTCCCCGTCGGCGAGGGCGTGACCGGCTGGGTCGCCAGCCATCGCACGCCGGCCGTCATCACGGCGGGCAAGGAGACCGATCCCCGCTACCGCTACTTCCCCGAGCTGGCCGGCCAGGACTACACGAGCATGGTGTCCGTCCCGATGGAGAGCCGCCCGACCGGGCTGGTCGGGGTGCTGAACGTGCACACACGGCAGCGCCGGGACTTCACCGACAGGGACGTGCGGCTCCTCACCTCGATCGGCGCCCTGGTCGCCGGCGCGGTGCACCAGGCCCGGCTGCACCGCCGGCTGGCGGCCAGGGAACAGGCCGCGGAACGCTTCGCCGAGCAGGTGATCGCCGCCCAGGAGGCCGAACGCCGCAGGCTCGCCGGCGACATTCACGACGGCATCACCCAGCGGCTGGTCAGCCTCGCGTTCCACCTCGACGCCGCCGCCGACGCGGTTCGCGGCGCCAGCGTCGGCGACGCCGGCGTCGCGCCGACCGAGCTGGCCCGCGCCAGGGAACTGACGGACCTGACGCTGGACGAGGCGCGCGCCGCGATCGCGGGCCTGCGCCCGCCCGTCCTCGACGACCTGGGCCTCGCCGACGCGCTGACCAGCCTGGCCCGCTCGATCGGGCAGGTGAACGTGCGAGTCACCGGGACCGAGTGCCGTCTGCCCGAGCACGTCGTGATCGCGCTGTACCGCATCGCCCAGGAGGCCCTGCAGAACGTGGTCAAGCACGCCGCGGCCACCGAGGCGGAGGTGGAGTTGCGGTGCGACGCCGCGAGCGCGCTGCTGCGCGTGACGGACGACGGGCAGGGGTTCGACCCCGGCGCGCGGCCGGACAGCGAGACCTCCTACGGCCTGCGCAGCATGACCGAGCGTGCCGAGCTCGTCGGCGGCCGCCTCACCGTCACCTCCCGGCCCGGGCTGGGCACCACCGTGACCGCGATCGTGCCGAACCCCTACGCGAGCGCGTAGCTGCCCGCGTCGGCGGGCCGGTAGCCGCCGCGCAGGGCGGCGAGGTTGCAGGCGACCCGGTTGGCGAGCGCCCGCTGCCCGTCGCGCACCCGCCGGGGGTCGCCGCGCCACTCCACGAGCGCGGGATCCACCAGGGCACGCCCGAACGAGAACGTCAGCGGCCACGGGGCCGTCACGTGCTGCAGCGCGGCCAGGTTCGCCGTCGCCGCGGCAGGGCCCTGGCCGCCGGACAGGAACGCGATTCCCGCGACGTCCTCGGGCACGACGCTCTTGAACACCTCCAGGGTCCGTGCCGCGACCTGGCCCGGGGCGGCGCTCTCCCCCGACATGGCACCGGGCAGGACCATGTTCGGCTTGAGCACCACCATGTCCAGGGCCACCTCGTAGTCCTGCAGCTCCGCGAAAAGGCTGAACAGCACCGCTCCCGTCACGGCGGCGCAGGATTGCATCGAGTGGGTGCCGTCCATCAGCACCTCGGGCTCGACGATGGGCACCAGGCCGGCCTCGTGGCACAGCGCCGCGTAGCGGGTCAGGGCGTGTGTGTTCGCGCGCAGCGCCTGCCACGACGGGCTGCCGTCGCCGGCCGAGAACACAGCTCGCCACTTGGCGAACCGCGCGCCGAGGTACACATACTCCGCGAGCCGGTCCCGCAGCCCGTCCAGCCCCTCGGTGACCCGCTCCCCCGGCGTGCCGGCCAGCGGACGCGTGCCGGCGTCCACCTTGATGCCGGGCAGCAGCCCGCGGCCGGCCAGGACCTCGGGGAACGTCCGGCCGCCCGTGCTCTGCCGGAAGGTCTCGTCGCACAAGATGACCCCGCTCACCCCCTCGGCCAGGTACGGGGTGGTCAGGAGCATCTCCCGGTACGCCCGGCGGGTTTCCGCGGTGGGCACCACGCCGGCCCCGGCCAGGCGGGCGTTCATCGTGGACACGCTCTCGTCGGCCGCGAGGATGCCCTTGCCGCACCGGACCAGTTCCGCCGCGGTCCGCGCCACGTCGCCCATCGCATCACACTCCCTCGGTCGGGTTCGTGGGCTACGACGCTAGGGCGCTGGCGGCACGGTCACATCCCCCCGCGGGTGGAGCGGGCGGGGGACGCCCCGCATTGTCCCGAACGGACCGTGGCGACTCCCGAGGGCACACCGCTAATCTCCTGATCACTTTCCCCCTACGCGGACAGCTTCTCGGCAAGCTGCTGGGCGTTGACCTGGGCGTAGTCGCGGTAGCAGTTGTTGAAGATGACGTGGGTCCGCGCGGCGTCCCCGGCCAGGCCGCCGATCTTCGCGGCCCACTCGCCGATCTCCTCCTCGGAGTAGCGGTAGCCAAACTTCTCGCTGATGTTGTTGCTGTCCCATTTGTCCGAGTGGCCGTGCATGCGGATCACGGCGAGGTCGCTGGTGGCGGCCAGCACCGGCGGGATCGAGCTCGGGTAGCCCTGCGGCTCGTCCACGCACACGTACGGCAGGTTGTGCCGGGACAGGAAATCCAGGGTCTCCCGCTGGTTGTCCGGGGTCATCCAGGTGCGGTTGCGGAACTCCACGCACACCCGGCGCGGCGCGACCCGCTCCGCGCACGCCACGATGTAGTCCTTGTTCGCCCGGGAGATCGGGAACCAGGGCGGGAACTGCAGCAGGATCGCGCCGAGCTTGCCCGCCGCGCGCAGCGGCTCGAGCGCGGCGAGGAACCTGTCCCACGCCTGGCCGGTCACCTCCGGGTCCACGTCCTTCAGGTAGACCCGGTCCTTGCCGGCCTTGGCGGCAGCCTCCCGCAGGTCGGCGGGCAGCGCCTTGACCGGGGTGGGGTGCTGGGTAAACAGGCTGAAGGCCTTGATGTTGAAGGTGAACCCGGCGGGCGTCCGCTCCGTCCACGTCGCCGCGGTCCGCTCCGCGGGCAGGGCGTAGTAGGCGGAGTCGACCTCGACCAGCGGGAACTGCCGCGCGTAGAACCGCAGCCGCTGTTCCGGCGTGCTGGCCTCCGGCGGGTACCAGCCGGAAGCGATCAGGGTCTTGTCCGTCCACCCCGCGGTGCCTACCTGGACCTGTCCCATAACCGCAGCCTAACGACGAGGTCTTCTTCGGCCGCCAGCACGTCGTCGCCGAATTCGGCGGACGCGGCGGCCACCGCGGCCGCCCGGTCGTTGCCCGGCCAGAAGTGGGTGAGCATGAGCCTGCGGGCACCCGCGCGCCGGGCCCAGAGGCCGGCTTCGGTGGAGGTCATCAGGTTGCGTGTGCGCCGCCGGGTCTCGCCGTCCCGGTCGGTGGCCTCGACGATGAACAGGTCGGCGTCCCGGCCGAGTTCGGCCAGCGACGGGTCCGGGCCGGTGTCCCCGGTGTAGGCCAGGGCGATCTCGCCGGCCCGCACGCGGATGCCCGCGTTGGGCACATGGTGCGGGAGCGGCATGCCGGTCAGCTCGAACGGCCCTACCCGGTAGGTGCCGGGCAGGGGATGGACGTCGAAGACCGCGGTCAGGTCGGCGTCGGGCTCCAGGCCTTGGAGCCGGTCGAGCACGCTTGGCGGACAGTACAACGGCAGTCGTGGTCCGCCGGAGCCGCCATAGAACCGCATCCGGAACAACCCGTGCAGGTCGATGCAGTGATCCGGATGCTCGTGGGTGATGGCAACGGCGTCCACGGCACCGTCTGGCCAGTGCGCGAGCAGCCGCGGCAGCGTCGCGTAGCCGAGATCCAGCACCAAGCGGTAGCCGTCCCAGTCCACCGCGAAACCGCCGCACGCGCGGCCCGGCTCCGGAAAAGCCCCGCAGCTGCCAAGCACGGTGACTTGCCCCATGCGTCCAGCATGCCAGCCTGAGCCCTCGGGCCCGGTTTCGCGCTGCCCGCTTTCGAGGCGGCCTGATCATCGCCCTCATCTGACCCGCAGCTTGCGTCGGCTTTGCAGTCGGGCGACTGACGCTCACCACATGCGTCCGGAAGATCATGGCACGAGTCCAGATCGCCTCGAGGAGGCAAGATCATGACCGGTACCAAGTCTCCCGTCGTCTTCATCCACGGCCTGTGGCTGCACGCATCGTCGTGGCAGCCGTGGCAGGACCTGTTCGCCGCGGCCGGCTATGAGCCGTCTGCACCCGGCTGGCCCGGCGACGGCGACACCGTCGAGGCCACCCGCGCCAACCCGGACGCCGTCGCCAACCACGGCATCGACGAGGTCACCAGCCACTACGCGAAGATCATCGACGGGCTGCCGGGCCGGCCGATCATCATCGGCCACTCCTTCGGCGGCCTGATCGCCGAGAAGCTGCTCGGCATGGACTACGGCACCGCGGCGATCGGCATCGACGCCGCGCAGATCAAGGGCGTGCTGCAGCTGCCGCTGTCCCAGCTGCGCGGCAGCCTGTCGATCTTCGCCAACCCGGCCAACCGGCACAAGGCGGTCTCGCTGACCGCCAAGGAGTTCCGCTACAGCTTCGGCAACGCCCTGACCGAGGAGGAATCCGACGCCCTGCACGAGCGGTGGACGATCCCGTCCCCCGCCCGGCCGCTGTTCGAGGCCGCGGCCGCGGCCCTGTCCCCGCACTCGCCGGCCGCGGTCGACACCGCGAACGAGGACCGCGGGCCGCTGCTGCTGACCATGGGCGGCAAGGACCACACCGTGCCCGAGGCGATCACCAAGTCCACCCTCAAGCAGTACCGGCACTCCGAGGCCGTCACCGACCTGGTGGAGTTCACCGACCGCGGTCACTCCCTGACCATCGACGCCGGCTGGCGCGAGGTCGCCGACGCCTGCCTGGCCTGGCTGAACAAGCAGGGCTTGTAGGGCCTCCGGCAGACACGCTATGGATCTGGGTCTGGCGGGGCGCCGTGCCGTCGTCACCGGCGGGAGCAAGGGAATCGGCCTGGCCATCGTCCGCGGGCTGGCGGCGGCTGGTGTCCAGGTCACCGTGGGCGCCAGGAAATCCTCCGCCGACCTCGACAACCTGGCGCGAAACGGCCGGGTGCGGGTCGTGCTGGCAGATCTGGCCGATCCGGCGGGCCCGGCCAGCCTGATCGCGCAGGCCGGGGACCGGATCGATGTCCTGGTCAACAACGTCGGCGGCGCCCCCGCCCGGACCGGGGGGTTCTTGTCCATCACCGATGCGGACTGGCACGCCACGATCGAACTGGACCTGATGGCGGCGGTGCGCGCCACCCGCGCCGCGCTGCCGGCCATGCTCGCCGCGGGCGCCGGCGTGATCGTCACCACCTGCTCGGTGAACGCCCGGCTGCCCGATCCGGCCGTGATGGACTACAGCGTGGCCAAAGCGGGCCTGGCCAGCTTCTGCAAGGCGCTGTCGAAGGAAGTCGGGCCCCAGGGGATTCGCGTCAACACCGTCAGCCCCGGTCCGGTGGCTACCGATCTGTGGCTCGGGCAGGGCGGAGTGGCCCAGACCGTGAGCGCGGCGACCGGCGCCGCACCGCAGGACGTGGCCAGCCAGGCCGCCAGCCAGATGGTGACAGGCCGCTTCACCAGTCCCGACGAAGTAGCCGACCTGGTGCTCTTCCTGGCCAGCGACCGCGCCTCGAACATCACCGGCGCCGACTTCGTCATCGACGGCGGCCTGATCCAGACCTTGTAGCCGTCCTCGTGTCCGGCCGCGCCACCGTCCGGTGACAGTACCGGCCTGACAATGGGGTTATGAGGCTGGATGCCCGCCTGGCCGGGCAGTGGACGCCGGATGAGCTGGGGGTGCACCCAGTGGTCCGTGGCGGCCCGCTGCCCGCGTACATTCGCCGGCCGCACGACGAGCGGCTGCGGGCGATACTGGCGCCGCCGGTGGCCGACAGCCGGCTGGTGGTGGTCCGCGGCGAGCCCGGCACCGGTACCACCCGGGCCGCCTGGGAGGCGGTCGCGGACGTGCTGGCGGAGTGGCCGCTGGAGTACCCGCGGACCGCGGCGGCGCTGGCCGCCCGCCTGCAGGCGGGCGGCCCGGCCGGAACCGTGCTATGGCTGGGCGAGCTGGGCCGGTACGCGGATGCCGATGGCGGCGCGGCGGCGCTGGACCGGCTGGGCGACCTGCTCGCCGAGGACGGCTACCTGATCGTGGCGACCATCTGGCCCTGGCAGTGGGACGCCTGCATCGCCGCGGTCGGCGCCGGGCGCGGCGCGGGCGACCCGGCCTGGCTGGCCGGGCGGATGCTCGCCCGGCTGGACGACCTGTCGATGTATGCCCTGTCCTCGATCCGCCCCGACTGGGGCGGCGGCTTCCTGGACGTGCCGGCCCGGTTCACCGCCGCCGAGCTGGCCGAGGCGGCCGGGAGCGGCGACCCGGCGCTGGCCGCCGCCGCGGCCGCGGCCGGCCCGGACGGGCAGGTCACCCAGTACCTGGCCGGGATCCCCAGGCTGCTGAGCCGCTATGCGGGCCCTGCCGGTAATCCGCAGGGTCAGGCGATCCTCACCGCGGCGGTGGATGCCACCCGGTTCGGCCACGCCGGGCCGCTGCCGGCCAGCCTGCTGGAGCAGGCCGATGCCGGCTGCCTGCCTGCAGCGGCACTGGCCGCCGGCGGGGAAGACGGGCCGGACGCGGCGTTCGTCACCGGGCGGGAGGATGCCACGGAAACCGGGCTGGCCTGGGCGTGCGCCGGAGGGGACGACGGGATGGCGGGGCTGGCAGCGGTCCAGGCCTGGGACGGCGGCGGGGGCGGGTACCGGCTGGCCGGCGCGCTCGACCAGCACGGCCGGCGGGCCCGCCAGGACCAGGCCGGGACGGCCGCGCTGTGGCACGCGCTGATCGCGCACGCGGCCGGCGTCGGGGCCGGCCTGCTAGACACAACGAAGCTCGGGCAGGCGGCGCGGGACCGGGGGCTTTACCGGTACGCCGCCGCGCTGTGGACCGCGGCGGCCGGCCGCGGCAGCGCCGATGCGGCCGCCCGGCTGGTCAGTATGCTGCACGAGACCGGCCACGAGGACGCGGGCCGGGCGGCGGGCTGGGCCGCGGGCCGGGTCCGGCTGGACGACCCGTGGGAGGCCGCCCGGCTGCTGGACGCGATGCGCGCAGCCGGGACCGGCGACGCGATCCGGGCCCTGGTGGCTCGTGACCCGGCCGGGCGGGCTGACCTCGGCGCCCGGTGGGACGCGCTCGGGCTGCTCACCGCGCTGAGCGCGGCCGGGGCCGGCGACGCGGCCGAGGCGCTCGGTGCCCGCCTGGCCGGGCGCGCCCGGCTCGACGATGTGCCCTACCTGGCCGCGCTGCTGCGGGCGCTGGGCACGGCCCGGGCCGGCGGCGCGGTCCGCGCCCTGGTGGCCCGCGGCCCGGCCCGGCACGCCGACCCGGAGGACCCGCGGGAGACCGCCCTGCTGGTGACGGCGATGCACGCGGCCGGACCCGAAGCCGGCGACGCGACCCGGACGCTGGCCGACTGGGCCGCCGAGCACTGCGTAATCGACGACGGGCAGGCCGTCGCCAGCCTGCTGCACGCGCTGCGGGCGGCTGGCCAGGCCGACGCCGTCCGGCGGCTGCTGGACCGCGACCTGGCTGGCCAGGGCCGGCTCGACGACCCCTGGGAGGCCGCCGCGCTGCTGGCCGAACTGCGCGCGGCCGGGGCAGACCACGCCGTCCGGCGGCTGCTGGACGGCGACCCGGCCCGGGTCTGCGGAATCGAGTATGCGGATTCGGTCGCCTGGCTGCTCACCGAACTGCGTCAGGCCGGCGCCGACGGGGCGATCCGGACCCTGCTCGCCCGCGACCCGGCCAGCCACCTCGACCTGTCCGAGCTGGAAGCCACCGGCTGGCTGGTCGCCGAACTCCAGCTGGCGGGAGACGTGCAGGCGATCCGGACCCTGGCCACCCAGGTGGCGGGCTGGGGCCTGGACCGGCTGGATCTCCTCGCCGAATGGGTGGAGCAATTCCAGGCCGGCGGTGAGGAGGCGCTCCGGATCCTGCTGCCCGCCGACCAGATCCGGCGCGCCGCGCTCGGCCCTGCCGGGGACATCGCCTGGCTGCTGGAGCACCTCGTCGCGGCTGGGGCCGACGACCTGGCCCAGGCCCTGCTGGACCGCGACCCCGGCGCGCAGGCCGACCTGGACGACCTGCGGGACGTCGCCCGGCTGATCGCGGCGCTGCGCGCGGCCGGCGACTCTGACGCGGCCAGCGCGCTGGCCGCCCGGGCCGTCATAGACGCCAGCCTGGCCGATCCCGGCGGCGCCGCCGCGCTGCTGACCGGGCTGCGCGCCGCCGGGGAGGACGAGGCGGCCCAGGCTCTGCTGCACCGAGATCCCGCCCGGCAGGCGCGCCTCGACCGGCCGCATGACGTCGCGCGGCTGATCGCAGCGCTGCGCGCCGCCGGGGCAGGCCAGGCGGCCCGGATCCTGGCCAGGCGGGCAGCGGGAGCCGGGATGTTCGGCGTTTTCCTGGCGTATCACTCAACCGGGACGGACACGGGCGGGGCGGTCAGCTACCGGTACGGATGTGAGCCGGACCTGACGCCGGCGCCGCCGTGGCGGTGGGCCCCGGCCAGGTAGCAGACGGGAAAGAGGAACGGCCGGGGCTGGCTTGCGAGAAACTCGGCCATGACCGGCGCAGTGGCGTCGAGGTTGATGTCATGGCCCTGGCCAGAGAGAACGGCCAGCCGCCCGTTAGGCAGCGTCTGTGCGGCGCCCGTAGCCGCCGATCTGCGCGGCTGAGAAGTCGACCTTGGACGGCGCCGGAGTCGTGCAGATCCGGGAGTTCTGGCTGGTTAGCCGGCGGTCCCGACCAGGCCGAGGCTGGCGGCCCGGGTCGCGGCCGCGCGGCGGGTCGGCGCGCCCAGTTTGGCCAGCACCGCCGACACGTGATGGCCGGCGGTCTTGACCGAGATGAACAGTTTCTGGGCGATCTCCGCGTTCGAGTGCCCGGCGCAGATCAGGTCGAGGACCTCATGCTCGCGCCGGGTCAGCCCGAGCGGGTGCTCCCGCGTCGACGCGCGGGGCCCAGCCGGGATCGACCGGATGCCGAGCTGGCGCATCTGGCGCCGGGTGAGCCGGACCGTGGCCGACGCGCCAAGGTCGGTGAAGATTCGCAGCGCTTCGCGCAGCGAGGCTTCGTCGGCCGACCCGAGCAGGGCCAGCCCGGCCTCGTAGGGGCAGCCCATGTCCTGCCAGAGACGGGCCGCGCCAGCCGCGTCGCCGTCGAGCTGCCGCCGGTGGGGTGCGGCGAGCTCGCCGCGTGGCGGCCGGGCCGCGCCGACACGCTGCAGCCAGACCGCGACCGCCCCGCGGTCCCATCCGTCGCAGCCGCCGGCCGCGTCATCGGCCAGCCCGGCCTCGCGGCGGGCGTCGGCCAGCTTGCCATCCAGCCAGAACGCCTCGGCGCGGGCTAGCCGCACCGCTACGATCGACTGTGGCTCACCGGCCCCGTCGGCGTGCTCGATGGCCTCGTCGAGGCGCTCCCAGGCCCCGGGTTCACTCCTGCGGGCCCGGATCGCGCCGAGCCGGGTCAGCGGGCAGAGCCGGATGTTCGGGGACGGGCCGCCCTCGCGCACCAGCTCATCACAGATGGCCACGGCCTCATCCCAGCGGCCCGTCCGCTCCAGGGCGCTGGTCCGCTCGCTGCGCAAGAAGATGGAGTAGGTGCTGATGTCGTGGTCGTCGCAGTAGGCGACCCCCGCGGTGAGATACCGTTCAGCGGCGGCCCAGTCCCGGTCCGCGACATAGCACGCGTGCAGGTTCACGTAGGCCCGGGCCACCTGGGCCTCGTGCTGGCCGGCCAGCGCGGTGTCCAGGGCCCGGCGCAGCGTGGGTGCCCACTGCCCGCCGGTCGCACGGACGGCACACGCCTGGCTGTTCAGCGCGTCGCTGAGCACTTCGGTCAGGCCCAGCGGCCCGGCGACCGCCTGCGCCCGCCGGGCCAACTCGACCGCATCGGCGTTGGCGCTGCGTACCATCCACATCGCCGCCAGGCTGGCGTACGCCCAGGCCAGCTCGACGGTTGGGCCCAGCGGCTCGAGAAGCGCAATCGCAGCCCGGGCGGCGGCGATTCCCTCACCGCCACGGCTCAGTGAGCACAGCGAGGAGGCAAGCCAGCGGAGCGTGTCGCCCTCGCGCAGCCGGTCGCCCACGTCGCGCCACAGAGCGAGCGCCCGCTCACGGGCGTCGGCCGCCTCCTGCCAGCGGTCCAGCAGCGATGCCTCGTAGGCGAAGCCGTCATGCAGGCTGGCGGCCGTCGCGGGATCGGCCCCATCGGTGAAGCGCAGTGCCCGCCCGAACTGGGCAGCCGCCTCACGATGCGAGCCCAGCGCGGCGGCCCGGCGGGCGGCAGCGGACGCATAACACAGCGCCGCCGGGCCATCGCCGGCCGCCTCCGCGTGAAACGCCATCCGGGCATCGTCGTCGCAGCCTAGAGCCTGCAGCGACGCCAAGATCCGCGCATGGAGGACGCCGCGCCGGTGGGCGGTAACAGCTCCTTCCACCGCGAGCCGCGCGATCTCATGGCGAAACTGCAGGGCCATGCCATCCCCGGTGAGCAGCCCAGATGCCAGGAGCTCATCGATGGCCGACGGCGGGCTGTCAGCGACCGACTCCAGCAGCGCAAGCTCGACCCGGGTGCCGATCAGCGCAGCCGCGTCCAGCACCGCACGCGAGTCCCTGCCCAGCCGCGCGGCCCGGGCCAGCACCGCATCCCGGGCGGACGCCGGCACCTCGCCCATCCCGGCCTGCACGGCCTGGCTGACATAGAACGGGTTGCCGCCGGTCAGCCGGTAGAGCGCGGCGGGATCCAGGCCGCTCCCGCCGGCCAGCACCGCCACCGCGTCAGCGGACAACGGCGCGAGGCTGAGGCGCCGGACGGACCGTTGAGCAGCCAGATCGCCCACAGCGATGCGGAGCGGATCCGTTGCCGTCAGGCCCTCGTCCCGGTAGGTAGCCAGGAGCAGGACCGGGGCGTCCCGGATACGCCGGCCAAGGAAGCGCAGCAGGTCGATGGTGGCCTCGTCGGCCCAGTGGATGTCCTCCACCACCAGCACGTGCAGCTCGCCCGGCGCACTGACCTGCCGCAGCAGGGCGCTGAACAGCTC
>Ga0318568_10000633_pt1 | contig 14208 bp, 10 predicted proteins | sample GRESIP088b5f21_FD_203690 | JGI IMG/M metagenome (GOLD analysis project Ga0318568, IMG submission 203690) | Tropical soil microbial communities from Luquillo Experimental Forest, Puerto Rico - GRE.SIPMG.088b5f21 | ecosystem: Environmental > Terrestrial > Soil > Tropical forest > Bulk soil...
CGACCGGGCCGGCTCGGACTCCGCACCCAGGGCCGCCAGCACGCGCCGCAGCAGCAGCCCGCCGCTGACCCCGGCCAGGAGCAGGCTGGTGCCCGGCAGCACGTGCCGGCCGATCGACCAGCCGGCGGTCACGACCTGCCGGCGCTCCGCCCGCGGCAGCCTCCCGGGGATGGACCGGGCCAGCACGTCCGCGGTGCCGCTGGAGTTGAACAGCTCGTCCGCCCCGACCGCGCCGACGCCGACGGCCGCCACCGGGTGGTCGTGCCCGGCCACCGTCAGGACGGCGCCCGCGGCGCAGGAGACGACGCCGTCGTGTCGCAGGTACCCGGCCGGGGTGCCGGCCGGCCGTTCCTCGGGGAGGACGTGGGCGGGCAGCCCGGCCGCCGCCAGGGCCTGCGGCCAGACCTGGCCGGTGCCCTGGTCGATGAGACCGGTCCGGGAGGCCAGCGACGGCTCGCGCACCGGGTCGCCGCCGAGGGCGAAGACGATCCATTCGGGCACGCTCAGCCAGGTCGAGGCCGACGCGGCCGGATGCCCGCTGGCGCGCAGCCAGAGCAGCTTGGCCAGGGTGGCCTGACTCGACCAGCGCAGGCCCGTGGTGCCCTCGAAGGCGGCTGCGAATCCGGGGGCCTCGCGGGCCAGTTGCCCGATCTCCTTTCCGCCGCGGTGATCGAACCAGGCGATCACCGGTGCGGTCGGTCGCCCGGCCGCATCGAGCAGCACGCCGCTCTCGGCCAGCCCGGTCACGCCGATGCCGCGCACCCGGACGGGTCCCCAGGCGCATTCGGCCGCCCGGACAGCGCTCCCGATCAGGTCCACGGCCATGTCAACGAGGCGGTACGCGTCGATCTCGGTCCGGCCGCAGCCGCTGGTGTGCCACGGCGTCGGCTGCTCGGCACACGGGCCGCCGCGACGCCGCGACGCGGACCGGGCCACGGCCTTGGACGAGGTGGTGCCGATGTCGAGGCCGACGACGACGCTGGCGGTCACGGGCCCGGGGCTCATGGGTACAGCTCCCCGGAACCGCGCTCGATGAGCGCGGTGGCCGCGGTCGGGCTCAGCGGCAGCGACGGGAGCAGGAGGGCCTGGTAGGAGTGGTAGAGGTCCGGCTTGCCTGACCAGGTGGAGCTGGCCGGCGTCATATCGGGAGCCAGCTCCTGCCACCATCCGCCGTGCTGGCGGTCCAGGAAGTAGCGGTCGATCTCGTCCCACCACCGCGCCGCGGCGGCGGCGAAGCGTTCCTCGCCGGTGCGCCGGTGCAGCGCGTCGGCCGCGAGCACGGCTTCGCAGGCTACCCAGTGCATACGGGCCGTCACCACCGGCTGGCCGCCGGCGTCGACGGTGTAGATCAAGCCCGGGTGACCGTCCCGCTGCCAGGCGTCGGCGACGGCGGTGTCGAACAGCGCGGTCGCCGCTTCGAGCAGCCACGCCGCGGGCTGGGCCGCCTCCAGGGTCAGCAGCAGCCGGGCCCACTCGAAGGAATGGCCCGGGGTGGTGCCGGGCGGCCGGAACGGGTCGTTCGGGCGGTCGGCGTTGTAGCCCGGGAGAGGGTGCCAGTTCTGGTCGTAGTGCTCGGGTATCCGCCAGGCGTGCGCCCGGGCCTGCACATCGATCAGGTAGCCGGCGATCGAGGCGGCCCGGGCGGCCCAGACCGGATTGCCGGTCACGTCGCCCGCGGCGAGGTACGCCTCCACCGAGTGCATGTTGCTGTTGGCGCCGCGGTACGGCTCGGTTTCGGTGAAGCCGGCGTTCCAGCTCTCGAGCACGAGGCCCTCCGCGTCGGACCAGAAGTGCCGGTCGATAGCGGCCGCGGCGGCGTCCAGGGCGGCGTCGGCCCCCGGGATGCCGGCGGCCAGCGCGCTGGAGGCGGCCAGCAGGACGTGGGCGTGGGCGTAGTTGGCCTTGGTGGTATCGAGGACGTTCCCGGCCGGGTCGAGGCTGGCGAACCAGCCGCCGTGCTCGCCGTCGGCGTAGCGGCTGGCCAGGGCGTCCAAGCCGGAGGCGGCCAGGGCGCCCGCGCCGGAGGCGCCCAGGGTGTTCAGGCCGGCCACCCCAGCCAGGTGGGCCAGCGCGAACACGTACGTCATGCGCGCGTTGATGTACAGCGGGCGGGGCTGCGTCACGTCGATGCCGCCGTTGACGTCCAGCCACCCGAAGCCGCCGTCGGGCAGCGCGGCCGCCCGCCCGAAGGTGAGCAGCCGGCTCGCCTCGGCCTGGCGCCATGGGGCTGTCCCCGGTTCGCTCATGGTCGTGCCTTCCTGGTCACGTGCGAGACGGAGGCAGCTCGCCCGATCCTCTCGGGATCAGCCGGACCGGGAGCACGGTCTTGCGTCGCAGCGGTGCGTGCGGGTCTTCGATGCGCTGGAGCAGCCTTTCCACGGCGATGCGCCCGAGTCCCGCGGGGTCCTGGTCCAGGACCGTGACCGCGGGAGCCAGGGCCTCGGCCATGGGGATGTCGCCGAACCCGACCACGGCGACATCGGTGCGTCCGGCCTGGTGCAGGGCGAGCACGAGCGCCATCGTGCAGGGGATGTTCGAGGAGAACACGGCGGTGGGAGGGTCCGGTGCCGCCAGCCGCTTGACCAGTTCCGCGGCGGACTCCCCGGGGGACTCGAAGGACATGCAGACGAGGTCGGGGCGGTCGGCCAGCCCGTTCTCCGCCACCGCGGAGCGGTAGCCCTTCAGCCTGCGGGCGGTGGTCGCCACCGGGGTCGAGACGCCGAAGAAGGCGACCCGCCGGTGCCCGTGGCGGGCGAGGTGGGTGACCGCATCGCGGGCGCCGCCCACGTCGTCCTCGATCACGTAGACGCCGGAGAGCCCGCGCGGGGCCCGGTCGACGAACACCATCGGCGTCCGCTCCCGCCAGGGGGCCAGGTAGGACTGGTCCGTGCTCACGCTCACCACGATCAGGCCGCTGATCTGGCGCCGTAGCAGGAGCTCCAGGGCGGTGCGCTCGTCGGCGCCTGGGTGCAGGCTGGTCACCACGACCGCCATGCCCCGGCGCATCAGGTCGAGCTCGATGCTGCTCGTCATCGTGGCGAAGAACGGGTCGGCGAGATCGGGAACGGCCAGGCCCACCGCGGCGTCGGCGCCGGCCCGGAAGCTGCGGGCCAGCAGGTTCGGCACGTAGTTGAGCTTCTGCATCGCCCAGCGAACCCGGTCGCGGGTCTCCTCGGTGACGTGGGGGTCATCGTTGAAGACCCGGGAGACGGTCTTTGCGCTGACGCCGGCGACGCGAGCGACATCGCGCATGGTGGTCATGGGTGATCGTATCCAGACTGGGCGCCTGCCCTGGCGGCTGTGTGGTCAGGGGCGGGCCGCGCAACTCCGGCGGCGAGGGTCCCCCGGTGGGACACCGGGGGACCGTTCGCTGGCAGTAGGTCCGCGGCCGGTGATCAGCAGGCGGTCTTGTAGATCGCGGCCTGGCTCTGCGGCGACGACTCGTTGGCCTGCGTGATGATGGTGAACTTGGTGCCGATCTTCGCCGTGGTCGGCTTGCCGGTCAGGGCATTGAGCGCCTGCTGTACGGCGTTGGTCCCGATGTCGTACGGATGCTGGGCGATGAGCGCCTGCACGGTGCCCTGCTTCAGCGCGGTGACCTCGTCCGGCTCGGCGTCGAAGCCGACGATCTTGACCTTGCCGGACTTGCCGGCCTGGCGGACGCCGGTGGCGGCGCCCTCGGCGGAGAACAGGTTGGCCGCGAAGATGCCGACGATGCCGGGATTCTTCTGCAGCGCCGCGAGCGTCACCTGCGCGGCTACGGAGGCGCTGTCCTGGTCGTACTGCGTGCCGACGTATTTGAACTTCGGGTCGGCCTTGGCCGCGGCCTCGAAGCCCTGCTGGCGCTGGTCGGTGGTGCTGATGCCGGGCTTGACGTTGACCACGAGCACCTCGCCGCCGCCGGGCACCAGCTGCTGGATCGCCCTGAAGGCGTAGCCCCCGCCGGCCACGTTGTCCGACGAGATCTGCGAGACGGCCCCGGACGGGTCGCTCAGCGTGGTGTCGACGAGAACGACCTTGATGCCCGCGCTCATGGCCGCGGCGATCGGTGGCCGGCTGGCCGACACGTCGTTGGGAGCGATCAGGATCGCGTCAGGGTGCGCCGCGGTGACCGACTCGATGATCGGGTTCTGCAGCGTGGCATCGAACTGCGTGGGCCCCTGGATGTTGACGGTGACGTTGCCGTGCTTGGCGGCCTGGGCCTTAATACCGCACCCCATCGTGACGTAGAACCCGTCACCGGCCACGCCCTGGATGAACGTCATCTTGTAGGTCTTGCCGCTGGTCGAGCCGCCAGCGGTGGACGTGCCTGTGGTGGTCCCGCCCCTGGTGGCCACCGGCTGCGGGCTCGCCTGGGGGCTGATCAACGGATTCCTGGTCGCGCGGGCGAAGGTACCGCCGCTCATCGTCACGCTCGGCACCCTGGGGATGGCCCTGGGCCTGGCGGAGGTGATCACCGGGGGTGTGGACCTGCGCAATGTCCCCACCGTCATGGTCAACACCGTGGGCTTCGGCAACATCTTCTGGCAGATTCCCAATCTGGCCGTCATCGCCGCGGTCGTCATCGTGCTGGGGGCCGTGGGCTTGCACCGGACCCGGTTCGGGCTGCACACGTACGCCATCGGATCAAACCCCGAGGCGGGCCGGCGTTCCGGCGTTAACGTCCCCCGCCACCTGATCATGGTCTACGCCCTGTCCGGCCTGCTGGCCGGCTTCGCCGGCTGGCTCAACCTGGCGTTCTTCCAGTCGACCACGATCGGCGGGCAGAGCTCGACCAACCTCAGCGTGATCGCCGGCGTCGTCATCGGCGGCACCAGCCTGTTCGGCGGCTACGGATCCATCCTCGGCAGCGTCATCGGGGTGTTCATCCCGGCCACGCTCCAGAACGGATTCGTGATCATCGGTATCCAGCCGTTCTGGCAGCAGGTGGTGGTGGGGGCCGTGCTGATCGCCGCCGTCTACGTCGACCAGCAGCGTCGCGCCGCCGCCCTGCGGGGCGGCAGCCCGAGGATGAGCGGCCTGCTGCGCCATCTGACCACCAGCCGGGAGGCGGCAGGGGCTGAAGCAGCGGCCGCGCGAGAATGACCCCGGGACGCCTCCGGCCAGAGCCCGCGATACGGGCTCTGGCCGTCCCGCCGCGACCTGGTCCGCCACCCGGCCATCCGCCTAAGGAGCAGCATGAAGGCCGTCGTCTACGACGCCCCGGGCAGTTACACGATCACCGAGATCCCGACACCCGACCCGGGACCGGGTGAGGTACGCGTGCGCGTGCAGCAGACCGGGATCTGCGGCACCGACCTGCACATCCACAACGGCAAGTTCTTCGCCGAGTTCCCGCTGACCCCCGGCCACGAGCTGGTCGGGCCGGTCGACGCGCTGGGCGAGGGCACCGAGGGATTCCGCGTCGGCGAATACGTCTCGGTCAACCCCAACATGAACTGCGGGCACTGCGAGTACTGCCGGACCGGGCGCACCTTGCTGTGCGCCAACCTCAAGGGGCTCGGCACGAACTGGCCAGGCTCGTTCGCCGAATACGTCACGGTCCCCGCCAACCTGGTCTTCTCGGTGGACGGTATCGATCCCGACATCTCCGTGTTCACCGAGCCCACGGCGTGCGCCATGCACGGCACGGAGACGGTGAGTCCCCGGCCCGGGAGTTCGGCCCTGGTCTTCGGGGCCGGCCCGACCGGCCTGCTGCTGGCCCAGCTGATCGCGCGCGGCGGCGCGGCCACGGTGACCGTGGCGGCGTCATCAGCGTTCAAGCTCAAGCGCGCCGAGGACCTCGGGCTCGACGCGACGTTCCTGATGGACCGCGCGGACCTGGCCGGCGACGCCGCCAAGCTGAAGGCGGCCTCGGGCGGCGGCTTTGACATCGTGGTCGACGCAACCGGGGCGGCGGCCGTCTCGGAACAGTGCGTACCGCTGACCCGCAGCGGCGGGACCGTGATGTTCTACGGCGTGACCGAGCCCGAAGACCTCGTGCGGATCAGCCCGTACGACGTGTTCCGGCGCGAGATCACCATCAAGGGATCCTTTGCCGAGATCAACGCGTTCCCGGCCGCGATCGCGGCGCTGCGCACCGGGCGGGCCCGGACCGACGGCCTCATCACGCACCGGTTCCCGCTCGACGACTACGCCGGCGCGCTGGACGCGCTGCGCGGCGACCGGACCGTCCACAAGATCATCATCGAGTGCTGGCAGGGATGAACGCGGTCTGCACCCTGGGCTTGGACCTTGGCACCAGCTCGGCCAAGGCCGTCGTGACCGATACCGTGGGCAGGGTCCTGGCGCAGGCGTCGGCCGGCTACGCCGTGACCTCGGCGATGGCCGGCTACGCCGAGAGCGAGCCGGCCCACTGGTGGAGCGCGGTGACGGCCTGCGCCTGCGAGGCCGTCCAGGCCGCCGTCCGCGCGGGCGGCGCGCGGCCGTCGGCGATCGGGCTGTCCGGGCAGATGCACGGGCTGGTGCTGGCGTCAGCCGCTGGGCAGGCGCTCCGCCCGGCCCTGCTCTGGGCGGACAGCCGCGCCACCGGGGCGCTGCGCGCCTACCGCCGCCTCGGGCCAGCCGCGCTGGCCCGGCTGGCCAACCCGCTGGCCCCCGGGATGACCGGACCGCTGCTCATGTGGGTGGCCGACCACGAACCGGGGACGTACCAGGGCGCGCGCTGGGCGCTGGCACCCAAGGACTGGCTGCGGGCCCGCCTCACCGGCGAGATCCACGCCGAGCCCAGCGACGCGTCCGCCAGCCTGCTCTACGACGTGCCGGGCGACCGCTGGGACCTCGAGGTGGTCGGCGCGCTCGGCCTGGACGCCGGTCTGCTGCCGCCCGTGCTGCCCTCGGCCGGCGCGCCGGCCGGGCACCTGACCGCCGATTCCGCGGCCGAGCTGGGCCTGCCCGCGGGCATCCCGGTCGCGGCCGGGGCCGGCGACACGGCGGCGGCCGCCCTCGGCAGCGGCATCGGCCTGGGTGACGTCCAGCTGACCGTCGGCACCGGCGCGCAGGTCATCCGGCCGCTGGCCGCACCGGTCAGCCAGGCGGAGGCCGGGGTCAACCTGTACCGGTCGGCGACGCCCGTCGGCTGGTACCAGATGGGCGCCACCCTCAGCGCCGGGCTCAGCCTCAACTGGGTGCGCGAGGTCATGAACGCCAGCTGGGCGGAGCTGTACGCCAGCACGAGCCGTCCAGCCCAGGGCCCGATCTTCGTCCCGCACCTGTCGGGGGAACGGACACCGTATAGCGATCCGGCGCTGCGCGGTTCCTGGACCGGATTGTCGCTGGCCGACGACCGGGCGTCGCTGTTGTGGTCCGCGCTCGAGGGAGCCGCGTTCGCGATCCGCGACGCGCTGGATGCGCTGCTCGGCGAGCCCCTGTCCAGCGAGCAGGGCCCGCGGTATCTGCGGCTGGCGGGCGGGGGCACCCTGGCCGCCGGCTGGCGGCAGATGCTCGCGGACGTGCTGGGGTTGCCGCTGTACGCGGTGGACGCTCCGGCGGCGTCCGGCCGGGGCGCTGCCCTCCTCGGGGCTGTCGCCGCGGGCCTGCTGAGCTTCGATGACATCCAGGGCCCGCTGGCCCCGGCGGCCAGCCTGGTGGCCGAACCTGACCCGGCGATGGCCGCCTGCCACGCTGGACGCCACGCCAGGTTCCGGCGCATCGTCTCCGTCCTGCAGCCGAGGGAGGAAGGAGCAGCATGACCAGCGTGACCGGGGAGACGCTGGCGCGGCTGAACGTGCCCGTGCCCGGTTATGACCGCCGCCAGGTGACGACCGGGATCGTGCACATCGGCGTGGGCGGCTTCCACCGCTCGCACCAGGCCATGTACCTCGACACGCTGATGAATCGCGGCGCGGCGACGGACTGGGGTATCTGCGGTATCGGGGTGCAGCCGTCCGACACCGCGATGCGCGACGCGCTGGCCGCCCAGGACGGCCTGTACACCCTGGTCCTGCGGCACAGCGACGGCACCTGGGAACCCCGCGTGATCGGGTCGATCGTGGAGTACCTGTTCGCGCCCGACGATCCCGGAGCCGCGATCGAGAAGATGGCCGCGCCGGCTACCCGGATCGTGTCGCTCACCGTCACCGAGGGCGGCTACAACCTCGACGCGGTCACCGGCGACTTCAACGCGTCCGATCCGTCGGTGCTGGCCGACCTGCGGCCGGGAGCCGCGGCGCGCACCGTTTTCGGGCTGGTGACCGAGGCGCTGGCCCGCCGCCGTGACCGGGGCATCCCCGCCTTCAGCATCCTGTCCTGCGACAACATCCAGGGCAACGGCCACGTGAGCAGGCGGGCGTTCACCGCGTTCGCCCGCCTGCGCGATCCCGGGCTGGCCGACTGGATCACCCGCCACGTCCGGTTCCCCAACGGCATGGTCGACCGCATCACGCCGCAGACGACCGACGAGGACCGGGCCGAGCTCAGCCGGCGGTTCGGCCTGGAGGACCGGTGGCCGGTGCTCTGCGAGCCGTTCACCCAGTGGGTGCTGGAGGACGACTTCGCCGACGGCCGACCGCCGCTGGAAGATGCCGGCGTGCGGATCGTCTCCGACGTGGAACCCTACGAGCTGATGAAGCTGCGGCTGCTCAACGCCGGTCACCAGGCCCTGTGCTATCCGGGCTACCTGGCCGGGTACCGGCTTGTGCACGAGGTCACCACGGACCCGTTGTTCGCCAAGTTCCTGCTCGACTACATGATCGACGAAGCCATTCCCACCCTGCGGCCGGTGCCCGGCATCGACCTTCGTCAGTACGCCCGCCAGCTCATCGAGCGGTTCTCCAACCCGGAGGTGCGCGACACCGTAGCCCGGCTGTGTGCCAACACCTCCGACTTGATCCCGAAGTTCCTGCTCCCGGTCATCCGGCACCAGCTCGCGGCCGGCGGTCCGTTCACCCGCTCGGCGGCGGTCGTGGCCAGCTGGGCCCGCTACGCCGAGGGCGCCGACGAGAACGGCGAGAGGTACGAGATCGACGACGTTCTCGCGCCGCAACTGCGGGCCGCGGCAGCACGGCAGCGCGGACACCCGGCCGCGTTCCTCGAGGACAACCGCGCGGTCTTCGGCGACCTGGCCGACGACCCCAGGTTCACCCGGGTGTACCGCGCGATCCTGACCTCCCTGCTGGACCAGGGCGTCCGGAAGACGCTCGCTGACCTTGATCAATACAGGGAGGACTCGCCGTGACCGCCATGCGACGCGTCGTCGTCTACCCGGGCCGGATCGCTGTCGAGGCAGCGGACATTCCCGCCCCCGGCCCGAACGAGGTCCTGGTCCGCACGCTGGTGGCCGGCGTGTGCGGATCCGACCTGCACGCGGCCCGCGGGCGCCACCCGTTCGTCCCGCTCCCGTACCGGCCGGGCCACGAGATCGTCGGGGTCGTCGAGGCGGCGGGCTCCAGGTGGGCGCCGGGACAGCGGGTGATCGTGGAACCCGACCTGCCCTGCTGGACGTGCAAGATGTGCACCACCGGACGCGAGAACCTGTGCGAGAACCTGCAGTTCTTCGGCTGCGGCTACGCTCAGGGCGGCATGGCCGACTACTTCACCCTGGCCGCGAACCGCCTGCACCCCGTGCCGGACGCGCTGGACGACAACACCGCGGCGCTCATCGAGCCGCTGTCCACGCCGGTGCACGCGGTCCGGCTGGCCGGCGACGTGGCCGGCCGGTCCGTCGCCATCCTCGGAGCCGGCACCATCGGCCTGTTCACCCTGGCGGTGCTCCGCGCGCACCGAGCCGGAAAGGTGGTCAGCACCGATCCGAACCTGGCCAAGCGCCAGCGTGCCGAGGCCCTCGGCGCCGACGTGACGATCGACGCGCGCGCGCCCGACGTCACCGGGCAGGTACGGGAGGCGCTGGGCGGCAGCGCCGACATCGTCTTCGACTGCGTGGCCACCCAGTCGTCCCTGGACCAGGCGATCGCCATCGCCGACAAGGGCGGGACGGTCATGGTGGTCGGCGTCCCGGCCGGTGAGGTCACCATCCCGCTGCCGATCGTGCAGGACCACCAGATCCGCATCCAGGGCAGTGCCACCTACCTGCCCGAGGACTACGCCGAATCGGCCGGCCTGCTCGGCCGGAGCGTCATCCGTGCCTCGGACTTCGTCACCGCCACGCGGCCGCTCGCTCGGGTCGCCGAGGCCTTCGAGCTGGCCGCGTCGGGACAGCACGTGAAAGTCCTCGTCACCGTCGGCGAACGATGATGACGGTCAGGCCTGACCCGGCCGGCGGCCCCGGCAGCCAGCACCGCCGCTTGGACCGCAAGCTGGGCGCGATCACGGCGGGCCGGTACACCCCCGCCGACTTCGTTCTCGCGGACGCCAAGGACGCCGACATGGCGTTCGGCCTGACCTCGGCAGGTCCGGCCGGGTCTGGCCGCTACCGTACGCGCGGCGAGTTCCTCGACGACATGCGGGCCCTGATCGAGCAGGGCGAACTCGACATCATGCTGACCTCGGCGGCCAACGGGGAGCGGCTGGCCCGGGACCGCTCGCTGGGGGATATGACCCTGGCCGTACGGGGGAACGACAGCACGGACATCTGGAACAGCCGCGGCGGCCGCTACCCGGCCCTGCCGTCGCGGCCGTTCCGTACGGCCGACCTGACCGCCGTCCGTCAGTTCTGCGATCTCGTCCTGTATTCGATCACCTTCAACAACGAGCTGGAGTACGACCTGGCTACGCTCGAGGCGTACAACAGGTTCCGGCAGGAGGCCGCCGCGCTGGGCATCCGGCATTTCCTCGAGGTCTTCAACCCCAACGCGCCGGCCGGCCTGGCGGAGGTCGGCGCCTTCGTCAACGACTCGATCACCCGCGCCCTGGCCGGGGTCACCAGTGCGCAGCGGCCACTGTTCCTGAAGGTGGCCTACAACGGCCCGGACGCGCTGGCTGAGCTGGCCGGGTACGACCCGTCGCTGGTGGTGGGCATCCTGGGCGGGTCGGCAGGCACCACCCGGGATACCTTCGAGCTGCTGCGCCAGGCCGAACGGCACGGCGCCCGGGTCGCTCTGTTCGGCCGTAAGATCCAGCGCGCGGAGTCGCAGCTGGACCTGGTCGGCCTGATGCGGCCGGTGCTCAGGGGCGAGCTGAGTCCCGCCGATGCCGTCCGCGCCTACCACGATGCGCTGGCTAAGGCCGAGATCGCTCCGCACCGCGAGCTCGAGGCCGACCTGGAAGTGACCGATGCCGTGCTGCGTGCCGGATGAACGGTGTCGTATGAGCGGCGAGGGGGTCCTGTGCGCCGGGACGGTTCTCGTCGACGTCGCCAAGGTGATCGACGCCTACCCGGCCCTTGATCACCTGGCCACGATCGAGGAAATATCGCTGAGCACCGGCGGTCCGGGTCTCAACATGGCCGTCGACCTGCGCATGCTCGGGGCGGCATTCCCGATAGGGGCGCTCGGCGCGGTCGGGGACGACGAGCACGCCGCCTTCATCCTGGCCGAGTGTGCACGGCTGGGCATCGATACGGCCGGCGTCAAGAAGCTGGCCGGCGCTGTTACCTCGTTCACCGACGGGATGATCGAGCGGGACGGCGGCCGGCGGACGTTTTTCCACCACAGCGGGGCGAACGCGCTGTTCGACGCCTCGGCCGCCGACCTGGGCGGTGCGCGGATACTGCACGCAGGCGCCCCTGGCATCCACCCCGTCATGGACCGGCCGCGGCCCGGCGGGGGCAACGGCTGGTCGGCCCTGCTGCAGCGAGCCCAGGCCGCGGGCCTGCACACCAACCTGGAGATGGTCAGCCTGGCGCCGGACCGCACCGCTCAGGTGGCCCGGCCATGCCTGCCCTGCCTGGACAGCATCGTGATCAACGAACTCGAGGCAGGCGCGCTGACCGGCATCGAGGCTTCGGTGCCCACTGCGGACGGGCCGGTGGACTGGCCGGCGCTGGAGGCGATGGCGCTGGGTCTGATCGCACAGGGCGTGTCGGTGCTCGCCGTGGTGCACTTCCCGGCCGGCTGCGTCGCCGCCGCCCCCGGCGGCCGGACCTGGCGCCAGGGTTCGGTCCGGCTGCCGCGCGAGCAGGTCCGCAGCACCACGGGCGCGGGCGACGCCTTCGCCGCCGGCGTCATCCTGGGCCTGCACGAAGGCTGGCCGGTCGAGCGGTGCCTGCGGCTCGCGGTCGCTTCCGCCGCCGCCTGCGTGCGCAGTCCGAGCACCTCCGACGGCATCAGGCCCGCGGAACAGTGCCTGGCCGAAGCCGATCGGGCTGGCTACCGCCAGCCGGATTAACAGCGCAGGCCGGGCCAGGATCAGGCCGCTGGTGGGGACGCCGGTGCCCGCGGTGACCAGCACGGGGCCGTCGCCGGGGACCTGGTTGACCGCGGTGCCGCGGACCTGGCGGACCGCCTCGGCGATGCCGTTCATGCCGTGGATGTAGGCCTCGCCGAGCTGGCCGCCGTGCGGGTTGACCGGCAGGCGGCCGCCCAGCTCGATCGCGCCGCCGGCGATGAAGTCCCTGGCCTCGCCGCGCCCGCAGAAGCCGAGCTCCTCCAGCTGGATGAGCACGTACGGGGTGAAGTGGTCGTACAGCACGGCGGTGCGCACGTCGGCCGGGCCGATTCCGGCCTGCCGCCACAGTTGCCCGGCCACCAGCCCCATCTCCGGCAGGCCGGTCAGGTCGTCGCGGTAGTAGCTGGTCATGGTGAACTGGTCCGGCCCGGCCCCCTGCGCGGCCGCGCGGATCACCGCGGGCGGGTGCGGCAGGTCGCGGTCCGGGCTGGTGACGACCACCGCGACGGCGCCGTCGCTCTCCTGGCAGCAGTCGAGCAGCCGGAGGGGTTCGGCGATCCAGCGCGAGGCCTGGTGCTCGGCCAGCGTGACCGGGCGCTGGTAGAACCAGGCGTGCGGGTTGGTCGCGGCGTGGCGGCGGTCGGCCACCGTCACCCGGCCGAAGTCCTCGCTGGTCGCGCCGAACTCATGCATGTAGCGGCGCGCCACCATGGCGACGGTGGCGGCCGGCGTGGCGATGCCCATCGGGTAGTGCCAGCCGTTGTCGACGCCCGAGGTCGTGGGCATGGCGGTCGCGCCCGTCGCGACCCGGCCGAACCGGCGTCCGGACCGCTCGTTCAGCGCCCGGTAGCAGACCACCACGCTGGCCGCCCCGGTCGCGACGGCCATCGCGGCGTGCTGCACGGTCGCGCACGCGGCGCCGCCGCCGTAGCCGACCTGGCCGAAGAAGCGCAGCTCCGGGACGCCGAGTTCGCGCGCCACCGCGATCTCGGCGTTGCTGTCCACGGTGAAGGTGACCAGGCCGTCCACGTCGGCCGGGGTCAGCCCGGCGTCGTCCAGCGCGGCCCGCACCGCCTCGGCCGCGAGCCGCAGCTCGCTGCGGCCGGAATCCTTGGAGAATTCGGTCGCCCCGATGCCCGCGATGACCGCGGTCGTGCGCGTTCTGGCTAGCCCTGTCATCGGGCGAGCTCGATTCGGACGGTGGCGGTGACGTGGTCGCCGAGGCTGCAGCGACCGGTTACGGAGATCACCTGCTCGTCACCGTCGTCCTCCGTCACCTGACCGCTGAGAGTGAGCGTCTCCCCCGCGTGGCACGGCACGCCGAGGCGGATGGAGACGGCGCCGACCGTCGCGTCAGGAGCCCAGGCCGAGACGTAGCGCTGGACCAGGCCGGTGGTGGTCAGGATGTTGATGAAGATGTCCCGGGAGCCCCGCTTGACGGCGAGGTCCCGGTCGTGGTGCACGTCCTGGAAGTCGCGGGTGGCCAGCGCCGAGGCGATCACGAACGTGGGCGTCACGTCGATCACCCGGTCCGGCAGGGCTCCCTCCGCGATCCTCCAGGCGGGCAGGACCATGTCGCCGGCCGGGACGAAGGTGACCCGGACCGGCAGCCCGATCCGCACCTGGTCCGGGCGGACGCCGGGCATCTCGCCGAGCATCCGCACGCCCTCGGGCAGCCGCACCAGCGCGACGACCATCGGCAGCCGCTTGCCGGGCACCGGCGGGTGGTGGTGCACCACGTAGCTGAAGACCTCGCCGGTGCCGGCCGCCACGGCGTAGCCGCCGTCACCGGGCGTGCCGCAGGCCGGGCACATCGGCCCGGGCGGGTGGCGCAGCGCGCCGCACTTGGCGCAGCGCTGGATGCGCAGCTCGCCGGCCGCGGTGCCGTCCCAGAAGAAGGCGGTGTCGGGGGTGACCAGCGGGAGCATCGGGGATTCAGGGGCAGGTATGACGGGAGTGGTGGCGGGCGGTGCGGCTGCGGCGGGC
>Ga0318568_10000646_pt1 | contig 14042 bp, 10 predicted proteins | sample GRESIP088b5f21_FD_203690 | JGI IMG/M metagenome (GOLD analysis project Ga0318568, IMG submission 203690) | Tropical soil microbial communities from Luquillo Experimental Forest, Puerto Rico - GRE.SIPMG.088b5f21 | ecosystem: Environmental > Terrestrial > Soil > Tropical forest > Bulk soil...
GCGGCTGGCGGCACCCGGTCGAGGAACGGGGTGAGCGTGTCGTCACTCGGCACCGGGACGGCCAGCCGGTCCAGCACTTCGTCTGCCAGCCGGACCGGGGCGCCCGCGGCGGCAGCCAGCGCCAAGCCTAGGCCGAGGTCCGCGGTGACCTGCCGGGTTCCGGCCGGGCCGGCCAGCCCGATCCGCGCCACGGTGACCGCCGGGCTCAGCTCGGTGGCGTCGGCCTCGGTCACATCGATGTCCACCCCGGTCACCCGGGCGCGGGCCGCGCCGAGCAGCCGGGTGGTGAGCTCCTGCGGCACCGCGTCGGTGATGACCTGATCGGCGGGCCGTTCCAGTAGGTCCGCCAGGTCGCCGGCGTCCCGCATCCAGATGGGCACGGCCCGGTGACTCGCGTCGTCGGCCAGCACGACCAGATGACCGATGGTCTGGAATTCGCCGTTGGCCAGCCTCCCGGGCCGGGGCTCGGCGTGTGCGATTCGGACAGTCGTCACACTCTTAAGTGTCCGCCGCGCGTTCCGGTGTTACCCCCGTGGCGGTCCCTGTTTTCCAGGTAGGTGTTCAGGCGGGATGCCTGCTCGGCGGCGCTGTCAAGCAGGGCCTGGCTGTCGAGCTGGTCACGGGGTAGCACGGCCAGCCGGCACGGCGTCCTGGCACGTACGGTGGCGTGCTCTTTGCTGTACGGGGGACGTGTAGCCGGGTCGAAAATCGCTCCCGGTCCTACCTCGAGGGCGGGCCGCTGGTCGATCTCGATGAGCAGGAGCCCATCGAGGAGCAGGTGGACCTCGGTGTCGGCGATCGGCCGTTCGCGCAGCAGCATGCCCTCGGGCAGGTCGTGCTGCCGGTAATGGCCCGACACCAGGATCGTATCGGCGAGGGAGCGCTCGGCCGGGCCCTTGATGGCCGTGACCGGCACCGGTTCGCCGCCGCCTGCCCATGGAGTGTCACGCTGACCGGATCCCCGGATCCAGTCCTTGTACCGGATCAGGGCGCTCTTGTGGGTGAGGCGCCCGGTGCTGTCGTAGAGGTAGTGACGGGGGAACCGGCTCGCGTCGGCGATCTCGGCTGTCGAAGATCCGTCGGCGCCGAGAGTGAGCGCGATGGTGGACCAGGCGATAGGCGCGGTCAGCTGCCAGAACGGCGTACGGGACATCGCCCGCGGCACCGGTGCGCCGGTGTGCCCGCCAGCGGTCTGGGTGAAACGGACCCGGTCGGCGTGGACCTCCGGCGGCGGGGTGATGTCGGGGAGGGCGACGCCGGCGAAGGTCAGCCCGTGAGACCGCAGCCGAACCGTGGTGGAGCCGAGGTGGCCACCGCCGGACATCCCGTGCGCGGTGATATGGCCGTCGGTGACCTCGATCCAGGCGTGCAGCTGGTTGGCGAACCGGATCGCATCGGCGGACAGCAGGGCCTCGATTTCCGGCAGCTGATCGGGCGGCGGTTGGTCGAAGTGGGCCACGCCCAGGCCGAACGGCAGGCTGAACACTCCCTCGACCGCGGTGGGCGGGATCCACGACAAGCATGTCGCGGTGGCTTGATACCGCATCAGGCCCTCCGTACCTAGTACCCAGCAGGCGGCCTGTCGGCTGGATCTGGATGTAAGTGCATAATCTCAGATGAGGCCGTCTTAGCCGAGCTTGCCCGGGAGCGCTAGTGGCGGAAACACGGCTTGTGGTTGAGCACCGCGAGCAGCTGTGGAGCTTGCTGGTCGAGGCAGCACAGATCGAGCACATGATCATGTGCCAGTACCTGTATGCCTGTTTCAGTCTCAAGACCGAACCTGATGAGGGTCTGACCGCCCAGCAAGCCGACGCGGTCGCGCGATGGCAAGAGACCCTGACTGGCATCGCGATCGAGGAGATGCTGCACCTCGCGCTGGTCATGAACGTCATGACCGCGATCGGGGCTGCACCAACGCTGTCGCGGCCGAACTTCCCGCGCCACTCAGTGTTCCTGCCGCCGGGTGTGGAGTTCGCGCTCCTGCCGTTCGGCGTCGACTCCCTCACCCATTTCCTCTACCTGGAGCGGCCGGAGGGCATGGAGCGGGTGGATGCGGCGGAATTCGTGCCGGCCGCGCCGCCTCCCGAGCCGGTGGGCCCGGCCGAGGTGATGCCTCGCCTGCAGGGTTTTCTTACCGTCGGGCACCTGTACCGCGGGATCGAGCAGGGCCTGAGCGATCTTGCCAGCCAGCTCGGCGAGCCGGTGCTGTTCGTTGGTGAGCCGCGGGCGCAGGCCACCCCGGAGAGGTTCCGCTGGCCGCAGCTCATCGCGGTGACTGACCTGGCGTCGGCGCTCGCGGCTCTCGACGAGATCATCGAGCAGGGTGAGGGAGCGCGCGGGGACTGGCGGCCAGCCCATTACGGCCGGTTCTTCGGCATCTGGAACGAATACCAGGAATTGCGGGAGCAGAACCCGTCCTTCGAGCCCGCCCGACCGGTCATGCCCGCGTTCACGCAGCAGCCCTACGACATCGACGAAGCGGTGACGCAGCCGACCGAACCACTAACCCGCCAGGTCGCCGAGCTGTTCAACCTCGGATACGAGGTGCTGCTCCAGGTGCTGACCCGGTTCTTCACCCACACCGATGAGACCGATGAGCAGCTGGATGCGCTTGTCCAGGCCGCGTTCGGCATCATGGGCGGCGTCCTGAAGCCCATAGGCACCGCGCTGACCCGCCTTCCCATGGGTCCCGGGAACCCCGGTCGCACGGCCGGTGCGGCGTTCCAGATGTACTACCAGATGGGGAACTTCGTACCGTGGCGACATGCCGCCTGGGTGCTGCTGTCCGAGCGGGCGGCCGTACTGTCCCGGCGGTGCGCAGAATGCGCCATGCAGGACGGTGTTCCCGAGGAAGTCAGTGCGGCCGCCGCGGCCGCCGCAGCGATCTCGGAACAGTTCGCCGGGCACGTGCCGCAAGACCTACGGCCCGCCTGAGGCATTGGCCCGTGGGCCGCCAGGCGCCGAACGCAGCCGCGACATGACCCACGGCCAGGAGAAAGGCACCTCTATGACACGTGAACCTGCGGAGCCGTTGCGGCTTGACTACCTGCTCAAGGCCGGGACGATCCATTCGATGACCGGGGAGACCTACCGCTCGGTTGGCCTGCGCGGCGCAGAGATCGCAGCGGTGTCAGCCGAGCCGGGCGGGCTGGATGATCTGGCCGGTCACCGCACCACCGTGGTCGATGCCGGTGACCTCACCCTGCTGCCGGCCTTCGCTGACTCGCACGAACACCTGGTGGAGGCCAGCCGCAACTCGCTGCTGGTCCCGGTCGACCAGGCCAGGTCGGTGGCGGAGTTCACCGGCATGGTCGCCGAGGCGGCCCGGGACGCCGAGGCGGGGAAGTGGATCTTGACCTCGATCGGCTGGCATGAGTCGAACCTGGCCGAGAACCGGCTGCCCACCCTGGCTGAGCTTGACGCGGCAGCCCCAGAAAATCCCGTACTGGCCCGCCGGGGCGGACACCTGGCAGTGGTCAATTCGGCCGGACTGCGAGCCGCCGGTGTAGGCGCTGACACGCCCGACCCTCCCGGAGGAAAGATCGGACGGCTGTCCGACGGCAGCCGCGACGGCGTGCTGGAGGGTGGCGCGGTGTACAAAGTTGCGGCGTTCGCGCCGGGGCCGGACCGGACGGAGCTGGCCGCGGCGCTCGGGACGACCTCGGCCGCCTATGCGGCGCTGGGGGTGGGCACCATCCGGGAAGCCATGATCGATCTGGACGAGCTGCTCGCCTATCAGGATGCACGGGACAGGGACTTGCTGCGGGTACGGGTCCGGCCGATGATCCGGGTCGGCAGCGAGCTGACCGAGGATGCAGCGATCGCGCTGATCGACGGGCTGGGTGCGCGCAGCGCGTTCGGCGATGACTGGCTGCGGATCTGGGGCCTGAAATTCGTGATGGACGGCGGCGTGGAGGGCGCCGCGCTGGAGCAGCCCTATGCGAACGACCCTGCCCATTCCGGGCACCTGAACTGGGATCCGGCCGTGATGACCCGGGTGTGCGCCCAGGCCGCGGGCCGCGGCTGGCGGATCGGCACCCATGCGGTCGGAGACCGGGCCGTGCGGACGCTGCTGGACGTCTACGAGGCGGTGGTGGCGGAGGTGGGCCCGCTACCCCCGTGGACGCTGGTCATCGAGCATGGCATGCTCAGTGACGCGGCGCAGCGGGACCGGGCGGTCCGGGGTGGTTTCAACGTGACGGTGCAGTACCCCGTGCTGTGGAACATGGCCAGCGAGATGCTGGTCACCTGGGGCCCCGAGAGCACTCAGCAGGTTACCCCGATCGACCAATGGCTGGCCGCCGGGGCGAGCCTGGCCGCGGGCACCGACCTTGTGCGGCCGTTTAACCCGCTGACCAACGTGTGGGGCATGGTCACCCGGGGCACCAAGTCGGCCGGGATTCAGGGCCCCGAGCATGCGATCAGCGTAGGTACCGCGCTGGAGCTGTACACGATGGGCACCGCCGCCCTGGACCACGAGCAGGACCGGCTGGGCAGCATCACCCCGGGCAAGCTCGCCGACCTGGTCGGCTATCCCGCGGACCCGCTGGCCGTCGATCTCGACGACCTGGCCGACCTGACCCCCGCCTTCACCATCGTGGGCGGCCGCGCTGGCCATGACCCCGACAAGCGGCTGGTCCGGTGAACAGAAGGCTGGTGAGTGACGTGGCCATCCGGACTCCCGACCAGCGTGTGCGTGTGTTCGTGAGTTCCACACTTGAGGAGCTTGCCGATGAGCGGCGGGCTGTCTCGCGCGCCATCTCGGCGCTGCGGCTGGCGCCGGTGATGTTTGAGCTGGGCGCGCAGCCGCACCCTCCGCAGGAGTTGTACCGGGCCTACCTGGCGCAGAGCGATGTGTTCATCGGGCTGTACTGGCAGCGCTACGGGTGGATCGGCCCGGGCATGGAAATCTCGGGCCTGGAAGACGAGTTCGACCTGTCTCGGGAGTTGCCCCGGCTGCTGTATATCAAGGCGCCGGCCCCCAGCCGCGAGCCGCGCCTGGCCGAGCTGCTTGACCGGATCCGCGAGGAGGCCACGACGTCCTACCGCTCCTTCCGCACGCCCGCAGAACTGTCCCGGCTGGTACGCGACGACCTGGCCACATTGCTGAGCGAGCGGTTCGCCGCCGCTCGCACCCCGGCGGCGGCCGCGGCGCCGTCGCAGGCGGGTGCCCGGGGTCCTCGTCCGCTGCCGGTGAGCGTGACGTCGCTGGTCGGGCGGGAGCAGGACATCGGGGAGGTGGCCCAGCTGGTCGAGCGTCCTGATGTGCGGCTGGTGACGCTGACCGGGCCGGGCGGGGTGGGCAAGACCCGGCTGGCGGAGGCGGTGGGCGAGCGGCTGCGAGACCGCTTCGATTCGGGCACCGTTTTCGTGCCGCTGGCTTCGGTCACCCGGCCCGAGGCGGTCCTGGACGGCATCGGCCGGGCGGTGGGGACCGACCTGGCCTCGACGGGCTCACCGCTGCAGGCCCTGGCCGAGACGTTGAGCGACGGCGCATGGCTGCTCATCCTGGACAACCTGGAGCAGGTGGTCGAGGTCGGCCGCGACCTCGGTGAGCTGCTGGCCCGATGCCCCACGGTGACGATCCTGGCCACCAGCCGCACGGTACTGGGCCTGGCCGCCGAGCGGGAGTACCCAGTGCCGCCGCTGCCGCTACTCGCCGATCCCGCCGCGGTGCTGCTAGAGGAGCTGGAGTCCTCGCCCGCGGTGGCGCTGTTCGTGGACCGGGCTCGCGCGGTGCGCCCCGGCTTCGCCCTCACCGAGGATAACGCGGCGGCAGTGGCGGAGATCTGCCGTCGCCTGGAGGGCCTGCCGCTGGCCATCGAGCTGGCCGCGGCCCGGATCCGGCTGCTGGATCCCGCCGCGTTGCTGGACCGGCTGGCCCGGTCGCTGGATGCGCTGGGCACGGGGATGGTGGACCTGCCCGAGCGGCAGCGCACCCTGCGGGCCACGGTGCAGTGGAGCGTGGGCCTGCTGGAGGACACCGAGCGGTCGCTGCTGGAGGTCCTGGCGGTGTTCGTGGACGGCTGGACCATCGAGGCTGCGGCCCAGGTGGCCGACCTGGAGGAGGACCGGGCGCTGGAGCTGTCCGAGGCGCTGGCCCGGCACAGCCTGATCTACCTGGACAGTACCGGTCCTGGCCCCCGGTCGCGGATGCTGGAGACCATCCGCGCGTTCGTCGCCGAGCGGCTGGCGGGCCGGCCCGACGCGATCCAGGTCGGGGGGCGGCACGCGGACTACTACCGGGCGCTGGCCGAGCAGGCGGACCGGCCGCTGCGCGGTGCCGGGCAGAGCGAATGGCTGGACCGGTTGCAGGCCGAGGCGGGCAACGGAGGCGCCGCGGTGCGCTGGTACCTGGCCCACGACCCCGGGCCGCTGCCCCACCTGTTCCGCGTTCTATGGCCCTTCTGGGCACTTCGGGACCATCTGCTCCAGGCGCACGCCTGGATCAAACAGCTCATGCCGACCGCCGACTCGCTGGACCACCAGGCCCGGGCCGAGCTGCTGTGGACGGCCGCGCAGACCGCCAGCCTGGTGGGCGACCGCGCGGCCACGCTGGCCGCCAGCCAGCGCCTCGGACCGTTGCTGGCGGAGATCGACGACCCCTACCTTCGCACGCTGGCCCAGCTGGCTTTGGGGTGGGCGTCGCTGATCGCCGGCGATCCCGATGGCGCCATCGGCCAGTGGTCGGCCGCGCTGGAGGAGCTCCGCGTCCAGGACGAGCCATATTGGACCGCTTCGGCGGTGCTTAGCGTCGGCTCTGCCAAGGCAGCTGTCGGCCGCGACGAGGACGCGGTACGCGATCTGAGCGAGGCGCGTGAGCTGGCGGACCGGTTCAGCTACGAGTGGCTGGCCACCTGGTCCCGGGTGCAGCTGGGTACCCTCGACGTCCTCCGGGGCCGGCTAGATGAGGCCCGGCGGCTGCTGGATGAGGCGCTGGACCTCAGCCTGGCCGCCCGAAGCACCCCGTTCGTGACCTTGTGCCTGGCCGCACACGCCCGGCTGGCGCTCGGGGAGGGCGACCCCGAGCACGCCGTGCTGCTGGAAGCCGCCGCCGATGGCCTACGCCGGCGGGTCGGCCTGAGGGCCTGGCCGATGCTGCGGCCCACGGAAACCGAGCTGATGGCCCAGCTCCGCCAGACGCTGGGCGCGGATCGTTTCGATCACATGTTCTCGGTCGGCTCGCGGCTCAAACAGCGCGAGGCGGTAGCCGCAGTCCGGGACCAGCGCGGCACCGCCACTAGATCTTCGTGAAGTGATAGCGGCGCAGGTCACAGAGCCGTTTCGCCCTCCTGGGCGATCTCCGCGTGATCCGCGGCCTCGCTGAACGCTCGGTCGATCGGGTGCCGGACTGTGTCGGCGAACCCGCAGCGTGAAAGCGGGTCGGTGTGGCCCAAGTACTCGGCGGGCGTCCGGACGTTCACCCCGTCCCGCAGCAGGACGCTGGCGAAATGATGCCAGAGCTGGTGAAACCCGTTCTCACGGGTCATATAATTGCCCCGTCCTGGGCTGGATGGAGGATTGCTGGTTGCGGTGAGCGGCAGGTCACCAGTGGCTGGACCGCCTGCGGCGCCCCGGGTCGGGGTGGCTGCCTCCGGGCCGGATGTGCTGCTGGCCACGAAGCTGCACGTGCCCCGCATCCATCCGGGCTTTGTGCCGCGCCTGCGGCTAGTAGAGGCGCTCAGCGCGGGTCTGGCGCAAGGTCTGGTCCTGGTCTGCGCGCCGGCCGGATTCGGCAAGACAACGCTATTGGCCGACTGGGCCCGCGGTGACGGGCGGCCGGTGGCGTGGTTGTCACTGGACGTCAGCGAAAATGACCCGGCGCGGTTCTGGCGCCACGCGGTCGCCGCGCTGGATCTTGCCCGGCCGGGAATAGCCGAGCGGGTGGGCCCCCTGCTCGGGCCGCCGCCTCCGCGGTCGTTTGAGGCGCCGGTCACGGCGCTGATCAACGAGTTTGCGACACAGCCCGGAGCGGACGAGGTGCTTTTCGTCCTGGATGACTACCACCAGGTCAGCTCCGAACCGGTGCACGCCTCGGTGGCATTCCTGCTGGAGCACCTGCCGCCGAGTCTGCACCTGGTGCTGGCCAGCCGGGCTGACCCGCCATTGCCACTGGCGCGGCTGCGGGGCCGCGGGCAGCTAGCCGAGCTGCGGTCGGCCGAGCTGCGGTTCACCGCCAAGGAGGCGGCGGCGCTACTGGGCGAGACGGCCGGACCCGGTCTGCCCGAGGCGGCGGTGGCGGCCCTGGTGGACCGCACCGAAGGGTGGGCGGCCGGGCTGCAGCTGGCCGCGCTGTCGCTACGTGGGCAGGCCGATGCGGCTGGGTTCGTAGCCGCGTTCACTGGCAGCCACCGCTACGTGCTGGACTACCTGACCGACGAGGTGCTGGAGCGGCAGGGCGAGCAGGTGCGCGAGTTCTTGCTGGAAACATCGGTGCTGGACCGGCTATCGGGGGAGCTGTGCGATGCGGTCACCGGCCGTACCGGCAGCCAGGCGATGCTGCAGCAGGTGGAACGGGCGGGTCTGTTCCTGGCACCACTGGATGAGGTGCGCGGCTGGTGGCGCTACCACCACCTATTCGCCGACCTGCTGCGAGCCCGGCTGCGGCACGAGCAGCCAGACCGGGTTGCGGTGCTGCACCGTAACGCGGCCGCCTGGTCCGATGAGCATGATCTGGCCGATGACGCCATCCGCCATGCGCTGGCCGCCGGAGACGCGGCCTGGGCTGCCCGGCTGATCGAGCGCCACGTGGACGCCCTGCTGTTCCGCAACGAGCAGGCAACACTTCAGCGGCGGCTTGAAACGTTGCCGGCTGAGCTGGTCCGGTCCCGTCCGCGGCTGCTGGTCGTACAGACGTGGATAGCGCAGTGGGCTGGTGAGGTGGAAGCTGCGGGGCCGCTGCTGGACGCCGCCGAGTACGCGTGCGCGAATGCCGCCGATGAGGCCTTCGAGCCTTCTGTGGGCCGGGCGGCGAGCCTGCTGGCGAACGTCCCCGCGGCGATCGCGCTCGCTCGCGCCTACCTCGCTTATCTGTGCGGCGACGCCGAGAGCACGGCCGTCTTTGCGTCCCGGGCCCGAGCCGAGATCGGTGAGGGCGAGTGGATGCTGGACTCCAGGATTCGGTGGCATGTCGCCTTGGCAGAGTGGCAGCGCGGCAGCCTGGCAGAGGCCGAGCACGCCTTCACTTCCGTCATCGCCAGGTGGCGGGCGGCGGGCGACCCTGGCCTGGCCGCACCGAGCTGCCATCTCCTTGGTCAGGTGCAGCGGGCCCAGGGCCGTCTGGACGCTGCGCTCGGCACTTACCGGCAGGCGCTGGAGATCGCTACGCCGCCCGGCAGGCCGGTCCTGCCCGTTGCTGGCATCGGATACGTGGGGCTGGCGGAGGTGGCCTACCAGCGGAACGAACTTGACGCTGCCTTGTTTCAGGTCACCGAGGGCATCGCACGGTGCCGGCAGATCCTCTACACGCCGCCGCTGGTCACCGGCCTGGCGGCGCTGGCGTGGATTCGGCAGGCCCAGGGTGATACTGACGGGGCCTTGGAGGCGATGGGAGAGGCCGAGCGGGCCGCACCGGGTCCGGCCGTGACCGGCCTGCTCAACCCAGTTCCGGCGGAGCGGGCGCGGCTGCTGCTGGCCCAAGGCACGGTCGCTTCGGCCGTCCGTTGGGCGGAGGAGAGCGGCCTCGGCGCGGATGACGAGCCGAACTACCCGCGGGAGCGGGAGTATCTGGCGCTGGCGCGGGTACTGCTCGCACAAGGCCGCCCTGGCCTGACGCTTGCGCTGCTGGAGCGGCTGCACGCGGCGGCGGCCGCCCAGGGCCGGGTCGGTAGCATTATCGAGATCAGCGCGCTGCGGGCGCTCGCGCTGGCTGCCGACGGCGAGGAAACCTCTGCGGTAGACACCCTAGCCTGGGCGCTCACCCTTGGCTGTCCGCAAGGCTATGTCCGGGTGTTCGCCGACGAGGGCTCACAGATGGCCGTGCTGGTGGGCCGGCTTGTCGCGGCCCAGAAAGCAGGCCACGCCGCCGCATGCGCCATCCCGCCCAAGTACCTGGCCGCGCTGCTGCGCTCCACCCGCCCGGCCCCCAGCGCACCGCTGCCCCGGCGGCCCGCTGCCGTGTCGCCTAGCCTGCCCGAGCTGACCAGCCGTGAAACAGACGTGCTGCGGCTGATCGCCGCCGGGAAGCCGAACCAGCGGATCGCCCGAGAGCTCGTGGTCACCCTCGACACGGCGAAAAAACACGTTAGTCACCTTCTGAGCAAGCTCGGTGCCGCCAACCGTACCGAGGCGGTAACCAGGGCCCGCCAGCTCGGCCTGATCCCCTGACCCGTCAGTCCGTGAGGCGCTTTTGGGGCTCAGGGCCCGAGGCGGCAGATTCCGCTTGCACGCGTACTTCGACTTGCGCCCATGCCAGCGGCCCGCGGGATCCAGCTGCTGCTCCAGCAGCGCCGCCGCCGCGTCAGCGGTGAACCGTCGGACGTTTTCCGGCAGGAGCAGCCCTGGGCGGCTCAGCCATCAGCGACCCACACATCAGCTCATCGAGCGATGGCCAGCTTCGCTTCTGGCCGGGTCATTTAACCACCGCCCGGCATCGCAGCCCATGGCACTTTCGTGCCCGATACCGCGCTGCCAAAAGATTCCCCCTGCAGCGGCACCTTAGGGTGACGCGCCGTCCAGCGGGTGTTCGTAGCGTGTCGGGTGAGCCCACACGCACCGAAGAAGGGAAGCAATGGCTGTTCTCAGGCTCGACCGCTTCACAGTCGGCCCTGTCGGCACAGCGCAGATGCTGGCCAGGCACGTGGCCGCGGTCGCCGCGGCCACGAACGTGTGACCGGCCAGGCGTGGCCTGCCCGCTACGAGATCCGCGTCGGGGGCGTTCTCGACAGCCGGTGGGCGGACTGGTTCGGCGGCCTTCAGGCCGAAAGCGACGGCTCGCAAACCGTCATCTCGGTTCTGCTGGCCGACCAGCCTGCGCTGCACGGGCTGATGGCCAGGATCGGCGACCTGGGCTTGTGCCTGATTTCAGTACGTCGGCTGGACCCCTGTGAAGCCGGGGACGATGCGCAGCCATAAAGCGCACCACCTGGACCGCTGAACGCACGGGCCAGCGTCCCGTCCTGGGGTCCGGAGCTGCTGCCTGCACTCACTACGAGATGGGGTCTGGGATGTCGATCTGGGGCACGATGCCCACCTGTATGCCCAGTGGGAACGCTGCGCCGCAGACGTCACCGAGAGCCACACCACCACCTCAGCCGTCACTCGCCCTGGCCGCGGCGAAGCCGCGAGTCTCGGCTGTGAAGTCAATCGCTATAGCTTGGTGAAGTGGTGGAAGCACTCGTAGTAGGGGTCGGTGGAGTGTGCGAAGTGGGCTGCCTCAGAGCGCTTGACGGCTAGATACGCGGTGCTGCGCAGCGGACCGAGCGCGTCCATCAGCATGGTGTCCGCGCTCAGCGCGTCCAGGGCCGCGGCCAGCGAGGCGGGCAGCCGGTGGGCGCCGGCGGCGGCTCGTTCGGCCTCGGTGAGGGTGGCCGGGTCGACGTTCATCGCCTCGCCCGGCTCCAGCTTGCTGCGGATGCCGTCCAGGCCGGCGTAGATGAACCCGCCGAGCGCGAGGTACGGGTTGGCGCTGGAGTCGGAGGGCTTCAGCTCGAGGTTGACCGAACTGGCCGGGTCTCCCCGCAGCGCAGAGCAGATGCGGATCGCGGCCTCCCGGTTGTCCATCCCGTAGCAGGTGTACGCGCTGGCCCACATCTGCGGCGCGAGCCGGCGGTAGCTGTTCACGCTGGCGCAGGTCAGCGCGACCAGGGCAGGCAGGTGGGCGAGGAGCCCGCCGATGAAGTGGTAGCCGACCTGGGACAGGCCGTTCCGGTCGGCCGGGTCGGTGAACACGTTCCGCCCACCTGGCTCGCCGTCAGCCGTCAGCTCGGTGAGCGAGCCGTGCAGGTGGGTGCCGTTGCCGGCCTGGTCGGGGATCGGCTTGGGGGCCAGGCTGGCCCACAGGCCGTGCCGGAAGGCCACGCCGCGGACGGTCTCCCGGTACAGCACGTGATTGTCGGCCGCGCGCAGCGCGTCCGCGTGCCTGATGGAGATCTCGTGCTGGCCGTGGCCGAGCTCGGGGTAGTAATGCTCGACGACCAGGCCTTGCTCCTCGAGCGCCTCGACGAGTTCCATGGCGAGATCGTGCGCCAGGTGGAAGCCGGTGGCGGAGTAGCACAGGCTGTCGTCGAGCGGGATGAGCCGGTCCGGGATCGACGGCCCGGCGGGAGAGGCCTCGCGGCGGCCGATGGTGAACTCGGGCTCGAACGCGGCCTGCAGCGCGTACCCCTCGCCGGTCAGTTCGGCCACGGCCTGCTTGAGGAACGTCCGCGCGCACGCCTCCCACGGCGACCCGTCCGGCTTGACCAGGTCCGCGAGCATGGCCCCGGCGCCCGGCGCATAGGGGAGCGGGACGAACGTGTCGGGGTCGGGCACGATCCGGACCTCGCCCACCGGGCCCATCCCGGGCACCGGCTGCAGCTGGTCGAGCATGGACATAGCCATCATCGCCACGGTGTGCCCGATACCGCTGGCCATGCGCTCCCGCAGCCGCCCAGTGCCGGACGCCTTGCCGCGGATGATCCCGCCATGGTCGGCGTAGAGGAAGCGGACCAGGCGAATCTGCTCCTGGCTGGTCCGCCCCATCACCGTTTCGATCGCTCCGTCTGTCATGGCAAATGGGTAGCACGTTCCACCCCGCCGCGTACAGCCGTCGGCGGACGTGCGCTAGCGGGGGTGCCAGGGGGGCGCCCCCCGTGGCCAGCACAGCCGGCGGAGACGGGGTAGTTTCCACTTATGAGTCCACGGCGGGCACCGCGCGATCTGCGGGCGTCCGATGCTGACCGGGACCGGGTGCTGGCCTTGCTCGCCGATGCGGTGAGCGACGGGCGGCTCACTATCGACGAGCATGCCGAACGGGTCCAGCGGGCCTGCACGGCCCGGACGCTCGGCGAGCTGGCCGACCTGACTGCGGACCTGGTGGTGGCGTCGGCCCAGCCGGTGCGCCTGGACGGCGGCCGGGTGATCAGCGGGATCTTCGGCCCGGCCCGCCGTGACGGCCGCTGGGTGGTGCCGGAGACCCTCACCGTGACCGCCATGTTCGGTGAGGTGGAGGTCGACCTCACTCAGGCCATCCTGCAGGCCCCGCGCGTACAGCTACTGGCTACCGTGATCGGCGGCCGGCTGCGGCTGGTCGTACCGGACGGGGTGTCCGTGGTCGTAACCGCGCCCGCGGTACTCGGCCGCAGGCGCGGCGGCACGCCGCCGCCCGCCACCCCCCACATGCCTGTCATCGAGGTGAAAGGGATGGTCCTCGGCGGCGAGATCATCGTCCGCACGCCGCCCAAACCCCGCCGGTTCCGCCTGTTTGGCAGCCGCCGGCCCCCGATCAGTCGAACTTGACCGACGAGTAGGCGCGGAGCTTCCAGAGCTGGTGCTCGCTCTTGATGCTCCGGATCGTCCCGGAGCGGGAGCGCATGACCAGCGAGTGAGTGGTCGCGTGGCCGTGCAGGTACCGCACGCCGTCGACCAGTTCGCCGTCGGTGATCCCGGTGGCGGCGAAGAACACGTCGTCGGACGTGACCAGGTCGTCGGTGGTGAGCACGCGATCCAGGTCGTGGCCGGCGTCGAGTGCGCGGCGGCGCTCCGCCTCGTCCCGCGGCGCGAGCTTGCCGAGGATGATCCCGCCGAGACACTTCAGCGCGCACGCGGCGACAATGCCCTCCGGCGTCCCGCCGATGCCGAGCATCAGGTCGATCCCGGTGCCTTCGCGCGCGGCCATGATGGCGCCAGCCACGTCACCGTCGGTGATCAGGTGGATCCGGGCGCCGCTGGCGCGGACCTCGGAGATCAGCTCGGCGTGGCGGGGACGGTCGAGGATGACCACGGTGACGTCCTGTGGCGAGCAGCCCTTGCCCTTCGCCACGGCCAGGACGTTGGCGGCGGGCGGGGCGTCGAGGTCCACCATGCCGGCCGCGTCGGGGCCGGTGGCCAGCTTGGACATGTAG
>Ga0318568_10000647_pt1 | contig 14041 bp, 16 predicted proteins | sample GRESIP088b5f21_FD_203690 | JGI IMG/M metagenome (GOLD analysis project Ga0318568, IMG submission 203690) | Tropical soil microbial communities from Luquillo Experimental Forest, Puerto Rico - GRE.SIPMG.088b5f21 | ecosystem: Environmental > Terrestrial > Soil > Tropical forest > Bulk soil...
CTCCCGCAGGGGCCGCCCCTGCACCAGCCGCACACCGACCCGGCGCGCTTCGTTCAGCAGCGGCCACAGCTGCGGAGAATCAAATCGCAGCAGCGAGATCGTCTTCCCGTCGCCGTATGTGTAACCGCCATACGAATAGCTGTAGTAGCCAGTCGAATTCGAGCTCGACGCCCGGTAGGCCGCATAGAGCTCCTGCAGCAGCCGAAGCTGAGCGTCGTGATATCCGCGGTGGCGCAGGGCGTGCAGCTTGGCCCAGCTCAATTCGCCGGCCACCCAACCGCCGCGTTTTCCGGGACGCACTAGCCGCGCGTCGAGAATCGGCGACGACCCGCTGGCCGACAGGCTCAGCTCGATCGCCAGTGGCGTCCCGATGGCATCGTTCGTCGAAGCCGGGGGAATTAGCGCATCCAGGGATTGCCGCCATGCCGGGGGAGCGGGAGGAGGTGGCGTAGGTTGAGCACGCATCTCTGTTGGCCCAGCGGCGGCGACGACGATCGCCGCGACATGCTTGCAGTTCACCTGCATCGGGCAGCTGCAGAACCCGCCTTCGACATCCCACGTATCGGTGTCTGCCGGCAAAAGCTGCACCGCGGTGGTGTAGGTGCGGCCTTTGTTACCGCGAACACCGCCGAAAAGTTTGTGGAGGTTCGGGTCCCATACGCAGCTCAGCACCCGACCCTCCCGCGCATACGACACGCCACGGCGCCAGGTGTCGGCGGGAAGGACGTCGAACGTGCTGTCAACGTCGATCGACGGGTACATCAGCGACTGCATGCCCGCACCGTAACGACCCGGTCTGACAAAAGCGCCCGACCACGCCGCGCGACAGGCGAAAGTGGTGCAGATGAGGTTTGGGAGTCTGCCGTGACGGAAAGCCGGGCGAGCGGGTGCAGCAGACCGCGAAACGTGTCAGATCCCCTGACGAGACTCAGGCCTAGTCGACGCGACGCCGGAGATCGCGTCAATGAGAACGGGGCGACATGGGGAACAGGGCGAACTTCGTCATCGTGAAAGATCAAGATTGGCAACTCTATTACTCACACTGGGCGGGCTGCCGCATACTCGATGCGCTGATCGGTGGGCCGGAACTCGCGCTACGGTATGCGCAGTCGCTGCGGCAATTGGCCAAGGATCAGTGGGTCGACCCGGTATGGGCTGACGGCGGCGCGGTGGTGGATGTCGATCGTCGCCGGCTGTTGTTCTTCGGCGACGAACTGATGGTGGAGATGCCCGAACGACGAGCCCTGATGAGCGTGCTCGCCGTGGCATGGCCGGATTACGCGATCTGCTGGGCGTACGACGGAACCGCCGAACTGGCGGGATATGTGGGAGCCGAGTTGCCACCCTACTTATGGGACAACCGGCCGGGGCTTCGGCTCGCCCGCGACCGAAACGCGTTGTGCCACCTTGTTTCTGTTGTCGATGCCCCGGGACAAGTCCGGATGTGGCCACTGTGGTGGCACCTCAGCAAGGCGTGGCACGGGCCCGCATTGATCGACAAGCTGCCCGGCCCTGGTGTTCGACGTTTGACTCTGGGCAAGATCCCCGAAGGCGGCCTTCATATCGATGTGCCCCGAAAAATGGTGGGAGCGTGGCAAACCGTCGACACGATGGGGATTTTTCAAGCGCTTCCCGACCTATGGAGCGGGTGGCAGTCGGAGTGCTGGGAGGATCGCTTCGAGGAACAGGCCCTTCGGTGCAAGGGTGCTCTGCGGATCCCCGAATTGGACTTGGTCGCCGGTGCCGGCAGCGCTCAGGCGCGGATCCGCGACAGGGTGTTTCAAAGCTTCGCGGATGGTCCGGCAGGGCAGATTCTCAAACTCGCGCACCTGCTGGCGCCGGTAAGACCCGGTTTCGTCGTGAGCGACGATGCCCTCGCCGACTGCGCAGTCCCTCCAACCGAGGCTGAGTGGGCCCACTTCGTCGACGAATGCAACGTGCTGCGGACGGCCCGGGCTGAATCGGCCTGATCAGGTGCACCGGCAATGCTGCGCCGACGCGACTCGTGACCCGGTGTATTGCTGGGATACTCGCCCATATGACTTTTCACGGGTATGTGGCGGTCCAAGCCCATGGCGTGCTCTCGTTTCCCGCAGAGGTCAGGCGGCGATTGCACTTGGACGAACCCGGCGCGCAGGTCGAGATCACCGAGCGCGACGACGGCGTGCTCGAGCCCCGTCTATCGCTCCCGATACCAGCCGATCAGCGCTGGTTTTGGACCAAACGCCGGCAACAGCGCGAGGCGAGAGGTCGACACCATGTGGCCGCACACCGGGTCACGGTCCACGAGGACGGCCACGCCGCTACTCGAACACCTCGATCAACTCGACGCCGACGAGCGGTGAAGTTTCGAAACGCGTTGCCTACCCAGATAGTGCTATCGTGTAGCACATGGAACGGATCGGTGTCCGTGAGCTTCGACAGAACGCTAGCCGCTACCTGGCCAAGGTGACTTCGAGCGGAGATCCCATCGAAATCACCGAGCACGGACGGCCGATCGCTCGGCTCGTCGCCATCACCAACGACCCGTGGGCGGACATGATCGCGGCCGGGGAGATCACCCCCGCCGCAGGCCGCAGCGACATCCGGGATCTCGAACCCATCACGAGCAACTTCGACGCCTCGGAAGCGCTCGCCGACCTGCGCGCCGGGGAACGATGAGGACCTACCTGGACACCTCGGCATTGGTCAAACTCGTTGTCACCGAACGCGAATCAACGGCACTGAAAGCTTACCTGCGCGCGATCGACGCCGACACGCTCTTCACCGCGGCGCTTGCCCGAACCGAGCTCGTGCGCGCCGTCGCTGGCGCCGGCGTCAGGGCGGTAGCCCAGGCCCGCCGCATCCTGGACGACCTCGACACCATCAACCTCACACGGGACCTGCTCGACGCTGCCGCCGACCTGCGCCCGGCCCGTCTGCGCACCCTCGACGCCATCCACCTTGCCGCCGCCCAGCGCGCCGGAACCGAGCTGCGCGCGCTGCTCACGTACGACAGCCGCATGGCGGCAGCTGCCGCCGACTTGGGCATGGCCTTCGCAGGGCCGACCTAAAACGCCGGGCACGCCGTATTCGACGATCGGGCGGTTGATCTTCGGCGGCGGGCCACGGTTGTTGCGCTACTTAGGTTTTCACACCGCACAGTTGACGCCCGCTTACCAGTCAGTGATGATTCGCGACTTGGATGGGCAGTTGCTTGAGCTGCTTTTCAGATGAAAGGCTCTCTCGGCGCTGCCGCCTCGGCCGTAGTGCTGTTGTCCGCATGCGGTTTCCCGCTGAATGGCGCAAGCCGCCGGAGGGCGTCCTTGGCGCTACAATTGTGCTACGTTTGTAGCATGTCTGAGGTAGCATCTCGCGAGCTCCGGAACAATACCGCCGGAGTCCTTCGGCGGGTGCGAGAAGGCGAGGACGTCACCATCACTGTCAGCGGCCGGCCCGTAGCGGTTCTCACCGCGGTTCGCCCGCAGGGACGGCGCTGGCTGAGCAAAACAGAATTCCTGTCACGGTTGCGCCGCGCTCAAGCCGACCCCGGATTGCGCGAGGACCTCGCGGTGCTGGCCGGCGACATGACCGACGTCGGACAGATTCGATGAGCACGCCGCGGGCGGCCGGAGTGCTCGACACATCGGTATTCATCGCAACCGAAAGTGGCCGCCAACTCGACGATGCGCTGATTCCGGACGAGGTCGCCACCACCGTCGTCACTCTGGCCGAACTTCACACCGGCGTGCTGGCTGCGACGACTTCCGACAACAGGGCCAGACGCCTCGCGACACTGGATTCGGTTGCGGACATGGAGACGCTGCCAGTTGACGACGACGCGGCCCGAACGTGGGCGCGGCTGCGGATCCATCTGGCCGAGGCGGGGCGGCGGGTGCGGATCAACGATCTGTGGATCGCTGCGATCGCGGCATCGCGTGGACTGCCCGTCGTCACCCACGACGACGACTTCGCTGCCCTCGAAGGCGCCGCTAACGTGGCGATCATTCGAGTCTGATCCCGGGAACGACAGGCGGCAAACGCGCCGGCGTGATGGTGTGCTGTGGCAATGCAGTCGCCGCAGTACGGCCAACCAGCTAAGTGGCATAATAGTGGCATGAACCGCATACGCTTGAGCACGACCGTCGATGCTGGACTCCTCGGCAGTGCACGGAACGCGCGGTCGGGACTCACCGACGCCGCCCTCATCGATGAGGCCCTCGCGGCACTGCTGGCTCGTTACCGATCCGCCGCGGTCGACGCCGGCTACGCCGCCTATGACGAGCATCCGGTCGAGGAGCCAGATGAGTGGGGCGATCTGGCATCGTGGCGGCGGGCGGCAGGCGCGTCGTGAGTGCGCTGCCGGCTCGCGGTGAGGTGTGGTGGTGCGAGCCGGCTGAGATCGGCCGCCGCCCGGTTGTTGTCTTGTCTCGTGATGCCGCGATCCCTCGGTTTCGACGCGCCCTCGTTGCGCCATGCACGTCGACCATCCGGGGACTCGCCAGCGAAGTTGTCCTTGAGCCGGGTTTCGACCCGATCCCGCGCCGTTCGGCGGTCAACTTGGACTCGGTCGAAAGCGTCTCGGTCGCAGTCTTGGTCGGCCGACTTGGCCGGCTTGCCGACACCCGAATGCGGGAAATCTGCGCGGCCCTTGAAATCGCGGTCGACTGCACTGGCTGATCCGAAGCCGCCGCAATCGCTATCTCGCTCACGGTCGATGCCGCGGTTGCGTGAGTGGAGTCAGGGTGAGTACCCGGTGATTCTCTATCTCGGCGGCCGAGTTGCCGCCGCTAGCCTCGCTTCGTACCCGGGGTGAACGTGACTGGTAGCTTGCCCAGCCCGGTCATGCTCGGGCTGCCCAGGTATTGGTAGACGCCATCGAGGTCGACCCGGTAGTCAGGAATGCGGTCGAGCGCCGCCTTGACCATCACCTCGGACATCAGGCGCGCCAGGTGCGATCCGATGCAGCGATGCGGCCCGAGCCCAAAGGCGAGGTGGCGGTTGGGTGTTCGATCCAGGATGATCTCGTCGGGTCGGTCGAACTCTTGCTCGTCGTGGTTGGCGGACAGCCAGCTGATGACGACGCGGTCGTTTTTTCGGAGGTGTTGGCCGTTTAGTTCGACGTCGCGGGTCACCGTGCGGCTCAGGGTTTGGTTGACCGAGAAGTAGCGCAGGAATTCGTCGGTGGCGGTGCGGTAGAGCTCCGGGTGGTCGACGAGTTGTTGGCGCAGCTTCGGGTGGGTGCCCAGGTGCAGCAGGGTCAGCGCGGTCTGCGAGGTGGTGGTGTCGACGCCGCCGGCGATGAGGTTCCAGAGGATGTTGAGCAGCTGTTCGTCGGTGAGGCGTTGGCCGTCGAACTCGAACTGGATGAGGAAGCTGGTCATGTCGTCGCGGGCATCGGCTCGTCTTTTCGCCGCGAAGTCGAGGACGCCTTCCATCATGGCGGGGACTTTGGCGATGGCGTTGATGTACTCGTCGCTCTCCTGTGGGACGGCCATGACGGAGTGGAAGAGGTTGGCGTAGAGGTGCCAGTTGTCGTAGGGCAGGCCCATGAGCTTCATGGTGAGAATGGCCGGCACCGGGCTGGCGTAGTCGCGAACGAGGTCCATCCGTCCGTCGCCGATGTGTTGGTCGAGGAACTCGTGTGCTTTTTGTTCCATGAAGGGCTTCATGTTTTGCACGGCTCCCGGGGAGAAGAACGGGGCCAGGGCGTGCCGTAGGGCGAGGTGATAGGGGCCGTCGACCTCGCCGATGCCCAGCGCCGGTTGGCCTTCGGGGCGCGGGACGCCCATCTCGCCCTGGTAGTCGACGCCGTCGGCGGCGTTGGGTTCGTATTTGTGCGAGAAGGTGTCGTCGTCGCGGGCGGTTTGGCTGACCGCGTCGTAGCTGCTAAGGAACCAGAATCCGCCGTAGTTGTCGTTCCACGCCACCGGGCAGCGTTGTCTCAGGTCGGCGTTGATGGCCAGTTCGTTGAGGTTGAATTCGTCGGAATGATGGTCGAACTCGACGACCACGTCGTCCGTGACGTCCGGGCGTGTTGTCATCGAAAAGCCCTCCAACACAAGGAGATCTGTGAATTTAGCGGTGGCGGCCGCTTATCAAGCTATCTTTACATTATTACGCATTTGCGCAGGTGGAGGTAGGGCCATCGAGGGTTGGCCGGCAGAAGCCACGATCGGCGCGGCCCAAATCGTCACGAAAGGTTGTAATGACAAGTCACCGAACGGTTTTCAACCACGTTGGGTTATGCGTTGCGGATCGTGAGCGGTCGCGCCGTTTTTACGAGGGGCTGCTCGGGTTTCAGTTCTGGTGGGAAATCGAACCGCCTGACGATCGCACCGCCCAGCTTGTGCAGCTTCCCGAGCCGCTCGGAGTGCACGCGACCTACTTGGTACTGGACGGCTTTGTGCTGGAACTTATCGACTATTCAAAGCGCGAAGTCCACGCCGGGTCGGCGCGCGTCATGGACCAGGTGGGGCTTACGCATATCTCGTTCTCGGTTTCTGATCTTGCTGACGTGTTGGAGAGGGTTGAAGAATTCGGCGGAGCGGTGGTCGAAGGGACGGTATCGCCGGGTTCAGCGATGATCCGTGACCCAGACGGGCAACTGTTGGAACTGCTCTCTGATGGCTGGCTGGCGGTCCTACCGCCGCGGCCTTAGCGCGGTTGTCGCTTGGGGGATGACCACCAGCCACAAAAAAGACCGTGCACGTGTCCCGGTAAAGCGCGTTCGGTCCCCAATAGGTGATCAAGATCGCCTCTCACTCGCTCAATGATGGGCCAGACATGACCGAACCCATTTTCACCTCATTTGTCGGACCGGTCCGCTACGCTGCCGGGCGTGCAAGAGGGCCTCTACGAATCGCTGCTGACGGAACAATTACACCGGGAACTGGCTGAGCGACCTGACCTGCACCCCGTAATCGACTCGGTCGACGACGGCGAACAGCCGCTGACGATTGCGCGGCATCTCACGCCGCTCATCGAACGCTCGCTTCGCGCCGCTTCGACGCCGCAAGACCGCGCCGACCTAGTGCACCAAATCCTGGCCGCGTTGTCTGACCCCGACGCGATTGGCCAGGCGCTGCATCAGCGCGAACCCGCGAGAATCGAGCGGCTCGACGAGGTCAGGGAGGCGAACCGGCTCGGTGTCACTCGTTTGCCTCGCCCGGCCACTCCGCTGTCGGACACGGCGCTGATGACCAATGCGCACAACGAGCCGACGTTGGCTGCCGAGTTGCGCGCCGAACTCGCCAGCGCCGATCACGTGGATTTGTTGTGCGCGTTCGTCAAGTGGCAGGGCCTCCGGCTGCTGGAGGCGGAACTCAACGAGCTGCGACGGCGTGAGGTGCCGCTGCGAATCATCACGACGACCTACCTCGGCGCCACCGATGCACGCGCCCTTGACGCGTTGGTTGAGAAGTTCGGCGCGCAGGTGCGGGTCAACTACGAAATCCACCGCACCCGGTTGCACGCCAAAGCATGGTTGCTGCGGCGTAACACGGGTTTTCATACCGGGTATGTGGGGTCGAGCAATCTGTCGCACGCCGCGCTGGTCGACGGGCTGGAATGGAATGTGCGGCTGTCGGCGGTCTCGACACCGCACCTACTTGAGAAGTTCCGCGCGACCTTCGAAACTTACTGGGAAACCCGCGAATTCGAGGCTTACCAGCCATCGTCGGACGGGGAGCGGCTGCGAGCGGCGCTGGACGTCGCCGCCGGTGGACGCCAAAAGGACGGGCTCACGGTCACACTTTCCGGCCTCGAGGTGCACCCTAAGCCATTCCAGGCGGAGATGCTTGAGGAACTCGACGCCGAGCGGACGCTGCATGACCGGCATCGCAACCTGATCGTGGCGGCCACTGGGACCGGCAAGACGGTGGTTGCCGCCCTAGATTATCGCCGCCTCGTGCGCGATGTACACGGCCGCGACTTGACGTTATTGTTTGTGGCTCATCGCAAAGAGATCCTCATGCAGGCACGCCGCGTTTATCAGGAGGTGCTGACCGACGCGACATTCGGTGAACTGATGGTTGGCGGGGATCAGCCGACTAGGTGGCGTCATGTGTTCGCAAGCATTCAATCGCTGTCCGCTGAACGACTTGCCACCATCGAGCCCAGCCATTTCGACCTGGTGGTAATCGACGAGTTCCACCATGCCGAGGCCGCGTCCTATCGGCGGCTGCTCGATCATGCGCGACCCATCGAACTGCTCGGGCTGACCGCAACTCCTGAGCGCGGCGACGGCGTGGACGTCCGGGAGTTCTTTGACTGGCGAGTGGCCGCCGAACTTCGACTGTGGGAAGCCCTGGAGCAGCATCTGCTGTGCCCTTTCCACTACTTCGGTGCTCACGACGGAGTAGATCTGGGTGACTTGCAGTGGAAGCGTGGCGGATACGACTTGACCGCGTTAAGCAACCTCTACACCGGGAACGACGCCCGTACCCGCATTGTGCTCAAGGAACTCCGCGACAAGGTGGCCGACGTGGCAACGATTCGTGCCCTGGGGTTTTGTGTGAGCATCGAGCATGCCCACTACATGGCGAATCGATTTGTGGCAGCAGGGGTTCCGGCCCGTGCAGTGTCGGCAGACACGGCGCCCGCCGAACGCCAGGCAGCGCTAAAAGCTCTGCGCGACAGAGAGATCAACATCCTGTTCGCCGTTGACCTGTTTAACGAAGGACTCGACATCCCCGAAGTCGACACTCTGTTGTTCCTCCGGCCAACGGAGAGCGCCACCGTCTTCTTGCAGCAACTCGGCCGTGGTCTGCGGTTGACTGAGGGTAAGACCGTGCTCACAGCCTTAGATTTCGTTGGGCACCAACGTCGTGAATTCCGCTTTGACCAACGCTTTCGCGCGCTAACGGGGCTCAGCCGTAAACAGCTGATGCGGCAGGTGGAGCAGAATTTCCCGTTCCTGCCATCGGGAAGTCAGATCGTGCTGGACTCGGTGTCGCGAGAACTCGTGCTGGAAAACATCCGGCAGCAATTGGCGCCGCGATGGGCAGCGTTGGTTTCTGAGGTGAGAGCGCATCCCAACACCGATCTTGCCGCGTATCTCGATGCCTCTGGTCGGAGTCTGGAAGACGTATTGCGCACCGGTCGGTCATGGACGACGCTCTGCCGCGACGCCGGCAAGGCCGTTGGCAACCCTGGCCCACGCGAGCGTGACCTAATCAAACGTGTCCGGGCGCTTGCCCATGTCGATGACCGGCGACGCCGTGCGGCCTACCATGCCTTTTTGAGCAGAGGCGCACAGCCTGGGAGCCCCAGCGAAGAGCGGCTGGCTGAGATGCTGTTCTTTGCGCTGTTTCCCGACGGTGGTGGATTCGAAAGCCCCCCAGCAGGATTGGCTGCATTAGAGGGCGAGCCTGTGGTCAACGAGATGTGTCAGACCATCGACATCGCATTCGACAGCGCACGGCACAGCACTTACTCGTTGGGCGAGTTCATCCCTGAGCTGTTCGATGTGCCGCTGGCCGTGCACGCCAGCTACTCACGGGAAGAGATCCTGGCTGCACTGAGGTTCGCGTCGTTGCGGCGCACGCCGAGCACCATGCGCGAGGGTGTCGCCTGGTGCGAGTCGGCCAACGCTGACGCCTTCCTGATCACCCTGAAGAAGACCGAAACCGACTACTCGCCGACCACTATGTACCGCGACTTCGCCCTTAGCCCAGAGCTATTCCATTGGGAATCGCAATCGACAACGTCCGCAGCATCACCGACCGGGCAGCGTTACATTCATCACCGTCAGCGCGGCTCGCACATCCTGCTGTTTGTCCGCGAGACGAAGAGCAACGCGTTGGGCACGTCACCATACGTGTTTCTCGGTCCCGCCGACTACGTCTCGCATGAGGGAGGTCGGCCCATGGCGATCACCTGGAGACTGCGCCAGCCGATGCCCACTGAAGTTTTTATGGCTTCACGGGCGGCAGTGGCGTGATTGGCAGTAGATGGCTCGTTCAGCACCGCCTGAACAACCCACTGCGGGGTAGGGAATTGGTGTTGACCCCGGCGATTCATGTCCATGACGGCAGGAATCTGATATCTAGCCGCTCGGTCTGCTTGTATCCCGACCAGGTCGGCATGCCCGCGTGCACGCGGTAGATGCCGAGTGCCGCGGCCACGACTCGGTCGTGCTGCGTCGGCCATTGAATCTCGGATGCGATCTGCTCCAGCACCTGTCGGTCACGCTCCAGCACGCGGTCGACGATCGCGACGGCTGGCAGAGCGCCACTCTTGTCGCCATTGCAACGCACGCAGGCGAGAACCAGATTTGCCAGGCCGTCGATACCGACCAAGGACCACGGCAGTACGTGGTCAACCGGATTGTTCATCGGCAGGTGCGTGCGGCAGTAGAAGCAGTGCGGGCCGAACACCTCCTTGAAGGGATCGCGGACGACGGCCAGGTCGGTGCGCTCACGACCGAACAGATGGCCCGCGACATCCGGAACCTCGGCGTCGAGGAACTTATTCATCCGGCGGACGTCGTCGACCCACATGATTTCCAGCGCCGGCTTGAGCAGTCCGGCCAGTCGCGCAAGGCCGTGCGCAACACCGGGCCCGAGTTCGATGGCGTCGCCGTGGGCGCGCAGCGTCGACCGCGCCACGTGGTCGTGCAGGAACGAATCGTCGTACAGAAACGGATCGCTCGTTGATGAACCCGGCAGTTTCTGCAGCCGATGCAACGGTTGCTGCGCAAGTCACAGCGTGATCTCGTCGATGGCGCTTCGGTACGCGGCAGGTGCGCGCAGCCTGGCGATGTCCACCGACACACTGGTGCGCTTGACCCTGGCCGCCTCACGTAACGCATTCGTGGCGATCAGGATTCGTGCGCGCGGCTGTGTGGATTGGCGTAGTTCGTGGCCGTCGAAGGGACGCACCTGCTGCCAGTAGATTTCCAGCACCCGATGCCCGAGATCGGGAATCGGCACCCGCAGCACATCGCCGGACCGCTCGGGCATGTTCTCGATGCAATGGTCGATCAATGCCATTAACGTGGCGAGCTTGTACGTGGCCGTGCGCAGGCCGGTTTCGAGGATCGCGACCACACGTTGCCCGAGCAGGAGCGGGTCGGCCGCGTTACCGTCCACGGCGCACCCTGGATGTCAACCCGGCGAGATAGAACTGCACCAAGGCATTATTGCGAGGAAAGGGACCTGTGGGGAAACTTGTCCGGGACAAGAATCCCGACCGCATTCGAGCCTCCGGGCGCAAACTATGTCTCCCGACGTTCTTCAAGAATCGCTCGATGCGAACGCATGGTGGTATCAGTTAATCGTCAGATCGAGCGGCCCCCGTCCACGACGCCAGGCTCTTCCGGGCCAAAGCTGCGTCGTTCGCTGTGAAAACTAGTCCTATCCAGCCAACTCGCGATGTGGAACCATTTGGCAAATGAAAGACGACGACCCCGAAAAGCGGATCCGTGAATTGGAACGTGAGCTTGGCGACGTGACGCGGACGCCCCCCAGGGCGGTGCCGACGGGGGATACGCCGTATGAGGGCTATACGCCGCCGACCGGCGATGCGCCATACACGGCGAACGCGCCCTATACGGCAAATGCGTCGTATTCGGCGAACGCGCCCTACACGGCGAACGCACCGTACACGGCGAACCCGCCCTATGCGGGCGGCGCGCCTTACGTGGGAGGTACGCCGTGGGGCGTCGGCCTCCCGCCGCGGCGGCGCCGCAGGCCGTACCCGTGGTTCCTCGTCGTCATCGCGCTGGGGATCCTCGCGCCGACGATCGTGAGCTTCGTGACGCACTTCGTTAGGTCAACCTCGTTCAGGTCGTCCTTCGGCAACGGCCCTAGGACGACCGCCAGCGCCGCTCCCATCGCGGTGCCCCAAGGGGGGGAGCTGCGAGTGGGCGGCAATTCGGAGAACAAGACGGTCGCGTGCAACGACGGCAAGCTGACGCTATATGGCTACAGCAGCCAGTATTCCGTGACCGGCCACTGCGCCAGCCTGACGGTGGGCGGCTACAACAACTACGTCACCGTCGACAGCGCCGACACCCTCGAGTCCAGCGGCTACAACAACGTGGTCATCGACCACGCGTGCAATAACGGCAACCTGACGCTGTCCTCCTACGGGATCGTGTTCAACGTCACCGGCCATTGCGCGAGCGTCGCGCTCAAGAGCTACAACAACCAAGTCACGGTCGACAGCGTCGACAGCATCAACGTCTCCGGCTACAACAACATCGTCACCTACCACTCCGGCGCACCGAAGATCACCGATTCGGGCTCTAACAACGTCATTCAGCAGGGCTGACCGATATTAGTTGCGGTCCGCTCAGACCGCCGCAAAATCGCTGCGGTGCGAATTGCTGTCAGGCAGAAGCTGATTCGCGATAAGGGCGTTCATGAGACCGGGTCTTGAAAAGGAGCACATCATGGCCGATAGGGAATCCAACCGGCAGGAGCAATCGATGGGCGCCGGGGCTGACACGGCCGGTGCGTCGGGGAGCTACAGCAACAGCGCGATCACGATGTTAGGCGTCGGAGAACCCCTTCCCGCCACCAAGGACGAACAGGTACGGGCCGCCAAAATTGCACGTGCCATGGCGTCGGGGCCGTCCCACATCACCAAGGACGCCACCGTCGCGGAGATGGATAAGCAGGGCAACACCGTAGTGCTTCGTCAGGGAACCAACCATTGGGTGTGCTTCCCTGGCGATGAGAACGTAATCGGCAATGTGCCCATGTGCGCCGATCCGATGGGGCTGCAGTGGATGAAAGACATCATGGCCGGCAAACCGGCCCCGACGAACACTGCCCCCGGAATCATCTATATGCTTTGCGGCGCAACGCAACACAGCAACACCGATCCGTCCGACAAATCAAGTCCTGCTATTCCGATTGGCCCGCACTGGAGGATCATGTGGCCATACGATGCGGCGCGTGACGGCCTGCCGAGCACCGTACGAGATGCCGGCGCCTGGGTGATGTTCGACGGAACGCCCTACGCGTATTTGCACATCTGCGGTACCCCCTGGACGGGAAATGAGTACACCCCCGGCCAGGTACCCATTTGGACAATGCGCTACGGCGCACCCCCAGAACCGACGCCCTGAGGACCGCCGAGTGTGATTCTGGCGACGCCGCTTTCGCGTGTCGCCAGATTCACGTTCGCGGCCTCACCGCGGCTTCAGGGGCGACGACGGCGTCGGATCGAGCAGCATCGAGTCGACGGCGACGATGTCTTCCGGATCGAAACCGTCCATGTCGGCGGCGAATTCGGGGCTGGCCATGAATTCGCCTGTGAGCGCGGTGGGGTCGGCGCCGTCGGGGTAGGAGATCAGCGCGACGAGTCGATGGTCGTCCTCGCCGCGCTGCGTCCAGATCCCATGGGTCGTCACACCAAAGGTGGCCAGGCTGGGAATGTGGCGAGCCCAGTGGACCGCGGCGTAGCGCTCAAGAGCTTCCGTCGAGCGCAGGGTGTAGATCCTCAGTTGAAACATGATTAGCTCACCATCAGAGCGACGCACAGGGCACAGACCGCCAAGCCCTGCAGTGTCGCGCGCGCGTTGATGATCCGGTCCCAATTCGCTTGCAGCTTGCGGGCATTCGCCGGGACGTTATGGGCCTGGGCGGCGGCCGTGAGTTGTTGATTGATCGGCTTGCTCACCCGCAGGTACAGCGCGAGCCAGACCAGCAGCAGCACGAGCGCGGTGGCCGCCGCGATGGCCGTCGTCCATTGGCCGGCTACGGCCGCGATTGCGGCGCTCGCCGCCGCGGCGATGATCCCAACCACACCGGGAAGCGGCATGCGCCGGTCCCCGTAGAGATGCACGTTGCCCATCACGGCGACCAGCGCCCCGTCGTCGATGTGGGCCAACGCCGGTCGTTGCACCATCGCGCAGAACACGTCGGTGCCGTAGACCACCGCGGTGCCCAGCACCGCGATCAGCGCGGCCACGCTCGCGAAGTCCGTCATGCCGCACCTCCCTCGGCCGTCGGGGCGAGCTGGGGGAGCGCGCCCAGCTGTTGAAAGAATTCCAAGGTGTTGAGCTCGTCCCAGTGCTCGACGAACAAGCCGTCGGCGACGCGCCAGATGT
>Ga0318568_10000650_pt1 | contig 14019 bp, 12 predicted proteins | sample GRESIP088b5f21_FD_203690 | JGI IMG/M metagenome (GOLD analysis project Ga0318568, IMG submission 203690) | Tropical soil microbial communities from Luquillo Experimental Forest, Puerto Rico - GRE.SIPMG.088b5f21 | ecosystem: Environmental > Terrestrial > Soil > Tropical forest > Bulk soil...
GCTCGAGGACGCCCAGCTCGAGCCGGGCGTCCTCGAGCCGGGCGTCATCGGGCTGGGCGTCATCGGGCTGGGCGTCATCGGGTTGCGCGTCCTCGCCCTGGGTCGCCGCCTGCGCGGCGGCGGCCGCGCCGACCCGACGGCGCCCGCCCCCGGCTGTCACGAGCCGCGGGGAGGCGCCGGCGCCGGGCGAGCCGCCCGCCGCGTCGCCGACGGCCATCGCGGCCTCGCGCGAGATCTTCTCGTCGACGGAGACCCTGTAGGGAAGCTGGTCGCCCTTGTAGATCCAGACCTTGACGCCGATCCGGCCGGTGGAGGTCCGTGCCTCGCGCATCCCGTAGTCGATGTCGGCCCGCAGCGTGTGCAGCGGGACCCGACCCTCGCGGTAGGACTCCTTGCGGCTCATCTCTGAGCCGCCGAGCCGGCCGGCGCACTGCACGCGCACGCCGAGGGCGCCGGCCTTCTGGACGGTCTGGATCGCGCGCTTCATGGCGCGGCGGAACGCCACGCGCCGCACGAGCTGGTCGCAGATCCCCTGGGCGATCAGCGCCGCGTCGAGCTCAGGCTGCTTGATCTCCTGGATGTTGAGCGAGACCCGGTTCGGCTGGCCGGTGATCTCCTCGAGGTGCTTCTTCAGCCGGTCCGCCTCGGTGCCGCGACGCCCGATGACGATGCCGGGACGGGCCGTGTGGATGTCCACGCGGGTGCGGTCTCCGGTGCGCTCGACCTCGATCCGGCTCACCGCGGCGCTCTCGAGCTGGCGGTTGAGGTAGTCGCGGATCTTCCAGTCCTCGACGACGTACTCGCGGTAGGAGCGCTCGGTGAACCAGCGGGACTTCCAGTCCGTGGTGATCCCGAGCCGGAACCCGTAGGGGTTGACCTTCTGGCCCATCAGCTCGACCGCTCCTCGCTCGCCTCGTCGCTTCCGCCCTCTTCCCCGTCGTCAGCGTCGCCCGCGTCCCCTGACGCGTCGCCCGCCTCGTCGGCCTGGCGCGCCTCGTCATCGACGTCGGCCGCCTCGTCGGCGCCGCTCCCGGTGTCGTCCTCGTCGCCCTCGTGCGTGAGGGCGGCCTCGGCTGCTGCCTCGTCCGCCTCGGCGGCTGCTTGGGCCGCGGCCGCCTCCTCGCGCTCCACCTCCCGGCGGTGCGCGTGGGACTGCTGGTCCGCGCGGCGCCTCGAGCCCGCCACCCTGCGTGCACGTGAGCTCGCGTCGCCGGCGCGCGTGGAGCGCGCCCGGGCGAGCTGCGCGTCGTCCATCCTCGCCACGATGACCGTGATGTGGCACGACCGCTTGCGGATCCGTGTCGCGCGGCCTCGGGCGCGGGGCCTGAACCGCTTCAGCGTCGAGCCCTCGTCGGCGTACGCCGAGGTGATGAAGAGCTCCTCGGGCGCCTGCCCGTCGTTGTTCGCGGCGTTCGCGACGGCGGAGGCGAGGACCTTGGTGACGACCGCCGCGGCCTCGCGCGGGGTCGACGCCAGGATCTCCTGGGCCCGGAGCACGTCCTTGCCGCGCACGAGGTCGAGCACCTGCCGCGCCTTGGAGGCGGACATGCGGTAGTGCCGGAGGACCGCGCGCGTCCCGGGACGCTCGTTGGTGCGGGTCGTCGTCGCCATCAGCGCCTGACCGACCTCTCCTGGCCCGCGTGGTACCGGAACGTCCTGGTCAGCGCGAACTCGCCGAGCTTGTGCCCGACCATGGCCTCGGTGACGTAGACCGGCACGTGGCGGCGCCCGTCGTGGACGGCCAGGGTGTGGCCGACCATGTCGGGGATGATCGTGCTCCGGCGCGACCACGTCTTGATCACGCGCTTGTCGCCGGACGCGTTCATGGCCTCCACCTTCTTCAGCAGGTGGTCGTCCACGAACGGGCCCTTCTTGACGCTCCTCGGCATCTCGCTCCTATCGCCGCGCGCCGCGGCCGCGACGCCGGCGGACGATCATCGAGTCGGATTCCTTGCGGCGCTTGCGCGTCCGGCCCTCCGGCTTGCCCCACGGGGAGACCGGGTGGCGGCCGCCCGACGACTTCCCCTCGCCGCCCCCGAGCGGGTGGTCGACGGGGTTCATGGCGACGCCGCGGGTCTGCGGCCGCACGCCCTTCCACCGGTTCCGCCCGGCCTTCCCGAGCTTCAGCAGCTCGTGCTCGGGGTTGCCGACGACCCCGAGGGTCGCCCGGCAGTCGATCGGCACCCGGCGCATCTCGGTGGAGGGGAGCCGGAGCGTCGCGAACCCGCCGTCCTTGGCGACCAGCTGGACGCTCATCCCGGCCGACCTCGCCATCTTCCCGCCGCCGCCGGGCTTGAGCTCGACGTTGTGCACCACCGACCCGGTCGGGATGTACCGCATCGGCAGGGCGTTGCCGACGCGGATCTCCGAGCCCTGCCCGGACTGCACGACGTCGCCGACCCGCAGCCCGCCCGGCGCGAGGATGTAGCGCTTCTCGCCGTCCGCGTAGTGCAGGAGGGCGATCCGGCACGTCCGGTTGGGGTCGTACTCGATGTGCGCGACCTTGGCCGGCACGCCGTCCTTGTTCCGCCGGAAGTCCACGACGCGGTACTGCTGCTTGTGGCCGCCCCCGCGGTGCCGCGAGGTCTTGCGGCCAGCGACGTTGCGCCCGCCGGTGGCGGGCTTGGCAGCGATCAGGCTGCGCTCGGGGCGCGAACGGGTGAGCTCGGCGAAGTCCGAGACCGTCTGGAACCGCCGGCCGGGGCTTGTGGGCTTTCGCGATCGCAGTGCCATCAGGTCCTCACGACTCGAAGAGGTCGATCTTGTTGCCGGCTGCGAGCGTGACCACGGCACGCTTGGTGTCGTCCCGGTGTCCGGTCTGGTTGGTCCGTCGGTTCCGGATCGTCTTGCCCTTGCGCCGAAGCGTGTTCACCTTGGTCACCTTGACGCCGAAGGCCTGCTCGACGGCGTGTCGGACGTCGACCTTCGTCGCGTCGATGTCGACCTCGAAGACGTAGACACCCGCGTCCATCAGCCGGTACGTCTTCTCGGAGACGACCGGACGGTGGAGCACGCTCATCGCCTCACGCATCGGACCCGGCCTCCTCTGCCTCGTCTGGGGCGCGGGCGGCGTCGGCGACCGGCGCGGTGACCGGGAGCGACTCGTCGGTGAACAGGACCCACTCGTGCGCGATGACGTCGTGGGCGTTGAGCTCCCCCGCATCCACGGTCGAGGCGCGCGGAAGGTTGCGCAGCGCGCGCGAGGCGACCACATCGTCGCGCGCGAGCACGACGAGCACGCTGCCCTCGATCCCGAGGGCGTCGAGGAGCGCGGCGGCGCCCTTGGTCTTCGGCTCGTCCCACCCGAACCGGTCGAGCAGGGCGACGCGGCCGTTCGCCGCACGGTCCGAGAGCGCCGAGCGCAGCGCGAGCCGCACCATCTTCTTCGGCGTCCGCTGCGCGTAGGAGCGGGGCTTCGGCGCGAACGCCACGCCGCCCCCGACGAAGTGCGGCGCGTTGGTGGAGCCCTGCCGGGCGTTGCCCGTCCCCTTCTGCCGGTACGGCTTGTGCCCGCCGCCGCGCACCTCGGCCCGAGTCCTGGTGGACTGCGTGCCGGACCGCTTCGCCGCGAGCTGGGCGGTGACGACCTGGTGGAGGACGGCCGCGTTCGGCTCGATCCCGAAGATCACGGGGTCGAGGTCGACGGTCGAGAGCACGGCGCCGGTGGCGTCCTTGCGCTCGACGGTCCGGGCGACCGGCTCTGGCCGCTCGCGGCGGACGGGGCCGCGCAGGGTGGTGGTCATCGGGCGCCGTTCGCCTTGACCGAGTCCCGCAGCACGACGACGCCGCCGCGCGGCCCGGGGATCGCGCCCTTGACCAGGATGAGCTCGCGGTCGGCGTCGACGCCGACCACCTCGAGGTTCGTGGTCGTGGTCCTCGTGCCGCCGAGGCGGCCGGCCATCTTCGTGCCCTTGAAGACCCGTGACGGCGTCGCGCACGCACCGATCGAGCCCGGCGCCCGGTGGTGCTTGTGGTTGCCGTGGGCGCCCCCCTGCCCGTGGAAGTTGTGGCGCTTCATCCCGCCGGCGAACCCCTTGCCCTTGGAGGACGCGATGGCGTCGACCCGCTCGCCGGCCTCGAAGACCTCGACGGTCAGCTCCTGGCCGACCTCGTAGGCCGCGACGTCGCTCAGGCGGAGCTCGACCAGCCGCCGCCCCGGGGCGACGCCCGCCTTCTCGAAGTGGCCGCGCTCGGGCTGGGTGAGCGCGGTCGCGCGGCGCGTCCCGTAGGTCACCTGCAGCGCCGCGTACCCGTCCGTGTCGGGCGTCTTCACCTGGACGACGCGGACCGGGGCCACCTTCACGACGGTCACGGGGACGGCACGGTGCTGGGCGTCCCACACCTGGGTCATCCCCACCTTCTCGCCAACGATGGCCCTCGTCGCCACGTGTCCCTCTCCCTGGCGCGGGCGACGCCCACACACAGACGCTCCGCTCGGGGTGGTCCCGAGCGGAGCGCTCGACTGGTTCGGCCCGAGGTCCCCGTCGCCGGGCGCTCGGGCACGTCTGTTCGGTCCGAAGACCGGGTGCCACGCTACACGATCGGCGCCGCCGCGTGCCAGCGGTGCGCGCGTCCCCGAGCAGGGGCCGCTCCCCGGGTCCGGCCGGTCCGGCCGCCGTGGGGGGTCGACGGGACCGCCGCGGGGAGGGCTGGGCGGTCGATCTCGGGTGGGTGGTCGGGCTCGAGCCGTCGGCTCCGGCGAGGCTAGCCCTGACGGATCTTGATCTCGATGTCGACGCCGGCCGGGAGGTCGAGCCGCTGGAGGGAGTCCACGGTCTTCGGCGTGTGGTCGACGATGTCGAGCAGCCGCTTGTGCACCCGCATCTCGAAGTGCTCGCGCGAGTCCTTGTACTTGTGCGGCGACCGGATGACCGTGTAGCGGTGCCGCTCGGTCGGGAGCGGCACGGGGCCCTGGACGCGGGCGTTGGTCCGCTGCACGGTCTGGACGATCTTCGCCGTCGACTGGTCGAGGATCTCGTGGTCGTAGGCCTTGAGCCTGATCCGGATCTTCTGTCGGGAGCTCTCGGCCATCGTGGCTACTTCAGGATCTTCGTCACTCGGCCGGCGCCGACGGTGCGGCCGCCCTCACGGATCGCGAAGCGCAGCCCCTCCTGCATGGCGATCGGCTTGCCGAGCTGGACGGTCATCTCGGTGTTGTCGCCGGGCATGACCATCTCGGTCCCGCTCGGGAGCTCGATCGAGCCCGTGACGTCGGTCGTGCGGAAGTAGAACTGCGGCCGGTAGTTCGAGAAGAACGGCTTGTGGCGGCCTCCCTCCTCCTTGGTCAGCACGTAGACGTTCGCCTCGAAGTCGGTGTGCGGCGTGATCGAGCCCGGCTTGCAGAGCACCTGGCCGCGCTCGACGTCCTCCTTCTTGGTCCCCCTGAGCAGCGCGCCGACGTTGTCACCGGCGCGGCCCTCGTCGAGGAGCTTCCGGAACATCTCGACCCCCGTCACGACGGTCTTCTGCGTGTCGCGGAGCCCGACGATCTCGACCTCCTCGCCGACCTTGATCACGCCCTGCTCGATCTTGCCCGTCACGACCGTCCCGCGGCCGGTGATGGACATGACGTCCTCGATCGGCATGAGGAACGGCTTCTCCGTGTCGCGGATCGGCTCGGGGATGTAGGTGTCGACGGCGTTCATGAGCTCGAGGACCTTCTCCGCCCACTCGGGGTCGCCCTCGAGCGCCTTGAGCGCGGAGACCCGCACGATCGGCGTCTCGTCCCCGGGGAACTCGTACTCGTTGAGGAGCTCGCGCACCTCGAGCTCGACGAGGTCGAGGAGCTCCTCGTCGTCGACGAGGTCGGCCTTGTTGAGCGCGACGACGATGAACGGGACGCCGACCTGCCGGGCGAGCAGGACGTGCTCGCGCGTCTGGGGCATCGGCCCGTCGGTGGCGGACACGACCAGGATCGCGCCGTCCACCTGGGCGGCGCCGGTGATCATGTTCTTGATGTAGTCGGCGTGCCCCGGCATGTCGACGTGGGCGTAGTGCCGGTTCTCCGTCTCGTACTCGACGTGCGCGATCGTGATCGTGATCCCGCGCTGCTTCTCCTCCGGCGCCTTGTCGATCTCGTCGAAGGAGGTGTAGACGGTCCCGGGGTTCTTCTCCGAGAGCACCTTGGTGATCGCGGCGGTGAGCGTCGTCTTGCCGTGGTCGATGTGGCCCATCGTCCCGACGTTCACGTGCGGCTTGGTGCGCTCGAACTTCTGCTTGCCCATGTCGAAGGTCTTCTCCTGGATTGGTGGCGGGGCCTCCGTCCCGCCGTGTCGTGCCGACCTCCCCCATCTGGGTCGGGCCGATGATCACTTGGTCCCCGCCGCTACGCGCCGGTCGCCCTCGCGATGATCTCCTTCGCGATCCCGTCCGGGACCTCCGCGTACGAGTCGAACTGCATCGTGTACGTGGCGCGCCCTTGGGTCCGGCTTCGCAGGTCGGTAGCGTAGCCGAACATGTCGGCCAGCGGCACCAGCACCTTGATGACCTGCGCGCTGCCGCGCTGGTCCATCCCCTCGACCCGGCCCCGCCGGGACGAGAGGTCGCCGATCACGTCGCCCATGTAGTCGTCGGGGGTCACGACCTCGACGGCCATGACCGGCTCGAGCAGGACCGGGCTCGCCGCCCGGCACGCCTTCTTCACCGCCATCGAGCCCGCGATCTTGAAGGCCATCTCGGAGCTGTCGACCTCGTGGTAGGAGCCGTCGGTGAGCGTCACGCGCAGGTCGACGGACGGGTACCCGGCGAGCACGCCTGAGGTGAGCGCCTCCTGGATCCCGGCGTCGACCGCCGGGATGTACTCCTTCGGGATCGCCCCTCCGGAGATCTTGTCGACGAACTCGTACCCGCCGCCGGACCCGAGCGGCTCGACCGTGATCACCACGTGCCCGTACTGGCCCCGGCCGCCGGTCTGGCGGACGTACCGCTCCTCGACCTTCTCGGCGCGCTTGCGGATGGTCTCGCGGTACGCGACCTGGGGCTTGCCGACGTTCGCGTCGACCGAGAACTCCCTGAGCATCCTGTCGACGAGCACCTCGAGGTGCAGCTCGCCCATGCCGGAGATCACGGTCTGGCCGGTCTCCTCGTCGGTGCGGACCCGGAACGTCGGGTCCTCCTCGCTGAGCGCGAAGAGCGCCTTCGAGAGCTTCTCCTGGTCGGCCTTCGTCTTCGGCTCGACGGCGACGTGGATCACCGGCTCGGGGAACGTCAGCGCCTCGAGCACGATCGGGTGGCCGGGGTCGCTCAGCGTGTCGCCGGTCGTGGTCTGCTTCAGCCCGACGGCCGCGACGATGTCGCCGGTCCGGATGACGTCCAGGTCCTCCCGGTTGTTGGCGTGCATCTGGAGGAGGCGCCCCAGGCGCTCCTTGCGGTCCTTCGTCGTGTTCGAGACCGTCGCGCCCTTCGGGAGCGTGCCCGAGTAGACGCGGAGGTAGGTGAGCTTGCCGACGTAGGGGTCGGTCATGATCTTGAACGCGAGCGCGCTGAACGGCTCGTCGTCGCTCGCCTTGCGCTCCACGACGTCGTCGCGACCGGGGGTCGTCCCGACCGTCGCGGGCAGGTCGAGCGGGCTCGGGAGGTACTCGACGACCGCGTCCAGCATGGGCTGCACGGCCTTGTTCTTGAACGCCGACCCGCAGAGGATCGGGATGCACGCGCTCAGCAGCGTGCCGGCCCGCAGCGCACGGCGGAGGTCCTGGGCGGTCACCTCCTCGTCGGCGAGGTACCGCTCCATGACGGCGTCGTCGAACGTGGACAGCACGTCGATGAGCTGGTGGCGGGCGTCGTCGGCCGCCTGCACCATCGCGTCGGGGATCGGCGTGGACTGCCACGCCTCGCCCATCCCCTCCTCCCAGACCAGCGCGTTCATCTCGAGGAGGTCCACGACGCCGATGAACTCGGACTCCGCGCCGATCGGGAGCTGGACGACCGCCGGCACGCAGTCGAGCCGGTCCCGGATCATCTCCACGCACCGCTCGAAGCTCGCACCGACGCGGTCCATCTTGTTCACGAAGCAGATCCGCGGGACGCCGTACTTGTTGGCCTGGCGCCACACGGTCTCGGTCTGGGGCTCGACGCCGGCCACGGCGTCGAAGACCGCGACGGCCCCGTCGAGGACCCGAAGCGAGCGCTCGACCTCCACCGTGAAGTCGACGTGGCCCGGCGTGTCGATGATGTTGATGGTGTGGTCGTTCCAGTGGCAGGTGGTGGCCGCGGAGGTGATCGTGATCCCCCGCTCCTGCTCCTGGACCATCCAGTCCATGGTCGCGGCGCCCTCGTGGACCTCGCCGATCTTGTAGTTGCGGCCGGTGTAGTAGAGGATCCGCTCGGTCGTCGTGGTCTTGCCCGCGTCGATGTGGGCCATGATCCCGATGTTGCGGATCCGCTCGAGGGGCACCCCCCTCGGGGTGGCAGCGTCAGCCATGGTCGCCCCCTACCAGCGGTAGTGCGCGAAGGCCTTGTTGGACTCGGCCATCTTGTGCATGTCCTCGCGGCGCTTCACCGCCGCCCCGATCCCGTTCGATGCGTCGAGGATCTCGTTGGCGAGCCGGTCGGCCATGGTCTTCTCGCGCCGCGCCTTCGCGTACCCGGTGAGCCAGCGGATCGCGAGCGTCGTCGCGCGACGCGGGCGCACGTCGACGGGCACCTGGTACGTCGCGCCGCCGACGCGCCGGGGCCGCACCTCGAGCTCGGGGCGGACGTTGTCGACCGCGCGCTTGAGGATCGAGACGGGGTCCGACTCGGTCTTCGAGCCGACCTGGTCGAGCGCGCCGTAGACGATGCGCTCGGCGACGGTGCGCTTCCCCCGCTGCAGCACCTTGTTGATCACCTGGGTGACCAGCACCGAGCGGTAGACGGGGTCCGGCATGAGCTCCCGGCGGGCGGCGGGTCCGTTGCGCGGCATCAGCCCTCCCGCTTGGCGCCGTAGCGGCTGCGCGCCTGCTTGCGGTCCCTCACCCCGGAGGTGTCGAGCGCCCCGCGGATGATCTTGTAGCGCACGCCCGGGAGGTCCCGGACGCGGCCGCCGCGCACGAGCACGATCGAGTGCTCCTGCAGGTTGTGGCCCACCCCGGGGATGTACGCGGTGATCTCGACCCCGCTCGTGAGCCGGACGCGGGCGACCTTGCGCAGCGCGGAGTTCGGCTTCTTCGGGGTCACCGTGTGGACGCGCGTGCAGACGCCCCGGCGCTGAGGCGCGCCCTTCAGCGCGGGCGTCTTGGTCTTCGACGTCTTGGCCTGCCGTCCGGTCCGGACCAGCTGGGCGATCGTGGGCACGCGGTACCTCGTGGGTGGAGCCAGGGGTCGCGCGCCGGAACCCCGCCGCGCGGCCCATCCATGTTACGCATCGGCGGCGCGGAGCGTCCAGCCGCCCGGCACAGGGTCAGGCCTGCGCGGCCGTCCCCCCGCCGAACCCGTCCTCCTCGGTCGGCGCCTCGCCGAGCCAGGCGGCGTCGATGTCGGTGACCGGCTCGTCGCTGACCCCCTCGACGCTCGAGTCGCGCAGCCACGCCGCGAGGTCCGACTCCTCGTCGCCGGTGCTGTACGAGGCCCAGTCGGGCATCGTCACGGCGTCGGGCATGTCGAGGCGGATCTCGCGGTAGTGGTCCATGCCCGAGCCGGCCGGGATGAGCTTGCCGATGATGATGTTCTCCTTGAGGCCGAGGAGGTGGTCCTTCTTCCCGTCGATGGCCGCCTCGGTGAGCACCCGGGTGGTCTCCTGGAAGGAGGCCGCCGAGAGCCAGCTGTCGGTCGCGAGCGACGCCTTGGTGATCCCCATCAGCATCGGCCGGGCCTCGGCCGGCCGGCGCTCCTCGGCGATCAGCTCGCGGTTCGCCTCGGCGAACCGCTGGGCGTCGACCTGCTGGCCGGGGAGGTAGACCGAGTCGCCGGGGTCGGCCACGAGGTACCGCCGCAGCATCTGGCGGACGATCAGCTCGATGTGCTTGTCGTGGATCGAGACGCCCTGGTCGCGGTAGACCTTCTGGACCTCCTCGACCAGGTACTGCTGGGTCTCGCGCAGCCCCTTCACGTCGAGCAGCTCCTTGGGGTCCTTCGGCCCCTCGACGAGCGCGTCCCCGGCCTCGACCTCCTCGCCGTCGGCGACCACCAGGTGCGCGCGGGTCGGGATGTCCTCCTCCTGGCGGGTGGCGTCGTCGGCGACCACCGTCACCCTGCGGCCGCCCTCGACGTCCTCCACGTGGACGACGCCGGAGTACCGTGCGAGCTTGGCGGCGCCCTTCGGGGTCCGCGCCTCGAAGAGCTCGACCACTCGCGGCAGGCCGTGGGTGATGTCGGACTCGGCCACGCCGCCGGCGTGGAAGGTCCGCATCGTGAGCTGCGTCCCGGGCTCGCCGATCGACTGGGCGGCGATGACCCCGACGGCCTCGCCGAGCTCGATCAGCCGGCCGGTGGCCAGCGACTGGCCGTAGCACTGGGCGCACACCCCGTACTCGGCCTCGCAGGTGAGCGTCGAGCGGACGCGGATCCGGTCCGTCGCCGCGTCGTCGCGGACCCGGGCCACGTGCTCGTCGTCGAGCATCGTGCCCTCGTCGATGGTGGTGCCGTCGACCAGCTCGACCGGCTCGGCCAGGACGCGCCCGTACGCGCGGGTCTCGAGGTAGGCGCGGTGGCCTGGGGTGTCCGGCACGATGCCGTCCAGCCAGATCCCGCGCTGGGTCCCGCAGTCGGGCTCCTTCACGATGAGCTCCTGGGCGACGTCGACCAGGCGGCGGGTGAGGTACCCCGAGTCGGCGGTGCGCAGCGCGGTGTCGGCCAGCCCCTTGCGGGTGCCGTGCGTCGAGATGAAGTACTCGAGGACCGAGAGGCCCTCGCGGAACGAGGACTTGATCGGGCGGGGGATCATCTCGCCCCGCGGGTTCGAGACCAGCCCCTTCATCCCGGCGATCTGCCGGATCTGCTGGGAGTTCCCTCGGGCGCCGGAGTCGACCATCATGTCGATCGGGTTGAAGGTGAGCGACGAGAGCGTGCGCTCGAGCGCCCGGCCGACCTCCGAGTTCGCCGAGGTCCAGATCTCGACCTCCTTCTGGCGGCGCTCCTCGTCGGTGATGATCCCGCGCTTGTACTGCGCCTCGGCCTTCTCGGCCTCGCGCTCGTACCGCTCGAGGATCTCCTGCTTCTCGGGGGGCGTGACCACGTCGTCGATCGAGATCGTGAGCCCGGACTGGCTGGCGTAGCGGAACCCGAGCGCCTTGATCCGGTCGAGGCTCGCGGCGACCTCCTGCTTGCCCCACTGGCTGGAGAGCTCCTCGACGATCGTGTTGACCGCGGTGGCGCGACGGCCGACGAGGCCGTTCACGTACCGGAACGCCTCGGGCAGCGCCTCGTTGAAGAGCAGCCGCCCCGGCGTCGTGACCACGACGCGGGCCCCGTTCTCGTTGGGCTCGACCCCCGCGAGCTCGAGGCGCAGGTCGAGCGCCGACTCCGGCTGGGCGCGCAGCTCGATGGTGTCGCGCAGCCCGAGCGAGCCCTCGTCGAGGGCGGCCATGACCTCGTGGCTGTGCCGGAACGGCTTCGGGGTGGCCGTCGGGTCCGCGGGGTCGAGGGTCAGGTAGTAGGCGCCGAAGACCATGTCCTGGCCGGGGACCGTGATCGGGCGGCCGGTCGCCGGCGAGAGGATGTTGTTCGCCGAGAGCATCAGCACCCTCGCCTCGGCCTGGGCCTCCGCGGAGAGCGGGACGTGGACGGCCATCTGGTCCCCGTCGAAGTCCGCGTTGAACGCGGTGCACACGAGCGGGTGGACCTGGATCGCCTTGCCCTCGACGAGCACCGGCTCGAACGCCTGGATCCCGAGCCGGTGGAGCGTCGGGGCGCGGTTGAGCAGGACCGGGTGCTCCCGGATGACCCCCTCGAGCACGTCCCAGACCTGCGGCTTGCGCCGCTCCACCATCCGCTTGGCGGACTTGATGTTCTGCGCGACCTCGGTCTCGACCAGCCGCTTCATCACGAACGGCTTGAACAGCTCGAGCGCCATGAGCTTGGGCAGCCCGGCCTGGTGGAGCTTGAGCGTCGGGCCGACGACGATGACCGAGCGGCCGGAGTAGTCGACGCGCTTGCCGAGGAGGTTCTGGCGGAACCGGCCCTGCTTGCCCTTGAGCATGTCGCTCAGCGACTTGAGCGGGCGGTTGCCGGGTCCGGTCACGGGGCGGCCGCGACGGCCGTTGTCGAAGAGCGCGTCGACCGCCTCCTGGAGCATCCGCTTCTCGTTGTTCACGATGATGTCGGGCGCCTGGAGGTCGAGCAGCCGCTTGAGCCGGTTGTTCCGGTTGATCACGCGCCGGTAGAGGTCGTTCAGGTCCGAGGTCGCGAACCGCCCGCCGTCGAGCTGCACCATCGGGCGCAGGTCTGGCGGGATGACCGGCACCGCGGTGAGCACCATGGCGCGGGGGTCGTTCTCGCGCCGGCCGTGCTCGTCGCGACGGTTGAACGACTTGACGATGCTCAGGCGCTTGATCGCCTTCTGGCGGCGCTGGGCGCTGAGCGGCTTGCGGCCGTCGGCCGCCTCGATCTGCTCGCGGAGCTTGCGCTCCTCGTCGTCGAGGTCGATCCGGTCGAGCAGGTCCAAGATGGCGTCGGCGCCCATCCCGCCCTCGAAGTACTCCTCGTAGCGGAAGACCATCTCGCGCCAGAGCGTCTCGTCCTCGACGATCTTGCGGGCGTGCAACGCCTTGAACTCGTCGAAGGCGCGCTGCGCCACCTCGGCGTCCTCGACGCCGCGCGCGCGGATCGCCTCGAGGTCCTTCTCGCTGGCGCGCTGGCGCGCCCGGGCGTCAGCCTCGCGGGCCCCCTGGTCCTCGAGCTCGGCGAGCTCGGCCTCGAGCGCCTTCAGCCGCCGCTCCTCGTCGCGCTGGGTCTGGGCTGCGATCTCCGTGAGCTCGTCGCGCAGCGCGCTCTCGAGCTCGGCCAGGTCGGCGTGCCGGCGCTCCTCGTCCACGTGCGTGACGAGGTTCGCCGCGAAGTAGATCACCTTCTCCAGCTGCTTGGCCTTGAGCTCCTCCTTGGGCTCGGTCCCCATCAGCAGGTACGCGAGCCAGGAGCGCGTGCCGCGCAGGTACCAGATGTGCACGACGGGCGCGGCCAGCTGGATGTGGCCCATCCGCTCGCGGCGGACCTTGGACCGCGTGACCTCGACGCCGCACCGCTCGCAGATGATCCCCTTGAACCGGACGCGCTTGTACTTGCCGCAGTAGCACTCCCAGTCCTTGGTGGGGCCGAAGATCTTCTCGCAGAAGAGCCCGTCCTTCTCGGGACGCAGCGTGCGGTAGTTGATGGTCTCGGGCTTCTTGACCTCGCCGTTCGACCACCCCTGGATGTCGTCGGCGGTGGCGAGCCCGATGCGGAGCTCGTTGAAGGCGTTGACGTCGATGGGGCTCATCGGATCAGGCTCCTCTCCGCGGCGCGCCGCGCGTCCTCCTCGTCTGACCCGCGCTCGGGCCGGCTGATGTCGATGCCGAGCTCCTCAGCGGTCCGGAACACGTCCTCGTCGATCTCGGCCAGCTCGATCTGGTGGCCGTCCTCGCTCAGCACCTCGACGTCGAGGCAGAGCGACTGCATCTCCTTGATCAGCACCTTGAAGCTCTCGGGGATCCCGGGCTGGGGGATGTTCGAGCCCTTCACGATCGCCTCGTAGACCTTCACCCGCCCGAGCACGTCGTCGGACTTGATCGTGAGCAGCTCCTGGAGGGCGTACGCGGCGCCGTACGCCTCGAGCGCCCAGACCTCCATCTCGCCGAAGCGCTGCCCGCCGAACTGGGCCTTCCCGCCGAGCGGCTGCTGGGTGATCATCGAGTACGGCCCGGTGGAGCGCGCGTGGATCTTGTCGTCCACCATGTGGGCGAGCTTCAGCATGTAGACGTACCCGACCGAGATCGGGCTGTCGTACGGCTCGCCCGTCCGCCCGTTGTAGAGCGTCACCTTGCCGTTGTCCTGCATCAGCAACCCCTCGCGGTCGCTGTCGGCTCGCAGGTCGCGGAAGATCTGCTTGATCGTCGGGTGCCTGGAGGT
>Ga0318568_10000655_pt1 | contig 13966 bp, 18 predicted proteins | sample GRESIP088b5f21_FD_203690 | JGI IMG/M metagenome (GOLD analysis project Ga0318568, IMG submission 203690) | Tropical soil microbial communities from Luquillo Experimental Forest, Puerto Rico - GRE.SIPMG.088b5f21 | ecosystem: Environmental > Terrestrial > Soil > Tropical forest > Bulk soil...
CGGCGACGCGAAGCGTCATGGCGTCCTCTTCATGGATGCGCGTTTTTCTCCGGTAGTGCGTGCCATATTGCGTGAATTTACGTCAGCTTTGAAAGACGAACCGGATATAGCTGGACCGGTCGCCTAGGTTACCCGCGCCGCTTTTTACCCTGAGCGGACATGGGCCAGGCCGAAATCTCGCAGCGCAGCAGGCTCCTGCCGTATTTTACGGCGTGCTATCCTTTAAGTCGGGCTGGGGCAGCGCCCAACCCGATTCAGAACAATTCAGGTCTGCCCCAAGGACCTGCCGGTGCTTCCACGGCAACCTCGGCGTGCGGTAAGCTGGCTCAACGGGTTCCGGAGGGGAGCCCATGGTCCACGCGACAAGGCGCCAAGTGATCACGCTGCTCGGTGGGGCAGCCGTGTGGCCGCTCGCGGCGCGCGCGCAGCAAACAATGCCGGTGCTCGGGTTTCTTGGCGCTCTATCGCCTGAGGGCTTCAACGAGCCCATGCGCGGATTTCGCCAAGGACTACGTGAGAGCGGCTTTATCGAGGCCGAGAATCTGAGGATTGAATACCGGTGGGCGGAGAATCAAATCGACCGGCTACCGGCGCTTGCGGCTGATCTGGTCAGCCGACGGGTCGCCGCAATCGCCACGGTCGGAGGGCCGCCATCGATAAGAGCAGCAAAGGCGGCCACTGCGACGATTCCGGTCGTCTTCATTACTGGCGACGACCCGATCAGGCTCGGATATGTCACGAATCTCGCCCGGCCTGAGGGCAACCTCACAGGAGTCAGTTTTTTCAATGCCGAGCTGGCGGCGAAACGTGTGGCACTCCTGCGTGAGCTGGTGCCCGCTGCCGCTCGTGTCGCCGTGCTCCTAAACCCCGCTTATAGTCCCGAGGCTACGTTGAAAGACCTGGAGCAGCCTGCGCGGGCGATGGGCATGCAGCTTCAAGTGCTTAATGCCAGCAACAGCCGCGAGATCAATGCGGCCTTCGACTCGTTTGAGCGCGCGCGGCCGGACGCGCTATTCGTCGGCCCCGGCCCCTATTTTCTCAGTCGCCGCGTGCAACTGGCCCATCTAGCGACGCGGCACGCCGTCCCCGCGGCATATGCCGAACGCGACTATGTGGAAGTCGGTGGGCTGATGAGTTACGGCGCGAGCCTGACGGAGGCCTATCGTGAGATGGGCGTCTATGCTGGCCGTATTCTCAGAGGCGCTCAGCCCGCTGACCTTCCAGTCCTGCGGGCAAGCAAGTTCCAACTGGTCCTCAACGCCGAGACCGCAAGAATGCTCCGCCTTACCATTCCGCCGACGCTGCTCGTGCTTGCCGACGAGGTGATCGAATGATGTGAAGGGAGGTTCGAAATGAAACTTCCCCGCCGAAATTTTCTGCATCTGGCTGCGGGCGCTGCCGCGCTGCCGGCCGTGCCGCGCCTCGCGTGGGCGCAAGCCTATCCGATGCGGCCGGTGCGCGTCATTGTCGGCTTTGCCCCTGGCGGCAATGCCGACACCACCGCGCGCGTGATGGCGCAATGGCTGTCGGAGCGGCTCGGCCAGCCATTCGTCGTCGAAAACCGGACGGGTGCTGCCACCAATATCGCCGCGGAGGCGGTTGTGAGGTCACCGCCAGATGGCTACACGCTCCTCTTCGTCACTTCGGCAAACGCGACCAATGCTACGGTATACGAAAAGCTCAATTTCAACTTCATGCGAGACATCGCGCCGGTTGCAGCGACGAACCGCTCGCCCCTTGTTCTAGAAGTACATCCGACATTTCCAGCCAACAACCTCGCCGAGTTCATCTCCTATGCGAAGGCCAATCCGGGCAAGATCAGCTTGGCGTCGTTTGGAACCGCCACGGTATCTCATTTAGCAGGTGAGCTGTTCAAAGCGATGGCTGGCATCAATTTGCTCCACGTGCCGTACCGTGGCACAGCGCCCATGCTCTCTGATCTCCTCGGCGGCCAAGTCCAGGCATCGTTCGACAACCTTGCTGGGTCTATTGAGTTCATCAAATTGGGCAAGTTACGACCGCTGGCGATAACTAGCACCACGCGTTCAGATAAGTTGCCTGAGGTGCCAGCTTTGCATGAGTTCTTGCCGGGCTTTGAGGCAAGCGCCTGGGGTGGTGTCGGCGCACCTAAGAACACACCTGCGGACATCATCGGAAAGCTCAACAGAGAGATTAACGCGGCGCTCGGCGATCCTCAGATTAAGTCACGTATAGAAGACCTCGGCTCTTCAGTGGCTCCGGCATCACCGGCCGAGTTCGGGAAACTCATTGCCGACGAAACCGAGAGGTGGGGCAAGGTGATCCGGGCCCTCAACATCAAGGCGGAGTGACCCATAAGGTTCAACGAACACACATGGAAGGCGACGGCCCGACCGTCTTCGCCCATGCTTGCAAAATGGGTCTTGAAGGCATCGTGTCGAAGCGCAAGGATTCCGCCTACCGTTCCGGCCGCTCGCCAGATTGGCTCAAAATGAAGAATCCGAACGCGCCGGCCGTGACACGCGAAGCGGAAGAGGATTGGGCGAGATGACTCGTCGCAAGCGCGAGATCGTCGGGCTTAGGAACGAACGAGACTTCCCGCATCTCGTCGAACTCCCACTTCCGCCGGAAGGCTTTCGCAGTATTTTCCTAGAGATTGATTCGTTCCATCGTGAACGACGCATCCCAGTCCGCCGCGGTCGGAGTCGCCACGAAGTCAAGCCATTCTATATTCGATTCTGCTTCCCAGACACCGCCAGTGCGAATGCATTCCGCAATCGCTTCGGTGGCGAGTGCCTAACCCACTCCCCAGAGGAGAGCGCGCGAGTGAACAAGGAAAGCCGGGGCCCAAAGCGACGGGTCCGAGCGTTGCAATACGGGCGCCGCTGACTCGCATTCTCTTTCCGGGGCGCTTATGCTCCGGCCGTGTCACGGGCGTACCTCTCCCGAAAGCTCGCGCGGCCCCTTGTCACCAAAGACGGCGGCACGTTGCGCACGGTCCTAGATGCCCGCTCCTACATGCTTCGGCTGTCGAAGGATTGGGAGCGAAGCGCCCGGTGGCAAAGGGCGGCCCAATTACTCCTTGCGAAGGCCGATGTCGGCGCTGTCAGCAGGCAACTCGAACTCGCGTTGCTCTGTGACGACAAGCTCGACGTTAGGGGCGATGGCATGAAAACCCGAACGCACTTCACGTTCCGCGTCGACGGTGGATTCCTTACTGCGAAAGCATCGTGGAGCAAAGAGCACCGCGTCTAAAAGTCCCGCATCATCGGCGGTAACCGTTAGCCCCGAGCCCTGACCTTCCCCACGTGCGTCGTCGGGGCTCACTCTCAAAGAGAGCCCCGCCAGGGCGGGGCTGAGTCTCCTTAGGGACGAAAGTTGTGGGGATCGTCATGACACCCACCTGTCCTAATTTACGGGCAAGAGTGTCCTAATTGGGACCGGCGCTGTCCGAGGACTGCGATGCACAGGAGAATTAAAGAAAGCCCCGGGCGTGCCGGGGCTTTAGGTCATCGACTGAGGAACGTCTAGCTTCCTAGACGCCCCGATACTATCCCAAGGCACAAATCAGGCAAGGCGCGGATCGCGACGGACAGAATTTGTCAGTGGTCCGTTCTGGAATACGGCCATAAGATTTGGGCGCGGCAACATGTGTTGGGGAGGTAGTCATGGCACATTTTGTTTTCGGAACTGTCCTCGTCGCCATGCTTAGCACTCCGTTTGTTGCGATTTCTTGCGGCGAGGCATCGGCCCAAGAGCGGGAAACCTGCTCGCAAGCACGGTCACATTGCGGCAAGCAACCGGTCTGCCAAAGGCGGTACGAGGCTTGCTTGCAAACTGGTTGCTGGACTGTGGGGCCAGTGAAAAGATGCGGATATCAGCAGCAATAAGGAATGAGGGCCCGCCCGGGCTCAATGAGTGGGCGCGATTTGCGCCTCGGCGCATTCCTTTGAGCGCCCCGACCCGCCAGGCTGGGGAAGGCAGGCCGGGACTTGCCACGACCTGCCGGACGGCCGAGTCATGACCAACTGACCAACGCCGCGCTTGTCGCAAAACTCGGCGAATCTGAGGAACCGAGTCATCTTTCCAGTGTTTGCCTTGCATGTCGTCACGGTCGGATGAGTACCGACAGAGAGCGGCCGAGGCCAAAAATCGTGCCGCGCAGACAATTAGCCCGTCCATAAAAGGCGCATTCGAAGAAGTGGCGCGCGGCTGGCTGCTACTTGCCGAGCAAATGGAGTGGTTGGACCGGCAGGGGTCTTCGCGACGCGACAAGGACACGAGCAATTAGCTGATAGGCACGACTACGCGGCAAGCCGCGAGGCCGCGACCGCGCGATGGAAGCGTGGTATCATCCCTCCATTGCATGAATGACCCCCAACCGGAGGGTCACATGGCAAGCCACATCGGACGACGAAAATTCTTAGCCACGCTCGGTGGGGCGGCGGCCGCATGGCCGCTCGCCGCGCGGGGGCAGCAGCCGGCGGTACCGGTGATCGGGTTTCTCAGCAGCGCATTGCCGGGGCCGTATGCGTATGTCCTGGCTGCGTTCCGCAGTGGCCTGAAGGAAGCTGGCTACGTCGAGGGACGCAGTGTGGCGATCGAATACAGCTGGGCCGAGGGCCAAAATGATCGATTGCCGGGATTGGTGGCCGATCTGGTTCGTCGTCAGGTAGCCCTGATTGTCGCGACCGGCACCCCTGAGACACTGGCGGCAAAGGCGGCGACCAGGAAGATTCCGATCGTTTTCCAGGTTGGGACCGACCCGGCTGACATTGGGCTTGTCCCAAGCCTGAACCGGCCAGGCGGCAACCTCACCGGTGTGACCAACTTAAACGCGGAGACAGGCCCGAAGCGGCTGGAACTGCTTCGTGAACTGCTCCCCACGGCAAAGGTCATGGCCCTGCTCGTCAACCCGACCAGTCCTACGATCGCCGAGACCCTTTCGCGTGAACTGCAGGCGGCGGCCCCTATTCTCGGGCTGCAGCTCCATCGCCTGCAAGCAAGCAACGAACGTGAAATCGATGACGCTTTCGCATCCTTGGTCCGACTACGAGCGAGTGCGCTCGTGATCTCCCCTGATGTGTACTTCAATAGTCGGAGCGGACAGCTTGCGTCCTTGGCGCTCCGCCAAGCGATGCCTGCGATCTACCAGTTTCGCGCTTTTGCCGCAGCCGGCGGTCTGATGAGCTACGGGGGCGATCTTACGGAGTCGTACCGTCACGTCGGCCTCTATGCCGGCCGCATTCTCAAGGGCGCGAAGCCGGCCGACCTGCCAGTCTATCAAGCCACGAAGGTTGAGTTGATCATCAACCTCAAGACCGCGAAGGCGCTCGGCCTCGAAATTCCATCCACGCTGCTCGCCCGCGCCGACGAGGTGATCGAGTGATGTGAAGCGAGAGGGAGGTTCGAAATGAAACTTCCCCACCGAAGGCAATTTCTGCATCTGGCCGCGGGCGCTGCCGCGCTGCCGGTCGTTCCGCGCATCGCTTGGGCGCAAGCCTATCCGGCGCGGCCGGTGCGCATTATCGTCGGCTTTCCCGGCGGCAGCGCGTCGGACACAACTGGGCGGCTGATTGGTCAATCGCTGTCACAGCGGCTTGGGCAGCCGTTCGTCATCGAGAACCGGCCGGGTGCCGCCAGCAATATTGCTGCCGAGGCGGTTGTGCGTGCGCCTCCCGATGGCTACACGCTCCTCCTCGTCACTTCGGTCAATGCGATCAATGCAAAGCTCTACGAGAGTAGTCTCAGCTTCGATCTCATCCACGACATCGCCCCGGTGGCACGCCTCGCCCGGGGGCCTGGCGTGATGGAAGTGAACCCGATGTTCCCGGCCAAAACCGTTCCGGAATTCATCGCCTATGCCAAAGCCAATCCCGGCAAGATCAACATGGCGACCGCCGGTAGCGGGAGCATGCTGCATGTTTACGGAGAACTGTTCAAAATGATGGCCGGCGTCGACATGGTGCCGGTGCCGTATCGCGGTGCGCCGCCTGCGGTGACTGACCTGATTGGCGGTCGGGTCCAAGTTATATTCGATACCTTTGCTGCGTCGATCGAGTTCGTCAGGGCCGGCAAGCTGCGCGCGCTGGCAGTGACAACGGCAACGCGCTCGCCGGCGCTGCCGGACGTCCCGTCACTGAACGATTTTTTGCCGGGCTATGATGCGAGCACGTGGCTGGGTATCGGCGTGCCAAAGAATACGCCCCCCGATATCGTCGAGAAACTTAACAAGGAGATCAATGCTGTTCTCGCCGATCCCTCGATGGAAGCGCGGATTGCAAACTTTGGCTACACGGCGTTTGCAAGTTCGTCCGCCGAGTTCGGCAAGTTCATCGCCGAGGACATTGAGAAATGGGCCAAGGTGGTGAAGTTCGCGGGAATCAGGCCGGACTGATCCGCTAACCTTTCCGCGAACCGCAGGTGTTGCGACGACAAGGTGATCGAATGAAGGCGCCAGCCAAGCTGGCGCAAGCTCGAAAACCGCAAGGGAGGTCTGGCGATGAGCAGCGACAAGGAAATCCTCGCTCTCGAGGACAAGCGCTACGCAGCGATGTGCGGCGGCGATTTCGCCGCGCTCGAGGCGATGCTCCACGACGAACTTCTCTATACCCACTCCTCGGGGCTCACTGACACCAAGACGACGTGGCTTGCCTCCCTGCGCTCGGGAAAGACGAAGTACAAGAGTGCGGCCTGCAGTGATCGCAAGGTGCGCCTCGCGGGCGACACCGCACTCGTCACCGGCCGGGCGGCGATCGAGGTGGAGATCAACGGCCAGCCGCGCAGCCTCAGGCTTGTGTTCCTCAACGCCTGGACAAGAACGCCCAAGGGCTGGAAATTCATCGCGTGGCAGTCGACGCCGCAGCCCACCACGTAGGTAGCGGCTGAGCTTAACGCTTCTGCGCAGCCTAGATGATGATCAGTCGAGAGCTGCCACCGTGTCGTCGAGCGGCCCGTTGGGTTGACGGGCGAGCATAGCGCGGTGCTTCATGCGTTCCCTTACGATATGCGCGAGCCTGAAAGTAGCCGCTCGAATACGAGAACCGGTCGAGACTGGACGTGCATTGAGACGGGCGGCCACGTAAGGCGTCATCATAACCTGCCTCCCAACTTTCTAGGTCGACGATCATTTGCTTCCCCCACTGTCGAAGGAGCATGATCGAATATGATGATCGTGACCAAATTCCCTACGTTCCTGTTGCGGTCAAGCCACAGTGGGCGGAAATTCATCGAAGGCCGGGCGCCCCTTGCCAGCTTCGATGGCTGGCGGGGCCGGAGCACGGCCGGACCAACCAGTCTCCCGCCGGGTGTGCTATCCTTTCTGTCGGAAGCACGGGAGGTATCGGGCAGTGAAACGGCGCGACTTCATCACGCTGCTCGGCGGCGCGGCCGCGTGGCCGCTCGTTGCGCGTGCGCAGCGGGCGGGGAAGCTGCCCACCATCGGATTCCTGGGCGCGACAACCCCTGCATTGCAGAGCCAATTGACCGTAGCTTTTTTAGAGAGATTGCGCGAGCTCGGTTGGATCGAAGGACATAGCGTCGCGATTGAATATCGCTGGGCGGAGGGACGCAGCGAGCGCTTCGCCGAGCTCGCAGCCGAGCTCGTCCGGCTCAAAGTCGATGTCATTCTCACGCATAACACTCCACCGGTTCTTGCCGCGAAGCAGGCAACATCAGTTATCCCAATCGTGTTTGCGACAGCGGCCGATCCAGTTGATACCGGCATAGTCGCGAGTCTGGCGCGACCAGGTGGTAATGTCACTGGGCTGTCGTCTCAGACACCCGATGTTGCCGGTAAAAGGATCGAACTTTTACGCGAGGTGGTCCCCGGCCTTGGCCGGTTCGCAATCTTCGCCAATCCCGACAATACGTATGTCGCCCTTGAGGTGCACGAGATTCGAGCAGCAGCACGCACGCTTGGCCTCGAAGTTGATTTGTTTGAAATCCGGCGAGCTGAGGATATCACAGCCGCTTTCGAGGGGGCCAAAGGCCATGCGCAGGCGCTCTATGTCATGCCCGATCCTGTCCTGTTCACCCATCGCCTTCGCATCAACACTTTGGCACTCGGTGCCCGGTTGCCGACGATGCACAGTCTGCGGGAGTACGTCGAGGCTAGCGGTCTGATATCCTATGGAGCAAACTGGCCGGACCAGTGGCGGCGCGCGGCCGACTACGTCGATAAGATTTTGCGGGGCGCGAAACCAGCCGAGATACCGGTCGAACAGCCGACCAAATTCGATCTTATCGTCAATCTAACGACCGCTCAGGCGCTCGGCATCACCCTCCCGGAAACGGTGCTCGCGCGCGCCAGCAAGGTGATCGAATGATGTGAAGGGAGGTTCAAATGAAACTTCCCCGCCGAAATTTTCTGCATCTGGCAGCGGGCGCTGCCGCGCTGCCGGTCGTCTCACGCTTCGCATGGGCGCAAGCCTATCCGGCGCGACCGGTGCGCATAATTGTCGGGCAAGCTGCCGGAAGCGGATCGGACACAGTCGCCCGTCTAATTGGTCAATTTCTATCGGAGCGTCTCGGTCAGCAATTCGTCATCGAGAACCGGCCAGGCGCGGCCGGAAACATCGCCACCGAAGCGGTCGTGCGTTCGCCGCCGGACGGCTACACGCTGCTCTTGCTCAATTCATCGAACACCATCAACGCAACGCTTTATGACAGACTGAATTTCGATTTCATCCGCGACATCGCACCGATCAGCGGACTCGCCACCTTCTGCTTCATCATGGAGGTTAATCCATCGGTACCGACCAAGACCCTCCCAGAGTTCATCGCCTACGCCAAAGCCAATCCGGGCAAGATCAACATGGCATCAGCTGGCAGCGGCTCTACGCACCACGTTGTCGGCGAGTTGTTCAAAATGATGGCCGGTGTCGAAATGGTCCATGTGCCATATCGCGGTTCGTCGCCTGCACTTACCGATCTCTTGGCCGGCCAAGTACAGGTAATGTTCGATGCGACGCCCTCATCGCTTCCGCACATTAGAGCCGGCAAGTTGCGCCCGCTTGCGGTGACCACGGCGACGCGCTTGGAAGCACTGCCCGATGTTCCGACAGTAGGAGACTTTGTTCCAGGCTACGAAGCGAGTTCATGGCTTGGTTTTGGTGCGCCGAAAAATACGCCCGCTGCGGTCGTTGATCGGCTCAACAAGGAAATCAATTTGGCGATTTCCGACTCCGCCATCAAAGCGCGCCTCGTTGATCTTGGGGGGTTGGTGCTACCTCCGAGTTCGCCCGCTGAGTTTGGAAAGTTTCTGGCCAGCGACACCGAAAAGTGGGCGAGGGTCATTCGGACGGCAAACATCAAACCAGAGTAGGGCGCGCCCGCTGACATTCCATAACGTCCCGTTCGGCGAAATGTTGGCTCATGGCACATCGCGTCAATTCGCGGCAACGCAGCACTTCGGTCGCTGTACCGCATCCTGGCAACAGCAGCGGCAGCGTGATCCACTTTTTGCCTTGCGACCATCGGTCGCGCGACGTTGCGCACCAGGCCGAAGTGTGAAGTAGCTCACACATCTCTCACGATTTCACCCCTCAAAGTTCGGCATAACGATATCGCCAGGAGGGGACACATGGCACCAAAAGCTAGGCTCACATTTTTCTTCGGGACGGTTGCTACAATGGCGATGACCATTCTAGCGGTCATGACGTGGGCGGACCCTGATTTGGCTGCGCCGAGCTGCTTACCGATCTACCAGCCTCAGCACTTGATTTTGTACTAAGGCGGTCGGTGTTCATTAGCTCGCCTGCCGACTTCGGGATATTCATCGCCGCATATACGGAGAAGTGGGCAAAGGTGATCAAGTTTGCCGGCATTAAGGCGCAATGATCGGCGGGCATCCGGCGGAAAGCCGTCGCCCGATTTTTCCATAACTCTTCGTTCCGCGAATCCCTCTCGAGTCAGGTCAACCGCGATTTTATGAGTACACATCTTAGACTAGTGACATCATCATCGAGCGGGAGGGTCTGCAGTGCAGGAGTCGAACCATGACAGAGTTGAAATATCCCATGGTGGATTTGATCACCGGATCCACAATGATGTCGCTCATGTGTGCAAACATCGCGATGGGCTGGTATCTCATGCTTCTCAGCGCGCCGTGGCTATTCATGCAAGCAATGATGAAAGGACTTGATGAGAAACAGAAGTAGCACTCCGCCACTTCTGTCTTTGCGTTGCGGCTAGAACAGCTTGAGCCATTTCGCAATCACGGCGACGAGTGACGGACAATCCGGCCAGGCCGATCGGGTTACCCCACAGGTGCTCGCGACGCCACAGCCAGCGCACGGCCCAGCGCTGTTTCGCTCGGTTACACACTGCTTCAACACCGGCCCTTTTTTGATCTATCGCAAAGGATGTTGCACATGAGATGCTAGTGGCTATCTACGCCCGACGCTTCTTGTAGTTGCGCTTAATCGAGAAGGAATGGGGAGGCATACCATTGACCACGGCAACTGTGCTGACCGACCGCTTCGATCGCGCTCTTCTGTACGCAACCCATGTTCACGGGGGACAGGTCCGTAAAGGAACGAGCACCCCTTACGTGGCCCATCTGGTGGCCGTGGCCGCGACGGTTCTAGAGTACGGAGGAGACGAAGACCTCGCCATTGCGGCACTTCTGCACGATAGCGTTGAAGATCAGGGCGGCAAGGCGAGGCTGGATGACGTTCGCAACCGGTTCGGCGAGGGCGTGGCGCGGATCGTGGAAGCCTGCTCGGATAGTCTCGCCGATACGGGGAAAGGGGAGCCCAAGGCACACTGGCGAGAGCGAAAGGAAGCGTATCTCGCGCACCTGCGGACGGCCGACGAGGATATTTTATGGGTATCGCTCGCAGACAAGGTTCACAATGCGCGCACCATCCTTCGTGATCTGAGAAAACCGGATATTGGCGAAAAAGTCTGGGCACGCTTCAATGTGTCTACGAAGCAAACGCTATGGTACTACCGCAGCCTCGCCGACATATTCTGCGAAAGGCTGTCTAACCAATTGTCTGACGAGTTACGCGAAATCGTTGAGGTATTGGAGACAGAGGTGGCCAAAGCCCATCGTCGGGCCGGCTAGGGGCGGCGATCTGCATGAAACCGAGCGTCATCGTCTGGGACCTGGAGACCGTGCCCGATCTCTGTGGGTTCGCAGCCGCCAACGATCTTGTCGGCAAGAGGGATGCGGACATTCGTGAAGCGCTTGGCAATCAATTCCCGAAGCACATCTACCATAGCATCGTGTGCATCGGCGCGCTCGTTGCTCACCGCGAGAGCGATCACTGGGCGGTGGATGCGCTCGGTGCGCCCCACGTTGGTGAGCGTACTGAGAACCAGCTAATTGCCTCGTTTTGCGACAAGATTGCGGAGCTGAAGCCGCAGCTCGTGACATTCAACGGCAATAGCTTCGATCTTCCGGTCTTACGCTATCGTGCCATGATCCACAGCGTCTCGGCGCCGGGACTGGCTGCTCGGCTCTACTTCAACCGATACACCGAGGACGCGGTTGACTTGTGCGACATTCTTTCCTCGTTCGCTCCTCACACCAAGGCCTCGCTGAACGAGCTCAGCAAGATCATGGGCCTGCCCGGCAAGCCCGAGGGCATCGACGGGAGCGAGGTCGAGCGATACTTCCATGAGGGGAGGATCAAGGAGATCGCTGAGTACTGCGAGATCGACGTCGTCAATACGTATCAGGTTTGGTTGCGGTACGAGCTATTTCGCGCTCGGCTGAGCGAGAGCGAGCACCGGGCAAGCGAGCGCAGCTTGGCGGATTTCGTCGCGGCTCGCGTTAACACAGTGCCTCACTTTCACCGAGCAGAAATTGCGGTACCCGAACTCCGTGTTGGGGAAGTGGAAGACTTGCATCGAGACTCCGCCCCGGCGGGCAAGGCAACGTCAATCGAGACGTGGGTTGCCGATTTATTGGACAAGCCAGAAAAGAAGCGTGCCGCGTCGCTGTATGAGTTGCTCCTGCGTCTGAATTTAGACATGTCCCATCTCGATGAGGCACGCGAGGCTTACGTCCGCAGGTTAGGTCTGCGTTAGCGCTCTTTCTGGGCGGTCTGCGTCAGGCATCGAGGCCAATCATCGCATCGTGGCAGGCATTCATTTTTGAGAAGGCCGCTCGCGCCGTTCAGCTAAAGCGAGACGACCACTTGGTGAGGGTGTATCCGCCAACGCCCTTCGACGTGGACCCTCGCGGAAGCTGGCACTGCGCCTAATTCCTTTAACAAGTGCTCACATGGCACCAACGTTGCCGTGGCTCTGCCGCGCCACCGGGGGGCCGAGCAATCACATTTTGATTGTCATCAATTCGCCGGGGTGGATCGAAATTAATTCTCCTTCCTGCGTGCATATGGTCAGGATAGTGCGCGAAGGAGACTTAAACACATGTCACTTCGTCTTGCTTCTCCCGCTCTGGACCTCAGCATCGGACTGCTCCTGTGCTTACCGGCAGCCTTGGACACCGCCGACTTGAGCAAGCTAGAAACACGAGGCAAGGTCATCCTTCAAGAAAAATGCGGACGCTGCCATGCCATCGAAGCCGTTAGCGAGAGCCCGCTCAACAAAGCCCCAGCGATGCGCGATATCTACGCCCGGTTTAATCCACGAGAGCTGTAGGCGGAACTCTCCGAGGGCAAGGTTTCTAGACACAAGGAAATGCCGCAGATCGACTTTTCCGATGAGGGTGTGCATGCAATCCTTGCGTACCTCTATGCTCTCACGGTCAGGAAATGAGATCGGAGCATCTCTGAGTGCAGCTTTTGCCCTCACCATTAGGAGCACGCCAATGACGATCCGAGACATTCTCTTTCCGATGCTCAGCTATCCCACGGCGACAGCAGCCGACAGCATCGAAAGAGCCGTGACTTTAGCTACCGGCCTCGGCGCTCATATCGTGGGCGTGACATTCGAGTTAGACATCCACTCGCCAGTGGGGCCTCTACGCGCATCCCGTCCATATCAGCGGTATATTCGCGGCTGAACGTAAGAAAAGTGCCTCCAATGCACGCGACCTCATTGCGACGTTCGATGATATCTGCGCACGTCAAGCTACGGCCCGCACGGGTGGTGCCACGCATGAGCACGCGGTCGAACATTGTTCCCCCACCGAAGTAGCTGCGATCCTCGTCGATCACGCGAGGCTACGAGATCTGTCCGTCTTTCCCATCAAGGCAGAAGACCAGGGCCAGCAATCTCTCGTCGAGGCACTCATCTTCGAGTCCGGCCGGCCGGTACTGCTATTGCCCGAAGCCGCAACCCGACAACTGTCTTCGTCTTTTAACAGGGTGGCCGTTGCTTGGGATTATAGCCGGCCTGCGACGAGAGCCGTGGCCGATGGGCTGCCCATGTTGCGGGCGGCAAAGTATGTTCATGTCGTCACTGTCGTCGACGAGAAGCATCTGCATAAGCCAGGCTCGGGGGCCGAGTTGTGCAAGCACCTGGCCGGGCATGGCGTGGAGGTAACGTTCCACAAGATCCAGGCAAAGGGCCGGGCTATTGGCGATGTTCTTGAAGCGTTTGCGGTTGAGCGCAGCATCGACTTGCTGGTGATGGGCGCCTATGGCCATTCAAGGCTGCGGGAGTTCATTCTTGGGGGAGCGACCAAGCACGTGCTGACCTACCCCTTCACGTGGACGCTGGTCTCGCATTAAATGGGCAGACTTCTCAGTAAATCCTACCGCTCTCATGCATGATTGCGTTCATCATGGGGGTCGACATCGCGCGCCGCCGTCTTCTTTTAAGGGCTTGGTTGAACGCGAACGACTATGCTGAGAGGCTGTTGCGGCCGGCAAATTCATCGCATAGCTGCGGCACACTAATCAGTCGGAGCCGGACCGGGTGTCGTCAATAGCCGAATACATTGGTCAAGTACCCCATGCCGGACTGCTTTTCATTCTGGTCTTCATTCTCAATGTTGTGCCGGCATTTGCGCCTCCAACTTGGATCACGCTTTCTTTCTTAGGCATGTCAATGCCACACGTTCCCGTCG
>Ga0318568_10000656_pt1 | contig 13966 bp, 10 predicted proteins | sample GRESIP088b5f21_FD_203690 | JGI IMG/M metagenome (GOLD analysis project Ga0318568, IMG submission 203690) | Tropical soil microbial communities from Luquillo Experimental Forest, Puerto Rico - GRE.SIPMG.088b5f21 | ecosystem: Environmental > Terrestrial > Soil > Tropical forest > Bulk soil...
CGTAACAGGCCCGCCACGCCGTGATGTGGTCGGTGTACCCCCCGACGTGGTAGCTGTCGCAGCTGACCTTGCCGAAGTCGGTCTGCACGCCGAGCAGGACCGGGCCGTTGCCGTCCCATCCGTCCATGGCCAGCCTCGTGGACTCGAGCGCGAACCTGGCCGTGGTCCGGGTGGCATCGTCGTTCCAGGCCAGGACGTCGAACGGGGCCGGGGACTCTCCCATCAGCCATCCGCTGACCAGGTAGTTGTACACCAGGTCGTTCGGCCGCAGCATGGCGAACAGGCTACGCAGCGCGGTTCCGGGAACGATCTGCCCGGCCGCGGCGGCCCGTTCCAGCACGGCCCGCGCCTGGCTGGTGTCGAGCATCCCCACAACGTTGGCCTTCTCGCCGGTCAGCATGGTCACGACGAAGGTGGCCGCCCCGGCCGACTCGTCGCCGATGGCGGCGTAGTGCGCGAGCACATACGAGAGCGTGATGCCGCCGGCGCACAGCCCGAGCAGGTTCACCTGGTCGCTGCGCGCGATGTTCTTGACCACCTCGTTGGCTCGCTCTTCGGCGGCCAGGTAGTCGTCCAGGCCCCAGGCTCCGTGACCCAGCCGGGTATCCGGGTTCCGCCAGACGATCATGAATACCCTGATGCCCTGGCTGACGGCGAACTCGGCCAGCGACCGCCCGGGCGACAGATCCAGGATGTAGTGCCGGTTGATCTGCGGCGGGATCATCAGCAGCGGAACAGCGCGGACCCGGGGCGTGGTCGGCGTGTACTGCAGCAGCTCGAACATCTCCTCCCGGTAGACCACGGCGCCAGGAGTGCAGGCGAGGTTCTGGCCGACGACGAAGTGCTCGCGGTCAGCCGTGGAGGGCATCCCGCCGCGCGCCAGATCACGCAGCATGTTCTGGGCGCCGCGCATCAGCGACATGCCGCCGGTCTCGGCGGCCTTCCGCAGCGCGGCGGGGTTGGTGCCCAGATAGTTGACCGGCGCCAGCGCCGCGGTGATGACGTCGGCCGCGAACCGGGCCCGCGCCTTGGCCTGCCAGGAGCCGTCCACGGACACCTGCATCCGGTTCATCCACAGCTCGAACAGCCGGTAGGACTGGCCCAGGATGCGGAAGTAGGGAATGGTTCCCCAGGCCTGGTCGGTGAACCGCTGGTCGCGCTGGTCGAATGCGATGTCCGACCGGCCGAGCGCGATCTTGGCCAGTTCTCCGGCCAGCCAGGGCATTTCGCGCGCAACCACGGCCGGGTCGACGAGATCGGCTACCGCGGCGAGCATGTCCAGGGGCAGCAGGCCGGCCGCTGCTTCGGCCGCATCGGCCGCGGCAGCGAGGCCGCCTGCGGGTTCGGTGTCCTTCTTCATGACCTCTCCCGGGCTTGAGGCAGACATGACACTGGGTCTGCCGTTCGTAATCTCACCGTTACAATCGGTCCCCGGCCGGTCCAGGTCCTCATGTCCCGGATGAAAGGGACCTTGGCCCGCGCTGCCAGGGCCGTAAGCCCGGTCAGGGCGTCACGACATGTCCCTTGCCGACCACGGTGATGCCGCCATGGGACACGACCAGGCCGCGGGCCCGGTCATGCTCTTTGTCCACCCCGACGGTGGCGCCCTCCGCGATGACGACGTTCTTGTCCAGGATCGCGTTCTCGACGACGGCGTGGCGCCTGACCCGGGAATTGTCCATGATCACGGAACGCTCCACCCGGGCCCAGCTGTCCACCCGGGCTCCCGGCGAGAGGACCGAGTCGCGGACCAGGCCGCCGGAGACGATCACGCCGTTGCTGATCACGCTGTTGATCGCGTGCCCGACCCGGTCGCCCTCGTCATGTACGAACTTGGCCGGCGGCTGCGCGGGCACCTGGGTCAGGATCGGCCACCGGTCGTTGTACAGGTTGAACATCGGCTCGATCGCGCACAGGTCCATATGCGCCGCGAAATAGGAATCGAGCGTCCCGACCTCGCGCCAGTAGCTCTGCTCGCACGCCTGGGTACCGGGGACCTTGTTCTGCCGGAAGTCGTAGACGTGCGCGGCGCCCTCTCGCACCAGCCTCGGGATGATGTCGCCGCCCATGCTGTGCCGGCTGCCGTCGTCGGCCGCGTCCTTCCGCAGCACCTCCACCAGCAGGTCGCTGTCGAACACGTAGTTACCCATGGACACCAGCGCCTGGTCCGGCTGGCCCGGGGTGCCGGGGGGGTCGGTAGGTTTTTCCGCGAACGCCTCGATGCGGTGGCCGTCCGGCCCAGCCCGCACGAGGCCGAAGTTCGTCGCGTTCATCCTCGGGACACCGATCGCCGCGATCGTGGCGCCTGAGCCCCAGGCCAGGTGCTGGTCGATCATCTGCCCCGGGTCCATCCGGTACACGTGATCGGCCCCCACGACCACCACGAGGTCGGGCCGGTCGCCGTAGATCAGGTCCAGCGACTGATAGATCGCATCCGCCGAGCCGGCCTGCCAGCGCGGGCCGAGCCGCTGCTGCGCCGGGACCGTCGCTATCCAGTTGTCCAGCAGGGGGCTCAGCCGCCAGGTGGTCGTGATATGGCGGTTGAGGCTGTGGCTCTTGTACTGGGTCAGCACCGAGATGCGCCGCACCCCGCCGTTCACCAGGTTGGACAGCGCGAAATCCACCACCCGGTACAGGCCGCCGAACGGAACAGCGGATTTGGCCCGATCCGCCGTCAGTGGCTCCAGGCGCTTGCCTGCGCCGCCCGCGAGAACGATGCCCAAGATCCGCTGCTTAGCCATGTCGGAAACTCCGTTGTGTCCATCACGCGCCCGCAGGACCAGTCAAGCGCCCGGCCGCGGGCCGCACATCACCCTCATCCGAGACGTTCGGCCAGCTCCTCGTGCAGCTCCCGGAGCCGGGCGGGCAGGTGCCGGTGGAAGGTCTGGAAGTGCTCGGGGATGTGCTCGGCCTCCAGCTTCCAGGCCTCGGTGTCCACGGTGAGCAGCAGGGCCAGGTCGGCCCAGCTGACCTCCAGCCCGTCCAGGTCGAGCGAGCCGGGCGCGGGCAGGTACCCGATCGGGGTGGCCACCGCCTCGGCCTGGCCGGTCAGCCGGCCGATGACCCACTTCAGTACCCGGATGTTCTCGCCGAAGCCCGGCCACACGAACCGCCCGCTGGCGTCCTTGCGGAACCAGTTGACGTAGAACAGCCGCGGCAGCTTGGCCGGGTCGTGCCGCCGGCCCAGGCTGAGCCAGTAGCCGAAGTAGTCGCCCATGTTGTAGCCGCAGAACGGCAGCATGGCGAACGGGTCGTGGCGCAGTTCGCCGACCGTGCCCTCGGCCGCGGCGGTCTTCTCCGAGGCGATGTTGGCGCCCAGGAACACCCCGTGATCCCAGTCGAAGGACTCGGTCACCAGCGGCACGGTGGAGGCCCGCCGCCCGCCGAACAAGATCGCCGAGATCGGCACACCGGCCGGGTCGTCCCACTCCGGCGCGATGATCGGGCACTGGCCGGCGGGCGTGGTGAACCGGGAGTTCGGGTGGGCAGCCGGCTCGGGCGAGTCCGGGGTCCAGTCCCGGCCCTTCCAGTCGATCAGGTGCGCGGGCGGCTCGTCGGTCAGGCCCTCCCACCACACATCGCCCTCGTCGGTCAGCGCCACGTTGGTAAAGATGCTGTTGGCCGTGAAGGTGGCGACCGCGTGGGCGTTCGTCTTCGCGCCGGTGCCCGGCGCGACGCCGAAAAACCCGGACTCTGGGTTGATCGCATACAGCCGCCCGTCCGCGCCGAACCGCATCCAGGCGATGTCATCCCCGATCGTCTCCACCTTCCACCCGGGAATGGCGGGGGCCAGCATGGCCAGGTTGGTCTTGCCGCACGCGGACGGGAAGGCGGCAGCGATGTACTTCGGCTCTTCCCCGGGCGGGGTGAGCTTGAGGATGAGCATGTGCTCGGCCAGCCACCCCTCGTCCCGGGCCATCACCGAGGCGATCCGCAGCGCGTAGCACTTCTTGCCCAGCAGCGCGTTCCCGCCGTAGCCCGAGCCATACGACCAGATCTCCCTGGTCTCGGGAAAGTGCGAGATGTACTTGAGCGGGTTGCACGGCCACGGCACGTCGGCCTGGCCCGGTGCCAAGGGCGCGCCCACCGAGTGCACGGCCTTGACGAACCGCCCGCTGTCCTCGATCAGCCGCAGCGCGGGCGTGCCCATCCGGGTCATGATCCGCATCGACACGACCACGTACGGCGAGTCGGTGATCTCCACCCCGAGCTGAGAAATGCTACTGCCCAGCGGGCCCATGCAGAACGGGATCACGTACATGGTCCGGCCGCGCATGCAGCCGTCAAAGATCTCCGCGAACGTCGCGCGCATCTCGCCGGGCGCGATCCAGTTATTGGTGGGCCCGGCGTCGTCTTCGCGTTCGGAGCAGATGAACGTGCGGCTCTCGACCCGGGCCACGTCGCCGGGGTCGGACCGGCAGCAGAAGCTGTTCGGCCGCACCTGCGGGTTCAGCCGGGTGAACGTGCCCGTCTCGACCAGCAAACTGGTCAGCCGGTCCCACTCCTGCTGCGAGCCGTCACACCAGGCCACCGCGTCCGGCGTGGTCAGCTCCGCGATCTCGCGGACCCATTTGGCCAGCTCGGGAAGGCTAGTCTCGGCCGAGTCTTCGATGGAGGCTGCGCTGAACATTGCTATCACTCCTGCACAGGACTTACGTGCGCGGCATGCCATCGCGCCCGCAGATAGGGCCGGCCGACGGCTGCCGCGAATGTTCGCAGGATCGACTCTCAGCTGGCCCCGCGCGCCCCGGCAGAGCCGAAGGTCCCGTTGCGCGGGGACCTGGGTCGTTATGTCCCCGCGTTGCGCCCGCGATCGGAAAAAGTGACGTCACGCGCCGTTCGGGAAAAATAGCAGATTTTTCACACCGAACGGCAGTGGTGCGAGGTCTGGCCGCGATGCACGCTTGTCTCGCCACCGGCGAAGGGGCCATTAGTCCCGTGACCAGGTGCCCATCGGCGCTAGCGGCTTCCCGGCGGCCGGCCAACGCTGCAGGTAGGAGGCGGCCATGAAAGAGATCCTTGACACCATCCTCGACCCCGGCAGCCAGCCCGCCAACTTCGCCGCGCTCCCGCTGCCCGAGTCCTACCGGGCCGTCACCTTGCACCGGGACGAGGAGCACATGTTCGACGGCATCGCCACCCGCGACCGGGACCCCCGCAAGTCGCTGCACGTGGAGGAGGTGCCGGTCCCCGAGCTCGGCCTGGGGGAGGCGCTGGTCGCGGTCATGGCCAGCTCGGTCAACTACAACACCGTGTGGAGTTCCATCTTCTCGCCAGTGCCCACCTTCGCCTTCCTGCGCCGCTACGGGAAGCTGTCGGAGCTCACCGCCCGGCACGACCTGCCGTATCACGTGGTCGGGTCGGACCTGGCGGGCGTGGTGCTGCGCACCGGTCCCGGGGTGACCGTCTGGAAGCCGGGCGAGGAGGTGGTCGCCCACTGCCTGTCCGTCGAACTGGAAAGCGCCGACGGGCATAACGACACGATGCTCGACCCCGAGCAGCGCATCTGGGGCTACGAGACCAACTTCGGCGGCCTGGCCGAGCTGGCCCTGGTCAAGACCAACCAGCTGATGCCCAAACCGAAGCACCTGACCTGGGAGGAGGCCGCGACGCCGGGCCTAGTCAACTCGACCGCCTTCCGGCAGCTGGTCTCCGACAACGGCGCCTCGATGAAGCAGGGCCACAACGTGCTGATCTGGGGCGCCAGCGGCGGCCTGGGCGCCTATGCCACCCAGTACGCGCTGGCCGGCGGGGCCATCCCGATCTGCGTGGTCTCCAGCGAGCACAAGGCCCAGCTGTGCCGGTCGATGGGCGCCGAGCTGATCATCAACCGCGCGGCCGAAGGCTACCGGTTCTGGAAGGACGAGGACACCCAGGACCCCAAGGAATGGAAGCGGCTCGGCGCCAGGATCCGCGAGCTCACCGGCGGCGAGGACGTGGACATCGTCTTCGAGCACCCCGGCCGGGAGACGTTCGGCGCCTCGGTGTACGTGACCCGCAGGGGCGGCACGATCGTCACCTGCGCCTCGACCTCGGGGTTCATGCACGAATACGACAACCGCTACCTGTGGATGAGCCTTAAGCGGATCATCGGCTCACACTTCGCCAACTACCGCGAGGCCTGGCAGGCCAACCGGCTGATCGCCAAGGGCATGATCCACCCCACCATGTCGGCGGTCTATCCGCTGGAGGAAACCGGCCAGGCCGCCATGGACGTGCACCAGAACCTGCACCACGGCAAGGTAGCGGTGCTGTGCCTGGCTCCGCACGAGGGCCTCGGCGTGCGCGACCACCTGCTGCGGGACAAGCACCTGACCGAGATCAACCGGTTCCGGGACGAGTGAGGAGCTCGCAGACACCATGGCCGACCGCCCGTGGCTGATGCGCACCTACGCCGGGCACTCAAGTGCCAGGGCGTCCAACGAGCTGTTCCGGCGGAATCTGGCCAAGGGACAGACCGGGCTGTCGGTAGCGTTCGATCTGCCCACCCAGACCGGATATGACCCCGACCATGTCCTGGCCCGCGGCGAGGTCGGCCGGGTCGGCGTCCCGGTCGCGCACCTGGGCGACATGCGCGCGCTGTTCGACGGCATCCCGCTGGAGCAGACCAACACCTCGATGACGATCAACGCCACCGCCCTGTGGCTGCTGGCGCTGTATCAGGTCGTCGCCGAGGAACAGGGCGCCGACATCGCTGGGCTCACCGGCACCACGCAGAACGACATCATCAAGGAGTACCTGTCCCGCGGCACGTACGTGTTCCCGCCGGGCCCCTCGGTGCGCCTGACGACCGACCTGATCGCCTACACGGTGGCCCGCATGCCCAGGTGGAACCCGATCAACGTGTGCAGCTACCACCTGCAGGAGGCCGGGGCCACCCCGGTGCAGGAGATCGCGTACGCGCTGGGCACCGCGACGACCGTGCTGGACGCGGTCCGGGCCTGCGGGCAGGTGTCCCCGGAGCGGATGGGTGAGGTCGTCGGGCGGATGTCCTTCTTCGTCAACGCCGGCGTGCGGTTCGTCGAGGAGATGTGCAAGATGCGGGCCTTCTCCCGGCTCTGGGACCAGGTGACCAGGGAGCGCTACGGAGTCGCCGATCCGGCGCTGCGGCGGTTCCGCTACGGCGTGCAGGTCAACTCGCTGGGCCTGACCGAGGAGCAGCCGGAGAACAACATCGCCCGGATCGTGCTGGAAATGCTGGGCGTGGTGCTGTCCCGGGACGCCCGGGCCCGCGCCGTCCAGCTCCCGGCCTGGAACGAGGCGCTGGGCCTGCCGCGGCCCTGGGATCAGCAGTGGAGCCTGCGCATCCAGCAGGTCCTCGCGTACGAGTCGGACCTGCTGGAGTACGGCGACCTGTTCGACGGCTCGCCGGTGGTGGAGGCCAAGACGGCGGAGCTGGTGTCCGGCGCCGAGGCCGAGATGGCCGTGGTCGAGGGCCTGGGCGGGATGGTTCCCGCGGTGGAGTCCGGATACCTCAAGGCCCAGCTAGTCGCCTCGCACGCGGCCCGGCGCGCGCGCATCGAGTCGGGTAGCCTGCCGGTCGTCGGCGTCAACTGCTTCCAGGCCACCGAGCCGAGCCCGCTGACCAGCCACGGCGACGTCGCGGTCCACCTGGTGGACCCGGCCTGCGAGCCAGCGGTGCGGGCCGACCTGCGGGAGTGGCGCCGGCAGCGCGACGAGGCGGAGGTCCGGGCCGCCCTGGGCCGGCTCACGGCCGACGCGGCGCGTCCCGGCGTCAACCTGATGAGCGCCACCCTGGCCTGCGCCCGGGCGGGCGTGACCACCGGTGAGTGGGCCGGCGCGCTGCGCGAGGTATTCGGCGAGTACCGGGCCCCTACCGGCGTGGCCGGCGCGTCGGCGGCGGTCGCGGACAGCGACCTGGCCGCGGTGCGGGACGCGGTGCGGGCCACCGGCGCGGAACTCGGGGCGGGCCGGCTGCGCCTGCTGCTCGGCAAGCCCGGCCTGGACGGGCACTCCAACGGGGTCGAGCAGATCGCGGTCCGGGCCCGTGACGCCGGATTCGAGGTGATCTACTCCGGCATCCGGCTCACCCCGGCGCAGATCGCCGCGGCCGCGGTGGCCGAGGACGTGCACTGCGTGGGGCTGTCGATCCTGTCCGGCGGGCACGCCGAGCTGGTGCCAGAGGTGCTGCGGCGGCTGCGCGAGGCCGGGGCCGGGGATATCCCGGTGGTGGTCGGCGGGATCATCCCGCCCGCCGATGCGCAGGCGCTGCGCGCCCAGGGCGTGGCGGCCGTCTTCACGCCCAGGGACTTCGGCCTCACCGCCATCGTCGGGCGCATCGTGGACGTTATCCGGCTCGCTCACCAGCTCCGGCCCTGGGCTGAGCCACTGACCGTGAAGGGGTAGGGAGACTGGCATGACAACCGCGATGACCGGGCCCGCTGCGGACCGGCTGCGCCCGCGGCGCTCCTGCCTGGCCGTGCCCGGCAGCAACCCGCGCTTCCTGGAGAAGGCCCAGGGCCTGCCCGCCGACCAGGTGTTCCTGGACCTGGAGGACGCCTGCGCACCGCTGGTCAAGGAGAAAGCCCGGCACCTGGTAGTCGACGCGCTCAACGAGGGCGACTGGAGCGGCAAGATCCGCGTCGTGCGGGTCAACGACTGGACGACGCACTGGACCTACCGGGACGTGATCACGGTGGTCGAGGGGGCCGGAGCCAACCTGGACTGCGTGATGCTGCCCAAGGTGCAAGACGCCGGGCAGGTCACGGCGCTGGACCTGCTGCTCACCCAGGTCGAGAAGACCATGGGCCTGCCGGTGGGCCGGATCGGCATCGAGGCGCAGATCGAGAACGCCGCCGGCCTGGTCAACGTGGACGCGATCGCGGCCGCCTCGCCTCGGCTGGAGACCATCGTCTTCGGCCCGGCGGACTTCATGGCCTCGATCAACATGAAGTCCCTGGTGGTGGGCGAGCAGCCGCCTGGTTACCCGGCCGATGCCTACCACTACATGCTCATGCGGATCCTGATCGCGGCCCGGGCTCACGACCTGCAGGCCATTGACGGGCCCTACCTGCAGATCCGCAACGTCGACGGCTTCCGTGAAGTCGCCCGGCGGGCCGCGGCGCTCGGCTATGACGGCAAGTGGGTGCTGCACCCAGACCAGATCGCCGCCGCCAACGAGATCTTCTCGCCCACCCAGGAGGATTACGACCACGCAGAGCTGATCCTGGACGCGTACGAGTGGTGCACGTCCGAAGCCGGCGGGGCCAAGGGCTCGGCGATGCTGGGTGACGAGATGATCGATGAGGCCTCCCGCAAGATGGCCCTGAACATCGCGGGCCAGGGCCGGGCCGCGGGGATGCAGCGCACGTCGAAGTTCGAGCCACCCGGGGAGTGAGCGCGATGCAGTTCGGCCGGACCTACGAAGAGTTCGAGGTCGGCGCGGTCTACCGGCACTGGCCGGGCAAGACGGTCACCGAGTACGACGACCACCTATTCTGCCTGCTGACCATGAACCATCACCCGCTGCACCTGGACGCGAACTACGCCGGGCAGGCCACCGAGTTCGGCCGCAATGTGGTGGTGGGCAACTACATCTACTCGCTGCTGCTGGGCATGTCGGTGCCGGACGTCTCGGGACAGGCCATCGCGAACCTGGAGGTCTCCTCGCTCAAGCACGTGGCGCCCACCTTCCACGGCGACACCATCTACGGCGAGACGACCGTGCTGGGCAAGTGGCCCTCGAAGTCGAAACCCGACCGGGGGATCGTCGAGGTCGAGACCCGCGGCTACAACCAGGACGGCACCGTGGTCTGCGTGTTCCGCCGGAAGGTCATGGTGCCGACCGAGGCCTACATCAAGGAGCGCGGCGGCGAGCAGCCCGGCCGCCCCGAACCGGAGGGGTGATCGCCATGGGACGCCTGGCTCAGACCGAGGGACTGACCGAGGTCCAGCGGGACATCCTGGCCACGGTGCACGACTTCGTCGAGAAGGAGATTCTCCCGGTCGCCACCGAGCTCGAGCACGCCGATGAGTACCCCGAGAAGATCGTCGAGGGAATGAAGCAGCTCGGCCTGTTTGGCCTGACCATCCCCGAGGAATACGGCGGCCTGAGGGAGTCGCTGCTCACTTACGCGCTGGTGGTAGAGGAGATCGCCCGCGGCTGGATGTCGGTGTCGGGCATCATCAACACCCACTTCATCGTCGCCCACATGATCGTCCAGCACGGCACCCAGGAGCAGAAGGACTACTTCCTGCCCAAGATGGCGGCCGGCGAAGTCCGCGGCGCCTTCTCCATGTCCGAGCCCGGGCTGGGCTCGGACGTCGCGGCGATCCGCACCAGGGCGGTGCGCGACGGGGCCGGCTACGTGATCAACGGCCAGAAGATGTGGCTGACCAACGGGGCCACGTCCAACCTGGTGGCGCTGCTGGGCCGGACCGACGAGGGACATGACGCGCCGCACCGGAACCTGACCTGCTTCCTGATCGAGAAGGCGCCGGGATTCGGCGCCAACCCGGCGGTGCCGGGCCTGACCGTGCCCGGAAAGATCGAGAAAATGGGCTACAAGGGGGTCGACACCACCGAGCTGATCCTCGAAGACGTCCGCGTTCCCGCCGGCCGGGTGCTGGGCGGCCTGCCCGGCCGGGGTTTCTACCAGATGATGGACGGCATCGAGGTGGGACGGGTCAACGTCGCCGCCCGCGGCTGCGGGATCGCGCTGCGCGCCTTCGAGCTGGGCGTCGATTACGCCCAGCGGCGGCACACCTTCGGCCAGCCGATCGCCCAGCACCAGGCGATCGCGTTCAAGCTGGCCGAGATGGCCACCAAGGTCGAGGCCGCGCACCAGATGATGGTGATGGCCGCCCGCAGGAAGGATTCCGGCAGCCGCAACGACCTGGAGGCGGGGATGGCCAAGTACCTCGCGTCCGAGTACGCCAAGGAGGTCGTGGAGGACTCGTTCCGCATCCACGGCGGCTACGGCTTCTCCAAGGAGTACGAGATCGAGCGCCTGTACCGGGAGGCGCCGATGCTGCTCATCGGCGAGGGCACCGCGGAAATCCAGAAGATGATCGTGGCCCGCCGGCTGCTGGAGGAGTACCGGATCGCCGATTAGCCCCAGGGCCCACGGCCCCGATAACCCGATCAGCGCGTGCCCACCGGATGCATGGAGGCACCGATCAGCCTGACCCTGGTGGATTGCAGCCGCTTGGCCAGAACGTCTGCGAGCCGCTCAGTGAGTTCGTGACCGAACTCGGGTTCCGACGCGCACGAGGCTCGTACCGCCTGCGCGTCGAACTCGAACGCCTGGACCGGGCTCGCGGCTACGGCGCCGAAGGCCCACCGGTACGGTGCGAACCGCCACGACCAGCCGAGCAGCTCGCCCGCCCCGACGGTGTCGATCCGTGCCCGGCCTTGCCCGGGAACGTGCAGGTCCAAGCCCACCAAGCCGGACTGGATCAGCCAGAAATGGTTGGCGCTGCCCCCCTCCTCGAAGAGCCGATACCCGGCCGGGAAGGCGACGTCCGAGGCAGAGCGGGCGAGTACCGCCAGATGGTCGGCGGACATCCCCTGCAGCATCGGATGGGCGGCCAGCGCCGCCGTCGTGACCTCGATCATGAATCATCACCGCCCGGGTTCTCGACCAGATCCAAGCCCAGCCTGTAGCTGGGCCGGGCAGGTGGCCAGGGCCGGAGGTTACTTCTCGCCGGGACCATCGGCCCCTCACGTGCCGTGCACGTACCCAGGTGTCACGCCGCCATCAATCGAAGCGACTGGCTGATAAGGCTCGCACAGAGCGATGCTGGCCGGCATCGGGCCAGCTTGGCGGCTCCCCCGCGCGGGCATCCTGGATGAGTTCCTCAAGGTAAACGGCAAGCAGGACGGCCCCGTCGGTCAGCAGGTCACGCTCGGCGGCGGTGATCTCGCCGCGGGCGACCTGCTCCCGGAAGTCGGCGCACGTCCGCTCCAGTGCCGCATCAACTGTGAACACGTTCCCACCTCCTGCAACAGGCATACCAGCCGGGGAGCCGGGTGATGGCAGAGGCTTTAGTCCCCATCCGGCCGGCGGCCCTGAGCCAAGGCCACGCCGTGACGCACGTGGCGGAGGATAAGAGGCTCGAACTCCTGAGGGGTTGCCCATATAGGTCGAGAGGTTGCCTGTGCTGGCATCAGGTCAGGTGCCCCGGAAGATTGGCTGGCGTTTCTCGGCGAAGGCGTTGAGGCCTTCGAGGTAGTCGCGGCTGTCGTAGGCCTCCCGGCGTAGCCCCTGGATGCGTTCGTATACCTGGGCCGCGATGGGCTGGTAGTCGGTAAGGACCCGGAGCTGTTCTTTGATGACCGCCATCGCCATGGGGGACTTCGTCGCCATCGTCGCGGCCAGCTCGAGGGTGAACGCCTCGAGCTCGGCCGACGTCACCAGGTGGTTAACGACCATCCATTCCCTGGCCTGCTGGGCGTCGAGGGGCGCGGCGGTGAAAAACATCTCCTTGATCAGGTTGATGGGCAGGCGCCCGATGAAGTGGAGCAGCCCGGTGGTGTTATAGGGCAGTCCCAGGTTTGCGGCGGTGATGGCGAACGACGCGGTCTCATCGGCGGTGACCAGGTCACAGCTGAGCACAAGGTCCAGGGCTCCGCCCCACACCGTTCCGTGCACCATGGCGATGACCGGTGACGGGAAGGTGCGGACGGTACGGAGCAGTCCTTCGATGTGGTCGTTGTAGCCCAGCGGGTCGCGCCGGCCCCGGGGAAGCTCGTCGATGTCATGGCCGGAAGACCAGACGTCCATTCCTGCCGCGGCTCGCAGCACGACGGCGCGCATGCCCCGGGCTCGCAGGCTGCCCAGCGCCGCGACAATGCCATGTGCCAGCCGGGCGCTGATGGCATTGCGCTTGCGCTGGTCATCAAGGGTGATGACGCCGACTTGGCCGACAACTTCGGCCCGGACGTGGGCGCCGGCGAAGTCATCGCCTGCGAACGGCAAGTCCCCGGCGTCCGCCTCACCGCCGCCTGCTCTGGCCGTCGCGGGCCGCTGTCCCGGCCGATCGCCTCCCCGGCTAGCCAGGGCCACATAGGTCTGGGCCACGGCATCTTTCCCCGCCGCGACAATGGCACTCACCAGCCCGAGCGCCTCAGTCCGCTGCTCGCCGGCGAAGATGCCGATCACATGGCGCCACAGCACTTCCTGCAGGACGTTGAACATTTCCTGGGCCTCGGCGATGTCGGCGCCGGTGGCGAAGCGGGCCGCCGCCATGTGCTGGCACGGCTTCGTGATCGGCTCGGCGCAGCCCTCCCGCATACACCGCAGAACAAGGTCAAGCAGATTCCCGACATCACGGCGGCGCTCCTGCGGGCTGGCTGGATGACCGCGTGCCTGATCGCGTCGCTCGAGCGCGGCGATTGCTTCGCCGACCACCTGCTCCGTGGCACTGGCGAGGGCGGCTGATGTGTCCACGAACCGCCACCTCCGTTCGCTGGCGGTGACCTCCGGCTCGGTGACCAGCCGTGTCACATCCTCCGCCTGAATTTCTGGCTCGGCCTCTTGATGGCTTCAGTTCCCGTGCTGGAACAGGACGCTGGCCGCCGGGCGGCGGACGCTGGCCGCCGTCTGGGTCACGGTCCCGAGGCGGAGTAGCAGCTGCGGGTAGCTGCCGCCGCTCAGCTCGGTGCGGATGAATTCGCGCAGCCAGCTGAGCTCAAGCGGCTGGCTGTGCAACACGGCCGCCACGCCGTAGGCGGTGCTGGTAAGCAGGATCCGTTGCAGGGCTTGACCCGCATTCACCCAGTCGGCCGGGCGGTCATCCGCGGTCGTGAGCAGGCAGATAGCGCCGGCCGACCGGGCTGCCGTATCCGCGCTGGTCGGGGGGAGGCCCCAGCCGCGGCCGCGGGCGAAATCACGGCCGGGAAAGTCCGGGAAGGTGTGCGCCGGCCGGGCCGGGTAGGAGGTGGCCGGAAGGCCGTCGCGCCGCGGGCTGCCCGGCGGGGAGACCCAGGCGGCCATCTCCTGGA
>Ga0318568_10000657_pt1 | contig 13958 bp, 9 predicted proteins | sample GRESIP088b5f21_FD_203690 | JGI IMG/M metagenome (GOLD analysis project Ga0318568, IMG submission 203690) | Tropical soil microbial communities from Luquillo Experimental Forest, Puerto Rico - GRE.SIPMG.088b5f21 | ecosystem: Environmental > Terrestrial > Soil > Tropical forest > Bulk soil...
TGTTATTGACTTTTGCCTTTTGACTTTTCACTTTTGACTTTATTTTTTTTACTTTTCCTGACGTTTTTACTCATTTTTCTTCGTGGCATCATAGTTGACAATTTAGGAGTGATCCAAAAATTAGTTTTTTTAAGAAAGGCAGTGTTATTTTGTCACCCTTTTAAAAATATTTGACGCTAATCCGTATTTGGATCAACACGGCTGATTATGTACCCATAACAGCTGATTATTAATGAATTAATATATCAATGAAAGGTTCGAATTTTTTCTTAAGGCCAGAAGACGATATGGATTTCATGCCCATTATTCCGCTAAACGAGAATGAAGGGGATGACGGAGTAGAATTGACAATACCAGACGAAGTTCCTCTTTTGCCGCTTCGTAATACAGTTCTTTTTCCGGGTGTGGTTTTACCGATCACCGTTGGACGGGACAAAAGCATAAAAGCAGTTAATGATGCATACAAGGCTGACAAATTAATTGGTGTTATTGCCCAAAAAGACAGTACGATTGAAGATCCGACTATACCCGATCTCGAGGATATCGGTACAGTTGCCAAAATTGTGAAGCTAATCAAGATGCCTGATGGTGGAACCACTGTTATCATCCAGGGCAAGAAGCGCTTCAAAACGGCTATGATCACGGCGGAAGATCCTTACTTCAAGGCAAAAATTGAGTTGCTGGAAGAAGAACCGGCACCGACTGATCAAAACTTTGAAGCTTACGTAGCCAATATTAAAGAACTGGCTACGCAAATCATACAATTATCGCCCAACCTTCCATCAGAAGCGGCGATCATTCTGAAAAATATTGAGAATCCATCTTTCCTCATTCACTTTGTTTCCAGCAACATGAATACGGAGCTGGCAGAAAAACAAAGGCTGCTGGAGATTAACCATATTCATTCCCGTGCGGATTTATTAATGCAGATCCTGCAAAAGGAACTGCAGTTTGCAGAGCTTAAAAACAAAGTAACCAATAAAACACGCAATGAGCTGGACAAGCAACAGCGTGAATATTTTCTTCAACAACAATTGAAGAGTATTAAGGATGAGCTCGGCGGCGATACCAACGAAAGAGAATTGAAGGACATGCAGAAAAAGGCCGAAGCGAAAAAATGGCCGGAAGCTGCAAAGGAAATGTTCAAGAAAGGTATCGAGAAATTGGAAAGAATGCATCCAACCACTCCGGATTATTCGGTTGTGTACAACCATCTTGATTTGATGCTTGATCTTCCATGGGAAGAATATACTAAAGACTCTTATGATCTTAAGAAAGCCAAAAAGATTTTAGATGAAGATCATTTCGGCATGGCGAAGATCAAGGAGCGCATTCTTGAATACCTGGCTGTCTTGAAACTGAAGGGTGATATGAAAAGTCCAATCTTATGTTTCGCGGGCCCCCCCGGCATTGGTAAAACTTCGCTTGGTAAAAGCATTGCAAACGCGATCAACAGAAAATATGTTCGTCTGAGCCTTGGCGGTTTGCACGATGAAAGTGAAATACGCGGTCACCGCAAAACCTATATTGGCGCGATGCCCGGCCGTATTCTGCAATCTATCAGAAAAATAAAATCATCCAATCCGGTGATCATCCTGGATGAAATTGATAAGATAGGAAATGATTTTCGCGGCGACCCTTCTTCTGCTATGCTGGAAGTGCTGGATCCTGAACAGAACAACACTTTTTACGACAACTATCTTGAACTTGAGTATGACTTGAGTAAGGTGTTGTTTATTGCTACTGCAAATAACATCGCAAACATTCAACCTGCTTTGCGCGACCGTTTGGAAATAATTGACCTGAGCGGTTATGCAGTGGAAGAAAAAGTAGAGATTGCTAAGCGACATCTTTTGCCAAAGCAAAAAGAAGCGCACGGACTAAAAGACGTGAGTCTGAAAATGAGCGATAAGGTACTTCAACAAGTAGTGGAAGATTATACAAGGGAAAGCGGCGTGCGTGAACTAGACAGGCAACTTGCAGGCATCATGCGTTCCAAAGCGAAAGATTATGCAGTAGATGGAAAAGTTAATTCCAACGTTTCGGGTGCGGACATTGAGAAGATATTGGGTAAACCACGCTACAGCAACGAGATATATAAAACGGCAAATATGCCGGGCGTTGCCGTTGGTTTGGCGTGGACTTACGTGGGAGGTGACATTTTATTTATCGAAACAAGCCTTAGCGATGGTAAGGGTGAATTGAAACTGACGGGCAATCTGGGTAATGTAATGAAAGAAAGTGCATCGACTGCATTGACCTATTTACAATCGAACGCAAAAAAAACCGGCATTCACTCCGATCTTTTTTCGAAGAAAAGTGTTCATATACATGTGCCTGAAGGTGCCGTTCCAAAAGATGGCCCAAGCGCGGGTATTACAATGATGACAGCGCTTGCATCTGCTTTCACAGGCAGAAAGGTAAAGCCTTACCTGGCTATGACGGGAGAGATAACGTTGAGGGGTCAGGTATTGCCGGTTGGTGGTATTAAAGAGAAAGTACTGGCAGCAAAAAGAGCTGGCCTGAAAGAGATAGTAATGTGCTGGCAAAATGAAAAGGATGTTCAGGAAATTGAATCCGAGTTTATCAAGGGTTTAAAGTTTCACTATGTGAAAACGATGCAACAAGTTCTCGATATTGCCTTGGCATAAAAATTTTAAATAAATATTTACAAAAACAACTTTTTAATCGAACCATTTCTTTTAACCGTTGTTAAAAATATTGTAGAATTTTTTCATGTTGGTTGTTTTAAGGGTTAAAGAGATCCCCCGTTTTTACGGGGGATTTTTATTTCCAGAATTTCAGAAAATAGGAACTAGGAATTAGTTTGGTTTCCCACGCCCTAAAACATCGATCTAATTCCTGATTTCTAGTTCCTAATTCCTATTTTCGGGTCGATTTTTGCTACTAAACACCATTCCACTTTAAGCAATTAACATGAAAAACTCCGTTCGCATTTTCTGGAAACTTGTACTCTGGGGCGTAGGCATCCTTTTACTCATATTCCTTCTCATAAATTTTGGCGTTTTTGGCAAGCTACCTTCGCTGGCGCAGCTTGAAAATCCAACCATCATGCAGGCTTCAGAAGTGTATGCTTCTGACGGAACTTTGATGGGTAAATTCTATCGCGAAAAAGGAAATCGAAGCAGCGTTAAATATCGCGACATTTCTCCGCATGTTATCGATGCATTGGTTGCTACAGAAGATGAACGTTTCTATTCCCACTCAGGCATCGATGGCAAATCGATTATGCGTGCCGTATTTACCGGAGGTATCCAAGGTGGTGGTAGTACCATTACCCAACAGCTGGCAAAAAACCTTCTCGAACAAGGCTCTAAAAACATTGGAAGACGTGTGATCGAAAAGGTAAAGGAGTGGATCATTGCCGTTAAGCTGGAAAGAAATTTTACCAAAGAAGAAATTCTCACTTTATACCTCAATACAGTTCCGTTTGGTGATAACACTTATGGCATCCGCAACGCATCGTTGACTTTCTTCCAAAAAGAACCCGATCGTTTAACGGTAGACGAAGCGGCTATACTTGTGGGTATGCTAAAAGGAAATACACTGTACAACCCTCGCCGGAATCCAAAAGAAGCAAGGGACAGACGCAATACCGTAATGGACCAAATGGTGAAGAACGGAAAGCTGACAAGCGTAGATGCTACAAAGCTGAAAGCTATTCCTATCGACATGGGCCGTTACAAAAAAATGGACGAAACAACTGGTCTTGCTCCATACTTCCGCGATGTTTTGCGCGATGATCTTAAGAAATGGTGCAAGGAGCATAAAAACCCTGCGACAGGCGAACCTTACGATCTTTTCGAAGATGGTTTGCGCATTTATACCACGATCAATCCACGCATGCAATTATATGCAGAAGAGGCGGTGGCCAAACAAATGCCTGCTCTGCAAAAAGTGTTGAATACGCAAACCGCAGTTAAAACGGGCAAGGTGTGGAAAGAGCATGAGAATATCCTCAACAATGCCATGAAGAACAGCGACCGCTGGAAGAATGGAAAAGACGATGAGATGTCGGATGAAGAACTGAAAGCTTCCTTCTACAAAAAAGTGCCGATGAAAGTGTTTGCATGGAACAGCACCCGTCAAAAAGATACGGTAATGTCACCTATGGACTCTATCAAATATTGCAGGCAAATGCTACAAACATCCTTCATGGTCATGGATCCTGTAACGGGTGAGGTGAAAGCGTGGGTTGGTGGCATTGACTTTAAAACATACAAATACGATCACGTCAACATCAATACAAAACGCCAGGTAGGTTCTACCATTAAACCGCTTTTGTATTGCGATGCCATTGAAGAAATTGGTTTCACTCCGGAAACAATATGCGAAAACAGTGCGCAAAACTTCCCGGGCTTTGGGATGGTTCCGTCGAAGGGTATCTGCAAAGGAGGAACTGTTACTATGGCAAATGCGCTTGCCTACTCTATGAACTGTGCGAGCGCTTATATTATGAAACAGGTGACGCCGAAACGTTTTGTAGAGTTTTTGAAAAACGTAAATATCCAGACAAAGGTTGATCCATATCCATCTATTGCACTGGGATCATGTGACCTTTCTATGTTTGAAATGATGTGGGCCTATTCAATGTTCCCTAACAGAGGGTTTAGCACCAAGCCAATTTATATTACACGTATCGAAGATAAAAACGGTAACGTACTGGAAAGTTTCCAGACATCTGTTAAACAAGTTATCAGCGAGAACGGTGCCTACACAATGTGCCGCATGATGCAGGGAACCGTGGATGTGGGTACAGCTGCAGGCTTACGTGCAAGACTGGGCGCTGCAGAAATGGCTGGTAAAACAGGTACCACAAACGACAACAGTGATGCATGGTTCATGGGCTACGTTCCCCAGTTGGTTGCTGGCACATGGGTGGGTTGTGATGACAGGTTTATTCGCCTGGAAGGTACTCTTGGTTATGGTGGTGCTGCAAGCAGACCAATCTGGGAATACTTCTTCCAAAAAGTATATGCTGATAAAACTTTGGCCATCGACAGACAAGCCAAATTCATTCAGCCGGAATCTGTTCGTGATGGCTTGATGATGTCTTATCAAAACTTCGATCCTACTCCACCGCCGGGTGCGGAAGGTGATGACCAGGGAAATGGCAACGCTAATGAATACTTGCGCCTTGATACTTCAAATGTGCACGTGCCGGTTGAATCAAAACTCGACCCTGATGAGCAAAGAGTGTTGCAGGAAGCTAAAGGACAAAAAAAGATCAATCAACAAAAACCAGTTCCGGAACCACCACAGGAAGAGAAGAAGAAAGGAGGTTTTTTTAAGAGACTGTTTGGCAAAAAGAATAGAGACAATGATTATTAGTGGAGAATGGAAAGTCATCCCCACAGAACTGTGAGGATGAAAATGGGTTTATTAAACAAGAGGGTGCTCGGCGAGCACCCTCTTGTTGTTTTGTCTTACTTCTTTAGCGTTATGGTACATTCTCTATAGCCAGAACCTCCCAATTTTTTGTTGTAATAAATAAATGAATCTCCTGTCAATGTTAGTATCTGCATGGTATCGCTATTTCCTCCGGCATAAACTACAAAATGAGAATCGTCAATAACCTTATAAGAGGAAGTACTGCGAACATCACTTGTTAAATAAAAGTAAGCTTCCCCTAATTTTGAAAACTCCATCGTGCTGCTAGGTAAGCCTAAAGTTGTTGCGTGAAAGTCATTAGCAGCGGTGTTGTCATACCATATTTCAGAAACAAATTGCCATTTACCCACCATCCTATCCAAAGTGGATATTTCAGTTTTATCCGAAGAAGGTTTTTCATCATTTTTTTTACAAGCTGTAAATACACAAATGCCTGCCAATATCACGAAAAGTGCTTTTTTCATTTTTTGTTTTTAGAGTGAGGATTTAATAGTTAAAAGGCAAGTATTTGCGGTATTAATGGAAGTCCAAATATAGAAGGGCAAGAATCTTTCAACAAGCGAATGCGGCCAAAAAAGTGTAGAAAAAGAACAAACACTCTGTTGACATCCCTGTAGATATGGTGTTTTTTTATACTGGTTGCGATTCAGGCATCTCGTTCAACGCGTCTCTACAGGAACCAATCATCTTCAACTTTCAATTTTCAATTAATTAAAGCGCCATCAAGCTACAGCCTCTCACATCGCTGTTATCCAATCTTCCCAGGACTTTAAAGTCCCCATTAGGAAATAATTTTCCAACGTCTTCGGTGGCTATAAATGAGCAGGAATAAATATTCGCAAGATCAATTACATTGATCACTCCGTTTATTGTTTTATCCGAAGGCTTACGAACGCTCAATGGATCATCTTCTTCCCGCAATACAATTTTCATCCATGGTGGTGTACTGAAAATGCCGTTACCACTTGAATATGCCTGCGATAATAATTCCGTCATGCCGTATTCAGAATGAATTTTGTTTACACCCAAACGTTCCATCAAAAACTCGTGCACTTCTTCACGGGTCCATTCTTCTCTTCTACCCTTCATCCCCCCGGTTTCCATCACAATTGTACTCTTTAGTTGCATGGAATATTTCTCAGCAAAATCCAGCAGGGCAAATGTTACGCCGATCAGCAAAGTCTTTTTTCCCTTTGCTTCCAGTTCCTGCAGTACAGTGTGCAGTTTTTCATGATCATATAAATAAAATCCACTTTGCGGGTCGCCGCTTTGTTTGATCAATTCATCTACCATTACTACAAGCGATGAAGTTTGTCGTTCAAGATAAGAGGGCAACAACCCAATGATGCACCAATCGGCAGGATTACCATAAAAAAGCTCAAATGCTTTTGTAAAACTTTGCTTATACAGGGCCAAACTTTTGATCAAGTGCTTGCTATTTACAGAGCCCGTTGTACCGCTGCTCTCGAACAAATGCTCCGGTTCAAAATTTGTTGTAACAACCTGATGAGACTTAAAAAAACTTATTGGTAAAAAAGGAATTTTGGCAACTGTGTCAACATTTTCTTCGTTAATATTCAAGGCGTTGACAAATTTCCTGTAAATTGAATTGTTGTAATATTGAAACCGGAAAACTTGCAGGCAAATATCATCGAAAGCAAGGTTTGCGTTGTTAAAAATCTGGTTAATCAATTCCGTTGTGTTAGGAAATAATGCCTGCATCCTTTAAATTTGTTAATTACAGATAAGTTATATGAAGCGAAACATAACAGCTATAGCAATAATAGGATCCGTAGCGCTATTGTTTGCCTGCAACAAAGATAAATATAAGACGAAGCCTTCATTGACAATTACCAGTCAGAATACGAACGTGGTAGGAAGACATCAATCTTTGGTAGTTGAAATGGAATTCACAGACAAACAAGGCGACATAAGCCACGGCGTGCTGTACTATTATCCAAACAGGTTGAACCAAAGGCCGCTGGGTGCCGGGGACGGATTGCCATACGAGGTTTTGGCAGATACGGTGCCGGTGTATCCTGAAAACTGGCAAAAGGGAACACTGCAATTGAGTTTATCATACGACTTCCTGCATAGAAATACTGATACTACACATTTCCCAAATGATACCATTAAAGTGCAAATGTGGCTGCAAGACAGAGGACTAAACATTAGCGATACTGTTATCACCAGCCAGGTGGTCGTGCTGTCAAACGGATAATTTCAATTTCATTTATAAAATCTTCATATAATGGCTCGTGCTTCACGGGCCATTATGTTTTCGCTGCTGGCGTGCCGGCCCGGGAATTCGATAGTCGCGATTCAACCTAACCCATCGGGGCGACAAGTTAGTAGGACAATTTTCCTGACATAAATCATACACGGTGAGCCGTTCTAAGTTGCCCCGGAATATTTCTGATATTCTCCTTTCCCCTTATCTTTGACCGCTAAAACTTGTTCATGGCAGCAAAGAAAGAAAAAAGCACTTCTTTTTTAACCGATAAGTCAATGTCGTTTTTAAAAGAATATATCAACAATGCCTCTCCGGTAGGATTTGAAGCAAGCGGCCAAAGAATCTGGCTTAATTATTTAAAATCATTTGTAGATACCACATTTGTAGACCCTTATGGCACTGCTGTAGGCGTAATCAACCCCGATGCTCCTTTTAAAGTAGTAATCGAGGCGCACGCAGACGAGATCAGCTGGTTTGTAAATTATATCACTCCCGAAGGTCTTTTGTACCTGAAACGCAATGGTGGCGTAGATCACCAGGTGGCACCGGCTCAAAGGGTGTTCATCCACGGCAAAAAGGGCAATGTTCCTGCCGTTTTCGGGTGGCCGGCCATTCACACACGTCTTTCCAATAATGAAAATAAAGAACCGCAACCAAAGGTTGAAAACCTGTTCCTAGACTGTGGCGCGAGAAACAGAAAGGAAGTTGAAGAACTGGGCATCCATATTGGTGCAGTAGTAACTTACCAGGAAGGTTTTGCGGAACTGGCTCACGATTATTATATCGGTCGTGCATTCGATAACCGCGTTGGTGGTTTCATGATTGCAGAGGTGGCAAGACTATTAAAAGAAAATAAAAAGAAACTTCCTTACGGACTTTACATCGTAAATGCCGTTCAGGAAGAAATTGGTTTGCGTGGCGCTGAAATGATCGCGAGAAGAATTAAACCAAACATAGCCATCATCACAGACGTTACTCATGATACAACAACACCAATGGTTAACAAGATCATTGAAGGCGATGTAGCTTGTGGTAAAGGTCCTTCATTGGCGTTTGGACCTGCAGTTCATAATAAACTATTGCAAGTAGTGCAGGACGTAGCTGAGAAATCTTCTATTCCTGTTCAGCTAAGAGCAGTAAGCAGAAGCACCGGTACAGATACCGATTCATTTGCATATGCAAACGACGGTTGCCCATCTGTATTGATTTCAATTCCTTTGCGCTACATGCACACAACAGTGGAAATGCTGCACAAAAGTGATATTGAAAACACGATCAAACTGATGTATGAAACAGTATTGACATTGACACCAAAAACAAATTTGAATTATCTATAAAGGATATCCCAAAAAAAATTACAATGACTATTAGAAACGACTGGACCAAAGAAGAAATCTCCGAAATATACAATACCCCGTTGCTGGAGCTTATTTACAAAGCGGCTACTGTTCACCGTGAGCATCAGGATACAGCAGAGGTACAGGTTTGTACTTTGCTATCTATTAAAACCGGCGGCTGTCCTGAAGATTGTGCGTACTGTCCGCAAGCTGCACGCTACAACACAGGTGTAGATGTACAGGCTTTGATGAAAAAAGAAGAAGTACTGGCATATGCAGAGCGTGCCAAGAACGCAGGTTCTACACGTTTTTGTATGGGTGCCGCATGGCGCGAAGTGCGCGACAACCGCGACTTTGATCGTGTAATTGACATGGTAAAAGGTGTGAACGAACTAGGTATGGAGGTTTGCTGTACACTTGGTATGCTTTCTGAAGACCAGGCGAAAAAATTACACGACGCAGGTTTGTATTCTTACAACCACAACGTAGATACATCTTCTGAGCACTACGCTGACATCATTTCCACTCGTACATACAACGATCGTTTGAATACGCTTGATAACGTGCGCAAAGCTGGTATCAGCGTTTGTAGCGGTGGTATCATTGGCTTGGGTGAAAAACATGAAGATCGTATTGGCATGTTGCATACATTGTCTACACTTCCTCAGCATCCTGGCAGCGTTCCTATTAACGCACTTGTTCGTGTAAAAGGAACACCGTTGCAAGACAATCCTAAAATAGAGATCTGGGATATGGTGCGCATGATTGCTACTGCAAGAATCATCATGCCGGGCAGCATGGTGCGCCTGAGTGCAGGTAGAACAGAAATGTCTTTGTCAGAACAAGCGCTTTGCTTTATGGCAGGAGCAAATTCCATCTTCACAGGGGAGAAATTGCTAACCACTCCAAACCCTGGTTTTGATGAAGATATGGCAATGTTCCAGCTATTTGGATTAAAGCCAAGAGAGGCTTTCAAAGAAGAAAAAGAACTGGTTTAAAATATAGAAAGCGCTTCATTTTGAAGCGCTTTTTTATTGTAAGTTATTGGTTGAGAATTGTTCACTGTATTATGGGATTTTATTCCCTCCTAAAGCTTTGGAGAGCAATTGTTAACGATGGAAAAAGCGCCCCAAAAGGGCGCTTTTCTAGTGGTAATAACCACTGGTTCGGTGGCACAATTTTCCCTGTTAATAAGCTAAATGCAGCAGTTCCTCAAGCAACCAGCACTTTTGCTGCTACGTATGTAAACAATAAAACCATTTTTATGAAAACGACATTTAAAGTAGCAGGATTTCTGTTTGTCTTTTGGAGTGCATTGATATTCATATCCTGCAGTAAAAGCAATGGTTACGGCTCAAGTGGCAACAACGGAAACAACACCCAGAGTAATGCAGTTTCTATAGAAAACATGACGTATAACCCAAGCAGCTTAACTGTAAGTATGGGCACCACTGTTACGTGGACCAACAACGACAATGTAGATCACACTGTGACTGCAGACAATGGAAGCTTTGACAGTGGTAATATTAAAGCTGGGGCTAAATATTCTCATACATTTTCCACTACCGGTACTTTTGCTTATCACTGCACTCTGCATGCAAACATGAAAGCATCTGTTGTAGTTAGTCAGTATTAATTAATAACTGAATAACTGAGTAATTGAATAACTGAGTGTTTGTATTCAGTTATTCAGGTTGAAATTAAACCACTCAGTTATTCAGTCATTCAGTTATTTCAAAAAAATAGTGCGCAGCTTTTCGCCACGCACTATCTTTTCTTAAGCATTAAAAAAACCTATTTTAATCTAACCGCAACACCTATTTGGATGTGCGAAGAATGCCATGAGTAACGGTCGTCAACATTGTTAATATTTGACAAACCAAAGTTGTAACGGCCATAGATACTTACGCTCGAAACATTAAACTGAGCTCCTACGTTTCCGCTGAACTCACCTTTTTTAAATGCGTCTTTATCATCTCTCAACAAATCTTCATTGTCAAACAACATGAAGTTGTACTGAGGACCAGCTAACACTGAAAACATTTTATTGATGTTATATTTCAGCAACACTGGCACATTTAAGGTTGTAAGTTTAATTGCAGTGCTCCCGTCGGCTTTTCCAGAGTTTACATAGTACACCATAAAATCATCTGATCTTGTAGTGTTCGACTGGCTCACTAATAATTCAGGTTGTAAGCTCCAGTCCTTTGCAAAATTCCAACGTCCAAATAAACCACCTTCTGCACCGGTTCCAAATTTTGTGTCCATTCCATTTCCCCTGATGCTGGTGAAATTAAGGCCTGCCTTTATACCCCACTGGAACTTTGCCAGTGCAGCAGCTTGTACATCAGGCTGAATAGCAGTTGGCGTAGAGGTAACAGTGGATTGTGCACTTGCCAGAGTAACAAATAATAGCGCTACGATTGTGAATTTAACTTTCATGCGTACAGGTTTTAGGTAACGTTCTGTAAAATCAATAATCAATAAAAAACGAATCTTATCGTATAACGGCCCAAAACTATTTCTTACACCAGAAATAGAAAAAATGGCGTCGACCAATAACGAAAAAATAACGACAAAATTTTGCGGGCTGGTAGATGATAAATGTTGAGGGGTAAAAAAGTGGAGAGTTGAGAATGGAGGGTTGAGAGCTGCTTACCCTACATGAAAGGTGCCTGCGAGGCATAACCTGCAGGCACCATAGAAAAAATGTGTTTTGTGAGGTTTAGATTTTGTCAACTCTCAACTCTCAACTAGAACTGCGACGGCAATGACTGTTGAAGGAAAGTCTTATACTCCTGAATATTCTTCTTGCTTTTTAACAACTCAAGGTTGTCATCTGAAAGAAGGATAAATGAATATTTGCTTGCGCTGAGCCATGGAATAATTTCTGTCGGTGACGCTTTCTTAGCTTTTTGCAAGTAATCGAGCGCTTCGTTTATGCTGGCAAAGCCTTTAAACAATAGCAATTTGTTATTGTCGTCGATGGCTATATTCGTTAACTCAATTGTCTTACCACTGTAGTAATCTCTGTTATAACGACTGAAGGCATTTCTTGCTTCTGTTACATACACCGGGTCAACTTTTTCCATCACAAGCGCCACAAATTGCGGCTTGCGCGGATCAATTGAATAAGCAGACTTCACTTCGTTCAGCGGAATTACATTCAGTTTTGATGAATCTATCTTTTGTCCTGATTGCAATCCTGGTGCAGCAATAATCGGATTGCCTTTTGCAATGGCCGATGAATCAACAGGCTCCCTGGTAACATTTTGTGCAGCTAACTGCTTTTGTTGATTTTCGTATTGATATAGCAATGTTGAATCTATCGTGCGGGAACCCGTAACCATTCCTGGCACTACCACTCCCGGCTTTGCGGCGTTTACACGACCTGTAGAATCTGCTCTGCCGCCAACCAGTTTACCAGAAAGATCTTTTTCATACAGGTATAATAATCCCGGATCGATTGAAGCCAACGCCTGCTGATTTGGATTAATATTGGTTATATCAAGTCTGCCTTTATCGTTCAGCAAATGAACATCATTCGGTTTCCCCTTTGCTTCCTTCATTTCGAAATCCTGCGGCTGAGGTTGTGGTTTTTTAGGCTCAGCATCAGCAATCGCTGCTGTTGTATCTTCCTGCGGTCTTTCTATTTTCAAGTTGGTAAGGTATTCTTCAATTTGTCTTCTTCTGCTTAATACACTTAACAGATTTTGCGTTTTCTCACGCATAGTACTGTTAGGATACAATTGTAAAATGCTGTTCAACACAACTCTTGCGGTACTGTCGTCGCGCTCATGCACATAATGCACGCCCTCGATGTACAGCAGCTGCGGTGTCCAGTATTTGGTGCCATACTTGCTGTCTGCAATTTTCTTTTCTGCTGCAGCCTCCGTAAAATTACCTTCGATAAACTTGTTGTATATCTCATCGTACAAACTGGTCGCGTCTCGTTTCAGCAAACTGTCAGCAGATATACCACCATTCTTTAATCTTACAGATTCTTTTCCGTTTGGATACTTGCTGTCCAATTGTCGTTTAACGGCCATTTGTTTGTCGGTCATACCCAGCCTTTCATAGCAATAGTAGAGTCTGAAAAGTGCATCCTGTTCATGTACTGTTTGCGGGAAACGCTGGAGTAACGTTTCATATTTTTCAATCGCAGACGCATAATCTTCCAAATAATCCTGCAGACCAACGCCTAACTCAAACGTTGCATGTTCAATGGAATCGTTTGATATTTTTAGTTTTTCAGGAGTGGTTGGTAGTTTGGCCAACAGGCTTTCAAAACTATATGCATTTGCAGCTGCATTTTTCTTAGCTACATCATCTGCTCCCTGCCCACCATTGTTCATGTTCGCTAATGCGGCGGCTATTGAAGCGGATCGTCGCCAGTTGTCTACGTTGGGTCTTGTTCCCCAAACAGATTTAAACTCAGTGGCACCCTTCGATTTTTGTGTTGCGTTATAAAAATACCAGTCGCCTTTTGTATTGGTATTAAATAGATCGGTTACCGCATTGTTATTGTTAGCTCCCGGCGTATTAACACTTCCGGAAGTGTACTCTTCTTCTTTAAGCCCTTGCTGTTTTCTAAGCGCTCTTTGTACTTTTCTAATCACTTCATCTCTCTCCTTTTCCGGCAATGATGCAATGTATTGCAGGCTATCCTGGCGATGAATAATATCCATCTCTTTAACCACAACGTGCAACGCTTCTCTGCGATCTTTTAGCTGCGCCTCAATACCTAAAGCAGGATCAAGTGAAGATACATTTACACTGTCGTAGTAACGGCTTGCTTCGCCGTACTGTTTTTGCTTGAATGAAATATCGCCCAAAGCAAGAAATGATTTTGCTTTCTGTCCCGGATTCTCTATGCTGTAGTGTACGCTTTTTAAAAGTAACTGTTTGGCATTCTCAGGATCGTTTTGCATTTGCGCCACCTCCGATGCAGTATAATAAACAACGTCGCGGTATAC
>Ga0318568_10000665_pt1 | contig 13897 bp, 10 predicted proteins | sample GRESIP088b5f21_FD_203690 | JGI IMG/M metagenome (GOLD analysis project Ga0318568, IMG submission 203690) | Tropical soil microbial communities from Luquillo Experimental Forest, Puerto Rico - GRE.SIPMG.088b5f21 | ecosystem: Environmental > Terrestrial > Soil > Tropical forest > Bulk soil...
GTGGGGGGTGTTTCCCGTGCCCGCCGCTGGGGGGCGTTCCGCTCGCTGGCGGGCAACAAGGCGCTGGCGCGCGTGGTGGGCGGCTACGTGCTGTTCACTCTGGCCGAGTACTCGGTGTGGCTGGCGATGCTGGTGTACGCCTACCGGCATGGCGGCGCCGCGGTCGCCGGGCTGGTGGCGGTGGCGCAATTGGTGCCGGCGGCGATCCTGGCGCCGATGGCGGCGGCCGTGGCGGACCGGCGCTCCCCGGTGTATCTCCTGGTTGGCGGTTACCTAGTACAGGCGGCGGGGATGGCCGCGACGGCGGTGGCGGTGATCGCGGGCGTGCCGCTGGCGGCGTATGCGGCCGCGGTGGTGGCGTCCGCGGCGGTGACCACGACCCGCCCGGCGCAGTCCACGCTGATCCCGTCGGTTTCGGTGACCCCGGATCAGCTGACGGCGGCCAACGTGGCCGTGAGCTGGGTGGAGGCCGCCGGGATTGCGGCGGCCGGGCTGCTGGCCGGGGCGCTGATCTCGGTCGCGGGTATAGCCAGCGTGTTCGCGGTGGGCGCCGGCCTGGGCCTGGCCGCCGCGCTGCTGGTCTTCCGGCTCCGGGTGCCGCCGCTGGCATCCTCGCCCGATCGGGTCCCGGCGGTGCTGGCTGACCTCGGCGCGAGCGTCCGGCTGACGGCCCGCCAGCCGCGGCTGCGGCTGATGCTGGCCCTGCTGACCGCCGAGGCGGTGGTAGTAGGCGCGCTGGACCTGCTGTTCGTGATCTTGGCCATCAGCGTGCTGGACCGCCCGCCAGCCTGGGCGGGGTATCTCAACTCCGCCTACGGAGCGGGCGCGGTACTGGCCGTCGTGGCGAGCGCGATGCTGGTGGGCCGGCGCCTGGGGCTGCCGATCCTGGGCGCGGCGCTGCTGCTCAGCGGCGCACTGGCGGTGCTGGCGTTCGGGCTTGGCCTGGCCGCGACCGTGGCCCTGCTGATCGTGGTGGGAGCCAGCCGCGCCCTGCTGGACGTCGCCAGCCGCACCCTGATGCAGCGCTCGGTGCCCGCTCAGCTGCTGGGCCGGATATTCGGGGTGCTGGAAGGGCTCACGATGGCCGGGCTCGCGGTGGGTGCGCTGCTGGTGCCGGCGCTGGTGCACCTGGGAGGCAGCCGGCTCGCGCTGCTCGGGGTCGCGGCCGTGCTGCCGCTGGCGGCCGCGGTGGGCGGGCACGGGCTATTCGGCCTGGACTCCGGGACACCCGTGCCGGTGGTGGAGATCGCTCTGCTGCGCTCAATCCCGTTGTTCGCCGAACTGCCGGCGCCCGCCCTCGAGGGCCTGGCGGGCGCCCTCACCCAGGCCACGGTGCCGGCCGGCACGGTGCTGATCCGCCAGGGCGATCCGGGGGACACCTACTATGCGATCGCCGCCGGCGAACTCGACGTCCGGCAGGACGGGCATCTCCTGCACCGGTGCGGACGCGGCGAGGGAGTGGGGGAGATCGCCCTGCTGCGCGCCATCCCGCGCGTAGCCACCGTGGTGGCGCACACCGCCGCCACCGTCTACGCGCTGGACCGGGAGCCCTTCCTGACCGCGGTCCTCGGCCATGCCCCCACCCAGCGCCAAGCCGACCGCATCGTCGACGCCATGCTCGCCACCGGCGCCGCGCCGGCCGACGGCGACACAGGTGGATAATGGTTCAGCACTAGTCCGCGGGAGGCATGACGTGACAGATCGCCGCAACGGGCGGGAGCTCTCGGTTGCGGTCCGGACGGAGTCGGCCACGCCCGGCACTGGCCAGCCCGCGCCCGAACTGGGCTGAGGATCGCTGCGATGCGTGCCGAGGACGCGGATCTGCCGCTACTGGCCCACGATGACCCGGCCTTTGCCGGCGAACGGTTCCACGAGGTCCTCGACGATCTCGCGAGCCGCAGCTGGCTGGTCCGTTCTGACCTGGGCTACCTGGTGCTCGGCCGCGAGCCGGGCATGGCGCTGCTCAAGGACCGGCGGCTGTCGTTCCCCGCGGTCGAATTGCTGGAGCTGCAGGGGGTGACCGACGGGATCATCTACGAGGGCACGACGAAGGGCCTGATGGCGCAGTCGGGCCAGCCGCATGCCCGGCTGCGCCGGCTGGTGAGCGCGGCCTTCACGCCGCGCCAGGTCGAGCGGCTGCGCCCTCGCCTGCGCGCGTACCTGGCTCAGCTGTGGCAGGACATCGCCCAGGAGGGCAGATGCGACGTCGTCACAGCCCTGGCCCGGCCGCTCCCGTCAATGGCCATCGCCGAGCTGTTCGGCGTCCCCGGCGATGCCGCGCTGCTGGCCCGGTGGTCGGGCAGCTTGCAGGCGGTGTTCGACATGGATATGACGGCCAAGCGCGCTGAGATCGAGGCAGCCAGCGAGGACGTCCGGGACTACGTGCTCGACCTTGTGGCCAGGCGGCGGCAGCAGCCAGGCGAGGACCTCATCTTAGCGCTGGCCCATCACGAGCAAGGTGGTGACCGGCTCAGCGATGACGAGATCGTCACCCTGGCGAGCTCGGTGATCGCTGGCGGCACCGATACCACCGAGTCGCAGCTGGCCCATGGCCTGCGGCTGTTCGCCGGCCATCCCGACCAGTGGAATCGGCTGGGGGACGACCCGGCTCTGGCGGAGCAGGCCTGCCAGGAAGTTCTGCGTTTCGAGCCCATCGCGCCGTTCACGGCCAGGCTGGTGCGGGAGGAACTGGAACTCGGGGGGATCGTCTTCCCGGTGGGGACAGTCATCTTTATCTGCGCGGCGACCGCTAACCGTGACCCGCTGACGTACGCAGATCCGGGCCGTTTCGACATCATGGCCGACCGGGGCGGCGCGCAGGTGGTTACCTTCGGCTTCGGCGCGCACTTCTGCGCCGGAGCGCACCTGGCCAGGGCCGAGATCATCGAAGCGCTGGCCTTCCTGGCTCCTCGCATGCGCCACCTCAAGCCCGACGGCGAGCCTGTCTTCGGCACGCCGACCGGGATCTACACGATGCGCAGCCTGCCGGTTCGCTTTACCCCGCAGGAGCCGGCTGAGCCGCCGCCGCTGACCCCTGCACCCGGCTAGCCAGCCGGCCGGTGCTCCCGCCTACCCGGCGCTCCGATCCAGGAGGAGATGGCGAACGTCATCACCCAGTTCGCGAAGCACAGGGACCAGGCCAGCGGGCTCGAAGCGCACGGAATCCAGCTCGCTGATGGCGGCCCACCGGAATCTGTGGCCGGGCTCGGTCCCGCCATCTAGCGCCCGAACCGCCGGCGCATCCCAGGAAACGGCTGGCTCAGCAGCGCCGGGACAACGCCAGGCACAGCAGGTAGCCAGGACCCGGCCGTTGCGGCCGGCCGATCAACAGCCCCATGGCGCCGCGAGAGACGCCGCCGTCGATAATGGCCATCGATGGTCGAGCCGGTGATACTGGAGCTGGCGATAAACGGCGCAACCCCCCGTCGCCGCAACCGGCACGTGCCCCGCACGCCCGCCGAGATCGCCGAGGCGCCCTGGCGGGAATCGAGTCGGGCGCCTCGATCGTGCACAACCACAACGACGAGCCGATGTTCACCGCCGACGGGGTGCACGCCGTCGAGCCGTACCTGGCGGCGTGGCGTCCGGTGCTGGAACGCCACCCGGACGCGCTGCTGTACCCGACGATGGCCGCGGGAGCGCCGGGAATCCCAGTGGCACGGCGGTGGGCGCACGTGGCGGAACTGGCCCGCCGGGGGATGGGCGGGATGACCCTGGTGGACCCCGGGTCGGTGAACCTCGGTCTGACCAGCGCCGGCGCTGTCGCCGCGGACGCCGCCGTCGGCCCGTACGCCAACTCGCTCGCGGATGTCGAGTACATGTTCGCTCGCAGCGGCGAGCTGGGGGCCGCGCCTAGTATCTCGGTCTTCGAGCCGGGGTTCCTGCGGACCACCCTGGCCTGGCAGCGCAGCGGCCGGCTTCCGCCCGGGGCGATGGTCAAGCTGTACTTCGGCGGCGAGATGGAGTTCGGGCTCCGGCCGACCGCGGCTGCCCTGGAGGCCTACCTGGAGTTGCTGGAGCCGTCCGGGCTGCCCTGGTCGGTGGCGGTGCTCGGCGGCGACGTGGTGAGGTGCGGGCTGGCCGAGCTGGCCATCCGCCGCGGCGGGCACGTCCGGGTCGGGCTGGAGGACTACGCGGGCCCGGGGGAGCCGTCCAACCTCGACCTGCTGCGCGCCGCGGTCGCCATCGTCGAGGGTCTCGGGCGCGCCCCGGCCACGATCGCGCAGGCCTGCCGGATCCTCGGCGTCCCGGTCAGCCGGCGGCGCGTTTGAGAATGTCGGCGGGGAAGGCGCCGGCCGCGATGCACCGCTCGCTCCAGTCAGCCAGCCGGGCGCACACCTCGTCCAGCCGGCCGCCCAGCGCGGCGACGATCGCCTGCTCCGCGGCGTCGGTGCGGTCCTCGATGCCTGCCCTGGCGGCGCGGCCCGCGTCGGTCAGCGCGCCGTCCCGCAGCCAGCCGCGGGCCTCCAGCCCGTCCACCGCGGCATCCATCGCCGCCTGCGGCCAGCCGCGGGTGGCGGTGTAGGACAGCAGCGGCATGCCGATCCAGCACTCGGTCAGCACGTTCATCTCGACCGGCCCGAGCACGGCCGCGTTCGCCACCGCGACGTGCGAGTCGCCGCGGTGCTCGCGTACCAGGTCGCAGGCCCACCACAGGCGCTGGAAGGGATCGCCGGGCCGGCCGCGCCCGCGCAGCCCGCTGAACAGCGGACGCCCGGTACCGTCGGCGCCTTCCACGGCGTCGGCGAGCAGGTCGGCCACCTCGGCCGGATCGTCGCCCGCGAGCACCTCGGCCAGGCTGGCGGCGGTGGCGGTGTCCCTGACCGCCAGCAGCCGCTCCCGCGGCGCGGCCGACCGGGCGGCCTCATAGAGCCCGGCCACCAGGCCGGGCTCGAACCAGGCGAACGCCGCCGCGACGACCTGCGGTGCCGGCTCGCCCAGGCTCGCCGCGCGACCGCCGACGTAGCCGGTGAGGAAGTCCAGGCCGAGGGCGGCCAGGCGTTCGTTGGTGTGGCGGTTCCACAGCGCGTGCATGGCGAGCGGCTCGCACGCATCCCGCAGCCTGCGGGCGGGGGCGCCGGCGCGGACTGCCTCCGGCAGCGGAGTGCCCGCGGGGCGCGGGCGGCAAAACGTCGCGACGGCGTCGGCGTAGTCCACTTCTCAGTCCTCCGGCACGTTGGGTAGGCGGGCGGGTGGGAGCCTATCCCGGCGTCATCGGGTGCGTCACGGGCCCGCCCCGCGGGCCGCCGCGGCGGCCGCAAACCCCGCTGAGCCAGGATCCGGCCGCGCTGCGCGCCAGGATGGCTGGCGTGGGCGGGCTCGGCCAGGATGTGTGACCGGTTGAGATAGTTCCGGGCTGATGCCATCCTCAGGCCATGCAGCCGCCGTCGGAGGCGAACGGCCCGCGCCTGATCAGCGACGAGGAAGTCCAGCGCTTCCGGCTGGACAAGGTCGCGCCGCACAACGCCCCGATCACCCTGGCTGACTACGATCCGGGCTGGCCGGCGCTTTTCGCCCGTGAGGCTGCTCGCATCCGCGCCGCGCTCGGCGGCCGCGCCGTCCAGGTGGAGCACGTCGGGTCGACCTCGGTGCCGGGGCTGGCCGCCAAGCCCATCATCGACATCCTGCTCGTGGTGCCCGATTCATCGGACGAGCAAGCCTACGTCCTAGCGCTGGACGCGGCCGGCTACGTGCTGCGAGTCCGCGAGCCGGGCTGGTTCGAGCACCGCATGTTCAAAGGCCCGGACACCGATATCAACCTGCACGTGTTCACCGCCGGTGCGGCGGAGATCGACCGGATGCTGCTGTTCCGGGACTGGCTGCGGGCCAGCGACGCCGACCGTGACGCCTACCTGCAGGTCAAGCGTGACCTGGCCCAGCAGACCTGGCGGCACGTACAGCACTACGCCGACGCCAAGACCGCCATCGTGGAACAGATCATCGCTCGCGCGACAGGCCACGCCCGCTGACGACACGGGCGGTGACCGGGTCAGGGCGGGAAGTCTTCCGGGTGGAGAATGGCCGAGACCGGCCGCCGGCCGGCTTGGAGGCCAGGCATGAAGATCGCAGTCATCGGGACCGGGCGCATCGGCGGCACCCTCGGCCAGCGCTGGCAAGCCGCTGGCCACGACGTAACGTACGCCTCCCGGAAGGGCTCCGGGACCGGGCCAGGTGGTGCCCCCGTCACGCCGGTCGACGACGCCCTCACCGGCGCCGAGGTGGTGCTGCTCGCCGTGCCGGGTCCGGCCATGGCCGAGGTGGTAGCGGCCCACGGCACGGCGCTGGGCGGCAAGGTCGTGATCGACGCCGCGAACCGCATCGGCCAGCCAGACGTCAACAGCCAGGCCGAGATCGCGGCCGCCGCACCCGATGCCCGGTACGTACGCGCGTTCAACACCTTGGGCTGGGAGAACTTCGCCGATCCGCCCCCGGGCGCGGCGCTGTTCTTCGCCGCCGACCCCGGCGCGCGCCCGGCGGCCGAGGAACTCATCACCGCGGTCGGGCTGGAGCCGGTCTTCGCCGGCGACGCCAGCGCGGCCGGAACGGTCGACGCGCTGCTGGTCCTGTGGTTCGCACTGGTCCAGCACAACGACGGGAACCGCCGGGTGGCGCTCCAGATCACGCGATAACCGACGCCAACGGTCCCGGCGCGGGGGCTGGTTACCGGTAGCGGAAGCCGTCGAGGAAACGGCGGAAGACGCCGCCTTCGCGGGGAAGGGCCGGAGCAGACACGGGCGCGGCGGTGCGCTGGCGGGCGACGGGCTGGTCGTAGTCGGTACGGGCGATCGCGTCAACGATCCGGGACTCGTCGAAGTCCTCGGAACCTTCGATCCGGGGCACGTAGCCGACGAGCATGCCGTCCCGCATGACCTGGGCTTCCAGGCCGGCCGTGCCGTCGGTGTCCCACTCGGCTTCCCGTCCGCCGGGCAGCGGCACGCGGACGCCGAACTGGCCGACGCCGCCGCGGAGCAGGTGAGCGTTGACGCCGCGGTCACGAAGGGAGTCGACCACCCGGCGGGCCCGGAATTCGTCCATGCCTGGAAAGTAGCTGGCGTTCCTGAATGATTGCTGAACGTTCGCAAGGCGACACCTGGAGGCTCCGCATCGCGCGGCCAGGCCCGCACATAACCTCCGCAGGCGTCGCCCGGGGCCTTACCCCAGGCGTGCGCGTTGCGCGCCAAGGTTGTTGACTGGTCACGTGACAGAGCTTCCCCTGGTGCGAGCGGCACGGATCCCGGTGACAGACACCTACCACGGCGTCGGCGTGACGGAGGACTACCGGTGGCTGGAGGACGCGTCCTCCGAGGACACGATCGCCTGGACGAAGGCCCAGCAACAGCGCACCCGTGCCTACTTCGACGGGATCCCCTGGCGAGACGCGTTGCGGGCCCGTGTCGAGCAGCTGCTGAAGGCCGAGAGGACAACGTACATGCGGCTGGTGTCCGGCGGGAGCACCTTCTTCGCGCTGAAGGTGCAGACACCGCGGCAGCGGCCGTTCCTGGTGGCCCTGACCGACCTTGACGACCCGGCGACCGAGCGTGTCGTGGTGGATCCGGATGCCATCGACCCGTCCGGTGAGACCGCCATCGACTTCTTCGTTCCATCCCCAGACGGCCAGCTGGTCGCGGTCTCGCTGTCGGAGCATGGCACCGAGGACGGGTCGCTCTATGTCTATGACGCGAGCACCGGGAAGGTCGTCGACGAGCCGATCCCGCATGTGAATCTGATGGGTGGTTCAGTGGCCTGGCGTCACGACGGCGCCGGGTTCTGGTACACCCGCTGCGCCGATCCCGCGGGCTTTCGGCAGCAGGTGTGGTTCCGCGAGTTTGGCGACGCAACGGACCAGATTGATCTCGCTGGCGGCTTCGCCGACGAGCGGATCGCGGAGCACAATCTGTCCGCCTCGCCCGACGGCCGTTGGGTGATGGACCGGGTACAGAAGGGTGACGGTGGCGAGTGGCAGGTCTTTCTCCGTAGCCAAGGCCTCGGCGGCTCGTGGTGGCAGGTGGCAGGCATCCCCGACGAGTGCGTGTATGCCGTGCTCGGCACGGACGCGCTGTACCTGATTTCCCGCCGGGACGCCCCGCACGGCCAGGTGCTCCGCCTGCCGGTGACCGACGGCGCCACGGTCGCCGACGCCCAGGAGATCGTGCCGGCCAGCGACTTGGTCATCGAGCACCTTGCGGTAACTCGCGACACCGTCTGGGTGGTGGACATCGACGGCGGGCCGCAGCAGGTGCGCACCTTCGACACCGACGGGAAGCCGCTGGCCCGGGCGGAGATCCCGCCGATGAGCTCGGTGTCGTCCTACTCGGGTCGCCTCTCGGCGCTGGGACAGGACCAGATCGCGTGGCCGCGGGAGTCCTTCACCGAGCCGGCGACCTGGTGGGTGGCCACCGGCGGCGAAGCACCCCGCCCGACCGCGCTGAGGACCACGACCCCTGCCGACCTGTCCGAGTACGAGGTGACCCGCGAGTTCGCGACGTCGAGGGACGGCACGCGTGTCCCCCTCAACGTGATCACCGCACCCGGCACCCCGCGAGACGGGACCGCGCCGGCGCTGCTGACCGCGTACGGGGGTTACGGCATCTCGCTGGTGCCGCGGTTCGATCCCGAGCTGCTGCTGTGGCTGGAGCAGGGCGGTGTTTACGTGGTGGCCAACATCCGCGGCGGCGGCGAGTTCGGCGAGCAGTGGCACCACGCCGGACGGCTCGCCACCAAGCAGAACTGCTTCGACGACTTCATCGCCTGCGCGGACTATCTGCACGACAGCCAGATCACCAGCCGCGAGCGGCTGGCGATCATGGGCGGTTCCAACGGAGGGCTGCTCATGGGTGCCGTTCTCACCCAGCGGCCAGACATCGCCCGCGCCGTCATCGCGGCGGTGCCGGTGATGGACTCGCTGCGAGCCGAGACCACCACCAACGGGAGGTTCAATATCCCCGAGTTCGGCACCGTCGAGGATCCGGAGTTGTTCACGGCGCTGCGCGCCTACTCGCCCTACCACAACGTCACCGGCGGGACCGCCTACCCAGCCGTGTTGCTGACCGCCGGAGAGAACGACACCCGGGTCGATGCCTGGCACGCGAAGAAAATGACGGCCCGACTCCAGGAGGCGACCTCATCGGACCGGCCGGTGCTGCTGCGGCTGGAATCCACCGGCCACCTGGCCGGGTCACTCGACCAGTCCATCGACGAGACAACAGACCAGCACGCTTTCCTGTTCGGCCAGCTGGGCCTCGGCTACCGCCGCGTCGCCTCTGCGTGACCGGCTCAGTAGCCAGGCTGCCTGGCCGCGCTCATCTCCTGCCGTCTTTACCGTCCAAGCCACGCGCGCGAGCATCAGGTGAACCGGGCGGGCCGTTATCCGGCCGGGTCAGTGCTGATGTGGCTGGCCGCAGCGAGTCGACTCCGGCGCCGGCTACCGACCCGTTGCCCTGGGGTAGCCCGGCGGCGACGCGGTTGATCCGGTTCCAGACCCGGGGATCGGACCAGTAGCCGGAGTGGCCCTTTGCCGAGGGCGGTGGCTGCCCGTAGACGTAGTAGCAATGCTCCGGGTCGAGGAGGCCGGTGTCGACCCGGTAGCCGCTGGCCGCGAACAGGTCCGGCGCGACCGGCCCGCCGATGGGGTCGGTGGGGTAGTAGAAGTTGCGCCAGTCATTCACGCGCCCCGTCCCGGCCCGCGCCAGCGGCTTGAGCAGCTCGGGTCCGACGTACGCGGGGAAGCTCCAGCCGTAGAGCTTGCAGACCGGGGAGCCGAACGTGATCAGTGCCGGGTGGTCACCTTCGGGCCGGCACCCGGGCTGGACGAGCGCTGCGGTGGCGAGCACGGCACCCTGGCTGTGCGCGACCAGCACGACCTGGCCCCCGTTATCGTGCAGCCACCACAACCGGCGCTGCAGCTCGGGCACGGCTCGTTCGGAGTAGCACGGGGGCGAGAGCGGGTGATAGGACCGCGGCCAGAAGGTGCCGACGTCCCACAAGATCCCGATCGTGCGCCGCCGGGTGGGGTCGTTCCACGCCGAGTACAGGAAGGCCATCAGCGCGGGCAGCGTCAGGCCGGCGATGGCAATTCCGATGTTGCGGATGACGACCGGCGGCTGGATGTGCAACTGCCAGACGCACCAGGCCATGGCCAGCTGAGCGACGATGATGCCCCACAGCAGCCAGGTGGCGTCGTGCGGCGCGCGGCCGAAGAACTGGGTCCGCGCGGTCTGCTTCTCCCAGTTCTGGCTATTGCCCGGATCGTCGGTCTGGTCGCCGGGCGGGGGGAACGGGGCCAGGCCCGACCAGTACCAGTATTCCCGCGGTCCGGTCAGCGGGGTCCTGAAGGCCGTGGCTTGCTTTCGGTATTTGTCGGCCGTGTCGCCGGTCAGCTGGCTGGCCCGCAGCCAGCGCACGCCCTCGATGACACCGAACGCGAGGACGGCCAGCACGGCGGCCCACACGATGAGCGGTATCCCGGAAGTGATCTCATACGGGAGATAGATCTTGCCGGGCACCCCGGACAAGGCATCGGCTGCGTCGCTGGTCACCGGGCCCACCAGGTGGGCCACCCAGATCTCCGCGCCGAGCAAGACGGTATTCAGCACGCTGAACGCCAGCATCAGCGTGACCCAGGGGCCACCGATCAGGGTTCCCTTGGTGCCGGGCAGGCCGAGCAGCATCGAGATCAGGGCGACCGCCACGATCACCGCGATGGCCAGCGTCGTCCAGCCGGTCACGCTGGCCATCCCCGGCAGGTCCGCCGCCCGGCTGACCTGCCCGCCGGGCTGCAGCCAGGCGAACACGCCGGCGGCGATCAGCGCGGCGATCGCGGGAGCAAGCAGGTACCAGACCCGGCCACCCAGCCGCTCGGCCACCGCCGTGCTAGCCGGCGGTCTACCGGCGGTCCCGTACGCGGGCGGCGTGCTGAGCGCGTCCAGGCAGATGTAGCCGGCCCCAAGCGCGACCGCGGCCGCGCCCAGGCCCACGGCGGCCCACCCCGCGGCGGCGGCATGCGACGGTGCCGGGGTGAGCGCCTTGGTGGTGACGGCGAGCGTGATCGCCAGGAATCCCCCGATCACCGCGACATGCACCCCGGTGAGCAGGCGGACACTGTTCTCGCCATCCCAGAACCTGTCGTCCGCCAAGCCGTCCCTGAGCGCGGCGGCCGTGACCATCTTGGACGTGCCTTTGGGCTCGTCATTAACGCGGTACGGCGGCGGCACGGCCTCGTACCGCCACGACCTTCTGGCCAGCACGACCAGCGCCAGCACGAACAGCACCGGCACCAGGACTCCGATCATGACCTGCTGGGCGGGATGACCGGCGATGAAATGCCAGCTCAGCGGCGCCAGCCACCACTGGTGGCCGGCCAGGCCGGCCCGCACCGCCTGGTAGGCGAGCACGTCGGCGCTGATCAGCACCGCGACCAGGACCGCGTTCACCGTCAGCGCCAGCCCGCCCAGACCGCCGGCCAGCCGGTGCAGCCGGAACCGCCAGGCCGACCTCCGGGTGCTGGCCGAGCACATCCAGCCCGCCAGGTTGCCCAGCAGGAACGGCAGCAGCGCCAGCCACAGCACCCGCACCTTGCTGCGCGACGTCAGGCCGCCCCACGAATACACCTCCACGTGCCGGTCCGCATCCCGGCACGCGTCCCGGTCCCCGGCACTCGCGCGGTGATCCGAGGAGCGGTAAAAGCCCGCGATCGCGTCGCCGCTGGCCCGCTCCGGGGCCAGATCGGCCAGGATGGCATCGGGAGGCGACCCGCCGACCCCGTGCACCCGGACTTCGGTCACCCCGCCGCACTCGGCCTCGGCCGGAAGCTGCACGCTGGGCAGTTTCGTGGAATGCCTGGGAACGGGCATATCGGACCTCCACCTCCACCATGGCAACGATCGCAAAGATGAAGAGGGCCGATCCTCCGCGGCTGATACGCTCCCGCCCGCGCGACGGCCGCGGCCAGGCAGGGCCGCGTACCCCTGGATCAAACACCCATCAGAACACGATCAAGTGCCGCCCGACCTGCAGGTCCCCAGTGAGGCTTGCCGCCCGGAAGACCCCGATCCCCGTTCTGCCCCATGAGCATCAGGAAGAGGCTCTTCATAGCGGCCAGCCCGCGGGCGCGCCGGATCGCCGCCACGTCTGCATCCGCGTACATGTCGAAGAACCGTGCGGCCGTGCCCGCGGGTAGCACCACCCACGCGGCGGCGAGGTCCCACGCTGGATCGCCGGCGAACATGTCACCGAAGTCGACGATGCCCGAGAGCGTTCCGTCCGAGACGACGACGTTCGCGGGATGGAGGTCGCCGTGCACCCACACCGGCGGGCCCTCCCACGCCTGGGCCGCAACGGCGTCGTCCCAGACGGCCCGGACGTCGGCAGCAATGTCGTCGGGGGCAACGGCCTGGAAGAAGTGCTCGAAGCCGTCCGTGCAGTTCCTGGGGTGCGCACCGCGGTCCGTAGGGATCGGCGCCTCGGCGGGCGCCTCCACATGGAGCGCCTGGAGGAAACCCGCCAGAGTGTCGGCCGCGTGGGCGCCGCGGCTGATCGAGCCGTGGTCAAGCGGCTCGCCGGGAACCCATGTCATCACGGTCCAGTGCTTGGGGAAGCGCTCGGACGGTTCGCCGAACCGCACCGGGGTCGGCACCGGGAGCGGCAGGAGCGGGGCCAGCACAGGTAGCCATCGCCGCTCCTTGAGCTGGAACTCCGGGGTAGGGTCCATGCGCTGCATGCGCACGGCCAACTCGTCACCGAGACGCCACATTTGGTTGCCCCAGCCGCCCGCCACCGCACGGATGGCCAGCCCGGCCAGGTCTGGATGTTGCTCCTGCAGCAGGTCGCGGACCAGGTCTGCGGTGATCTCGACCTCGGTGTCGGTCATACGAAGTCACAGTACTGAGGCGGCAGGCGGAGCGGCTCGCGCGGCCGTGGCAGAGATCTGTCCCTGCTGTTAGCCTTCGATCGCGGCGTGTCCAGCTCGGCTCATAGCTGGGCAGTCCACTCGATGACTAGCCGTGGCGCCGGGGCCGGGTGATCTTTTCCCTTGGGCGCAACCCCCTATACAGGTGCCGGATTACCGGGCGCCAAGGAGTTCTGAGATGCGCAAGCTGATAGCCCGCGTGTTCGACTACTCGCTCGACGGCGTGGTCGCCACCGAGGACACCGAGTTCTTCCAGTTCTGCCGCGACCTGCCGGACGACCCCGCGGAAGAAGCCGTAGGGCGCGAGTTTTATGCGGGCGCGGACCTGCACATCATGGGCCGGGGTGCCTACCAGAGCATGGCCAGCTACTTCCCGACCGCCACCGACGACGACCCCAACGCCGAGCCACTCAACTCCGGCCGCAAGGTCGTGTTCTCCCGCACGCTCAAGGCCGCCGACTGGGCCAACACCACCATCGCCCGCGGCGACCTCGCCGAAGAGGTCGACAAGCTCCGCCGAGGCGGCGACGGTTACATCGTCGTCCACGGCGGGATCAGCCTGTGGCGCTCGCTCGCACGGCTCGACCTGATCGACGTGTACCGCATCACCATGGTCCCCTACCTGGCAGGCGAGGGCACCCGGCTGTTCGAGGACGCCGGCCAGTCCCGCCAGCTCGAATTCGTCTCCAGCATCCCCTTCAGCAGCGGACTCCAGCTCGACTACCTGCGGCGCCGCTAACCAACGACGTCGGCCGCGATGCGGGTGTTCAGCACCCGGTCAGCGGTGATGCCCGCGCGCTCGGCTCGTTCGCAGCCGTTGTCGAGCCAGTCGAGCTGGCCGGGCGCGTGCGCGTCGGTGTCGATGGCGAACAGGCAGCCCGCGTCGGCGGCCAGCTGGAGCAGGTCATCGGGCGGGTCCTGGCGCTCCGGGCGGCAGTTGATCTCCACCGCGACGCCGTGCTCCCGGCACGCGGCAAACACCGAGCCCGCGTC
>Ga0318568_10000677_pt1 | contig 13823 bp, 14 predicted proteins | sample GRESIP088b5f21_FD_203690 | JGI IMG/M metagenome (GOLD analysis project Ga0318568, IMG submission 203690) | Tropical soil microbial communities from Luquillo Experimental Forest, Puerto Rico - GRE.SIPMG.088b5f21 | ecosystem: Environmental > Terrestrial > Soil > Tropical forest > Bulk soil...
TGCGTGGAAATTATAGATAGAACCCTAAATCTGAACAAATCAAAATCAAAATCAAAAATGTGATAGAAAGACAGCCTTAAAAACCAATTGACCGAATAATAAAAAATGACTTGCGGATTTTAGGTTCCAACGAGGGGTTGTTGGTTGATTGTTTTCAACAATAAAATGCAAGCTCCTCTCAAACTATCCCTTTCGTTACAGGCTAGGGGGAGGAGGAATTAATTCCTTATAGGAACTTTCGGCGAGGATTTCAATTGCTCTTTGATAGTCTAGTATGTTTATTTTGATATCTATGCTTTCGATGGGGTTTAATCCGGAGTAGGTACTGATGATAGACGAGGCCGGATTGTCTGAATCTAAAATTGTATAAATCTCATATTCTTCCAATATGCTTTGAATGTCTTCAGCAATTATTCTGTCTTCTATTGTTGCCAGAAGTTGTAAGTCGTTTGTTTTCATATTTTAATTTTGCCGGTTTTATTTACCGTAAATGGAGTTGTTGGGCTATTCCCTAATATTTTTTTCTTTTAAAAAAATCTCAGTCGCAAACCCGTGGGTTTACGACTGAGTAATGTGTATCTTTCACCGGTTGTTTATTTATTTAGTTTCGGTATCGGGGGTGTCTGCCGATTTTTTGCTTTTGGTCGATGCCGTTACCGAAAATCCCCAGCGGGTCAGTTCGCGCGGGTTGTCGGCATGCATTAGCATTAATACGTCGCGCACAGCCTTGGTGTAATCGTCAATATCAGGAATCAACAAATTGCGTTTCTTGGTGGCGATAGTCGATTTGTTTTGGTAATCTTCCGATTCTGAGTTGTAAGTCTGGGCGTTGGCAATCGACTCTTCCTTGTTTTTCAACGCCGGGCTGTTTACGCCTTTCAATGGTGAGTTATCGCCATCTTCTTTGTCAATGCTCAGAATTTTTGCGGCAAGCGCAATTTTGTCTTCAATTGTTGTGGGTAACACTACTTTAAAATCTTTGTTATTCATATTATTATAAGAATTAATGGGTTAAAAAAATATATAATTTCAGATACACATATTCCGGTAAAAGAAGATCAATGAATCGGGAATGATGTCCGGTCTCAGCTGGACTGCAGTTGCAGTACGCATAAACGCCTGATTTGGCTTTTGGCTGTCCGGAGATGCCCAAAAAAGTTTGAAAACCGCTTGACGAAATTTCAATTCCCATTTTTCAAATTTGAAAAGTGCTTGCTGAACTTTCAATATCCACTCCTGAACTTTCAAAAATGGCTGACGAAATTTCGTTGCCCGGTTTTGAAAGTTGAAAATCGCTTGACGAAATTTCAATTTCCAGTTTTCAAATTTGAAAAGTGCTTGCCGAACTTTCAATATCCACTCCTGAACTTTCAAAAATGACTGACGAAATTTCAATTTCGGGTTTTGAAAGTTGAAAAATGAGTTTTCAACTTTCCGGATACGGTTTTGAATGCTGAAAAACCACTTTCCGGGAGCTTAAAACCGGAGCTGCTGCAATCAAAATGGGCTGTAGGATACTCTCACAAATTCATTAATCAAAATAACTAAAGTAAAACCCGGGGCACGTCTGCCCGCCTATGGCTAAAATGAAATTGTTATCTGTAGGGAGCTTCCTGATGTTCAGCTTTCCAACAGATAGCGCAAATATAATCATTTATTTTAAAAACGCTAATATTTAAACTAAAAAAGTTTACGCGTTGTAAAATCTATCAGGCCTGGAATGGAAAATAATGTGCTGTTTTATGAAAAATTGATGGGGTTCGGATTTTCAATTACCGCCCCGGCAAGTTTCCCGGTATAGGCCAGCGGGCTATTAAACACGTTGTGTCTTTTTTATGCAGGTAAATTCTAAATTCTATCAATATGAAACTTATTTGAACTTTCTGTTTTCGATATTAAAACAAAATGCGTACTTTTGTGCAATTTATTTACGAAAACTAATGATTACTGTTTTGAAATCAGAAAAATCGCCTTCCGAATGTAACAATAAGGAAGAAATCCGCCAGCAAATTGATCTTATTGACCAGGAAATCATTGCTCTTTTCGGGCTTCGGTTCCGGTATGTCAGCGAGATCGTAAAATACAAACACGATGCTGAAAGCGTAGTGGCGCAGGACCGCAAGAACCAGGTGATTAAAGATCGTGGGGAGTGGGCCGAGAAACATGGGCTGGATAAGGCAACCTTTGAGCAAATTTACCGGTTTCTGGTAGATCACAACATCGGCAAAGAGCTGGAAATGCTTGGAAAGAAACTGCCCCTGAGCCCTAAAGAGGCTTAAGGGAGTCATACAGGCAAGACGTAAACAATGAATCAAATAACAACTAACTTAAAAGCTCCTTTTTTAGGGGTTGGGGGTCAAGGAATGTATAAACAAGACATTAAAGTAATGGACTGCACCGTGCGCGACGGTGGACTGATGAATAAATGGCAATTCAGCGATGATTTTGTTCGTGGAGTGTATAACGCATGCGTCGAGGCGGGGATTGATTATATGGAAATCGGGTATCTGAGCAGCGAAAAAGCTTTCAGCCGTACCGAAATGGGTCCCTGGAAATTTTGCCATCAAAAAGACCTGGAGCGTATTGTGGGTAAAAACGAAACAAACCTGAAACTCTCGGCCATGGCTGATATTGGCCGCATCGACCTGGAAGATATACCGCTGGCATCCGAAAGTGCACTGGATATGATCCGTGTGGCCTGTTATGTTCATCAGGTTGACAAAGCCATTGCGCTGGCTCACCACTGCATGGACAAAGGTTACGAAACCTGCATTAATTTAATGGCTGTTTCTACCGTTGGTGAGCTGGAGCTTGATGAAGCCTTGAAAGATATTGCAGCCTCCCGTGTGAAAACATTTTATGCGGTGGATAGCTTTGGCAGCATGTATGTGGAGTCTATCCAGCATTTGGTTCGGAAATATACAGCTGCCATGCCCGGAAAAGAAATTGGCATCCATGCGCACAACAACATGCAACTGGCCATGTCCAATACCATTACGGCTTTAATGGAGGGTTGCACCATGTTGGATGCCACCTTGTTGGGGCTTGGGCGTGGAGCAGGCAATTGTCCGATCGAAATCCTGATTGCCTTCCTCAAAAATCCGAAATACCGCCTGCTGCCGTTGCTTCAGGTTATTCAGGACCATATCCACCCCATGCAAAAAGACATTGACTGGGGTTATCACATTCCGTACCTGATTTCAGGAGCGCTGAATGCGCACCCGCGCAAAAGCATGGAATGGATGGAGTCCGACAAGAAAAACGATTTCGTGACATTTATGAAAGAAATGCACGACAACGAGATACTGGAATAGATTTTTAAGTGTGTTTGCCGAAGGTGGCACTTTGCATATAAGCAGGGTGCCACTTTCATAAACGGATGTTTTTTTGTACTTTTGCGCAAAATTCCATCGGCATAGCCTGGGTACTTTTGAAACCATGTGACTCAGGCTTTTCGAAGGATAAAATTAGTAGAAAACAATAACATAACAAATCCGTTACTTAAATTTCCATCTCCACGTATGAATACCATCCAGATTAAAGACAAAAAGTTTACGTTATCCATTCACGAAGCAGAAATACAAGCAGCAGTACGTAAAGTAGCGGAAGCGATTAATCACGATATCGCAGAAAAGAATCCACTGTTCATTTGTGTATTAAATGGCGCATTCATGTTTGCGGGCGACTTAATGAAGAATGTAAGCATCCCTTGCGAAATAACATTTATCAAATTATCATCGTACGAAGGATTGTACTCTACAGGCAATGTAAAAGACATTATTGGTCTTAATGAAAGTGTTGTGGGTCGGAACGTGGTTGTGGTTGAAGATATTGTGGATACAGGTATCACCATGGAACGAATTCTCAGCTCACTTCGCGCCAAAGGTGCTAATGAAATTCGGGTTGCAACTTTTTTACAAAAGCCCGATGCTTTACAACGCGATATTAAAATAGACTATGTGGCGATGACTATCCCCAACGATTTTATTGTTGGCTACGGATTGGATTATGATGGTTACGGCCGTAACCTCAAGGATATTTATACAGTGGTTCACGAATAAATTTTCATGAAACGAATATGCTTTGGTAGCATAACGTTCCATTTTAGTAATATAAAAAAGATCTTCTAAAAATGCTGAACATTATTATTTGTGGTGCTCCCGGTTGCGGAAAAGGTACCCAAAGCGATTTGATTGTAAAGAAATACAACCTTAAACATTTATCGACAGGCGACTTGCTTCGCAAAGAAATTGCAGAAAAAAGTGAATTGGGAATAGTTGCAGAAAGCTTTATCTCGAAAGGGAATCTGGTTCCGGATGAGATGATTATCAATATCCTGGCGAAAAATATTGAAGCCTTTGGCAATGATATTAATGGAATTATTCTGGATGGATTTCCCCGTACATTGGCACAAGCCGAAGCATTGGAAACTGTAATGACTAAAAACAGCAAAGAAATTAGCGTGCTGGTTGATTTGAGCGTACAGAAAGAAGAATTGATCGATCGTTTGTTGAAACGCGGACAAACCTCCGGACGCAGCGATGATAATATGGAAACAATCACAAAACGATTGGAAGTTTATGAAACCCAAACTGCTCCGGTAAGTCAGTTTTATAAAAACTTAAACAAATATGCAGCTATTGATGGAATGGGAACGATCGACGAAATCTTTGGTCGAATTGCTACCGTTCTTGATTCGAAACTATAATTTACTGATTTCTAAAACTTTCAAAACACACCGGAAACTAATTCAGGTGTGTTTTGTTATCTCATAAGCAAAACAAAAATAATATGGCGAGTTCAAACTTTGTAGATTACGTAAAAATATTTTGTCGTTCGGGCAAAGGTGGGCCTGGTTCAAAACATTTGTACCGCGACAAATTGACCATGAAAGGTGGTCCTGATGGTGGAGATGGTGGACGTGGCGGCCATATTATTTTGCGTGGAAGCAAAAACCACTGGACGCTGATTCACCTTAAATATGCCCGTCACGTTCATGCCGGCGATGGTGAAAGCGGAAGTTTAAGCCGCAGCTTTGGAAAAGAAGGCGATGATAAGATTATCGAAGTTCCATGCGGCACGGTGGTTTACGATGCTGAAACCGGCGATTTTGTGTGTGATATTACCGAAGATGGCGAAGAGGTAGTTTTGGTAAAAGGAGGACGTGGCGGTCAGGGAAACTGGCATTTCCGTTCGGCAACTAATCAAACACCGCGTTTTGCCCAGCCAGGCGAACCTGCAATTGAGAAGACTGTAATCTTGCAGCTTAAAGTGTTGGCCGATGTTGGTTTGGTGGGTTTTCCCAATGCCGGGAAATCTACTTTACTATCGGTTGTATCGGCTGCAAAACCCGAAATAGCCGATTATCCATTCACCACGCTGGTGCCAAACCTGGGCATTGTGGCTTATCGCGACGATCGGTCATTTGTTATGGCTGATATTCCCGGGATTATCGAAGGCGCAGCCGAAGGCCGTGGTTTAGGGTTGCGGTTTTTGCGTCATATCGAGCGCAATTCCATCCTGTTGTTTATGATTCCGGCCGATACCGATGATATTGTTAGCGAATATAATGTGTTGCTGAATGAATTGAAACAATACAATCCTGAGCTGGTTGACAAACAACGGATCCTGGCTATTACCAAATGTGACATGCTGGATGATGAGTTGATGGCAGAAATAAAAAAACTAACGCCAAACGATATTCAGACTGTTTTTATCTCATCGGTAACCGGATTGGGAATTTCGGAATTAAAAGACCTGATCTGGACTGAAATCAACAAAGAGTCCAATAAGCTCGTTGAAATTACGCATCGTCCGATGGAAATTGCTTACCGCGACGTGGAGGAAGAGCTGGAAGAAGAGGAAGAGGAGGAAGAAGAGGACGATTTGAGCAAATACAAAGGAATCGGTTGGGATGAACTGTAAAACATTGATCAGTGAACATTGATCAGTGAACAATGATCAGTAAGCAGCGAACAACTGAAGTACAGGTACCTTTCTGATATGTATCAACTTATGTTTGGTCTCCTAAAAACCACTGAAATTAATAATAGCAAACATTCACTGTTCATTGATAACTGATAACTGAATAATGTGATTACATACAAGTTACTGGATAAATATAAAGAGATTGCCCATTTTTGCACGAGCCGGGAAGGCGGTGTAAGCGTGGGCAATTACGCATCATTCAATTTGAGTCCATTCTCGGGCGACGAACTTTCCTGTTTTCAGGGGAATCAACAAATCCTGTGTGACAAATTGGGTATAGAGTCCGGGAAACTGGTCATTCCTTTTCAAACCCATGGCACTGAAGTCCGGGAAATTGATACAGCTTATTTGTTACTTCCGGCAAATGAACAGGCATCCTGGTTGAGTGGGGTGGATGCTGTGTTTACCAAACTTCCGGGAGTTTGTGTGGGTGTTACCACTGCCGATTGTGTCCCATTATTATTTTTTGACCCAACCAGGCAAGTTGTAGCGGCGGCGCATGCAGGCTGGCGTGGTACCTGTGGGCGGATTGCCGAAAGGACTATTCTTGCACTGATTGAAACATATCAATGTAATCCGGCTGATATCCGGGTGGCAATTGGCCCTTCTATCTCACCCAATGTATATGAAATTGGCGAAGAAGTGGCGGTGAGTTTTGCTAACAATGGTTTTGAAATGGCGGAACTCATAAAACAACGGGGAAGTTCCATTTACCTGGATCTCTGGAAGGCCAACCAACAATCGCTGGAAAAGGCCGGCATCCTCGCGCAGCATATTGAAATTTCCGGTATCTGTACATTTACCGAACATGAGCGTTTCTTTTCGGCCCGACGCCTGGGAATAAAATCGGGACGCATGTTGAGCGGAATTATGTTGAAAGATTAATCTAACATGTAAGAAGAAATGAATATTCAAATTTCAACAAAGCTGAAAGAGGTTTGCCCGCAATTGACGCTGGCAATTATACGTTGTGAAGTGAGAAATTCAGAAACAACCGATACATTTTGGAACGAGCTGGAAGCTGAAGTTATCCGGATCAAATCAGAATTTCGGTTGGAAGAAATCAACAAGCGTCCGGCCATTAGCGCCACCCGGAAAGTGTACAAACTGCTGGGGAAAGACCCGAACCGTTATCGTCCATCTGCCGAAGCATTGTGCCGGCGGATTATTCGTGACATTCCAATTTACAAAGTCAGCACATTGGTCGATATTATCAATCTGGTATCTATTCGTAGCGGATTCTCGATTGGTGGATTCGATCTGGATAAAATCCAGGGGAACGTGGAACTTGGCGTAGGAACAGCTGAAGATATGTTTGAGGCTATCGGACGCGGACCATTGAACGTGGAAGGATTACCACTTTACCGCGACGAAATTGGTGGAATAGGTACGCCAACCAGCGACAATGAACGGACAAAAATATCGGACGGAACCAATCGGTTGCTTATGGTCATTAATGGGTACAGCGGTATAGATGGGCTTCAGGCGGCTGTTGATCATTCCATTGAATTGTTGGAAAAATACGCAGGGTTAACCTGCTGTCAGATTGATTGGATTGGCTAGCTATCCAAACTCTCCATCAGTTTTTCAAGTTCTTCGTCCAATTGGTGAAGTTGTTTTTTACAAAAGTCCATCAAAACGGCTGCACGCTTCACTTTCTCAGAGATTGAATCCATATTTACTTCAGAATTACTCTCCAGCTCGGCCAGAATTTTCTCCAGTTCAGCAACAGCTTCCGTGTATGTTAGTTTTAATTTTGTCATGTCTTTAATAGAAAATGTAAATGTGAAGTGTTGAAAATCAATTCAGGATATTTGCGCGTTTATTCGTCTGAGAAATGTACCAATACATGCCGGTACGAGTTGAATATCTTTGATTTGGATACAAAGCCCAGGTAAACTTTGTTCTCATCGGCAACAGGCAGGTACCAGGAATTGGTATCTTCAAAAATATCCATTACTTTTTCCATAGGCATATTGGCATTCAGCAGGGCCGGCATAGAAGTCATTAGCTTTTTTACATTAAACCGGTCGTACAAATCCGGCCGGAACATAATGTTGCGAACTTCGTCTACCAAAACAATCCCTACGATAACGTGAGTTGCGGGATTTACTACCGGGAACAGGTTTCGTTTCGAGCGGGAGATATTCTTTACCAATTCGCCCAGCGTCATTTCGGGGTAGAGTACAATAAAATCCGTTTCAATGAAATTTTCCATTTTCAACATGGTGAGAATGGCTTTATCTTTATGATGCGTCAGCAATTCTCCTTTTTGAGCCAGTCGCATGGCGTACAGGCTATGCGGCTCGAACAAAATAATCGTCAGGTATGAAACAATAGAAACAATCATTAGCGTCATAAACAGGTTGTATCCACCGGTCAGTTCAGCTATTAGAAAAATTCCGGTCAATGGAGCGTGCATTACCCCCGACATAAGCCCGGACATCCCGGCCAGTGCAAAATTTTCAATTGGGATATGGAATCCGAATATGTTCAGTACTTTGGCAACAACAAAACCAGTCAAACATCCTACAAACAAAGAAGGAGCAAAAATTCCCCCAACACCGCCGCCCGAAGTTGTGGCTGCTGATGCAAATATTTTGAAGATAACGATTAACCCCAGGTATATAATGATAACCCACGGGCTGGTTCCCAGCCCGAGGAAAAAACTTTGGTTGAGAACTGAAGCTGATTCACCATTTAAAAGTGCAACAATCGTTTCGTATCCCTCGCCGTAAAGCGGTGGAAAAATAAAAATGAGCAAGCTTAGAATGACTCCTCCGATGGCAAGTTTGGAATAGGGGTTTTTGTGCTTTCTGAAAAAGCCTTCAATGCGGTTCATTCCGCGGGTGAAATACAGTGAAACAAGTCCGCAAATAACCCCAAGAAGAATTAAATATGGAATGCGATCGATAGCAAAAGGTGCATATCGGCTAAACTGAAAGGTGACTGCAGTTCCCGAAAAGAAATACGACAGTGCAGTTGCGGTGACTGATGATATTAGCAGTGGTGCAATAGCGGTCAGGGTCATGTCGAGCATTAATACTTCGAGGGTAAACATTAAGCCTGCAATGGGTGCCTTGAAGATGCCTCCTATTGCTCCGGCTGCACCACAACCTACCAGCAGCATCAAGGTTTTTTGATCCATCTTAAAGAAATTACCCAGATTGGATCCAATGGCTGAGCCGGTTAATACAATAGGTGCTTCGGCTCCCACAGAACCACCAAAGCCAATAGTGATAGAACTTCCAACCAACGACGACCAGACGTTGTGGAGTTTCAAAATGCTTTTTCGTTGCGAAATAGCATAAAGAATACGCGTCACACCATGACTTATGTTGTCTTTGACGATATACCGGACGAATAAGGAAGTAATGAAGATACCAACAACGGGAAAGACCAGATACCAATAATTTACCTGAAGCCTGCTGAAATGGCTTGTAAGTAGGAGTTGAATTAAATGAATGACCGATTTTAGCAGAAAAGCAGCAATAGCAGCAAAAATTCCAACGACAAAACTTAATATCAATATAAAGTTGCGCTGTTTTATATGTAGCTCCCGCCATGCGAGCATTTTCAAATACCAACCTTTATTTTCCATACCTTTATAAAAAACTTTCAACAAAGATATAAAAATTAGTGACTGGATCAAATTCCCTTGCCTTTAAATATGATCTCAAGCGTGTATAGAAGGATCTTGATGTCGGTCAACATTGACATGTTTTCCATGTAAATAATGTCGTAATTCAAGCGTTCAATCATTTTCTCTACTGTGTCCGAATAGCCAATTCTTATCGGTCCCCACGAAGTGAGTCCGGGTCTGATTTTATAAAGTAAGCAGTAATAAGGAGCTTCGTTAATGATTCTGTCAATATAATATTTTCTTTCCGGGCGAGGTCCTACGATACTCATATCGCCTTTCAGGATATTCCAAAACTGCGGAATTTCATCGATTCTATATTTTCGAAGCATTCTGCCAATACTTGTAATCCGGTTATCGTCAGGACTGCTTAGACGTGGCACTCCATTTTCGGACCCGGCATACATGGTTCTGAATTTTAATATTTTGAATGTCCGTCCAAACTGGCCGATGCGTTCTTGTCGGTAAAAAGCAGGTCCTTTTGAATCCCTTCTTATTAAGATGGCAAAATAGAGTAGAAATGGTGCGCCGATAATTAAAACCAATACGGATATGATGATATCAAAAAGACGTTTCATGCTTGTCTCCCAATCTGGCATAGAGGAGTGGGTAATGCTTACCAATGGACTAATTTCCAATTTGCTGATCCTAACACTTCCAGTTAAAATTTCATACAGTCTGGGAGTAAACTGGATGTCAATATTAAATTTGTACAGGGAGTTTATTATTTTAAATAGCTGATGATCGTCTGTGTTGTCAAGAGCAACAATGGCCTCCTTGATTTGATGTCTTTCGATTATAATATCCAGTTGACTTAAACTGCCTATTACTTTATTCGCCGGAACTGCTATATGCTTATCGGTAGAAATAAAGCCAATGAGCGTATTTTGCTCTGCATATTTCTCGAACTCTGCAGCAATTTTTAATGCGTTAGTTCCGGTTCCGATGATAATGGTGTTGATAGTCCATTTTTTCGTTTTAAAATTAGACCTCACCCGAGCGCCGATAATGGTTCTAAAACCAACAGTGAATAGGAATAACAATCCGAATAGTACAAGGAGTGAAACGTAAAAATATTCATACGAAACTGCAACATCCTTGAGCATACGTACTGAAAAAATAGATACGGATATAAAGCCCGTGGATAATAAAGTAATAAACCTTTCGGAAATTTTAGATTTTTTGACCGGGTTCAAATAAAATCCGGACAGATAATGAATGAAAATGCAATAAAATGGGAATAAAAATAAGCTAATGAGGTAACTGTAGTTGGGAATTAAAAACCGGATGCTTTCAAAAATCTGAATATCGTTTATGATCTTTCTGAATGCAACAAAAAGGAACCACACAATAAGTGAGGCAAGCATATCATAAAGTACATATTCAAATGTCAGTCGGCGTTTATTCATTTTACTAGAATTTTATTCTCTAATCAGTTGAAAAATATTGCCTTTTCCAAGTTTAATTATCGAAGAAAGTTTTGGTTGAGATATTTCGGCTTGACGGAAATTCACCACATAATCTACTGCCGATTTTATTTCATCAGAAATCTGGCTGAAATTTGATGGAGTTGGTTCGTTACTTACATTGGCTGAAGTCGAAACAATTGGTTTCCGAAATTGCGCACATAGTTTTTTCGAAAAATCTTCGGCTGTAATCCGAATTCCAACCGATTTATCTTCCGCAATCAGGTTTGGAGCTAGATTTCGAGCCTCTGGGTAAATTATGGTTAGCGGTTTTTCTGCCATTTCAATTAAATCCCAGGCAATATCCGGAACTTCGTCAACATACGATTGCAATTTGCCCGGGCTGTCAATCAAGACAAGCATGGCTTTGGCATCTGTTCGTTTTTTTATTTCAAAGATACGTTTTACCGCTTTTTCATTTGTGGCATCGCAACCTAATCCCCACACGGTATCAGTTGGATAAAGAATTACTCCTCCGGATCGAAGTACTTCTACGGCTCTTTTAATTTCGTCGTACATATTTTAACTCGAAATAAAAATTAATTTATTGAGGTTATTGAAAGTCAGATTAGCGAAATCCTTTTCAACTCATTTCTTTCGGTAACTGTTTTCTTTATTGCAAAGATAATATTTATATTCCCAATAGGTCTATTTTGTTAAGTGTAATTGCAGGATGCTACACAATATCGTTATTGTTTGTTCAGAAAAAAATCTGTACTTTTACAGCATTGAACAAGTTTTGTTATTGATTATTGTTGGGCAGATATTTAAAAAGTTGATAAATAACAGCTTGTTTTTTACTCGAAGAGACCGCTCTCTTCGCTCCGAGTGGAAAAATAATATACAATGATAAATACCTGGATTTTTAGAACCCTTACTGAGCAGCAACGTGAAACACAAACAAAATTAGCCGAAGAACTAAGCATTAGTCCATTACTCTCACAACTGTTAGTTCAGCGAGATATTCTGACATTTGAAGACGCGCGTAACTTTTTTCGTCCTGATTTAAGCAATTTACACGATCCATTTTTGATGGCCGATATGCATCTTGCTGTCAAACGACTGACTAAAGCTATGCAAAATAATGAGAAAATTCTCATTTATGGCGATTATGATGTGGATGGAACTACTTCTGTTGCATTGGTTTATAAGTTTTTAAAACAGTTTTATACCAATGTCGATTTTTATATTCCCGATCGTTATAATGAAGGTTATGGCATTTCAGTTCAAGGGATTGACTTCGCAGCACACAATGATTTCAAGTTGGTCATTGCGCTCGATTGTGGCATTAAGGCCGTTGAAAAAGTAAGTTACGCACTAAGTTTGGGTGTTGACTTTATCATTTGCGACCATCACACTCCTGACGCTGTTTTGCCACCGGCTGTGGCTGTACTTGACCCCAAACGCAATGATTGCAACTATCCGTATAAGCATCTTTCGGGCTGTGGTGTTGGCTTCAAGTTGATGCAGGCTTTTGCTATAACCAACGACATCGATTTTTCTCGACTTGCACCTTTGTTGGATTTGATTGCACTTAGTATAGCCTCTGATATCGTTCCAATTACCGGTGAAAATAGGATTTTGGCCTTCTTTGGCTTGAAGCAAATCAATTCGAATCCAAGCATTGGTCTTAAAGGAATTCTTGAAGTGTGCGGGCTGACAGACAAAGAAATAACAATTAGCGATATTGTTTTTAAGATTGGACCACGAATCAATGCTTCTGGCCGGATGAAGCTTGCATCCGAAGCTGTAGAGTTATTGGTTTCCAGCGATCATGTTTTTGCAAAGGAGAAGAGTGATACGATAAATGAATATAATAACGACCGAAAAGACTTAGATAAAAATATAACTGATGAAGCAATTGCGCTGATTGCTGCTGACAAGCGGTATGTTGACCGCAAATCGATCGTGGTTCACAAGCCAGATTGGCATAAAGGTGTAATCGGAATTGTAGCTTCCCGACTGTCAGAAGAATATTATAAGCCAAGCATTGTTTTGACTAATTCAAATGGTTTGGCTTCTGGTTCGGCAAGGTCTGTTTCCGGGTTTGATATTTACAAGGCAATCGACTCTTGCCGTGATTTGCTTGAAAACTTTGGTGGGCACATGTATGCTGCGGGTTTGTCGATGAAAGAAGAAAATATTCCGGCATTTACCGAACGATTTGAACAATTTGTTTCGGAGAATATCCTGAAAGAGCAAACTTATCCACAAATCGAAATCGATGCAGTGTTGGAATTTAAAGATATTACACCAAAATTCTTCCGTGTTTTGAAACAGTTTGGTCCATTTGGCCCGGGTAACATGAAGCCAATATTTGTCTCAAAAAAAGTGCTGGATTATGGAACGAGCAGATTGGTAGGGAAGGAGCAAGAACATTTAAAGCTAGAATTGGTCGATTCGAGTTCAGAAAATGTAATGAATGGCATTGCTTTTAGGATGCATGAATATAATGATCATTTGAAGGCATTGAATCCTCTGGATATATGTTATACTATTGAAGAAAATTCATTTAATGGCAATACAACCATTCAATTAATGATTCGGGATATCAAGATTGATGAGAAATAATATCTCAAATAAAAAGAAACCGCACGATTGCACCTAAAATCCGCAAGTATTGGTACAAAAGACTTGTAGAACTTTGTAAATAAAGATATTGTCATTTGCTAGAATACACTTAATTTAGTGCAAACAAAAATAGGTGGATGAAAGTAGTAAAAAGTTCT
>Ga0318568_10000682_pt1 | contig 13787 bp, 10 predicted proteins | sample GRESIP088b5f21_FD_203690 | JGI IMG/M metagenome (GOLD analysis project Ga0318568, IMG submission 203690) | Tropical soil microbial communities from Luquillo Experimental Forest, Puerto Rico - GRE.SIPMG.088b5f21 | ecosystem: Environmental > Terrestrial > Soil > Tropical forest > Bulk soil...
ACGGCCGGCCCGGATGCCAGCCAGGTGACGGCCGCCGGCGCCGGCCCGTCCCCGGCGGCCCCCGGGGATGCCGCTCCCACCGGCCCGGCCGCCCCCGACTCCCCCAGCGAGGAGATCACCTGATCGTCCGGCGCAGCCGCTCGATAACTTCCTCGTTCCAGTCGTGGACCTTGATCAGCCGGTACCGCTCGGCGGCGACCCGCAGGTAGGCCTCCGCTTCGGTGCGTGACCCAATCAGGTCGGCGGCCCGCAGCATGCGGACGACGGGCAGGTACTCCTTGGTGTACCAGCGCCGTGCCACCTCGGCCCGGTCGAGGAACCGGCCCTGGTCCTGCATGCACCGGAAGCCCCAGGCTTCCACGGCCTCCCCTAGCTCGGCGTAGGACCACGGGTCGGTCACCATGATCTTCGCCGTGGCCGACGGCGGCAGCGGCACCCGGTCGGCGAAGATCCGCTGGTAGCTCTTGACCACCAGATCCCGGCGGCCACGGATGCCAGTCGGTGGCAGCTGGGTCAGTACCTCGGTCACATAGGCCTCGATGGTGGTGGCACCGGCGGCCATGGCGATGGAGATCCGGTGATGGCCGTCCTGCACGAAGTGCATGTCACCGATCCGGTAAACGTCGATGGGGGGAATGGGCTCGCCCCGCCGCTGGGCCAGCGCGAGCCGTTCCCACCGCTGCCTGACCCGGGCGCTGGTGGGCCGGAACCGGCGGTCGAAGTCCCGGGCCGAGTCCATGGTGCCAACCACCGTGCCGAGCTGGATGGTGCGCAGCCCGAGCCGCCGCTCTCCGCGCATGCCCAGGGCGGCGACCACCTCGTCGAACGGCAGGATGACGTTGACGTCGTCCGGCTCCCGGCGCAGCCGGTGGGCCAGCCGGGCGAGCACCTGGCGGCGCCGGGCCCGCAAGAAGTCGTTCTCCACGTCGGAGCGCGGGAAGCCGGTGTCAGGCATGGCGCCGTCCGGCGCGTCAGCGCCGGGCACCCTCCCGGACGTCCAGCCCGCGCTGGCGCAGGGCCGATTCCACCCGGTAGATCTCGCTCTGCCTGACCCGGCCAGGATGCCGGGGGTCGCCGCCCGCGGGCGGGCTGACCCCCAGCCGCCGGCAGGCGCTGCCCAGCGCGTCCAGGTAGGCCGCCCGGAGCGCCCGCAACCGCGCGCCCTTGGCCGTCAGGTCAGTGCGGGTCTCCATGGCCTCGAGTTCGGCCCGGAGCCGCCTCAGGTCCGCCTGCAGCCGGTCGACCGGTTCGGGCGGCGGCGGCCCGGCCAGCCGCGACCGCCAGCGGCCAGCGCACCAGGCAGCCAGGCGGGCACCACGCAGCGCGGCGTAGAAGACGACCGTGGGGAGCAGAATCACCCCGATCAGCTCGACAGCCGCGCGCATGCGACCAGTCTCCGTTACCCGGCCCGGGCACAGCAAGCCGGGACAGCCTGCCGGATCGGCGCTGCCGTGCTGCGGCCGGCTGGCGGGTGGGCGGGGGATCGGAAGCAGCTCACCGGGTACGGTGCCGGCAGATGCGCGGTATCAGCCAGGGAGGGCTATGGGCGGGCAGGCGGGCAGGCCTGACTGGTGGCGCGGGGCGACGCTGTACCAGATCTACGTCCGGTCCTGGCGGGACACCGACGGCGACGGCTACGGCGACCTGCCCGGGGTGACCGCCGGGCTGGACTACCTGCAATGGCTGGGGGTGGCTGGGATCTGGCTGTCCCCGACGATGCCCTCCCCTGACCGCGACTGGGGCTATGACGTCGCCGATTACACCGATGTCCATCCTGACCTGGGGACGCTGGCCGATCTGGACGAACTGGTAGCAGAAGCCCGCGCGCGGGACATCGCGGTCCTGCTGGATCTGGTGCCCAACCACACCAGCACCACCCATCCGTGGTTCGCTGACGCGATCAGCGGCCGTGCCGCCGCCCACCGTGGCTACTACCTGTGGGCGGATCCGGTCCCGGGCGGCGGTCCGCCGAACAACTGGCGGGACCCGGCCGGCCGGTCCGCCTGGGCGTATGACCCCGGCAGCGGGCAGTACTACCTGCACAGCTTCCTGGACAGCCAAGCCGACCTGAACTGGCGGGAACCGGCCGTGCAGGAGTCATTCCGGCAGATCCTGCGGTTCTGGTTCGACCGTGGCATCGCCGGCTTCCGGATCGATGTCGCGCAGGGCCTGTACAAGGACGACCGGCTGCGCGACGACCCGCCGGCGACCGCTACCGGCCCGCTGGCCGGCCGGTCCGGGCTGGCTCAGGTGTACAGCGCGAACCGGCCCGAGTCGCACGGTGTGTTCCGGGACTGGCGGGCCATCGCCGAGAGCTACTCCCCGCCCCGGCTGCTGCTGGGCGAGACGTGGGTGGCCAGCCTGGACACGGTGGCCAGTTTTCACGGCCGGGGCGACGAACTCCAGCTGACCTTCAATTTCCCGTTCCTGTTCGCGGAGTTCACCGCCCCGGCACTGGCCGGGGCGGTGGCCGGCACCCTCGCCGCCCTGCCCGCCGGGGAATGCCCGGTGTGGACGGGGTCCAACCACGACGTCAGCCGGTTCCCCACCCGCTGGTGCGGCGGCGACCAGGTGAAGGCCAGGCTGGCGCTGCTCATCCTGGCCACGTTGCCGGGCACGCTGGTCCTGTACTACGGGGACGAGCTCGCGATGACTGACGTCGCCGTCCCGGCTGACCTGCGCCGGGACGAGATGTCCGGGGACCTGCCCGCCGATCAGGGCCGCGACCGGGCCAGGACACCGATGCCGTGGGACGGCTCACCGGCGGCGGGTTTCACCGCCCGGGGAGTCACCCCCTGGCTGCCGCTCGGCGGCAACTCCGCTCGCAACGTCGCCGGGCAGCGAGACGACCCGGCGTCCACGCTCTCGTTCTGCCGGGAACTGCTCGCGCTGCGCCGGGCCGAGTTCGGCGGCCATGCCGTCAGCTACCGGCAGCTGCCCGCGCCGGCCGGTGTCTGGGCTTACCGGGCAGCCGGCCTGCTAGTCGCGGCCAACCTCACCGACGCCCCGGTCCGCTGGCGCGGGCCGATCGGGGATGTGCTGCTCGCCACCGCTCCGGTGCTCAGGAAAGCCGGGCCGGTGACCGAACTGCCACCATGGCAAGGTCTTGCCGCCCGGCCGCTGTGACCGGCCCCTGGCCCGGGCACCGGGGGCGGCCAGGTGTGCCTTCCGTTCCCGGCACAACGGCGAGCTGGGCAGCTTGATCTCATCGGGGCACGCCGCACGCGGCTGGGGCACGGTGCGGCGCGTCCGGGTGTCCGGGCCAGCCTCTAAGCTCGGCACCGTGCCCGGAATCAGCCCCCAGCCGCCCTATCCCTGGCCCGCGGGCAGCGCGACCGGTGTCGGCTCCATGCCCGGGACCGATCCAGCCGAAGCCATGCGGATCATCCTCGGCGAGCTGCCGGGCCTGCCCCATCTCGCCGAGCTGCCGGCCCGCGGCCCCGCCGCCGGGCTGGCCGGCCGGACCGCCGCCCTGCTGATCGACCTGCCGGTGGAGACCACCCCGACCGGCTGGCGGTTCACCGGCCGGCCGGGGCGCGACCTCCGCCGGGCGCGGGATCTGCTCGCCGCCGACCTGGACGCGCTGGCGGAGGCCGCTGGCGGCTACGCCGGGCCGCTGAAGCTGCAGATCTGCGGGCCGTGGACGCTGGCGGCGGCCATCGAGCTGGCCCGCAGCCAGGACCCTGCACTGGCCGACCCCGGCGCGGTGGCCGATCTCACCGGGTCGCTCGCCGAGGGCCTCCGCGCCCACCTGGCCGAGGTCAGCAAGCGGGTGCCCGGCGGGCAGCTGCTGATCCAGCTGGACGAGCCGTCTCTGCCCACGGTCCTGGCCGGCCAGGTGCCGACCGCTAGCGGGCTGAACCGGCTGCTGGCTCCGGAGGACAGCGAGATCCAGGCCGGCCTGGCGGCCATCATCAGCGCCACGCCAGTCTTCACCCTCGTCCACTGCTGTGCCGCTCAGGTTCCGTTTGGCATCATCCGCGGCGCCGGGGCCGGTGGCGTCGGCTGTGACCTGAGCCAGCTGGGGCGGGCGGCGGAGGACGAACTGGCCGAAGAGGTGGAGGCGGGGCTGGGCATCTTCGCCGGGGTGGCCCCGCCGGCCGGGGCCGCCCCGCCGCCCGCGCGCGAGCTGGCTGGGCGGGTGACCGCGCTCTGGCAGCGGCTGGGCTGGCCGGTGGCCAGGGAGGGCCCGGCGGCGGGCCGGGGCGTGGTAGATCAGGTGGTGCTGACGCCTGGCTGCGGGCTGGCCGGGGCTACCGCCGGGTATGCGCGGGCGGTGCTTGCCCGCTGCCGGGAGGCGGCGGCGCTGCTGCCCGAGCTGATCGAGGAGGGGCCATGACAGACGTGCCGGTGGACGTCGCCGCCACGCAGCGGCATGCGCAGCTCAGTGCCGAAATCAGCGAGCACGACTACCGGTACTACATCCTGGATTCGCCGCTGGTCTCCGACGCCGAGTACGACCTGCTCATGCACGAGCTGCGGGGTCTGGAGGAACGACACCCCGAGCTGCGCACCCCGGATTCGCCCACGCAGCACCCGGGCGGCGGGGTGTCCACCCTGTTCACCCCGGTCCAGCACCTGGAGCGGATGCTCAGCCTCGACAACGCGTTCTCGGCCGGCGAACTCGACGCCTGGGCGGCGCGGGCCGCCCGGCTGGGCGGTACCGGGCCGTACCTGTGCGAGGTGAAGATCGACGGGCTGGCGATCGCGCTGGTCTACCGGAACGGGCTGCTGGTCCGTGGCGCCACCCGGGGCGACGGCAGCACCGGCGAGGATGTCACCCCCAACCTGCGGACCATCGCCGCGGTGCCGTCCCGGCTGTCCGGTGCTGACCTGCCCGCAGAGCTGGAAGTCAGGGGCGAGGTCTTCTTCCCGGTGGCCGGATTCCATGAGCTCAACGAGCGGCTTGCCGATGCCGGCAAGCCGCTGTTCGCCAACCCGCGCAGCGCGGCCGCCGGGTCGTTGCGGCAGAAAGACCCGAAGATCACCGCCAGCCGCCCGCTCGGGCTGATCGTGCACGGGCTGGCGGTTCCCGGCACCGGCGCGGGAGCCGCAATGCCGGCACCCGGCGAGGCGGCCGTTCCCGCCAGCGCCCCGGCCACCCAATCGGGCTGGTACGAGCGGCTACGCGGCTGGGGCCTGCCGGTCAGCGACCTGGTGCAGGTGGTGCCGGACCTGGACGATGTGCGTGGCTACGTCGCTTACTACGGTGAGCACCGGCATGACCCGTCCTACGACATCGACGGGGTGGTGATCAAGCTCGATCTGCTTGAGCAGCAGCGCGCGCTGGGTGCCACCAGCCGGGCGCCGCGGTGGGCGATCGCCTACAAGTACCCGCCGGAAGAGGTCACCACCCGGCTGCTGGCCATCGAGGTCAACGTCGGCCGGACCGGCCGGGTCACCCCGTTCGCGGTGATGGAACCGGTGAAGGTGAGCGGTTCCACGGTGGCGAACGCTACCTTGCACAACGCCGACGAGATCAGGCGCAAAGGCGTCCTGATCGGCGACATGGTGGTGCTGCGCAAGGCGGGAGACGTGATCCCGGAGATCGTCGGCCCGGTAGCCGACCTGCGGACCGGGGACGAGCACGGATTCGAGTTCCCCACGGCCTGCCCGGCGTGCCGGACCACACTGGAGCGGGACGAGGGCGAGGTCGACTGGCGCTGCCCGAACACCCGGGGCTGCCCGGCCCAGCTCCGGGAGCGGCTGTTCCACCTGGCCAGCAGGTCCGCGCTGGACATCGAGGTACTCGGCTACGAATCGCTGGTCGCCCTGCTCGACAGCAAGCTGATCACCGACGAGGGCGGCCTGTTCTCGCTGACCGCCGAGAAGCTCGCCACCAGCCCGTTCTTTGTCAACAAGCAGGGCGGCCTGACGGTGAACGCGGGCAAGCTGCTGCGTAACCTGGAGGACGCCCGGCACCGCCCGCTCTGGCGGATCCTGGTGGCGCTGTCGATCCGGCACGTCGGCCCGACCGCGGCCAGGGCGCTGGCGGCCGAGTTCGGCTCGCTGGATGCGATCGCGGCTGCCCCGGCCGACCGGCTGGCGGCGGTGGACGGGGTAGGGCCGACCATCGCCGCGTCGGTGATTGACTGGTTCGGCGTGGACTGGCACCAGGCGATCGTGGACAAGTGGCGGGCCGCCGGTGTTGACTTCGGGACGGCCCGGGAGCCGGCCGCCGGGGATGCGGCCGGCCTGCCACTGGCCGGGATCACGGTGGTGATCACCGGCACGCTGGCCGGCCTCACCCGGGACGAGGCCGCGGAGGCGGTGGTGGCGCAGGGCGGGAAGGCCGCGTCATCGGTGTCGAAGAAGACCAGCTTCGTGGTGGCCGGAGACAACCCGGGCTCGAAGTACGACCGGGCCCTCGCGCTGGGGGTGCCGGTGCTGGACGAGGCAGGTTTCGGTGTGCTGCTGGCCGACGGCCCGGGCGCAGCCCGCGCCCGGCAGCAGCCGGCTGCCGGTTAACCGGCCGGCCGCCACCGGGCCCACGACCTAGGATGGCAACCATGCCCATCGCCCGTGACGACGTCGCCCATCTGGCCCGGCTTTCCCGGCTGGCACTGGCCGATGAGGAGCTGGACCATCTCGCCGCCCAGCTCGACGTGATCATCTCGGCGGTGGCGCGGGTGCAGGAGGTCGCGGCCGAGGGTATCCCGCCGACCTCACACGCGGTGCCGCTAGTCAACGTGTTCCGCGAGGACACCGAGGTGCCGTGCCTGACTGCGGCGGAGGCGCTGGCAGCCGCACCCGCGGTGGAGCAGCAGCGGTTCCGGGTCCCGCGGATCCTGGCGGAGGACTGACCCGTGGCCGGCGAACTGACAATGATGACGGCGGCCGGGCTCGCGGCGGCGATGGCCGCGGGCGAGGTGTCGGCGCTGGAGGTGACCGACGCCCACCTGGCCAGGATCGGTGACGCCGACGACCGGGTGCGGGCCTTCCTGCACGTCGCCACAGAGCAGGCGCGCCAGGCCGCCCGGGCGGTGGACCAGCGGCGGGCGGCCGGTGAGCCGCTCGGCGCGCTGGCCGGGGTACCGCTGGCGCTGAAGGATGTGTTCACCACCACCGACATGCCGACCACCTGCGGGTCGGCCATCCTGGACGGCTGGCGCCCGCCGTACGACGCCACCATCACCCGGCGGCTGCGGGCGGGCGGGGTGGTGATCCTGGGCAAGACCAACATGGACGAGTTCGCGATGGGCTCCTCCACCGAGAACTCGGCGTTCGGCCCCAGCCACAACCCGTGGGACCTGAGCCGGGTACCCGGCGGATCCTCGGGCGGGTCGGCGGCAGCGGTGGCAGCCTTCGAGGCGCCGCTCGGGATCGGCACCGACACCGGCGGATCCATCCGCCAGCCCGCCGCCGTCTGCGGGGTGGTCGGGGTCAAGCCGACCTACGGCGGATCGTCCCGGTACGGGGTGGTCGCGTTCGCTTCCTCGCTGGACAGCCCGGGCCCGCTGGCCCGCACCGTGCTGGACGCCGCGCTGCTGCACGAGGTGATGTCGGGGCACGACCCGTGCGACGCCACCTCGGTGGACGCGCCGGTGCCGCCGGTGGTGGCCGCCGCCCGGCAAGCCGACGTGAGCGGGCTGCGGATCGGTGTTGTCCCGGAACTTTCCGGCGAAGGCTGCCAGCCGGGGGTGCTGGCCCGGTTCAGCGAGGCGGTGGAACTGCTCGAGTCGCTGGGGGCCAAGGTAGCCGAGGTCTCCTGCCCGCACTTCAGCTACGCGCTGCCTGCCTATTACCTGATCGCGCCTAGCGAGTGCTCGTCCAACCTGGCCAGGTTCGACGCGATGCGGTACGGGCTGCGGGTGGGTGATGACGGGACCGCCAGCGCGGAAGAGGTGATGTCGCTGACCCGGGCGCAGGGATTCGGCGCCGAGGTCAAGCGCCGGATCATGCTGGGCACCTACGCCCTGTCCAGCGGCTACTACGACGCCTACTACGGCAAGGCGCAGCAGGTCCGGACGCTCATCATCCGTGACTTCGAGGCCGCGTTCGAGCAGGTGGATGTGCTGGTGTCACCCACCACGCCGACCACCGCGTTCCCGCTCGGGGAGCGGGTGGACGACCCGCTCGCGATGTATGTCGCCGACCTGTGCACGATCCCTTCTGACCTGGCGGGCAACGCGGCGCTGTCAGTGCCGTGCGGGCTCGCCCCCGATGGGCTGCCGGTCGGTTTGCAGATCATGGCACCGGTGCTGGCCGACGACCGGATTTACCGGGTCGGCGCCGCGGTGGAGGCTGCCCTGGACAGCCGCCGCGGCCATCGGTTGCTCGATCAGGCGAAGGGGCTGAGCTAGGCCATGCCGACTGCCGCGCTGATGCCGTTCGCCGACGCCGTGACCCGCTATGAACCGTTGATCGGCCTGGAGACACACGTCGAGCTGGGCACCGTGACCAAGATGTTCTGCGGCTGCCCGGCCCGGTTCGGTGGTGACCCGAACACCCTGGTCTGCCCGGTATGCCTGGGCCTGCCCGGCTCGCTGCCGGTGCCCAACCGGGCCGCAATCGAGTACACGATCCGGATCGGGCTCGCGCTGAACTGCACCATCGCGGACTGGTGCCGGTTTGCCCGGAAGAACTACTTCTACCCGGACATGCCGAAAAACTTCCAGATCTCGCAATACGACGAGCCGCTCTGCACCGGCGGCTGGCTGGACATCTGGGTGGACGACCCAGCCGCGGACGGCGGCTCCCGGCCGGTGCGGGTCGGTATCGAGCGGGTCCACCTGGAGGAGGACACCGGAAAGTCGCTGCATGTCGGCGGCAGCACCGGCCGCATCCACGGCGCGGACTACTCGCTGGTGGACTACAACCGGGCCGGCATCCCACTGGTGGAGATCGTCACCAAGCCGGTCCCAGGCACCGGGGCCCTGGCCCCCGAGGTGGCCAGGGTCTACGTAACCGAGCTCCGCGATCTGCTCCGGGCGCTGGCAGTGTCCGACGTCCGGATGGAGGAGGGCTCGCTGCGCTGCGACGTCAACACCTCGCTCGCGCCGGATGCGGTGCAGTGGGGGACCAGGACCGAAACCAAGAACGTCAACTCGCTGCGTTCGGTGGAGCGGGCGGTGCGGTTCGAGATCCAGCGGCAGGCGGCCGTGCTTGACGCCGGGCACCGGGTCATCCTGGAGACCCGCCACTTCCACGAGGACACCGGTGAGACCACGGCGGGCCGGAGCAAGGAAGAGGCGCAGGACTACCGCTACTTTCCCGAGCCTGACCTGGTGCCGGTGGCGCCATCGCGGGAATGGGTGGCGCAGATCCGGGCGGCACTGCCGGAACTGCCCGCGGCCCGGCGCGCCCGGCTGACCGCCGAGTGGGGCCTGTCCCACCGCGAATTCTCGATGATCCACAACGCCGGTGGCGTGGACCTGGTCGAAGCCACAGTGGCGGCAGGCGCGGCCCCGGCCGACGCCCGCAAGTGGTGGCTGGGCGAACTGGCCCGCCGGGCCAACGAATCCGGTGCCGAGCTGGCCGCCCTGCCGATCACGCCCGCGCAGGTGGCCCGGGTGGCGGCGCTGGTGGCCGCGGGCACGCTCAACGACCAGCTGGCCCGCCAGGTGATCGACGCGGTGCTGGCCGGGGAGGGATCGCCGGACGACGTGGTGGCGGCCCGCGGCCTGGCGGTGGTCAGCGACGAAGGTGCCCTGCTGGCCGCTGTGGACGAGGCGATCGCCGCGAACCCGGATGTGGCCGCGAAGGTGCGCGGCGGCAAGACCGCCGCGGCTGGGGCCCTGGTAGGTGCGGTGATGAAGGCCACCCGCGGCCAGGCCGACGCGGCCCGGGTGCGGCAGCTCATCCTCGACCGCCTGGCACCGGGCTGACCCTGCCCACCTTGACCAAGGATTCCCGGGCGGTCGTTCACAGCGCCCGGGCCGCTCAAAAAGGGGCAAGCCGGGCACGAAACGGGCCCTAAGCCGTGATGGTCGCGGGTGGAGGTGGCTGATGTTGTTTTGGGTGCCGGTACCCGAGGTAGCAGACGCCCTGGCGGGGGTGCCGGGCGCCGAGGTGAGCGTGGTGGCGCCGGATGGCGGGCCGCTCCCGGCCGGCGCGGGTCAGGTGGAGTTCTACGTGCCGCCGTTCTTCCCCCGGCAGCCAGCGGTCGAGGTGGTCACGCGGCTGCCAGCTCTCCGGGTGGTGCAGACGCTGACCGCCGGCATTGACCGGTTCCTGCCGTACCTGCGGCCCGGGGTGACCCTGTGCAACGCCCGTGGCGTGCACGATGCCAGCACCGCCGAGTGGGTGGTCGCCGCCATCCTGGCCGCCGAGCGCGACCTGCCCTCCTTCGCGCGTGAGCAGGCGGGGCAGCGGTGGAGCTACCGGTTCACCGGCAACCTGGCCACCAAGACCGTGCTGATCGTGGGATACGGGTCGATCGGGGCGGCGGTGGAGCGGCGGCTGGCCGGGTTCGAGGTGGGAGTGCGCCGGGTGGCCAGGCGGCCGCGTGACGGCGTGGCCGGCCTCGGCGACCTGCCCGGCCTGCTACCGGAGGCGGACGTGGTGGTCGTCCTCGCCCCGGTCACCCCGGACACGATCGGGATGGTGGACGCGGCCTTCCTGGCCCGGATGAAGGACGGGGCGCTGCTGGTCAATGCGGCCCGGGGTGCGCTGCTGGTCACCGGCGCACTGGTTGCCGAACTGCGGGCCGGCCGGCTGCGGGCGGCGCTCGACGTGACCGACCCGGAGCCGCTGCCGCCCGGGCACCCGCTGTGGACCGCGCCCGGTGTGTTCATCACACCGCACGTGGCCGCCTCGACCGCCGTGTCGCAGGCGCGCGCGCTGGCCTTCGTGCGGGTGCAGGCCGAGCGTTATTGCGCCGGGCAGCCCCTGCAGAACGTGATCACCGGGCGCTACTGACCGGGCCGGCGGGGCGCACCGGCCCGCAATCGCGGCCTGCCTGGTTAGCTGCTCCCTTACTGCTCCGCACCTGCAATCGAAGTGTGACCTACGGCAATTACAGTGAGTCTCACCGTGACCTATGACGTTGCCTGGCCGATCCGACAGCGCTCTGGACCAGGCGGTGCACGGTCCATACTTGGGTTACCGCGGGCTACGGATCGGCTACTGAGCGGCGGGGCCAACGCCCACAAGGCAGGTCGCGCCAGCCAGCCCCGCGGGTCTTGCGCCAGATCCGGCGAGAGGAGAAATCGGTGCGCCCGGAATCTTCGGGTGGATCGCGATGAGCCTGGCTTCGCAGGCGGGGACAGCGGCCGGGACAGTGGCGGCGGCCGGGGCGGCGGTCAGTCTCTGGTGGGGCGCGGCCCGCTACACCGGGCCGTTGCGGCGTGCCTACCGCTGGTTCGCCATCGCTGCCGCGCTCTGGGGTGCGGGTGTGATCACCGCACAGCTGCTGGCCGCCCCCGCGGCGGATGCGGCGGTACCGCTGTCGTTCGGTGACCTGCCGTCGCTACTGGCGGTCCCGGTGATGGCGGCTGGCATGGTCCGGCTTGCGGCCGCTGGCTCCCGGGCGGCCGCCGGCTCCCCGGCGGCGGCCGGATCCGGGGCTGCCGCGGATGAGCCCGGGGCCGCCGGGCATCGTCCCCTTGCCGATCCGGACCCGGGTGTGCAGGCGCGAGCGCCGGGTGCCCCGCGCCCGTTCGCCAGGCCGCCCCGCTGGATGCGCGGCCAGGGCGGCACCGGTACCAGCATCGCCGACGGCTACCTGCTCGCTTCCGCGCTGTTCATGATCGGCTGGGTGGCCATCTACCGGCTGGTGTTCCTGCGGGCCGGGCTGGGCCCGGCCACTTTCGCGGTGGAACTGGTCCACCCGCTCGCCGAGCTGGTCCTGCTCGGCGCCGGCCTGCCGCTCGCGGTGGCGGCCGGGCGCCGTGGGGTGCTGCCCTATCTGGCCGTGCTGCTCATCGCCGCCGGCGACTCGATGGCGGTCGGGGCGCGCATCCTGGGCCAGCCACCCGGGCTGGCGGGGCTGCTGGTGCAGGCGGCCGGGCTGGTACTGCTCGGGTGCGCGCCCTGGCTCGGGGAAGGCCGATGGGCTGGTGCGCTGCCCGGCCGCCTCATCCCGGGCGCCCAGCGGCCGGACGGATGGGGCCGGCCGGTACCCGCCGCGGCTGCCGTGGCCACTGCGGCGGCCGGGCTGGCGGCGGTGGTGCTGGTGGTCTGGGCGCTGGCGGGCGAGAGCGCCGACCGGCCGGTGCTGGGCGTGGTCGCTGGTGGCATGCTGGCGGTGCTGGCGCTGCGGCTGGCCGGGCTGCTGCGGCAGGCGAATTCGGCCGCGGGGGCCTGGCAGGAATCCCGCCAGCGGTTCCGTGACCTGGCCGACCGCACCAGCGACGTGGTCCTGCTCTGCGACCTGGGCGGCGTGATCAGGTACGCCAGCCGGGCCACGACCGGCTATGGCTACCAGCCGGACAGCCTGTCCGGCACATCCCTGTCTGGCCTGCTGCATCCGGAGGACAGGGCGGGTGCTACCAGGGCGGCCCGGCGCGTGGTGACGGACGCGGGCGACCGGGTCATCCGGTACTCCTGCCGGGTCCGCGCCGCGGACGGCACCTGGCGGCACGTCGAGTCCACGGTCTCGCGTTACGCCGAATCCGGCGGCCAGACCTACCTGCTGGTCACCGCGAGGGATGTGAGTGCGCAGGTGGCGCTGCGCCGCCAGGTCACCCACCTGACCTTCTATGACGGGCTGACCGGCCTGCCGAACCGGGCCTATGCCGAGCAGCGGGCGCGGGCCGAGACGGGGACGGCCCTGGCGCAGCCTGCCCTGCACGGTGTGATCCTGATCGATCTGGACCACTTCACCGCTATCAACGCGCAATACGGCCACAGCGCCGGGGATGTGCTGCTGGCCCAGGTCGCCCGGCGACTGCGGGCCGCGGTGCCGCCGCAGGACACGGTGGCGCGCTGGGGCGGGGACGAGTTCGCCGTCCTCATCGAGAGCAGCGGCAGCCCGGACGAGATGGTAGATATGGCCGGGCGGCTCGCCCGCGGTATCACCACCCCGGCATTCCGGGCCGCTGACCGGGACGTCAGCCTGACCGCCAGCCTCGGCGTCGCCTTCGCCGGCCACAGCCAGGCCGGCCAGGTGTGGCGGCGGGCCGACATGGCGATGTCGAAAGCGAAGGAACGGGGCGGCGGGGGGCGGGTCGAGATCTTCCAGGCACCGGCCGGCCAGGAGCCCACCGGTGACGGCGGTGCCCCGCCCGGCGGTCCGGGTGCGGCCGGGCCCGCTGGCAGCGACGCCGGCCCCACGGCTGGCAGCGAGGCCAAGACCAGCACGGCCAGCGGGGTACCGGGTGCGGCGAAGGCCGCCGCCTCCTGACCGCATCCTGGCATCTCACCTGCCGAGACAGAAATGCTCTCAAGTTGACGCGCCGGGCACGGTAGGCCACAGTGGGTACGTGCCTTGTGGCCGCGTTATCGTACTTCGCCGGCGCGTGGGTGGCTGACCAGCAGCCCACGCGCTCCCCTCGACTGCCCGCTGGGCACGAGGGGTTTTTTATTGCCAGCGCACCAGTGACAGCAGATGAGGAACCGTCCCGATGACTGACCAGAGCACGACGACAGCCGGCCCACCGGCCGGGCTGCCGGAGCCGGCGCGCCAGGGTCACGGGCCATCCCCGCGTGATCTTGCCGCCCGGGCGCCCGGCCGCCGCCAGGACCGGCCTGGCCGCACCGCCGCGCCCGCCGCCGCCCCCGCCGCCGTCACGCCGGCCACGGCGGCCACGGCGCAGGCCCGGCCGATGACCGGTGCGCAGGCCCTGGTCGCCGCGCTGGAGCGGCTCGGGGTGGATGTCGTTTTCGGCATCCCGGGCGGGGCGATC
>Ga0318568_10000686_pt1 | contig 13758 bp, 24 predicted proteins | sample GRESIP088b5f21_FD_203690 | JGI IMG/M metagenome (GOLD analysis project Ga0318568, IMG submission 203690) | Tropical soil microbial communities from Luquillo Experimental Forest, Puerto Rico - GRE.SIPMG.088b5f21 | ecosystem: Environmental > Terrestrial > Soil > Tropical forest > Bulk soil...
GCGCATTCGCTAACCCACCAAGAAGTCCGCCACTCATGGTCTATTTCCTGAAAATCATCATGGCCAGTCCAAAGCCCACGCAACCCACCAGGGCCAGCGTGGACCATCCGCGCGTCACGGCCGCCGGCTGGCTCACGGCCACGCCGTTGCCGGCGGCAGCGCCGGTGGCGCTGTCAATGCCGGTCAGGCCCAGTACCAGGCTATCGGGTCGGTTGCTGAAGGCCTGCGCCTGCGGGGGACCATCGCCGCCCAGGTTCACGTTCCAGCCTGGTAGGCCGAACATTTGGTACTGGTTGGCGAAATTGCCGTTGCTGCTGGAGACATCGGTGGGCGCACGGTTGCCGCTCGCCGCGATGCCCAGCAGTTGCATGCCGGCTGCGATGGGGTCCATGGGTGCGCCCTACTTCTTGAACGCCAGCCAGGCCACGCCCGCCGCCAGCACCAGCAGCATGACGGGTGCCACGGTCATGCCCTGGCCCTGCGCGTAGGTGATGATGGGCTGTCCCTCCACGGCTGCGCCGTTGGGGCCGTAGGCCTGAAACTGGCCCGTGGGTCCCACGGCATAGCCATCCGTGCCGGTGTAGCTCTGATCGCCCGATACGCCCGCCAGGAATGAATTGAACTGCCGTAGGCTGCGCAATTGGTCCTGCTGGTCGATCAGGTCCTGTTGGGTGGTCACCGTCATGGCTTACCCCGATCAGTAGGCACCCAGGCCGATCAGTTCCTCGGTTTCGATGGTGATCGTCTCGCCTGCGCTGAACGTTCCATAGAACTGCGCCGAGCGCACGCCCGCTGCTGGTCGCGTGTCCCACACGCGGCCCTGCATCTGTAGGTCCTGCACCGGGTCGAATACCACCAGGTTAGTCTGCGGCACCTTGCCGTTATCCAGCTGGGCGTTGATGTTCTGCGCCTTGGTCAGTTCATGCTCGGCGATGCCCTCGCGCACGGTCTTGAAGCCGGTCATATTGGCCGAGTAGAAGTTGATGCGACGGAAGGCCGAACCACCGCCCGCCGGGTCCAGGTGGGGGATGGGCAAGGCAAAGGTGCCAGCCGCTGCCACCACGTAGGTGTTGCGGTGGCGGCGTGCGATCAGGGGGCGGATTCCGGCTTCTGCCGGGTCATTGCTGGGGGGCGACACATCGGCGAAGCCGGCCAGCGTGGGCGCGGTGGCGCCGCTGATGGTGATTTCCATGCGCAGGCTGGTGATGCCCGAGCCGGTGGACAGGTCGATGGTGCCGGCCTGGCGCGCATTGGGCGTGATCGCCTTGCGGTCGTAGAAATCGACCTTCAAGATCGTGGGATCGTTGACGCCACCGTTATACAGGTTGGACGCGTCCAGGTTGCTACCGGTTGATTCCCAAATGATCTTGCCGTTGGCCTTGAGGCACATGTAGGTGATCATCGACTTGGTGAACGTGGTGCCTCCCAGCACCATGGTGACTTTTTCCAGGACAGAGCCCAGGAATTTATTCATGTCGATGATGGCGACTCCGGATGCTACGACGTTCTGCGCCGGGTCGAGAATGACTTGCTTTTGCATGGTGGTTGCTCCGCTTTAGGCGATGGCGTCCGACAGGTAGGGAATGTGCTTGGCGACGACGACGCCACCGATGCCCAGGGCTGCGGCCTTGACGGCGGCATTCGGGACGAAGCGGTAGATGGCGTAGACGATGCCCAGGGCAATGCCGGAGGTCATCAGAGCGGACGATGTGGTGTTCATGGTGGTGGTTTCCTCTTGCGAGTTGATTGAATTTCAACCCGATTGCACCGCCGACACCATGCGCGGCGCGAATCACTTCCCTAGGAAATGACGCGCGCCGGTTTTCTAGGAAACACCCTCCCCGCTCCTCACTTTTTTTGCGGGAACGGGGGTTTTCTTGGGCTTTTGTTGTTTTGGCGCTACGGTTTTCGTAGCAAATGACAGAATCCCGGCCTTGATGTCCGGGCTGGTGGCGTGCTTTTCGCGCCAGTGCAGGTCGGGCAGGTTCGCCAGTTCACCAGCCTTCATGCCCCAGGAGCGGGCCAGCTTGTCGGCGTCCGCAATGTCGCCGAGGCGCCCGGTGTGTATCACATCGCAGTTGCCGATAAACGACTTGTCGCACTCGCTGGGCCGCTGGCCGGCGCCGATGATGGTCAGGGTCTTGACCTGTCCGCCTGCGGTGTACTGGCGCCCGACGTTGACGCACCGCCGCCATGCCGGTGGCGCGCGGTTGGCCTTGGTGACCTCGGGCAGTTCGTCCACGAACATTGTGAGGTTTCCGGCCTCCCAGCAGATGCGACAGAACAGGTCGAATTGGGCCTGCACGTCCTTGCTGTGGTCCACCAGGTAGCGCAGCTTGAACGTTGGTTCCATGGCCGCGCGCGCCAGTTCCGCCAGCGAGGTTACGCCCTGCCCGATCACGCGCAAGGGGGGATCATGCTTGAAGTCCCACACCAGCAACCGGCGCGGCTGGATGCGCTCCAACTGCTGGATGGTCCACGCGGTCTTTCCGGTGCCGCGGGCACCAAAGACCGCGATGGCCAGCGCCTTAGATTCCCGCGCCATCGGCCATGGGTGCGGGTTCTGGTTCGATGGGCTTGGCGTTGCGCGCGGCGAGTTCCGCCGACACCGCCGTATTTGTCCAGCACCGGACCCCAGGCCGCGCCCAGGCGCTGCGCGGTGGCATCGTCCAGCACGCGGTTTGGGCTCTCCAGCTTGGTGACGGCGCAGAACACCGAGCGCGCGGCGGCGATGGCTCCGCCCATGATCTGGGCATTGGTCAGGGGGGGTGCAGCTTCGGGCGCGGCCTGGCCGGCTGCGGCCTCGGGTGCCTCTGCGTGAAGGGTTTCGGCTTCGGAGGCCAGCGCCTCCAGGGCTTGTGTGGTGTCGGTCATAGTGATCCCAGGTCAAAGACGGATGCCACGCGCTTGGGCGCGTTTTCCGGGGGGGGTGTATCGGGTGCGGGGGTTTCGGCTGCGCCAAAGACCGCCACGCGCTCGGCGTAGGCCTTGCCGTCCTTGGTCAGAAAGCCGGAGGCCTCGCACTCGTCGCACCGGTAAGAGAGGTGCCCGCCTGCGCTGTACCGGTAAACCAGATCGTGGCCGCAGTGCGGGCAGGATGCCCGCCCCGCGCGCTTGGTGCTTACGGGGCGTCCCATTACAGGGCCTTGAGGTCGGTCAGGGCCACGACTTCCTCGGTGCCGTCCGCGTCGAACTTGACGACAACGGCGTCCGGGTGCTTGGTCTTGTTGACCTGGCTCACGGTGCCGGCGGTGTTGTAGCGTGCGTGGGCCTGATTGGTCACGATCACGGGGGTCCAAACTTCAAACATGGTTGATTCCTTAGAAAACCATGGCGGTTGGCGCTACCGATGGGGATTATGCAAAAAAGCGACCGATTTAAACGCGATCTGAGCGATTTTTTTAGGGCTGGTGGTACGTGGGCATCAATCCATAAGAAAAACGCGCCCTATGCGGTTCTGCGCCCTGCCTTCCTGGGGTCAACGGCTGTTGGGTGAGACCTTGTGTCGAGGGCGAAGCCCTGGGGAGCCTGAACGCAGTCAGGCGGGGCGCAGCCCCTGACCCCTGGGGGCGCAGCCCTCCCCCCTTGGGGGGGCTATTGAGGGTACCCGGTGGGGCCTGAGTTATACACAAAAAGTTGTTCAACTAAGGGGTAGGGGTATAAATGAAACCATTGTTTGATACCCCTGTTGTTTACCCTGTTGGCTATCGGGTCCAATGGTCTGGAAACCCGCATGGATACTGGCTAAAACTATCCACAACCCTGTTATTTACCCTGTTGTCTTTCGTGTTGGGCGCGACGAAACGACCTCGGGTTTCTTGCGTTTTCGGATGCGTAGACGAAGGGTGCCTTGGGCCTCATTGGCGGCCTTGTTGCGCTTCACCAGGTTGGCGCCCTCCAGCCATTCCAAGCGGCTGCGGACCTGCTGCAAGCTGGGTCCAGGCAGGCGCCGGCCACGCTCGGGCTCTGGTGGGGTGCACAGCTCTATCAGGCGGGGGTAGTTGGTAACCAGCTCCCCCGTCTTGAAGTCGGCCTGTGTGGTTATTAGGAAATAGAGCGCGATGCACAGCGGATCGCGCAGGGTGTTGAGCAGCGCCTTGAGTTCCACGTTCTCGAACGTGAGGTAATCCGGCGCGAATAGTGTCGCAGGTAGTGGCATCAGTGCACACTGCAGCGTTGCGCAAGTTCAACGAGCCAAACCGCGAGAGATGGTGGCGTGTGTTCTCGCTCGGCCTTGGTGACCTCTGGGCGCCATCCGGCCATACCTTTGCGCAGGCGTGTCCCATCTTTCCCCTTGACGCGCGATTGCGTTATGACATGGGTTCCCTCCCCCAGAACCATGGGCATATCCGGTAGGTCGTGCATCGATGCGCCCACGATGTATAGCCAGGTCATCTTTGTGGCACGGTGCCCCCACCAATGCTGGGAGATTGGCAGGGTCCAACCACCAAAATCGTCCCGTTGACCAGGGCGAGGAAGGCCGGCCGCATCCCATAGCTTGGAGTCTTTGGGGTGCTCAAGAACGCCGCCGAATTTGCGCACTGCATCGACCGCAAAGAACGCAAGTTCCTTTTCTCCGGGGCGTGGCTTGGCGAAGTAGTGAAGTTTTCCCCACGCCCTGCACGGCGGGTGGGCGACTACCTGGCAACCTCCTGGCCAGGTCAGTGCGTTGCGCTCAATGTCGAAAACATCGCAGCCATGGATGGTCTTGTACACGCTGTCCGCGCGTGCAAAAAGTACGGCAACCATTGATCGCGCTACCGCGTCTCAACGCACTGCACCAGCCGCGCGCCCTCGGGCTCAAAGTCCGGGCAGCCTGCGGCAAGTTCAATGCGTCCCTCGTGGTCTGCGGCCTGGCTGTTGCGGGCACGCACGAACACGCGGAACTGACGGCCCTGGCTGAGATAGGTCAGTTGCCATCCCGGCGTTTGGGACGGCATGCGCAGAGACGCCAGCGGTGCCAGTCTGGGCAGGGCGATGAAGCCGTGAATGGTCCTCATGACAGCAGCTCGTTTTCTTGCGCGCACTCGGCGCAATGGCGCAGGCTGGAGCCGATCACGCTGGCTGCGTTGGGCTCCAGGTCCTTCTTGATCATCTGGATGCCACCCACGAGAACCGACAGGGAGACCTTGTTTCCCTCGGTCTGGATGCGAACCCGGGTGCTGGCATCAATGGCCACGGTGCTGATGGGCGCACTCATGCAGCAGCCACCTCATTGCCCGCTGCGCTTCTTTCGGACAGAGCCGAAGCGCACCGCTCACTCTCGGCGGCCAGCGCGGCCTTGAAGTGATGCAGCTGCCACTGTCTCTCATTAAGGCGAGCGGCGGCGGCGTAGGCGGCGTAGGCGGCGGCGGCGTAGGCGGCGTAGGCGGCGGCGGCGTAGGCGGCGTAGGCGGCGGCGGCGGCGTCGGCGTCGGCGGCGTCGGCGGCGGCGGCGGCGGCGTAGGCGGCGTAGGCGGCGGCGGCGGCGGCGGCGTCGGCGGCGGCGGCGCCTTTACGCGCCGCAATCAACTCATCTCGGTCTGCCTGGCCGCGTGCGAACCGTCGCGCTACCTCGATTGCCTTGCGTGGCCGCTGGTCGTTGGGTCGGCGTGCCTCAAAGATCGGCAGCACATGCTCTGCGAAGTCGCAGGCCAGCAGGCGCGTGAATTGGTCGCTCGGCTCCTGCGTGGCGCGCAGACTCCAGAACGCGTCGGCTTGGCCGTTGGACTCCAGGATGGTGGCGATGGCGATGGGGCGGTCCATGCCGTAGTCCTCGGGCGAGGTGCCGTGCTGGTCGCGGATGTGCTGGGCCAGCTTCTTGTAGCCGCTGGTGCATGCGCCGTACTGGCGTAGCAGGCGGAATGTGGTGCGGAGGTGTGCGGGTGTGGTGTTCATGCTGCACCACCCTTTGAAAGCTCTCGGATCAGGGAACGCAGCTCGGCACGTGCCAAGCATTCCTGATGGGCCGCTTCCGGGTTGTGTGCCGTCCTCAAGTCCTGCGCGAGGATCAGCCTCGCAAGAATGTCGCTCAGGTATTGCGACAAGTATTCGGTATCCAGATCGTCCATGTTGGCGCTCCAGCAAGTCAGCGCGAAGGGTGCCCGCCCTTCCCAAAATGGGAGCGCCAACCCGCCATGAATTGAGAGATAGGGCGAGCAGGCCGAATATACATCAACCGTCGGTTGTATATCAACCGATAGTTGAAGTTGCGCGTTGGTTGATATGCAACTACCATTTGACGAAAGGAGCGCCAACCCTATGAAAGCAAGCCAATGGATCGACCGCCTGAAGGTCGAAAAGAAACTGCAGTCCGACTATGCGGCTGCAAAACTACTGGGAGTGAGTCCGCAAGCGATCAGCAAATTGCGGTCCAGTGGGTCAACCCTTGAGGAAGGAACATCCATCAAGGTCGCCGAGTTGCTGAGAATCAACCCGGCCGGGATCATCATTGATCAGGTGGCAGAACGCACCAAAAGTCCCGAAGTTCGCTCTACCCTATCGCGTGAAGTTGAGCGACTTTGTATATTATGTAAATAAATAACCATAGGACAAAAGCACGCCACTTGGACGTGCCTTCCCACCACCCTCACATCGTCTGGTGCGTGTAACACTTCTTCGGACAGATCCGCGAGCAGGCCGTGCAACCGATGCACAGCTCCTGGTGCGCGATGGTCATGACCTTCTTTTCGTATTCCTCGTCATCGTCGTCGTCATCCAGGTCCACGGACACGCGCTCGCCGTCGTCGGTCACGCCCACCAGTTCCAGCACGCCGCGTGGGCACACCTTGAAACAGCGGCCGCAACCGATGCACTTTTCGTCATCCAGCTTGGAGACAAAGGTCGGCGTCCAAGTGATGCCGCTGGGTAGCGTCACGGTAAAGGCTTCACTCACGGTGCGGCTCCTTCCTTGCGCGCGGCCATCAGCATGGCATGGGCTTCGTGGCAGCGCCGCGCCACGTCGAGGATGTTTTCCCAATTGGTGGGTAGCTCCTCGGACAGATCATGCAGGTCCATCTTGGCCTGCGTGGCGCGCGCGTTGAGCTTCTTCAAGCGCGCCTTCAGTTCTTCGGGATCGGTACTCATGCTCAGGCTCCGTATTGGGCAACGGCGGGATAGGTGCGGATCATGCTCACGGCTTCGTCAAAGAACTTGCCTCCCGCCTGTGCGAGCTTTTCCAGTGACGGGAAGCCGAAGCGGTGCACGTCGCGCAACTGCTTGTTGACCACCACCAGGCGGCCGGCAATCAGCACCATGCGACCAAAGCCCTCGTGGCTCATCTTCATCATCGGCGAGACCATTTGCCCGGTCTCGCGCTCAATCGCCACCGCAATCGCGTTGTAGAACAGCTCCAGGTGCCACAGGGTCTCGGGGTCCGGGTCGCCCATGATGGGAATGGCGCGCCTTTCCTCCAGGGTGTGGATATAGGGCTTGAGCAGTTGCAAATCGGTCTTGCCGTCCCAGGTGCCGTTCATGTCTTGTGCGCGCAGTTGCTTGACGAGTTGCTGCACGAATGGAGTCGCCAGATACTGCGCGTCGGTGGCGGCATCCTGCGCGACATCGGCTGTAGCTTGGTCTGTCATGGGGTGACCTCGTCTTCCTCAAAATCGAAACTGCGCTCGGCGCCCTTTTGCATGGCCTTGCGTAGCCAGGGTGGTGGCGTGCCTTGCAACACTACCTGCAGCTTGTCCAGAATGTCCTTGATCACCTCGGGCTGCGGCACCTTGATAGGGTGGATCTTCATGGCCACGACGCGCGCGGCGCCCGAGCCACCGATGGCCGCGACGTAGACGATGGCGCAGTCCTTGATGGCCTCCAACTTGGGGGCCAGCTTGTCTTCGTCGCCGTCCTCTTCCAGCTTGTCGCCGAACTCGAAGCTTTCAACAAACTGGTGCCCGGTGGCGGACACGTCGTACACGACGATGCTCTTGGCCCAGCCAAAGTGGGCGTTGACGCTTTCCTTGTCCTGGGTGGCGAAGGCGATTTTCATGGTGCTTCTCCTGGTGGTGTCATGCGCTGGCGTCGGCCAGCCGGGTGGTCGTGGTGGGGTATACGGTGGTGGCAGCGTGGCGGGCCTCCGGCGTCAGCGGCCAGTCGTTTGCGTGGTGGTGGGTGATGTTGGCCAGCATCAGGTTGGCCACCTCGAACACCAACGCCATGGTGCCGCGGTAGCCCACCTGGCAGCGGTGGGCGTTGCCAACGCGGTCAAACACCGGAAAGCCGATCCGCAGCAGCGGCTTGCCCAGGCGTTCTGCCGCCTGGCGGCCATGGGAGTGGGTGACCAGCAGGTCACAGTCCGTAGCGCCCCGCTCCAGGTCTTCCAGGTCACCCAGCAACACCTGCTCGGCCGGCAACAGCGCATGCACAGCCGACTTGGTGGTGCTGACGCAGCAGCGCAGTTCGGCCCCCATGTCGTGTAACAGGCCGCCAACCGCCAACAGCAGGTCGGGCTCGGCGCCAATGGCCACCTTGATACCACCCGTGTAGAAGTGCCCGTCCAGCATGGCGTCGAGCAACTGGCTGCGTTGGCGCCGGTATTTGGCAGGCACCGGTCGGCCGGACAGTTGAGACAGGCGTTGCAGCAACCGGTCGTTGCATTCCAGGCCGGTGAGCCGCTCAAAAATCTCCAGCGGCGTCCCGGCGATCTCTTGCAGGGCCAGCGCCGCCTCACGCGTCTGCTCGCCCACGCCGATGGTCAACGCCGAGGCCCCCGCCGAGCGGATCTGCTCCAGCGTGGTACCACCCAGGGTGGTGCCACGCCAGTCCGGTGGAATGTGACCATCCAGCGAGCCCGACACGTCAGGCAGCACGATGGCCGTCAGACCAAACGCTTCGATGATCTCGCGCAGCTCGTCAATGTCGGCCGGCGACAGATGGCTGCCCGGCAGCAAGGTCACCTGGTCAGCCTGCACCGGCAGCCGCTTGACCAGGGTCTTGACGATGGCCGTAACCGCATGCTGGTAGCCGTCCTCGAACCCGCCCACATAGTCGGGGGTGGAGACGTAGACGATTTCCGTGTCCGCCAGCTCGGGCTTGCGCTTGCGCACCGTGACCAGAAAGCCCTCCACGTCGTCGCCCTTGGTTTCGGTCAGACCTGTGGAGCAGATGGCAATGATCTTGGGATTGGCACGCTTGTGGATGTTGAGCAGCGCGGCCTCGATGTTGTCGTAGCCGCCCATGATGGAGGTCACCTCGTTCATGGCCGTGGTCTGCAGCGGAATGGCCTCCTTGAAGTGCCGCACCAGCAGCACCAGGCCAAACGAGGTGCAGCCCTGCGAGCCGTGCATCACCGGCATGCAGGCATCCAAGCCCAGGAAGGCCAGGCTGGCTCCCAGCGGCTGGCTCATCTTGAGCGGATTGACCGCGCAGGCCTTCTTGGATTCGACGACACGGGCCATGGCTATTGCTCCCAGGGTGCTGCTGTGCGCACCTGCTGCCACACCGGGTTGGAGATGGCGCGGTCGATTTCCTGCACCAGCTTCACCATGCCCTCGTAGCCGCCATAGGGGTGGTAGCGCTCCTGGTTGATGTCCAGCCAGGGCATGCGCGCTTTCAGCGCGACGAACTGGCTGCGCCCGCCGGAGAGCATGATGTCGGCCCGCGCATCGCGCAACATGGCGTACATCTCGCGCGGGGTCATGTCGTCGATCATGTGGGCGTCGGCGCCCTCCCCCATGATCTCCTTGATCTTTTCCTTGTCTTCCTTGGTCGACTTCTTGACGCTGGTGCCCACGATCTCCATGCCGCCCTCTTGCAGCGCCGCCACCACCGACCACGACTTGACGCCCCCGGTGATCAGCAGCACCCGCTTGCCAGCCAGACGCTGACGGTACTGCGCAATGCGCTTCCAGGCGCGTGCCTCTTTCACCTCGATCAGGCGCTCGGTGCGGTCCAGCAGATCGGCGGGCGCGCCGGTCTGCACCAGCAGCTTGGCAATCTGGCGCAGCGTGTCGCTCATGTCGCCAATGCCGTAGAACGAGCCTTCAAAGTACGGAATGCCCCAGCGCTGCTCCATTTTGGTGGCAATGTTGATCATCGACTTGGAGCACACCATCATGTTCACCTTGGCCCGGTGCGCGCTGGCAATCTCGTTGTAGCGGCCATCGCCACAGATGCACGACAGGATGCGGATGCCCAGCGCGTCGAACAAGGGCTTCACCTGCCACAGCTCACCCACCAGGTTGTATTCGCCAATGATGTTGATGTCATACGGCGTGGTGAACTCCGGCTCGCGCGTGCCAATCACATAGTCCAGCAGCGCCTCGGCCCCTAGCTTGTTGCCCAGATTCTTGGGGCCGGCAAAGCCCGGCGCGTTGACCGGGATGATGGGCTTGCCAAACTTCTCCGTGGCACGCTGGCACACGGCCTCGATGTCGTCCCCCACCAGGGCCGTCACGCAGGTCTGGTAGACCAGCACGGCCGGCGGGTCGTACTTGTCGATGATCTCGCGGATGGACTTGAACAGGCGCTTTTCCCCGCCATAGATCACATCCAGCTCATTGATGTCGGTAGTGAAGCCGGTGCGGTACAGCTGTGAATGGGAGGACGCACTGTGCCGGTTGTCCCACGAGTTGCCCTCGCAGGCAATGGGGCCGTGCACCAGGTGCGCCACGTCGGCAATCGGCTGCAGCGCGATCTTGGCGCCATCAAACGCGCAGCCGCCGGCAGCAGCGCCGGGGCTCAACTGCTTGGTGCAGCCCTTCTTGCGCTCCTTCTCGCTCTTGCCCTGGTTGATGTCGCAGCCAGGCTCCTCGAACACTTCGGCAATCTTGGCCTTGAGCGCAACAGACATGGACGACTCCTGACAGCATGGGGTGTCCTAGCTTTGCAATTTGGGTGCCAGGGGGAAATGGCCTCTTAACGTAGGTTATTGCGGGTTTGTGGCGGAGTTGGCGCGGGGCTTTGGCGGGTTTGAAGGGATTGCGACAAAGGGGGTCGGATCACCGCTCGCGTAGCGGACGTGTGCTCTGCCCCCATATTCGCGCTGTAGCCGGAGGGACCGGCGGTGGGAATACCTGCAATAGGCTGTTTGTGGTTATCCACGCTTCCCAACAGCGGACTTTCAAGCGGCTTCAACGTTCAAGGTCAGTGGCGCTGCGCGACGCTTTATCGCGCAGCGTCCCCTGCTCCGCAGGGTTAGCCATCTGCGCTCGACACTGAGCCGAACAGCAATTCGTCCAGCTTCTCTTTCTTTGGCACGTTGCCATGATCAATGATCTCCAGGAGAACGCGTCGAAGCAACTGGAAAGTACTTATTGGGCTTTCCGTAATTCATGACATCACCAAAGCGTAGCCTGTACCCAGCAAGCGGCAATGATCAAGGGGCGCTTCTGGGCGCTCTTGAGCTTGTTGCGTGCTGTCGAGTGCAACTCGCCGAGGTTGTTGGGACAGTAGTTGGCCAATGCATGGCGTTTGAGCCAGGCCCACAGGTATTCGACGGGATTCATGTCCGGCGCGTAGGGCGGCAGGAACGCTATTTGAATATGCCCACCCAAACCGTCCAGGTACTCCCGCACCAGCCGGCTGCGATGCGCCTTCAAGCCGTCCCAGATCACCAGAAGAGGCGCCTTCAGGTGGGCTTTGAGTGCCTTGAGGAAATCGACAATCTCCTCCTTTTTGATGCTGCCTTCGTGCAAGCGGAACAAGCAGTTGGTTCGGGTCAGGCCGGCAATCACCGAGACGTGATTCCAGTTGAAGTGAAATTGAATAATGGGTGTCTGCCCTTTGGGCGCCCAGGTGCGCACTCGCGTGGGGCGTTCGCTGATGCCGGACTCGTCTACGAAGACGATTTGGCGGCCTTCGCGCTTGGCCTTTTTTTGAGGCGCGGCCATGTGCTGCGCTTCCAGGTGCGCACGGCATCGTCGTTGCGCTCCATGGCACGCTTCTCGGGTTTTTGTGAACTGAAGCCCAATGTACCCAAGATTCGCCATACGTTGGTCTGGCCAAAGCGCACCCCATGCAGGCGTTCGATGACGACGCCCACGCGCTTGAGGGTCCAAAGCTCGGTACCAAACCCGTGTGCTGTGGGGCTTTGCAGCAAGGCTGCACGCACAGCGGCCAGTTGTTGCTCATCGAGCTGGGCCGGGCGTCCGCGTTCGGGAACCTCGCGCAGGGCGTCGATGCCGCCTTCATCGAGTAGCCGCTTCCACGTGTACACGGTCTGTCGTGCCACACCGACAGCTGCGGCCACTTCGGCACAGCCTTTGCCAGCCAGCAACAAGCACCCAGCCTTCAACCGCTTCTTTGTCGCTTCGCTCAATCGTTTTTGCACCACGTCTGCATTCTCCAGCATTGCTACTGAAGACATAACGGTTACGGCGCTCAACGGTTGTCATGATTTAGTGAAATATCAATAGTAAGTCCTCCGCCTCATGCTTCGGCTTGCCGTGCGCTGCCGCGGAGCGCATGTCATACAGTTTTGCAATCTTCTTCTGAAGCGTATGTCGACTCTTGCCCGGCGGCTCAAGATAGGCTGCAATTAGCGATGAAACTCGAAACTTGAGTTCAGCGGTGGATGGAGAAAACAACGACTCAAGTGCCCCCCAAAGAGACACCAAAGTCAGGGCTGGATTTTGAACGAATTGGCCGCCATCGATGGCGTCAACTGCGAGCGAAAATTCCGAGCTGCCATTGATGAGTTTGTGCGCAACTTGCCACCGCTCCTTAACCCATTCGACTGCATCAGCCGTCGCCCTGCCCCCGACGACTCCGAGAGGAAAATGGCGACGCTGAGTTTCAAACGGGAGTAGTTGTGCGTCGTTGTCTTGAACTTTTGGCAACAACGCAAAAGGGTAGTTTGAAAAGACAGGGAGTGTTGTGGCTGGGTTGACGGCAAGCCGGAGCAAGAAAACAATTGTCACTGCAACCTCCAGCTTCGAACCGAATTTTTCTTCAATGTGCGCCGGAATCATAAGCTCAGCATTGACATCGAAGCTAAATCCCTGACCTGAGGCTGCCTTCCACGGTCCCGGATGGTGGCCAGATCCAGAGGGCCGAGTGAACGCCATCATGAAATGAGCCATCAGGTGCGCGTAAGTCTTCGAAAGTGTGATTCCCTCACCAAGATCAAATGTCTGCTGTTCGAGTTCGAGACCCGATAAGCCTGCGTGAATGTTGCTGCCGAAAAGAGATGCCATTGTGATTGAGATGGCTAACGTCGCCGCTCATCCGACGCCGAAGGCGGTCGGATGCAGCGGCCTGTTACACATCAATGCTTCCTTCCAGCAATGGTCCGCCTTGTCTGTTTACTTCGGCGATTATTGCGGAGATGCCAGGAGCAGTAACCCGCGGACGGAGAAAAGGCGTGAACGGCTGCTCTGCAGAAGCAGCCCGCAAGAATGCCGCCGTTGGTCCGACATACGTACTTAGCCCATCATTTAGGTACTGAGGTCTTCCAGTCCAGCGCGGGTTGCCATCCTGCCGCCATTCCGGTTTAAGTAAAAGGCGCGGGCGACTCCACTCACTCGTGACAGCGCCCCAGACCGATTTATCGCCGACTACCTGAATACATACGAACGGGCCCGGTCTGTCTATGCCATCGTCGTCGCGATCTATGTCAACTTCGCGCAGGAGCACCGCATGATCGAAATACGCGACGATGCCTGGTTCAACTTCTTCCAACTTTATTACCACGCAACTTCTCCCTTCAGGTTTAATCGGGATAGGAAGAAGCCTCACGGCCCCTCCCTCCCACACCACCGGACATACGGGTCACGTATCCGGCGGTTCCTTGAAACTGCGTTGATCTCACGCTGCCCTGGCCGGTGCCAAATCGGGCAG
>Ga0318568_10000692_pt1 | contig 13728 bp, 19 predicted proteins | sample GRESIP088b5f21_FD_203690 | JGI IMG/M metagenome (GOLD analysis project Ga0318568, IMG submission 203690) | Tropical soil microbial communities from Luquillo Experimental Forest, Puerto Rico - GRE.SIPMG.088b5f21 | ecosystem: Environmental > Terrestrial > Soil > Tropical forest > Bulk soil...
CGTGCGATGGCGCGGGCCGCGTACTCGCGGAAGTGGCCCGGGCAGAAGCCGGCGTCGTCGGCCAGCTGGGCCAGCAGCTTGATCGCGCACGCTATGACGCCCAGGCGGTCGCAGTTCTCACCGAGCGCGCGCAGCGCCTCGCGGCCGGACGGGGTCATGGAGTTCTCGCGGGCGACCGTCACCATGGCCAGCAGGTCGGCCAGGTCGTCGTCGTGCCCGGGCAGGGCGCTCACGCCGCCGCCAGCTCCGGGGCCGGGCCGTCGTACCACAGCGCCTCGCCGTAGCACCGCTGGCAGATCCACAGCCGGTGCCTCCGCAGCGGGACGGCTGCCGCGTCCCGGGCGCCGCACTTGTAGCAGGGCTGGTCCATGCCCGGGGGAATCGACGGCGCTTATCGTGCTGGCGAGGCCCCGGTCAGTGCCGGGGCCTCGGTGGATTGGCGCGATCGGGCTGGAGTCGGCGAGGGCTGGCGAGGGCTGGGGCGGACCGGGCTGTGCCGGTGAGACAAGGGTCGAGCCGGCAGGACCTGAAGAGGCTGGCGGAGTGCAGGAGGGGCGTGGGCGGAGTTGAGAGCGCCAGTCTAGCCCGGCACGGCAGAGGCCCCGGGCTCCTGGGCGGAGCCGCGGATTGAGTGAGGGTCCTGAGCCTAGCCTGCCCGCCAGGCAGGGATGAGGCCCCGGGCTGGGCCGGGGCCTCGTGGACTGGATGGATGAGAGCGGGCTTGGCGGGACTTGGCAGGAGCTGGCCGGAAGGGGCGGGACCAGGCGTGGTCTGAGCCGGCTAGAGGCGGCCGATCCTAGCCGGCCTCCACCTGGCCGGGCACCGTGGCGGGGCGGCTGACCCCCGCCCGCCGCTCCAGCTCGGCCAGCCGGGCCTCGGCGAACTGCTGCCGCGCCTCCATGCCCATCAGCCGCAGCTCGTGGTCGGCCACGTGCAGGCTGACCGCCTCGGCCCAGGCCCGCGCGGCCGGGGTCATGTCGTCCAGCGGCGCCGCCTTCATCAGCTCCACCGCGGTGCTCATCCTGCGGGTGGCGGCGTCCTTCAGCGCGATGGCGGCCGGCGCGTACTCCTCCGGGGTCATCACCTGGTAGCCCTGGCCGCGCACCGTCGCCAGGTACCGGGGCACCAGGGCGCGCAGCAGCTGCCGGTTGCACTCCTTCACCGCCCGGTAGGCGCGCAGCCGGTCGTCGGTGCCGAGCAGCCCGGCTATCTTGCCGTAGCTCACCATGGCGCCGTAGGGCAGCGCGGTGACGTGGTCGTAGACCACCTTCCACTCGGCCCGGCCGTCCTCGCGCTTAGCGCGGAACCCGCGGTGGCCCCTCACTTCTGGCCCTTGCCCGGCCGGACCACGGCGTACCGGCCGTAGCCCTGGGACCGGCTGGCGCCCAGTCCCTCGATCCGGCCGGCCCGGTCGGCCAGCTTGTAGAACTCCTCCTCGCCCATGAACTCCTCGTCCACGTCGAACCGCACGTGCAGGCCCCACGGGTCGAACCGGGGCCAGGTGTTCGGGCTGGCGCCGGACGACGACCGCTGCATCTTGGTCAGGCGGAACTCGGGGCGGAGCCAGAGGTCATCCGGCGTCCAGTGGTTCTCCCAGCCGTCGTACATCAGCGGGACGGCGACCTCGACGCACTTGACCGCGCGCAGCACCTTCGGCTTGTCCCTGGTCGCCTTGGCCGCCTCGACCAGCGACCGGCGGAGGTTCTCGGCCGGCAGGGCCACCCCCTTGATGTCGGGGATGACGTAGAACGAGCTGGCGAACTGGACCTGCTCCATCTCGTCGTACCACTTGGCGGTGCGGTTGGCGCTCTTGACCTTGCGCAGCTCCTGCATCCGCTGGTACGCCCACGAGCGCGGGTCGGCGGCGCCGATCGACGCCAGCAGCAGCGGCTTGGCGCCGGCCACCTTCAGGGTGATTTCCACTCGCGTACTCCTTGCTAACAGTCGGGGCAACTGACTATCGGCAGTCGTACGGATGCATGGGGAGGGCACCGGTCCCTGGCGAACGGGACGCGGTGCCCTCGGGGGTGAGCTGGCGCGGCATGGCCGGGCATGGTCTGGCCTGGGCTGGCACGGGGAGACGTGACAAGGCAAGAGGCGGATAGCGTGTGCTGCCCCAGGCTACGCAAGCACGGGAAGGCCCCGCTCCCGGACGGGGAGACGGGGCCTTCAGGATTGAGCTGGGTTGGCGAGACCTGGCGAGACCCGGGTCGGCGGGACGAGGCGCGGTCAGGCGCGGCCTGGAGGGACGAGGGATGACGCGTTGCGCAACGGGCTGCGCTGGGCAGGGAAGAGCTGAGGCGGGGAGTGCTACCTCAGGGTACGCCGCGGCGTGGCCGGCTTCTCAAGATCATCCAGGATCAGTGCAGGGTCCCTTCCGGTGGCCGCGCTCAGCCGCAGCGCCAGCTCGGCGGCCAGCCAGGCGAGTTCGTGCGCATCCCCCGTTACGTCGCAGCTGATCAGGTCCAGAGTGGATGATTTGCCACGGGCGATCATCTCCCGGGTGGCCTGCACGGCCCTCTGGCGGCCCATCGGCCCAGTATGACCGCGGTCACTTCGGCCGGGAAGACCGCGGCGCGCTGGCGCTACGGGCTGCTGGCGGGCGCTCCGCCGCCTGCACCAGCCGCTCCAGCAGGGCCTCGATGCGGCCCAGGGCGGCCAGCTGCTGCCGGTGCCGCGCATGGTCCGCCGCGTGCTCGGACCGGATCACCCGGGCCTGCTCGACCAGCTCGCCCGGGCCGCCGTCGTGCTCGCTCATGATGATGTATTTCGGCCCCTCCGGGGAAATATCCCGGGCCGCGGTGGCAGGCTGGGGGAGGCGCCGCCCGGCCGTCCCCCTCTCCCGGGACCTGCAGACCGGGCCGGGCGGGGCCTACCCTGGGCGCTAGCCCGCCCGGGAACGGCGCCGCAGACGGGTCCGAGCTAGCTGGCGCCCTGAGGCCCCCGGGCGGGCCTGAGCGGATATTTCCCTGCCGGGGGGCGGGTAAATGTTCCTGGCGGCCGGGGCGGGCACGACACTGAGCGCGGGCGGAGGCGAGCCTCTCAGCTGCGCCGATGGGACCCAGAGCGGGCCGGGCGACCGGACCGCGCCGGCGCCCCCCCGGCCAGCATGCCGGCGGCGGTCCTGGCTCGCGGTCCTGGCTCGCGCCTGGCCGGGCTGTGCTGGGTCCTCCCGCGCGGCCGGGCTGGCTGTGCTCGCGCCTGGCCGCTGGCTGGCCGCTGGCTGCGCGCCTGGGTCCTCCTCCTGGCTGGCCGCTATGCGCGGCCGGGCTGGCCGCTGTGCTGTGCCCCGGGCCCGCTGTGCGCCGGCCTGGCCGCTGTGCTGGCCGTCGGCGCCGCTGTGCGCCTGGCCGCTGGCGTCGCTGTGCGCCTGGCCGCTGGCGCCGCTGTGCGCCTGGCCGCTGGCGCCGCTGTGCGGCCGGGCCTGGCATGCCCCTGGGAATCTCTGTGATCACCGCTGCGGGCCTGTAGCGCGCTGGGCGGGTGAATGCCTGGCCGTCCGCTCTCAGGGGCGCTCAGGCGCGTACAGCGATGCACGGGCGTGCACGCGGCCGGGCGCCGCTGGCCGGCGCTGTACGCGCCTGTGCGGGCCGCATGGCGCTCAGGGGCCGCTTCACGGGGCCGGCCGCTGCGAGGCGCTCAGGGGCCGCTTCACGGGGCCGGCCGCTGCGAGGCGCTCAGGGGCCGCCACGGGCGCGCCGGGGGGCCGCTGCGGCCGGGGCTGGGCCGCTGCAGGCCTGGCACCGGGGGCGCGCCTGGCGCCGCCGTGCCGCTGTGCGCGGCCGGGCCAGGCGATGGAGGATGCTGCCCGGGGCGCCGCGGGCTGCCGCTGACGCGCTATACAGGCGCATGCGGTGCATACGCCCTGCATGCACGCCTATCCGGGCGCCGGGGCGCCTGGCCGGGCTGAGCAGGTTCTCCGGGGAAGGATGCTAGCGGGGCGCATGCAGCGCTACTGGGGCGCATGCGCTGCAGCTCCTCCGCATGCGGTGCCAGCGCTAGACATGCGCATGCGGTGCCAGCGCTAGACATGCGCATGCGGTGCCAGCGCTAGACATGCGCATGCGGTGCAGCTCTTCCGCTAGCGGTGCCAGCGCTAGCCATGCGCATGCTGTCGATCGCGGCCAGCTCGACGGCCCCCGCGCGGCGGCCTGGGCTCCTGGCCAGCTCAGCGGCTCCCGGGAGGCGCCCGGGCCGCCGCTGCGGGCTGTACAGCGGCCGGGGGCTGGCCAGCCCGGGGCGGCATCGGGCCAGCTCAGGAGCCCTCCAGACCGGGCACCTGGCCAGCTCGTGACAGCAGGCCGGCTGAGCTGCAGGTCAGAGCCCTGACTGTCACGGTTCCAGGCCAGGGCGTCAGAGATCCCGGATAACGGGCCAGATGGCCTGTATGCCCAGCTCGCACGAGATCCTGCGCAGCTCTCACCGGACGGCCTGCCAGGGGCCGGGTCCCCGGGCGCACCGGGGGAACACGGGCGGGTAAGCGCTCGCCTGGCACGCAGCTCCTGGCCGCGAGGCGCCCTGCGCGTCCCCTGCAGGGGCCTGATCCCGGGCGGTTTTGCCAGCGGGCCCGGCCCGGGGGGCTCTTATCGTACGGCGGCGCAGCTGGCCGGTGAGGCTTGACCTGGGTAAAGGCCTTGGCACCGGGCAGGGGGCGCCTGAGATTCCGCGGCCTTTCATCGTTCATCTTCCGGGGCCTGCGCCAGCTCGTCCGGGGGGCAGCCCTGGCCGGCCCCACCGCGCGAGGGGGAGTTATCGTACCGCCGCGCTGACCGGGTACCTGGCCGGCGGGCCTGGCCGCGCGGGGGCAGCGGCCAGGCTCACCCGCGGATGCCCATGCCGGCGATCCCGCAGCCCAGCCTACGCGCGCACCGGGGCGCAGGCCAGGACGGCGCAGCTGCTTGACAGCGGTCAAGCATGGAAGTGAGCACACGGCAGCTCGCGTGCGACCCTGAGACGGCCTGTGCACGGCCGGCGGTGCCGGGGGTACCCGGTCCACCCGCACCCGGCGCCGTGCGGCCTCCTGCGGCCTCCTGGGCGCGTTCCGGGGCCAGCACAGCAGCGAGCCCGGCCGCCGTGGTTGGCATGACCGGGCTCGCTGGGCCGGGGGATGTCTATCAGGCGCTAGCTCGCCACCTCCTGGCGCGCCCTGCGGTTGCGGCGCCGGCGCCAGGCCAGCGCGCCGGCCGAGGCCAGCACCGCGGCGCCGAGCACGGCGCCGCCCAGGTCGGCCGCCGGCAGCCCGCCGCCCGCGTGGCCGGATGCCACCGGGGGCCTGGCCATGACGCAGGGCCGGCCGGCCGTCTTGCCCGGGTAGGCCAGCTCGACGCGCTCGCCGACCGCGCCGCTGACCGTCAGGCCGTGCGCGGACTGCGGGACGCCGGCGAACACGGCGGCCAGGTCGTAGGACCCGGCCGCGCTGGCCGGGGCGCTGACCGTGATGCGCGCGGCGAGGTGCTGGCCGGGCTGCAGCGTGAAGCTGGCCGGCGACACGCTGACCCAGGACGGCGCCCTGGTCAGCGCGCACCCGCCGCCGCTGTGCTCGATGGCCTCGAACTTCGCCGACACGCGCACCGCGGTGGTGCCGTGGTTGGCCAGCGTGACCGGCTCGCTGAACTGCCGCGCGGCCGAGGTCACCTTGTACGGCTCGACCGACAGGCTGAACTGCGCCGGCGGCTGGTGCGTGGTCATGATTGCTCCTTCCCTGACCTGGGTAGACGGCCTAGTTGCCGAGCGCCAGGTACTGCAGGGTGTCCGAGTAGCTGTCCGCTGCGACCGGGGGGATGCTCTGGCCCCCGTCGCCGCTGCCCAGGGCGCCCGCGCCGGGGATGGCGTAGTAGTCCGACATGGTGCCGGTGCTGGCCGGGCCGGTGCTGGTGTCGACCGCGTAGGCGCTCGTGCTCAGCTCGCGCGCCTGCATCCAGTTCGCGAACGACGGCGGGGTGCTCCAGCCGTTGGCGCTGTTCAGCTCGGCGGGCAGCACGGCCACGTCGCCGATCGGGATCACGGCGTGGTTGCTGCCGGTCCCGGTCATGCTGCCGCTGGCTGCCGCCACGCTCACGGACCACCCGGCGTCGTTCGTGACCAGGGACCAGTTCACGGTGCCGACGCTGGACGGGCCGCCGGCGCTGCCGGTCAGCTGGAACGCGCTGGTGGCCAGGCTGAAGGTCAGCGTGGCCGGGATGGTGACGGTGGCGCTGACGCTGCCGCCGCCGCTCGGGGGGCCGGACGCGAACGCCGCGGCCGGCCCGGCCAGGATGGCCGCTCCCGCGATGGCGGTGCCGGCGAGGGCCCTGACGGTCATGCGGTTGAACTGCATTTCTGGTGCCTTCCCTGTGATGGGTTACCGGGCCTGGCCCTTCCAGGCCCGGGGTCTGCGGGGGTCTGCACGGCCCGCGCGGCCGGCAGCTCGTCCAGGTCGGCCAGGCTGGCCCGGCCGAGGGACGCGCGGCGCAGCACCTCGTCGACCTCGTCCGGGGTGCGCAGCTCGTCGGCCAGCAGGATCAGGCCGGACCCGCCGTCCGGGCGCTGCCGGACGCGGTACCACGGGCCGGCCCCGGCGACGGCCACGACGTCCACCACGTACCGGCCGTCCCGGCTGGCGAACCTGACGGGCTGGCGGGGCATCCGGCGCAGCCCGGCCACCTTGACGTCCCAGGCCCGCTCGGGGCCGAGCCGGACGCCCCAGTCGTACGCCCGCACCGGGGCGCCCCGGAAGGTGACCCACTCGGGGCCGCGGCCGGCCCGGGCGCGGCGCTCGAACTCGGCGGTCACCCGCACGTAGCGGTACCGGCTGGCGCCGCGGCGGGGGACCCAGCGGACCACGTCATCCCGGTGCAGCAGGGGCGCCAGCTCCTGCCCCGGGCCGGCGTACGCGTTGGCGATCATGATGCCGCCTCGCAGCTCACGTGCGGTGCCGGGGTGAACTCCAGGCTGCAGTAGCGCGTGTCCGTGCCGGCGCTGAGCCCGTAGGCGCCGCCGAAGTGGTCGACCCGGGCCAGCCCGGTGACGAGCAGCACGGCCAGGACCACGGCGGCAGCGGCGGCCACGGCGGCCACGCGGCGCAGGCCCGCGGTCATGCCGCCGCCTCGCTGAAGCAGCGGCCGAGCACGTCGGCCACGTCGACCAGCAGGAAGTCGATGCCGGACTGGCCGTGCTCGGTCTCGGCCAGCAGCCAGCACAGCTGCAGCTGGCGCTGCACGCCCTCCAGCGTGCGGGCGATGAGCTGGCGGGACGAGGTTGCCGGCGGGTAGCCGCCGATGGCGCCCTGGCCGGTGCGCGCGGCGAAGCCGGCCGGGCAGGTGGTGCGGGGCGCGTCGGTGATGGTGGTGCTCATGGTGGTGCCTTCCCTGTTATGTGATTCAGATGGTGGTTGGTGGTTTTCAGCGGGCGCCGGGGCCGAACAGCTCGCGGGCGTCCTCGGGGCTCTGGCCCTCGGGGTAGGTGCCGGCGAGCCCTCGCCGGCCGCCCCAGACGGGGCGCAGCAGCGCGCCCGTGTGGTCGGTGGCGTACAAGGTGACCGGCCAGTCATCCGGCCCGCAGCGCCCAGCCGCGAGCTGCATGCCCGCGGCCGGGTCGGCAGCGTCGACCTCGATGCTGCGGCCCTCGTGCGTCAGGCCCCGGTAGGCAGTCACGGCTGGCGCAGGCCGGTCGGCCGGGTGATCCCGCCCAGGTCGCCGGCCTCGTAGGCGAGGTCCGCGGCGAGCGACAGCGCCTTCGTGATCCGGTGCAGTTCGTCCCACTCGGCGGACCCGGTGTCCAGCTCGTCCATCGCGAGGTGGACGCGGTGCGACAGGTCGCAGGCATCGCTGTGCACGGCCCGGAGCAGCTGCCGGTAGCCGGCCGGCGTCAGGCCGCCGGGCACCTCCTCCGGGTGCGCCCGCTCGCGCTCGGCGGCGTAGACGGCCTCCATGCCCGGGGTGCGCTCGACCGGGTCGTCCGCCATGGCGGGGACGCCCAGGCCGAGGCGGCCGACCTGGGGGGCGTTTAGCGCGCGGGCCTGGGCCAGCTGCGCGGTGGTGATGGTGCTCATGATGTGCCTTCCCTTGTCCTCCCGCCCCCGGGGGCCGCAGCGAGTGTCAGCGGCTTACGTCGGCTCGCCCCGGGGGCTGTTCTGCTTGACTCAAGTCAAGGGTAGCAGGTGGTAGGTGGCGGTAGCAAACGGAAGGCGGCAGCGGTCGAGTTGGCACGGCTACCGCTGCATATACGCAGGTCATGGCACGAAAAAGCCCCCCGGGTACCCGGGGGGCTGCTGGCGGGGATGCGGTCCTAGCTGCCGGGCCGGTCCTCGGGCGGGATGACGAACGTGCCCTTGCCGCGGGCCGTCGTGACGAGCCCCCAGGACTTGAGCAGCGCGATGGCCTTGAGACCTGAATCCCGGGACACCGAGAAGTCGGCACCCAGATCATTGGCACTCGGAATCCGGCCGGCCAGCTCCCCGGCCTCGATCCTGGCGCGGAGCACCGCCGCAAGCTGCTGCGGCAGCGGAACGGGGCTATCCAGGTCCAGCTGATGCTCTGCCATACACCAGAGCATACCGCCCGCCGCCATCCACGGCATGCAACGGCACGCCACCTCCGCCTGGCGCCGCAAGGGGAAGGCCCCCGGCTAGCGGGGGCCTTCGAGCGAGTTGAGCTGGCGCGAGCGGGCGCGGCGTGAGACGGGCGGGCTAGGCGCGGCGCGGCCTGGCACGAGCAGGCCAGAGGGGGCGCGGCGAGACGGGGTTTGTCTTGCCCTGCCAGCATACCGCATCCGGTGGCATGCGGTAGCCGGTGGCGGGCAAGGGGAGGGCCCCCGGCTCTTGTCAGAGCGCTGGGGGCCTTCTTTGAGTTGGCGTGTACTGGGATGGCTACCATTCCGATGCGCGGTGCTCGCGCAAGGCCTGGTCGAAGCCGGCCGTGCTGACCAGCGCGCGGAATGCGCTGTCGGCCTCACAGCCGCTCTCGATGGAGTCGGAGGCGTACTCGCAGCCGACCGTGACCTCGAACTCGCAGACGAACCGGGCACTGGTGCCGGCGCGCGAGCCTGGCAGCCGGCAGCCCACCGCGTCGGCCGTCTTGTAGAGCGCCTCGGTTGCGCTGCGGGCCACCACCGCCATGGCCAGGCTGTCGCACGCGCTGTCGCCGCCGAGCGCCTCCCGGTCCGCCAGCTGGTCAAGGGCGGGCTCGGGCTGCCACTCCTCGGCTGAGTAGGGCAGGTGATTCACGCACCGGACGGTGACCAGGTACTCGGCGGTGGCGACCTCGGTAGCCTCCGCGCCCGGCTGCGGGTCATGCACGCCCAGCCACGCTGACAGCCGCGCCTCGGCCTCCTCGACGCCGAACGGCTCCTCCTCGACGTCTTGCGGCTCCTCCTCGTCCTCGTCCTCGTCCTCGGTCTCCCCGGGGCCGGGCCCTACGCCGTACTCGTGCGCCCACTCCAGCACCGTATCCAGCACGCTGGCCGTATCCGGGTCCTGCCTGTCGGTCAGGAGGGTAAGCAGCTCGTGCACTGCCGGCCGGGCGCCCTCGGCACGCGCGCTCACGGCTGCTGCTCCGCGTGCTCGGCCTCGCCCGGGATGACGGCCGGGTGCCGGATGCCGGCCCGGCGCTCCAGCTCGGCGATGCGCTGCTCGGCGTAGCCGGCCCGCGCCTCGATGCCCATCAGCCGCACCTCGTGATCCACCAGGTGCAGGGTGACCTGGTTGGCCCAGTGCCGCTGGGCTGGCGTCATGTCGTCCAGCGGCGCCGAGCGCATGATGTCGACCGCGCTGGTGATCCTGCGGGCGGCGGAATCCCGCTGCGCGAGCGCGGCGTGGCTGTAGTCGCCCGGGTGCAGCACCCGGTAGCCGCTGCCGCGGGCGCTGCCGAGGTACCGCGCTACCTGCGAGTCCTCCCCGCGCAGGTGCCGGTTGCACTCGCGGACGGCGCGGTACGCCCGCTGCCGGTCGTCGGTGCCGAGCAGCCCGGCGATGGTGCCGTAGCTCAGCTCGTCGCCGTAGCCGAGCTGCAGGACGTGGTCGAAGATCACCTTCCACTCGGCCCGGCCGTCCTCCCGGCGCGCCTGGAACAGGCTCATGCCGCGCCCCCGTTCCTCGGCCGGACGACCGTGTACCGGCCGTAGCCCTGGCGGCGGCAGGCGCCGACGCCCTCGATGCGCCCGGCCAGGTCGGCCAGCGCCCAGAACTCGCGCTCGGACATGACGTCCTCGTCCAGGGCGAACGTCCCGGACAGGCCCCAGCCGTCGAACCGCGGCCAGGTCTGCGGGCTGGCCCCGGAGGCCGACCGGAGCATCTTCGTGAGGCGGAAGCCCGGCTTCTCGAACAGCTGCTCCGGTCCCAGGTGCTCCTCCCAGCCCGGGTACATGACCGGGATGGCCAGGTCGACGCACGAGATGGCCCGCAGCGCCTTGGGCTTGGCGCGGCTCGTCCGGGCCGCCTCGGCCAGCGACCGGCGGACGTTCTCCAGCGGGATGGCTATCCCGCTGATTTCCGGGATGGTGTAGAAAGCCGCACTGAACTGCAGCTTCTCCATCTCGTCGTACCAGGCGTCGGTGCGGTCCTTCGACTTGATGGCGCGTAGCTCCTGCATGCGCCGGTACGCCTTGCTGCGGGGGTCGGCCGCGTCGATGCTGGCCAGCAGCAAGGGCTTCGTCCCCGCGATCTTGACGGTGACTTCCATTGGGGCGTGTGTCCCTCCTCGGGTCCTGGGGGCGAGCTTCCGTTTGCCCGTCCACTGCCTACCACTGCAGGCTACCACCTACTTGGCGGTGTCTTGTACCAACTACTACGGGGCAGCGGACAGCTGGCACGAATCCCTGGCACGGGAAAGCCCCCGGCTCCGGTGGAGCGCGGGGGCCTTCGAGCGAGTTGAGCTGGCGCGGCGAGGCCGGGCATGGCCTGAGGTGGCGCGGGCAGGGCTGAGCAGACGAGCCGAGAAGCGGCACGAGCCTAGCTTGCCCGTCAGCCTACTGTGCACCCGGCAGTGGCCTTGACCGGAGCCAAGCTCAACTTCCGAGGGGGAGGGCCCCCGGATTATCGTGCCGCTTCGCGCAGGCGGCGCAGGACCGGCTGGCTGATCTCGGCGATGCGCTCCCGCTGCGCATCCGTCAGCGGCGGGCAGGTCGACGCCACCGCGTGCAGGTCCTCGCGGGTCACGCCCATCTGCTCCAGCAGGCGGTAGGTCTCCGCCACGGTCTGCTTGTGCGGCTCTGGCTTCGCAGTGCTCATGACACCTCCTCGCCCGCTACTACGCAGCAGCCTGCCCGCTCCCTGCCAGGGCGAATGGAGGCCGCCCGCTCGCACGTAGTACCAGGCGGAGGGCGGAGCCCGCCGGCTGAGACCAGCAACGCGGGAGGACACCCGCGGCTGTCCGGGGGGCCCCGCTTGACACCAGACTAGCGGCCCAGGTCAGCCCAGGTCAGGAGCCATGTAATTACTTTAGAAACACAACTTCGTGCCGTCTGGTACGATTGTGTGTTTTTGAGGTATCTAGTAGGGTGTCCTCCGAGACCAGCACCACCAGGGAGGACACCATGGAACCCATCACCGAGTACCTGCAGATGCGCGGGCTCTCCAACCGCACGCTCAGCGTGGAACGGCTATCCAAGCAGGCACCCGGCCAGACCGGCCGCCGCTCCCAGGACAAGGGCAACAGGCGCTATGCCAGGGAGAACGGGCTCGACATCGTAGCCTGGGCCTTTGACTACTACTCCGGGAACTCCGCGCTGTGGGACCGCCCGGAGGCCAGGCCCTACTTCACCGACCCGGAGCTGATCGCCAGCTGGGACGTGCTGCTCGGCGCCGTCGTGGACCGGATCACCCGGGCCGACAGCGCGACCAACCGCGAGATGGAGACCTGGCTGGCCGAACACGGCAAGGTGGCGGTCACCGTGGACGGGCTGCGATCCTGGCTTGAAGGCAGCGCGGGCAAGGAGTGGGAGAACGCCAAGCTCGACGCCCACGAGGAGTGGCTGAAGACCTCCCGGCGCTACACGACCATGCAGGCCGACCGCAAGGACGTCGGGTCGTTCGTCGGCCGCGCGCCCTACGGGTTCGACGTCATCGAGTCAGAGCAGCTGGTCACCATCACCGACGAGTTCGGGGACACCGAGGAGATTTTCCGCAAGCTGCCCGAGCCCAACGAGTGCGCCGGGTGGGCGAAGGAGATTTTCCGGCTGTGCGACGAGCTGGACTGGTCCACCCTGAAGATCGCGGCCTGGCTGACCGCCCAGGGCGCCGAGACCGCCAACCGCCGCTCGTGGCGGCGAAACGGCAGCCGCGGCCCGGAGCCGACGAGCACGTGGAACCCGGTGACGGTCCAGCAGATCATCCGCAACCCGTTCTACAAGGGCGAGGCGCGCGAGCGCGCGCGCAAGCGGGACCCGCGCACGGGCAGGATGGTCCCGCTGGAGAACCCGATCCGCTACGGGAAGCTGCTCATGACGATCAGGCCGCTGATCGACTCGGACCGCTGGCAGCGATGCAACGACAAGCTGACCAGCCGGCCCGGTACGCGCGGGCCATCCAAACCGGACAAGGCCATGCTGCCCGGCGGCCGGGTGCTGTTCTGCCTGGACTGCGGCGCGGCCATGTACCGGCACGCGCCCGGGGACTCCCCGGAGTACTACATCTGCTCCAACCGGCAGCACCAGGCGAAGGTGGTCCACCTGGTGGCCCTGGAGCAGGCGGTCCATGACTACTTCTCGGGCGACCAGCGCCCTCTCGTGCTGCGGCAGCGAATCCCCGGCCACAACCACGAGAGGGAGATCGAGGACGTCCGGCGGCAGCTGAGGGAGCTGGTGGACGACGACGACCTGGACGAGGAGGAGCTGCCGCGGAAGCAGGCCCCGCTGCTGGCCAGGATCAGGGAGCTGAAGAAGCTGCCGAAGGTCGGCGACACCTGGGACGACGTGGACACGGGCCACACCTACGCGCAGCGGTGGGAGGAGCTGCCCCCGGCCGAGCGCGGCGACTGGCTACGCTCCATGGGCATCACGATCCACGCCCGGCACGACATGGCCCAGATCCGGAGCCGGACAGGGCTGGGCAGCGAGGCCGAGCGCGAGCAGCGCCTACAGGACGCCGTTACCGTGGCCGCTGACCCTGGCACCGACGTTCCCGGCGACCCGGCTAACCCGGGCCACCCCGAGGCATGGTCCGTCCTGAAAGAGGTCACCCTGGCCAAGCTGCCGCGGCGCAGGCCCGGCCCGAAGCCCGGCAGCCGCTGGCCTGAGGACCGCAGGCACTACCTGGCCAAGCTGACCAAGGCCGACGAGGCCGAGATGCGCGCCCGGTACGCGGCCGGGGGAATGAGCCAGAGGGCCCTGGCCGCCGAGTACGGCGTGGCCCAGGGCACCGCATGGAGAGTGCTCTCGGGCAGGAGAAGTCCAGATACTGACTTATCCAGGCCAGCAGGCATGAGAGAGCCCCGGGAGCCTGTCCTGCGGCTCTCCGGGGCTCGTCCTGATCAGCTCACCCGCTCGCTGGCGGCTGCCCGGGCTCGGGCGGCCTGTCGTACCGCTGCATGGCCTCCGTGCCGGTGTCGGCGGTCACCAGCTCCAGGGACCAGGGGCCGGTGTTCACGTCCCAGTCCCGGCCGAAGCCGACCCACTTGCCGGCCATCCGGCGCCCGCTCGGCTCCAGCAGCAGCTGGATGGCCCCGTGGTACACGGCGCCCTGGTAGTACCCTCCCGGGTCGGTGCGCTCCGACCAGGTGCCGGTGAGCACGGCGCCGTTCTGGGTCAGGTCCATGA
>Ga0318568_10000693_pt1 | contig 13719 bp, 8 predicted proteins | sample GRESIP088b5f21_FD_203690 | JGI IMG/M metagenome (GOLD analysis project Ga0318568, IMG submission 203690) | Tropical soil microbial communities from Luquillo Experimental Forest, Puerto Rico - GRE.SIPMG.088b5f21 | ecosystem: Environmental > Terrestrial > Soil > Tropical forest > Bulk soil...
GTTTACTTCTCTGTACATTAGAAGTAAATATCTACCAAAGAACTGTGATCCCGATGATCAACATTTTCGCAGTAGTATTTCCGGTTTCTGTAGCTACGTTCTTCTGTATCAAAAAGGATTATAGAAATACCTATCAAAGAAAAAGCCTTTTTTTTCCCATTATGCAGAGTATACTTTCGTCTGGTTTTATTGCGTGTTATATTTTTATGGCATCGAACTTTTATTTTGCCCATGAGGAAGTCGATTTAAAATCGTGTTTAATAACTTACAAACACACTATTGGAACAAAAGATCCACAGCCAGCGATTGAAATTGACTATGAAGGCGTAGAAAAACAGCTTGTATTTTATACAGGACAACAGGATGAAGTAAACAAATCACGCTATGTTTTGCTAACAGTCAGGAAAGGCTTTTGGGGGTATGATGTTTTTTATGATATTAAACTCAAATAGCATTAGCCCCCTCGCTGAAAAAACGGTACGACAGGATAAAAATATCAATTCTTCATTTCTACATTTCCCGGCTTAAGATGTAGTCCACCATTTGTCCTATTGATTTAAAATCTGATAGCGAAAAGTCCTTGTTATACCTTTTGTTAATGAATGAAAGAACATGCTTCTTTTTGTACGAAAGAGATTTTCCAAATAATGATATCGCATCTAATATTTTTGAAGTAACATCATTCTTTACCAATACTAGTATTTCGGGGGAATACTTTAAACTACTTGGATCTTTAAACAAATTTCTTTTGACAAGATGATCTTCCGGAAATCTAACTTTGCTCTTAGGAACAAAATATGTTCGATCAAAACCATCGTAGATTGAAGTACTTTTATTTCTTTTAATCAAGCGATATAAACAATTTTCATCACAGCCATTATTTAATTTCAAATGTGCCAAATACCATGAACGTTTTGCTAGAGAATCATCAGTAAGACTTATAGATTTTATGTACTTTGGCGGAATTTCTATATCCATAAAACATCGGTACTTTTCGTCTGCACTTTGTGCTTTATAAATACTAAATGGAACAATTTTATAGTAATACCCTATCAGCCCGTGAATAGTATCATTATTGTAAAATTGATTAATAAAAGAATAAACTACCGGGTTATTGTATTTGCGAATGTGATTTATTTTTAAAATTTCTGATGTATCTAAATCTTTCAATACAATATATCCCTGCATTGCAGGAGATAAATCATGAAATGTCTTTCCGGCACTCAAGTCACAAAACGGATATCTATAATAACTTGAATCCTGACCAACAGCTGAATGGCAAAAAATATAAAGACTAACAAAAACAAGAAACATTTTCATAGTTTACTCCCCCATTATTATTGTAATAACCATTGACCTTTTAGCACTTCGTTAGATAGAATTACACCAAAATAAAAAACGAAAAAAAGCGAAGGGTAATTTTATTGTTATTGGTTTGCAAAATGCAGTAGACTAATTGCCCAAAACTTAAAAACCGACAACTAACTTTTAAAGCAATCTAAGTATTCAAACGGCAATCACTTTCCGCAGGCACAATAGTGTCGCGCTCCTTGCTTTTGTCCCGTTCGCTTTTTATATTTAGTGAAACATAACTTCATGCGTTTACAAAGCCTTATCACAACAACTTCGTTAGTTTGTTGTCTCTTTTTTAGCAGTTGTTATTCTTACCGCCTGGCTACACATGCGCAATCTTCCACCGATGATATTTATCCAAATCATAAAAAAGTGCATAGTATGTTTTGGGGCCTCATCAATAGTCCACAGGTTATCCAAACGCCTGTTTGTGATTCGCTGCATGTATTGGGTGTTTCAGAAGTGCGCATTAAAGTAGGCTTTGGCAATGCGCTGCTAACGGTTTTTACTTTAGGCATTTATTGTCCGGCAACCGTTTATTGGAAATGTTCCAAACCATGCCCCATTACTGATTCGCTGTAATTTTTTTCAGAACAAGCCAGATCACCCGTATATGAAGATTCTAAAACATGGCCCGCTTACGTGGAGCAATCAACACCTGAATATCACAGAGCAGCTTGCAGATTATTACGATCTCGCTAACGAGAATGTTGGTTCGGCTTTGCAGATATACAACGATACCACAAAGGGTATTCAGCAGATCATCAAAGATGCAATTGCCAACAATACTCCATTGCGTGCACTCGGAGCCAACTGGTCGCTATCTCCCGTCGCGGCCACTCAAGGAATTATCCTGAATACCAAACCGCTCAATATTTGCTTCACGATTACCGCCGGCAGTATTTCGCCAGCATACAAAGGCGAGTCGAGGAAACTATGCCTGGCACAGTGTGGAACGGGAATCTGGGAGCTTAATGATTTTTTGCACCAGAGAGGTTTGTCGCTGTCCGCGTGCGGAGCCAGCAACGGCCAAACGATTGCCGGCGCTATCGCTACGGGTACACATGGCGCTGCCATTGGCTTTGGCGCCACGCAGGATGCGGTGGTGGGTTTGCATATCATTACCGCACCGGATAAGCATATCTGGCTTGAGCGTGCATCCTACCCGGTTTTGAGTGATTCTTTCCCTGATAAATTAGGTGCTACGCTGGTGCGTGATGATGAAGCTTTTAACGCCGCGCTGGTGAGCTTTGGCTCCTTTGGATTTGTGCATGGCGTTTTGCTGGAAGCAGAAGACGATTATTTGCTCGAATGCTATATGCGCCGCGTGAAGTACGATCAGTCATGGACGGAAATGGTAACGACGCTCGATTTCACAAATCCCAACTTTCCCTATACCAATGAAGCGCCATTTCATTTTCAAACGATGCTCAATCCCTACGACCTGGGCAACGGCGCGTATATGACAACAATGTACAAACGCCCCTACCGCAGCGACTACACGCCTCCAAAGCCTAACGGTGCAGGCGTTGGTCCTGGTGACGATGCGGCGGCTTTTATCGGAAAGATCACAGATTATTTACCGGGCGCAATTCCTTTTGTAGTCAATAAAGTATTGGCATCCAGCTTAACTCCTTACGAAAAACAGTTCGGCCGTTTGGCTGAAATTTTCAACAACACTACGCTTAGAGGAAAAATTGCCAGCGCAGCCATCGCGATACCGGTATCACAGGTTGCCAATGTGGCCGATGCCCTCTTAGATGTAAATGAAACCGTCGGACCATTTCCCGGCATGTTTGCTTTCCGTTTTGTGAAAGCGTCGCAAGCCACTATGGCCTTTACGCATTTTGCACCGGTAAGTTGTGTGCTTGAATTGGATGCAGTGCAATCCCAAACCACGCAGCAATTTTACAGCGAAGTCTGGAACCGCCTCGAACAGCTGGACATCCCTTTCACTTTTCATTGGGGTAAAATGAATGAACTAAATCCAACGCGGATGAATAGCATGTACGGGAACAATCTCAATCGTTTTTTGGCGGCACGTGATAAAATCATAGATTCTGCCACGATAAAAATTTTCAGTAACGATGCGATGAAGCAGTGGGGTATTGATGGTTAGCGTCGGGCATGATCATCTCCTGCCATCTTGCAAATTTCGCAGTTGCAGGAAGCCTTGATTTATTTTCAAATATTGATTTCTCGTCTGCCACACCAGCGGGTTTGCATTTAATTTCTAAAAAAACATGATCAATACATCGTTATTCATATTTTTGAATAACGAAATTAACACTTATGACCAAATTACTCACCTTGCCATTAGTGGCATGTGGTTTCATGTGTCCGTACCTGACCTCGGCACAGACAACCAATGACAGTCTATCTGCTTTTACACTCGGAGAAGTGGTGGTGCACGGAAAAAAAACAGCCTCAAACAGCAGCATTCAATCTGACCAAATTGAAGCGTTTCAAAAACTCACAGCTGCAACGGCAATTAATTTATTGCCCGGCATTACTCAGTCAAACGTAGGACCAAGAAATGAATCAATGATCTTTGTCCGGGGATTTGACCTGCGCCAGACACCAGTTTTCATTGATGGGGTTCCTGTGTATGTACCTTATGATGGATACGTGGATCTTGGACGCTTTACTACTTTCGGCATCTCAAAAATTCAGGTTGAAAAAGATGGCGCATCTATATTGTATGGGCCCAATAGCATGGGCGGAGCCATTAACCTTATTTCCACTAAACCCACACATCGTCTGGAGCTCAATGGTGGCGCGGGCTGGCTGACTGGCGGGCAAGAAAGTTACATTAATGCCGGAGCCCGCCTTAATAAATTTTATTTCCAGGCAAATGCATCGCAATACAAACGCGATTACTATAATTTGTCAAAAGATTTTGTGCCAACAAAAACAGAAGATGGCAACAGAAGAGACAACTCTTACAACAACGATTGGAAATATGGATTTAAAATAGGTTTTCAACCCAACGGTAAAAATGAATATGCCATCGGCTATAGCAACCAACAAGGTTCTAAAGGAACACCTGTGTATACCGGCACAGACACTTTGAATTCACTTTATAAAAGTCCGCGATACTGGCAGTGGCCGAAATGGAACAAGCAAAGCATTTATTTTATTTCCAACACTGCATTAAGTTCAACAAGCAATTTATCGACCCGCATTTTCTATGACCAGTTTATAAATGTGCTGAAGAGTTTTGATAACGCCACTTATACTACGCAAACCAGGCCCTACGCATTTACCAGCTACTACAATGACTACACTGTTGGTGCAAATGCGGTTTATGCTCATCGTCTAACTGAAACAAATAAATTTAATGTCGCAGTACATTTCAAACAGGATGTTCACCGGGAAAACAACGAAGGCGAACCTGTGCGCAAAATATCTGACAACACATATTCCATCGGCGCTACAGATAAGCAAACATTCAACAGTCATTGGTCCGGTGAAGCAGGTGTAAGTTTTAATGAGCGTGAAAGTTTAACGGCTCAAAATTATAACAGCACTTCAAAAGTCATTTCAAACTTTCCATCCAATAACAATAGTGCAGTAAATGTGCAAAGCAAATTGATATATGATATTACAGCCAATCGCTCGTTAGCATTAAATGCCAGCCGCATGACCCGCTTCGCAACAATGAAAGATCGCTACTCATACAGAATGGGCACCGCTGTTCCTAATCCTGACCTGCATGCAGAACACGCATTTAACACCAGCCTTCAATACGAAGACAATAGCCTGAAGAATGTATCCATGCATGTTGCAATATTCTACAGCCGTTTGAATGACGTAATTCAAACAGTGAGCAATGCCTATCATGACACGACTACCAACAAATGGCTTGCCCAGTCCCAAAACAATGGCAGCGCCGAATTTTACGGAACAGAACTGGCGATTAAATATAATTTCCTGCAACATTTTTCCAGTGGCTTGAACTACAATTTTATTAAAAGGAAAAATCTCGATAACCCTTCCATTCGTTTTACTGATGTGCCGGAAAACAAGCTGATAGGCTGGTTGCAATATGCACGCACTCGTTACTATATTTTGCTTAATGCGGAATACAATTCAGAAAGATACAGCACCAGCTACGGCACGAAAGCACCAGATTTCTTTTTATTGAATACAAGTGCAGCATACAAACCGCTAAGCTGGGCAAGTTTACAGGCGGGCGTTAACAACATTCTTGAAAAGAACTATATGCTTACAGAAGGTTATCCTGAGCAAGGCAGAAACTATTTTGTAAAACTGCTTTTCAATTATCAGTACAAATGAGAATCGCAATCACGGCAACGGTGTTGGGTTTACTCCTCATTGTTTGCGAGGTTTTGATGTCTGCGATGAAAAGTGAAGAGCCGCATGCATACACATTGCAATACCCATCGTATTTCGGCAACAGACTATTTCTCAATAGTGATAACCCGCTTACAACGGAAGGAATTTTTCTTGGCCGGATGCTTTTTTATGAACGCAAACTTTCCGTCAATAATAAGATTTCCTGTGCATCCTGTCATCAGCAAAAATATGCTTTTGCCGATGACAGGACCTTGAGTGAGGGAGTGGACAAATCTGTTACTGACCGCAATTCCATGTCACTTGTCAACCTTGCATGGATACGTGATTTCTTTTGGGATGGCCGCGCACGGGGGCTGGAAATCCAGGCTGCAGTGCCGTTGACCAACCCACATGAAATGGGACAATCATTGGAAACATCTGTGCTGAAACTCGCACGAACAGCAGGCTACCCTGCGTTGTTCAAAGCTGCTTTTGGTAGCGATTGCATCAATGGAAATAAAATTATAAAAGCCATTGCACAATTTGAAAGCACGCTTATTTCATGCAATTCAAAGTACGATGACTATTTGCAGGGCAAATACCAACCAACGGAAACAGAGAAACGGGGACTGCACTTATTCTTCGGTTCTACTGAAAATTCAATGCTTGCGAGATCTGTTAATTGTGCGCATTGTCATGGAGGCGCAAAACTTTTTATAGAACAATATCACAACAATGGTCTCGATAGTTTTCCGTCGGATATAGGCAGGCAGAAAGTTACAGGGCTCGAATCTGATCGTGGCAAATTCAGGGTACCCACTCTCAGAAACATTGCCCTTACAGCGCCGTACATGCACGATGGACGTTTTAAAACTTTGGAACAAGTGCTCGATCATTATAGTGATCATGTAAAAGAAAGCAGCACGCTAAGTCCCGTTATAAGAGATGATCTGCAAAGAAACAATCTCCGTTTAACGGCATCGGAAAAGAAAGACATCATTGCTTTCTTACACATGCTGACTGACTCAACGTTTATCGGCAACAAAACATTTTCTAATCCTCATCTTGCTAAATAATATTTGAATTATGAGACTACACGCAATTCTTTTTTTATGCGCCTTTCTTGCATCAGCAAACTTCATATTTGCACAAACGCAAGCAAGTCTTTCTGTTGAAGGAGAAGTAAACAAACCAGCAAAATTTCAACTGCAGGATATTGCCGTGATGAAACATGTCACAGTGCAGGCGGCGGACCGCGATGGCAAGCAACACAGCTATTCCGGTGTTCCTTTGTACGAAATTTTGCAAGCAGCAGGAGTAACCATGAACGAACAATTAAAAGGAGAAAACATGGCAAAGTATCTGCTGGTGAAATCCGGTGACGGATATGAAGTGGTATTTTCTCTTCCGGAACTCGATAGCAGTTTTTCCAACAACATCGTTATACTGGCAGACAAAATGGATGGCAATGATCTTCCGCAAGGAAAAGGTCCCTGGCGAATAGTGGTGCCTGCAGAAAAGAAACATGCGAGATGGATTTGGGATGTTCGAACACTTGCGGTGCGGTTTGCAAAAGATTAATCGGATGGTTATTATTTGTTGATCTTCTTGTTCATCCTTTCAACAAATTTTTGAAATTCCGAATCGACACTACGAAATAATTTGATGGCCCGGTGCCCTTCTTCTGTAAGGAGTGCACCGCCGCCGCCTTTCCCTCCTCTTCCCATTTCAACGAGTGGCTTGTCACATCTTTTGTTCATCTGATCAATAAAATCCCAGGCTTGCCGGTAAGATATTTTCATTTCGCTTGCGGCTTTTCGTAAGGATCCCAGATCGCCTATTTTTTCTAATAGTTCTACCCTCCCATAACCTAAGAAAGGACCACTCTCAGTTTGAATCCAGATGCGGCCATCTAAAATCATTTTATCCATCGGTAACGCAATAAATTGAATAAAAAGTTATCGACCATAAAATAACGACAATAAAACTTAAGAAAGACAGGCTAAGCAATATCGGGGCACTACAATTTATTTTCTGTTTATTTAATGCCAAACTTCGAACTATCTTATTTATTTAAAGCCGCACCCTCGCTTGCATCAAAGATTTGTTTGCGCTCTGCTTCTGTGAGCAGCGCCGGGGCTTCTACTGTTTGTATTTTTGCGCCATTTACTTTCCGCTCTTTTGCTAAACGATTGTATTCATATAGAAACGTTTTTTTAACCAGCTCGAAGTTTAAAGGCTGCAGCTCATTTGAATGTTCAGCAGGCAATAAGTAAGGGGCGCCGGTTTCTATGATAGCTCTTCCATCTTTCACACCGGCAAACCTGGTGGCGGCTCTATATTCCATCAGCATATTCTCTGTCGTGTGCAAGTGTGCAGCCGGATTGTCTTCCCAGTAAACGTGTACAGTGGTGGCATCTGCACTCAGCAATATACAATCGCCTTCAATTTTTTGTTCGCGGGCATTTGATGAGAATTTAATCAGTTTTTTAAAATAAGGTATACGTATCCTGTAATGCGCGGGCAAGGTATGGAAGCGACTATTGATTGTTATAGTAGCATCTTTATCGCTACCAGAAAAACTTGCGTTGACAGTTCCAAACTCTGTTATCCCATTTTTTATTTCTACCTTTTTCCCTTTGCCTACCCATTCAGGAGACATGCAATGAAAAAGCCACAACTCACGATTATTCATGTTTACACCGTTTTCTCCTCCCACTTCCATTAACAGCAAATTTCTGACAGTGAGTGCCTGTTTGCTATTTCCCCATGCATGCGGAGGCGGACATTCTGTTGCCACCTGGCGATCCGCCCAGGGTTTCACGAGGTTTTCAAAACATTCCATTGTAGAACCACTATGAAGCAATTGATGGTAGAAATCTTTTAGCGCGGTGAAACTATCTCCCATGGCCAGGTATTGCTCAATCATATTGGAAGTAATGTACTGATGCAAATACAAACCGTGCCTGTAAGTCATTACGCCTTCTGCATAATCCTTCCTGATGTGGTTAAGCGTCGCAGATACTCGGGGATCGGAAGGAGATAAAACTTCTGTTGGATAAGCAAGCACCATATTTTCCCAGTCGGCATCTGTTTGGTATTCATCAAATCCCTCTCTTGCCTTCTGTCCCGTAAGATAGTGGTACAATCCAGTGGGTACATATCCGTCATTTCTAGCGGAAGAATCAATCGCTTTTAAGATATTCTGTTTGTACTTTTCGGCTAACAACGTCCATGCTTTTTCGTCGTCTTTTTTATTCAGCAACCGCGCTACCCTGATGCAGGACCGCAATCCCATTAGTGCTATAAAATTATGTCCGCTATAATGTCCCGAGATCATCTCATTGTCAAATGGGTAGCAGGGAGGCAACAGGCCATATTGACTACTATCGATTGATGCTTTTAAAAATTGTATGCCTTTGGCAACACTCGGATACACCGATTTAGCAAAAGCTGTATCCTGCGTGTACAGTATTGTCATGGCGGTCAAATACAATATGTGCCCCTGGGCGGCAGGAATAATTTTGCCATGGGCCACTGCAGAATCAAAGTATAGTCCATTTTCCTGTTGCTGCGCAATAGCAGCAGGGATAATATGTTTAATTGGAATTTGCGTTAACCCGGCTGACAAATAAAGTAAAGTCATTTCAGGTGCGGAGGTCAGAAAAAAATTCGAGTATGGTAGTCCATCTGTTTGATAGGATTTTCCGTTCCTGCTGCGGGTCGCGAGTAAGGTATGTACAATGCCCGCCTTGTAAGCATTTTCTACCCGCTGTTCCGGGATATTGAATTGGCTCGCATGCTGCAATAAATCATTCCAATATCGAACAACTCCCGAACGATGCCTGACATAAGATGCTTCATTTATTTTTTTTGTTAATGATGTATCGGACGAAGGAACAGGAACCAGCGGCATTTTGAAAACCCATTCCACGCTTTGATTAGGGCGAAGCATCTTCTTATAACATGCAAGGCAACATTCCGCTCTTCGCGAAATTTCATACGCCCGCCCTGTAAAAGAACGCTGGTAAGCAAGCCCAGGCACGGTTTGACAAGCAGCACCCTGATCGAAAGTATACATCAACTGCTCATTTCTGTAAACTGCATTTTGCTTCATTTCATAATTCCAGTCAGCTGAGAACTTTTCACTAAAAGAATAGGCATCGCTCTCGAAACGGTGATCTTCGCCACTGAACCGCAGTGCAGATTTAAATAAAGCAGTAGCTGGAGTAGCGTTTAAGTTTGTAACTTTTATTTTAGCAAAATTGATTACCGGCGATGAACTGCTCTCATCGATAAAATCAGAAAAATATTCGATCTCGTATCGGAGTCCTGCATCTTTCCACGAATACTCTACAACCGGCATCCAACCTTGCAGAAAAGTTTTCTGGCGTGCCAGTAGCGGTTTATTTTCCTTGCCCCAAAAGAAACACAGTTCTCCAAACCTTGTAAACAACGCTCCGTCAAAAGTAACCTGCGTCACATCTGACTGAAATGGCATTCCGATAACGGTCGTTGATTTAGCCAGGTAGCACCACTCTTTGTCAGCTTTGTCTGTACCCGGCGAAAGCATGCCGTTGGATTGTGAGACATTATTTTGTCCGTGGATATCAGTCACGGATAACAAGAATACTCCGGCAATAAATGCGAAAAGACAACATTTCATTCTTAGTGTTTTCTATTTTGACATTCTTTGGCTAAAGGTATCCATGCATGGGGTATGAATCAATGCGTATTTTTGCAACTGTTTCCATTTTTTTAGCTAAGTCGCAGAAGGGACCAAAACCAAATGTAGTACTTAACCTCAAAAAACCAAGTACGAGAAAACAGATAACACTGTACCAATTTTACCTTGTTCGGTAAATGACAGGCCGTAAAAAACAACAATCTTTCTATTTGATTAAAACATCTTCTTTCCAAAAAAAAATTGCCAGACGCTTCAGCAAGAAGGTCTGGCAAGAATATAGATTCACAATATTTTCTACAGTTTCACAATCTTTGTTCTGATCACCTGTTTACCGTTTTGAATGTATGCAAAATACACACCTTTTGTAAGGCCGCTAAGCGAGATATCTTGTTTTGCATTGACAAAACGAACATTGCGAACGATCGCTCCCTGCGAATTGAATATTTGAATGGTTGCTCCCGGCGCCAATGATTTAATGCTTATTGTTACATTGTTTACAACCGGATTAGGATAAACAATCACATCACCATTATCCAGTGTTTGCGAACCACTGTTTGTTACTGCAGATGTACCCGGCACACCACAAGCGCCCAATGTATCACCATGATTTAAGTGCGCCTGCACTGCATCGGATGCCACGCAAATGGTTTTGTTATTGTGGCAGACTGTCACTTTCGTATTATCGATGCCACATCTTACATCAAGTGTATTGATGGTAATGGATGCGGTAGACTGACAACCTCCTGCATAAGTTACTGTAGCAGTATAAGTGCCCGCCTGCGATACGGCAATGCTTTGCGTTTGGTCACCGCTGCTCCAGCTATAGGTATAATCTGTTGGCGTACCCGATGGCGTTGCAGTAATATTCAGCGATGTTGGACCATAACCAAGATACACGGTGTTCTTTGCATCCAATGCCGAATTCATCGCATACACATCAGGGATAGTCAACTGAACCGCAGGACAGGCGACGGTGATATTCACTGCATCGGTTGTGGTAGCAGCGCCGTTGTTGTCTGTGGCTCTTGCAGTGATTGCATATGAGCCAGCTGTTACATTGGTCCAGTTAAAACTGTAAGGTGCAGTTGATGACTCACCCAGTTTGGTTGCGCCCTGGAAGAATTCAACTTTGCTAATGCTGCCATCTGCATCACTTGCATTAGCAGTTATGGAAACTGTTGCCAGCGATGTATAGTTTGCATTGCTTACAGGCGAAGTAACGGTGATTGTTGGCAGCGCATTCACTATAACAGTCACAACATCCGAAGTGGTAACGCCTCCGTTGTTATCAGTCGCTTTTGCAGTGAGGCTGTATGTACCGGCTGCAACGTTGTCCCATTCGAAACTGTAAGGCGCTGTTGTTGTTTCACCGAGTTTAGTTGCACCCTGGAAAAATTCAACTTTACTAACAGTACCATCTGTATCGGCTGCACTCGCGGCAATGGTGATCGTTGCCGGTGCATTAACAACAGCACTATTTACCGGAGCAGTGATGGACACAGTAGGTAGTGCATTTACTGTAACAGTCATAGTATCCGATGTGGTAACGGCTCCTGTGTTATCGGTAGCCTTTGCTGTGATGGTATATGTACCGGCTGGTACATTGGTCCAATCGAAACTGAAAGGCGCGGCGGTTGTTTCTCCAAGCTTGGTAGCACCGGAGAAAAATTCCACCTTGCTGATACTGCCATCAGCATCGGCTGCAGTCGCGGCAATGCTAATTGTTGCAGGAGCATTCACGATGTTCGCTGGAGAGGTGATGGATATTGTTGGCATCGCATTTACTGAAACACTCACTGCATCTGACGTGGTAACAGCACCTCTGTTATCAGTAGCTTTCGCTGTGAGGGTATAAGTACCGGCTGGTACATTGTCCCATTCAAAACTGTAAGGTGCGGTCAGTGTTTCGCCCAATTTATTGCCGCCCTGGAAAAATTCCACTTTACTTACGGTGCCATCAGCATCGTTTGCATTGGCCGTAATGGTAATGATTGCCGGTGCATTAACGAGGGTGTTAGCCACCGGGGCAGTTATAGATACGGTAGGTGATGCATTTACAATCACTGTGATTGGTGCAGATGTTGTAACGCCACCAGAGTTGTCGGTTGCTTTTGCGGTGATGCTGTAAGTACCGGGCGCTGCACCGCTCCATGCATACACATAAGGAGCAGTTGAATCTACACCAAGGCTGTTTGTGCCACTGAAAAATTCTACTGTTTTCACCACGCCATCGCTGTCCACTGCATTTGCGGTGATGTTGATGGTTGAATCTTTATAGAACCATGCGCTGTCTGCAGGAGCAGTGATAGCAACAGTTGGCAACAGATTGATTCGTTTTAATTTAATAGCCGCCGAATATCCGTCTTTCAATGTAAAGCCTGCTGAAAGCAAACTATCATTCAAATTAGTGATGCCCACGTGCGAAGGATTGTCAATCACTGTCCATCTGCCAGTCAGTTGAAGGCTCACATTATACTGAGTGGTTACAAAGCCTACAACCGGATCATCAGCCGTATTCAAATCGGGATTGTTAACGGTAACGGTAAGCGTGTCATTGCTTTCTCTAACGCCCACGAGTGCTTTGCCTGAGACGCTTTTAACGTGAGCAATGTTCACACTGTCTTTTGCATTGAAGAATGCAAAGGCAGTAGTGCTATCCGGTATGTATTTCACCGCATGCAGCGTATCATTTTGACTCAGTATCGTAAATACCTGGCCACTTGCAAATTGGCCGGCCAGCGTTGCCATTTGTTGAGGCGTGGTGCCAGGCACTGCTACAAACTGATATTTTGCGCCGGATGGGGTTGTACCATGATTGATGTAGGCTTTGCTATAATTCGTGGTAATGGTCGGGCTACCTGTTTGTGTAATTGCCACGGGTACTGTTTGAGTACCTCTGCCTATTGTAATATCGCCACCACCCTGCGGCACATAAAATCCTGTGGTCTGGCCGTTTACCAACCATGCACCGCCAGCACTTGTAGTTACTACCTGGTTATAACTGGATGAGGATACAGGATCGGTAGAGTTAACATAAATAGATGGATTGGCCGAAGAAGAAATAGCCTGGAACAAATTGGTAGTGGTATTGCTCACACCATTTGTTGATCCGATGCCAGTGCCGAGGCAAACAAACAGGCTATCAAATGTGAATACCGATTTATGAAACTTCAAATTATTGGGCGCATAATTATTGCCTGCTTTTTCTGCAAAATCAATAGCGAAGATTCCATTCTTACCGAGCGACAACGCGCCTGCAAAGGACCCTTGCTGAAACTCCCAGTCAAGGGATTGCTTGTACTGCAATTCGGTATAAGAAATTTGAACGGTTGTGGTGCCAGGCGCCATGTTCCAGTCCCAGCCGCCACCATTGGAAGTTG
>Ga0318568_10000696_pt1 | contig 13706 bp, 10 predicted proteins | sample GRESIP088b5f21_FD_203690 | JGI IMG/M metagenome (GOLD analysis project Ga0318568, IMG submission 203690) | Tropical soil microbial communities from Luquillo Experimental Forest, Puerto Rico - GRE.SIPMG.088b5f21 | ecosystem: Environmental > Terrestrial > Soil > Tropical forest > Bulk soil...
GAAGCCCTCTGGCGGCGACCGTGCTGTCGATCCTCGGCGCCGCCGTGGCGTGCGCGGCGTCGATCGTGCACCTGCGCGCCGCAGGCGATGCCCCCGAGTCCATGCAGGAGCTCGTGGTCGAGGGTCGGCACGAAGGTCCGCGGATGTGGACCGTGCGCCGCGGCGATCACACGCTGTGGATCCTCGGCACCATCTCCCCGCTGCCCAAGAAAATGGTCTGGCAGCCCGATGCGGTCGAGGAAGCGCTGAAGCAGACCCAGGAGGTGGTACCCGCCTGGCCCTCCTATGGCATCGGCGCCAACCCGATCACCGCGCTGCGTGTGTACATCGCCTGGCGGCACCTGCAGAAGCCTCCGGACAACCTGCCCTTGAGTCAGAGCTTGCCCCCGCCGCTGTATGCGCGGGTGGAAACACTGCGAATTCGCTACGCGCCACACGATAACAAGATCGAGCAGATGCGTCCGATGCTGGCCGCGCGCGAGCTGCTCACTCGGGTGTTAGATGCGGCCGGACTCGCGGCGCGCAACGAGGTGCAGCAGGAGGTGCTCAACCTGGCTGCACGCCACGGCGTGCGCGTTCACCAGGACAAGCTGCGCATCGACGATCCGGTCGATGTGCTCAAGGATGTCGGCGCGACGCCGCTCGCGGGCGAAGTCGCCTGCCTCGATGCGGTGGTCACGCTCCTCGAGACGGACCTCGTCAACATGAAGGCACGCGCCCGCGCCTGGGCGCTCGGCGATGTGGAGATGCTGCGGCAGATCCCGCGCGCCGACAACCGCGCCGCCTGCATCGCGGCGGTATCGACCTCCGAGCGCGTGCGCAGCCTCATCGCGCGCGCCCAGGACGACTGGCTGATCGCGGTGACCGACAGCCTGGCGCGCAATCGCGGCACCCTCGCCGTGCAATCGATGGATCGCCTGCTCGGCGAGCACGGCGCGCTCGCTACGCTGCGGGCGCGCGGCTACACGGTCGAAGGCCCATAGAGGGCCATCTGCCCAGCGGGGTCCCCACGAAATTTCGCTTCTTGATGTTTGATGTAAGCTCGCCGAACCTGGCAAGCGGAATTTCGTGGGGTGCTTCTGGGGTGCTCTTTTAGCGCGTAAGCGCGCACGCCCAGGCGATCGCCACCGAGGCGAGCGCCGCCGCACCTGTCAGCCATTGCGGCACCCGCTGTAGTGCGCGTCGGCTGCGAGGCAGCGCCGCGGTGGCCCCGAGGAGCGCGCCCACGCTGAAACCGGCCAGGTGCGCCACCACATCCACATCGGTGCCCTCGCCGCCGCCTGAACCGGTCCAGCCGAGCAAGATCACTCCTGCGATGAGTGGACCCCAGCGGCGCGCCCAGCGTTGCGGAAGCGCGAAGCGCTCGCGCCAGGAATAGGCCGACATGGCCCCAAGTGCGCTGAATACCGCCGTCGAGGCGCCCACCGCGCGGTGCTCGGGTGGACCGAGCAGCCCCTCGAGCAGATTCGCGAGCGCCGCGCCGGTCACCGTGATGAACCAGGCGGTGCCGCCGCCCATCTGGCGGGCGGCGAGATAACCGAACCAGCTTCCCGCGCTCAGGTTGGCCGCCAGGTGCGGGCCATCCAGATGCAGCGTCAGCGCCGTCCACGCACGCCACCATTCTCCCGCCTTCACCCGCGCCGCATCGAGCTCGCCCAGATCGAAGGCGTCGAGCCGCACCAGTCCGTTCGAGAGCACCCAGGCGACGCCGATGAGAACCAGCGCGTAGACCGCACAGCCGACCCAGGCGTAGCCGTACACCGGCGGTGGCGGCGGTGCTGGCGGCGGTGGGCGGTTCTCGGCCTCGTACTGCAACAGGTGCCGCATGGCGTAGCCGGCATCGTGTGAGGCGACCTGCAGCAGGTACTCGCCTCCCGCGGTGGTAACCACCGCCTCGACACCCACAGCGGTGAGCACCAGCAGCCGCTCCTCGCACGCGCGGCGGCGTGCCGAGCGAAACACGGTGATCAGGTCGTCTTCGAACACTCGGCGGGCCTTCGGTCGGGCGCTCAGAGCGAATGGCGCCGCAGGCGCAACTTCTCGAACGCGACCCGCGCGACATTGCCGATGAGCTCGTAGAGCGCTTCGGTCGAGTCCGACAACGCGGTGGCGCTCGGGATGAAACTGTAGAGGCCGATGCGCTCCGGCACCTGCATCCCGACCGGTGCCGGTACTACGATGAAGCCCGCAGCGACGAATTCGCGCATCGCGCGCCATTCGTGGTCCGCGTCCGTCACCAGGACGATGCGCGTGATGCCGAGCGGCCGGAGCAGCGTGCTGCAGAACTGCGCATTCTCGAAGGTGTCGCGCGAGCGGTCTTCCGACCAGCGGGTGTCGACGCCAAAATCGCGTGCGAGCGAGACGCGCATCGCGAGCGCCTCCTCAGGCGTGCCCGATACCGCGACCGGCAACCCGGTGCGCCGCGCGATCAAGGCCCCGTAGTTGACCCGTTCGAGCACTGTCAACCGAACCCCCGGCTCACCGCCGTACTCCGGCGCACCGAGCCGCTCGCCGGAGCCGCCGAGGATCACGATCGCCTGGGCCGGCACCGGCCGGCCGAGGTCGAGCGGCGGAGAGCGCTGCGCTGCGCGGCTCAGCGCCCGCGCCACCAGAGGGTTCGCCAGCAGCCACAGCGCCGCGAGCCCGGCGACGAGCAGCGCCCAACCGGTACGGCGGCTGCGTGCCGCGCCGCCGCGCCGGGCGATGAGCCAGGCACCGGCGATCGCGAGCAGCAGCGGTCCGCCGGGCGGCAGCAGCAGCGTATGCAACAGGGTCTTCAGAGCGATGAGCATGGGCGCGAGCTTTCCGCGTTCACAGATGGATCGACTGCCAGGCGCGCGAGCGCCAGCGCAGGAACAATGAGGTGCCGAGCGCCATGATATAGATGAGTACCGCGACCCAGCCGCCGAACGCCCCCCAGCCGAGCTGCGGCAGGAAGCTCACCCAGCCCTCGCCCGGCGCGAACGTCAAGGCGTGTGCCAGCGGCACGAACAGCAGCAGCGACAGCCCGAGTACCAGCACCGCCGGGATGCGCACGTCGCCGGCGCCGCGCAGACACATGCTGCTGCCGAGATTGAGGCCGTCGAAGAACTGGTAGCCGGCCGCAAGCCACAACAGCCGCATGCCGATCGCGATCGCCGCCGAAGCATCGGCATCGTGGGAGCCCGTAAAGAACGGCAGCACCCAGCGGCCGCCGAGCGCGATCAGCACCCCGATGCCACCCATGTAACAGGCGGCGAGCAGGATGACGCGCTCGCCGACCCGCTGCGCCCAGGCGGGTGCGCCGGCGCCGATCGACTGGCCGACGAGGGTCGTGCCCGCCGAGGCGATGCCGAATCCCGGCATGTAGGCGATCGATGTCAGGATCACGATGATCTGCGTGGCAGCGCCGCCGGCGGTGCCGAGCCGTGTCTGCATCATCTGGAAGATCGCGAATCCCAGCAGGTCGGCCGCCGGGGACAGACCCATCGGCACTCCGAGTCGCAGCTGTTGCGTGAGGCGCCGGCGCTGCAGCGGCCAGGTCAGATGCGTGCCGAAGCGCGTGCGGTACCCGCGGTCGAGGAACACGGCCAGCGCGAAGGCGAGGCCCGCGAGCTGCGCGACGTTGGTGGCCCAGGCGGAGCCGGCAATGCCCCACCCGAACCGGAAGATGAACAGCTGGTTGAGCACCGCATTGGTCACGGTGGTGACGATGGTGATGAGCAGCGTGGTGCGTGGGCGGCCGATGCCGTTGAAGAACCCGAGCATCGCCCACACGGCGGCGCCGATGCACGCTCCGCCCACCCGTGGATACCAGAACGCTGCTGCCAGCTGCTCGACCGCGGCATCGAAGCCGAAGGGGGCGAGTATCAGGTGCCGCGCCGCCCCCACCAGCACGAACAGCGGCGCCGCGCACGCCATCGCCCACAGCGCAGTCCAGGCCGCCTGCGCGGCTCGGCGGTAGCGGCGCGCGCCGTAGGCCTGGGCCACCAGCGTCTGCACCGCGGTGCCGGCGCCGCCCAGCACCAGCACCGCGGCGATCACCAGCCATTGCACCGCGCCGACCGCCGCCAGCGCGCGGGTCGATATGCGGCCCATGAACCACATGTCGGTGAGATTGAGGACGATCTGCACCGCACTGTTGGCCATGAGCGGCAGCGCGAGCGACAGCACCGCACGCTGATCGACATGCGCACGGCCGCTGGGATCGAGACGCTGCGCCGGCAACCACGCAGCGGCGGGAGCAGGACGCGTGAGGCTATCCATGGCAACATTCTGTGCCATCGACGATTCTCGCACACTGCTCCGCAAGGGAGATTCCGCCACCATGGCAACACGCAGTAAGACCGCCACCCGGCGCACGCGCGCGGGCTCGCCCCGCAGCCGTGGCCGGCTCGCACCCGGGAAGGCCGCTCGCGGGCTGGATGCGGCCGATGTTGCCGTAGCGCTCGACAGTGCCGACATCGCCCCGCTCGTCGCGTTGGTGCGGGAGGCCGGCGGCGCGCCGATCGGCGCCTACCGCGAGCCACTCGGCGGACGTGCGCTGTTGCTGGCGTCGCTGCCGCTCGCTGCCGTGCAGCCGACGCCGTTTCAGCGCGACCTCTCGCCCACGCACGCCAAACGACTTGCTGCCCGGATCGATGAGACCGCCGCGTTTCTCGATCCGCTCATCGTCGTGCGTGGCGAGGATGGGCGGCTGTGGACTCCCAATGGCCGCCATCGGCTCGCGGCGGCGAAAGTGCTGGGAATGAAGCAGATCACCACGCTCATCTCGCCCGACGAGTCGCTCGCCTACCGCATCCTGGCGCTCAATACCGAGAAAGCCCACAACCTCAGGGACCGGAGCCTGGAGGTCATCCGCATGGCCCGCAACCTCGAGAAGCGCCGCGGCAGCGAGCGCGAGAGCAGCTTCACCGCCGAGTTCGAGGCGCCGGAGCTGCTGACCCTCGGCATGGTCTACGAGCAGTCGCCGCGCTTTGCGGGCGGGGCCTACAGCGCGTTCCTCAAGAAGGTGGATCGCTTCGGCGAGCGCGCGCTCGGTGCCAGCCTGGCTCAACGGGCGGACTTCGCGGCGCGCCTCCTGGAGATCGATACGCGCGTCAAGAAGATCATCGCCGGCTTGCAGACGCGCGGTTTCAAATCGCCCTACCTGCGCAACTACGTGGTGGCGCGCATCAACCCGGTGCGCTTTCACAAGGTGAAGAAAGGTGACACGGCCCCGCCGATGCCGCTCGGCCAGGCGTTGACACGCATGGCCGCAGCGGCGCGCGCTTTCAACCTGGCGTCCGTCTCCAACGCCGACCTCGCGTGGGTGGCGGTCGGCGCGGGGGATTAGACGCGCACTATGCGCCCTGGATCTCAGCGTGCCGCGGCTGGAGGCTGTGTCGCCGGGTCGCTCTCAGGCAGCTGCGGCAGGTATCCGTCGGCGGCGGAGCTGAGCCCGTAGCCATAGAGAAACAACGGCGGCTCGCCGGCACGGCCATCGACCGCGGGCGGGCGCGGCGAGCGTGGCCAGGAAAAAGGCAGCCGGCCGCGGAACTCGTAACGCACCGCACCGTCCGGCGAACGGAACAGCACATCGGCGATGCCGCCGCCTTCGGGCCCGGGAAGCCACGCGGCGACGAAGCTGTCGGCGGCATTGAGCTCGGCGTTGACCCACAGCGGCCGTCCGGAGAGAAACACCGCCACCACCGGGATGTCCTGCGCACGCAGGCGCCGCAGCAGCGCCAGATCGTGTTTGTCACCCGGACTGTATTCGAGCGTGGTCACATCACCGGCGAACTCCGCGTACGGATGCTCGCCGAACACCACGATGGCGACGTCGGGGCGCGCGCTGAACTGCCCGCCAGGGCTCAGCGTGGCGCTGCCGCCCGCGGCCTGCACGCAGTGCTCAATGCCGGCGTAGACCGTCTCCCCGTGCGGGAAGTCCTGGTTGGGTTCGGTGCCCTGCCAGTCGATGGTCCAGCCACCGCTCTGCCGGGCGATGCTGTCGGCCGCATCGCCTGCCACCAGCACGCGGGAGCGCGGCGCGAGCGGCAGCAGATGATCGCGGTTCTTCAGCAGCACCAGTGATTCGCGCACCGCCTGGCGCGCCACTGCGCGGTGCGCGGCCGCGCCCAGCAATTCGTAGTGCCCCGCGAACGGGCGCGAGGACGGCGGTCCCTCACTGTCGAGGTGCGCCCGTAGCTTGACGCGCAGCACGCGGCGCACGGCATCGTCGAGGCGCGCTTGCGATATCTCCCCGGAGCGCAGCTGCATCAGCGTGTTCCCGTGCAGCTCACGCCAGCCGTCGGGGGCCATCAGCACATCGATCCCGGCACTGACAGCGGCGGCGCAGCGCACCGCCGTGCAGCCCGGGACTTGTGCATGGCCGTTCCAGTCCCCGACCAACAGGCCATCGAAGCCCATGCGCTCCTTGAGGACTTCCGTGAGCAGCGCGCGGTTGCCGTGCATCTTCGCGCCGCGCCAGCTCGAAAAGGACACCATCACGGTCTGCGCCCCCGCGGCGAGTGCGGCTTCATACCCGGCGGCGTCGATAGCGCGCAGCTCGCTCTCGGAGGCGGCGCTGTCCCCCTCGTCATGGCCGCCCTCGGTCGCGCCATCGCCGAGGAAATGCTTCGGGGTCGCCAGCACGTGCGCCGCATCGAGAAACTGCGGCGTCCCCGTAACGCCCTGCAGGCCTTCGACCATGGCGGCGGCGTATTCGCGCACCAGCCCCGGGTTCTCGGAGTAGCTCTCGTAGGTGCGCCCCCAGCGCGCATCACGCGCCACCGCCACCGTGGGGGAAAACGCCCAGTCGAGACCGGTGACCCGCACCTCGAGTGCGGTGATCTGCCCGATCCGGCGGACGAGCTGTGGATCGCGCGCCGCCCCCAGGCCGATGTTGTGGGGGAAAATCGTCGCACCGGGGATGTTGTTGTGGCCGTGGACGGCGTCCGTACCCCACAGCAGCGGCAGGCCGGCGGGCGAGGCGGACATCGAGGCCTGGTAGAACCGGTCCGCCAGCGTGAGCCACTCACCCGGTGCCGCGAGCTTGTCGCCGCGGGGCGAGGAATTGCCGCCGTTCAGGATCGAACCGAGGGGATAGTGCCGCAGATCATCCGGAGTGATGCTGCCGATATCGGCCTGGATCAGCTGACCCACCCTCTGTGCCGGCGTAAGGCGTGCGAGCAGCTGCTCCACGCGGGCCTCGAGCAGCGGATCGCGTGCGAGCGGCGGATGCAGCTTCGGCCAGCGTTCGGGATGCACCCTCGGCACGGCCTTCAGGTCCGCCCCTGCCGCCGTCATGGTCGCGGCGCACAGCGCGAGCACGCAGGCCCGGAAATAAACCGCCGGCCAGAACGGTCTTCTTCTCATGGGGCTCCTAGGATACACAGCAGAGGATGATGCACATGCTGGAACCAACTCATCACAGTGGCCTCGACACGGGCGGTACGCGTTTGCGGCGTGCCGTTTCAGGGAGCGCCGGGCCGCAGACACTGCCGGACCTGCTGCTGATAGAGCGCGCCCGCGCCGGGGAGAGCCCCGCGATCGAGGCTTTGATACGCCGCTACAGCGGGCGTCTGTTTCGCGTCGCGCATAGCGTGCTGCTCGATCCGCAGCGCGCCGAGACCGTGGTGCTCGAGGCTTTCCTCGCCGCCTTCGGCGATTTGAGCCGCTACGAGCCGACCGGAAAGTTCGCCGCCTGGCTGACCCGCCTCGCCTACAGCCAAGCCCGCGCGCAGCGCACCAGCGCGCGCGGCACGCACCCGGTGGCACTCGAAGCGAGCGCAGCGGAGGAAGCGACCGTATCCGCCGATGCACTGCGCGAGCGGCGGGAGCTCGAGCAGGCGATCGCGGCACTCCCCGAGGTGTTTCGCACCGTGTACGTGCTGCGCATGGTGGAAGGGATCAGCGGCATCGAGACCGCTGCATCACTCGGACTGCACGAGACCACGGTGCGTACACGGCTGTTCCGCGCGCACCGGCGGCTCGCGCCGGACATGGCGCCGCGCCTGGGCGCGGCTCCCGCGCTGCTCGCGCTCACCCCCGAGCGCGCCGAGCGCATCGCGAATCACGCGCTCGGGCAGCTGACTCAGACTTCGATGCCGAGGAGCTCCGCCTCCCCACCCTGAAAGAAAATGCTCTCGCCCGGCTGGCGGCCGAGAAGCGTGACGAAGTTAGGATGTGAGCTGATCGGCCGGTCCGGCAGCGGCTCCGTGTCGGCGTCCGAATTGCGTACGAATGCGCGGCTCACGAGGCGGGCCTCGCGGCCCCGGTGACAACGCAGATCCTGGCATTCATACTGGCAACCGATGCCCTGACGCAGGATCGTATATGAAAGGGACGGCGCGCACTCCGTTGTCAGCGCCCGCCACGTGAACGGGATCGTCAGCGCCTTCCTGCTCACCTTCGCCGGCCTCTTCCCCATCGTCAACCCGCTCGAGGCGGCACCTTTCTTTCTCGGACTGACCGCCGGCCTGCCGAGCGAGGAGCGGCGGGTGTTGTCGCGCAAGGTTGCCGTCAACGGTTTCGCGCTGCTGCTCGGGTCGATGGTGCTCGGCCCGTGGATGCTGGAGGTGCTCGGCCTCGAGCTGCCGGTGGTGCGCATCGCCGGCGGGCTGGTGGTCGCAGCGCTCGGCTGGAAACTGCTCACGCAGGAGCAGTGGTCCGATCACGCCGCGGGACATCAGGCGGAGTCGGCGCCCAAGGTCGGCAGCTTCTACCCGCTCACCATGCCGCTAACCGTGGGACCGGGGTCGATGTCGGTGGCGATCACCATCGGCAGCCGCAAACCGGCAGGTCTCACGCGCCTGCCGGAGCTCGCCGAGCGCGCGAGCGGCGCACTCCTGGGCCTGATCGCCATTGGCATCAGCATCTATCTCGCTTACCGCTTTGCCCCGAACATCGCGCGGCTGCTCGGTGAGACCGGGCTCGAAGTCCTGGTACGCCTGTCGGCATTCATCCTCATGTGCATCGGCATCGAGATCGTGTGGAACGGCTACAGCATGCTCACCGGGGTGCACTGACCGGCGCACGCGAGAGCAGCTCGACCACTGCGGAGCGCGCCGCGGCCGAGTGGACCGGGAGCGCGAGCACGTCTCCCGGCTGCGCCCAGCCGAGTGCCGCCTGCACCGCCTCGAGCTCACTCATGCTCACCTGCAGCGCATCGGCTGCCATGCCCGCCCGCAGCAGCGCGGCGTAAATGAAGCGCGGCACCTCGCCCGGCAACCGGCCACGCAGGTGCGCCTCGTTCTCCTTGACGATGATGCGCGCGGGCTGAAACTCAGCCGCCGTCGCGGCGAGCGCTTCGAGCTCGCTGTCCTGGCGGTTGCCCGCGTGACCGAGCAGCAGTCCGAGCCGGCCGCGGCCGGCGCGCAGATGCTCGGCGACCCGCAGCAGCCCGCGCAGGCCTTCCGGGTTGTGCGCGTAATCCACGAGGACGCGCACCCCGTTGCGCTCGAAGCGCATGAGACGGCCGAAGTTGTCGGCAATGTGCCCACCGAAGCGCGTGAGTACGCCGCCGATGGTGGCCGGCGGCACGCCGAGCCCCGCCGCGGCCAGCGCCGCGCCGGCGAGGTTGGCGATGTTGTACGTCGCGCTGCCCTCCACGGTGAGCGGCATCGCGGCCACATCCCCCAGATCGTGCTCGGCGCCGCGCTGGTGCAGCGCGAGGCGCCCGGCGCGCACGCCACAGGTTGCACCGCCGCGCTCACGGTGTGTGCGCAGCTGCGGCAGATCCGCATCGAGTGCAAACCAGGCGAGCGCCGGACTGTAACCGAAGCGCCGCGCGAGGCCCGGGGCGCGCGCCGCGAGCTGGGCGTCATCGGCGTTGAGCACCAGCAGGCCCCCGCTCCCGAGGACCCCGGCGACCGAGAGCTTCACGTCGGCGAGCGCCTCGAGGTCATCGATGCCGTACTCGCCGAAGTGATCGGCGCTCACGTTCGTGACGAGTGCGACCGCGGCACGCGCGACCGCAATGCCACGCCGCAGGATGCCGCCGCGCGCGGTCTCGATCACGGCCGCGTGCGCTCCCGCGCGCAGCACGCGCCGGGCACCCTCGGGACCGGAATAATCGCCGGCGGCGAGCGTTGCGGAACCGAGGAATACTCCATCGGTACAGCAGTAGCCTGCCGGATGCCAGCCGCACGCCTCGGCACAGGCGGCGATCACGCGCACGCTGGTGGTCTTGCCGTTCGAGCCGGTGACGAGCGCGGTGGGAATGTCATGCAGCGACTCCCAGGGCACGGCCGGCGCCGCCGGCAGCTTCGTGAGCTCGAAGCTCCGGCCCCCCTCTCCGGCACCGAGGGTGAGCTGCTCATCGTCCAGCAGGTAAGGCAGGCCGTGCGCGGCGCTCGCCGCAAGCAGCGCCCGCAGCGGCGGCCGCGCCTCGTTCGAAGCGAGCTGCTCGAAGCGCCGCAGCGCGCCCCGCTCCTCGAGCACCGGCGGGATGACTGTGGCGCCCTCGCGCGCATCCTCGAGCGCGGCGGCTGCCAGCTCGGCCTCGAGTCCCCGCCAGCGCGCACCCTCCCGCTCGATGAGCGCGGCGCACAGCGCCCACTCGTTGACCTCGGTGGCCGTGTACAGCGCATCGATGGGAGCGGCCAGCGCGAGCGAGGCGCCGCCGGCGTGCATTCGCGCCACTACCTCGCGCGCGGCCGCAGGCGCTGCATCGGCCCGCGTCCAGCGAAGGTGCGCCCGTGCACGCGCCACGCGCTTCCGCCAGGCATCGAGCAGCGCGGCGTCCACGGTGATGCCGGCGGTTTCCAACTGCGCGCCCGGATGAGCGAAAAACAGATTCGCACCCGTGAGGCGCCGCGAGGCCTCGAACGGCAGCACCGTAGCGCTCCTCAGTCCTCAGCCTCCGGCGCGAAACGCACGCCGCGCTCATCGCGGATCAGTCCCTCGAGATTGAGGGTGAAGGCAGCGGCCTCGCCGGCGCGCGCGCCGGGATCCGCGCCCGCTTCGATCACCGGCGGCAGCGGTGGGGGCGGAGGCTGCGGCGCGGCAACTCCCGCGGGCTTGAACTTGATGATCTGCTTCCAGGAACGTACCAGCGCATCGGCGAAGATCAGCAGCAGATCCCCGGGCTGTCCCATCTCGAGCGCGGCGGCGATCGCTGCCTGCTCGTCGGGGATGATCGAGACCGCCGCGGCGGGCACCCCCGCCGCCTCGAGCGCCGCGGCCTGGATGCGCGGCACCTCATCGGACTTGCGGTCGCGCAGGTTGTCGTCGCGCCGGCAGATGTAGTGGTCGAAGCGGCCGGCGACCGCGCGCGCGATGGCGATGAGATCCTCATCGCGCCGGTCACCGGGGCCGGCCAACACCACGATGCGCTTCCCCGGCACCTCGAGACGTTGCGCCAGATCGGCCATGGCCGCGACCGCGTGAGCATTGTGTCCGTAGTCGAAGAGCACCTTGAAGGGATGCTCGTCGAACACGTTCATGCGTCCGGGAGCCTGGAAGAAAGTCGAGTCGAAGGTGCGCAGGCCCTGACGGATCGCCTCGAGCTTGATGCCGAGGGAGAAGGCCATGGCGGCGGCGAACATCGCGTTCTGCACGTTGTGAATCGCCCGCCCTTCGAGCGTTGCCGGGATCAGGTGCGTCCACAGCAGCGGAATGTGGGCGCCCTTCTCGTAGAGGGTGATCATCTGGCCGTTGACGCCCGCTTCCAGTGCACAGGCGCGGCCGCCGGCACGCACGTGCTCGCGCACCAGCGCATGCTGTGGGTTGAGCGTCACGTAACAGATGTGCTTCGCTTCGGTGTAACCCGACATCTTCAGCACCAGCGGATCATCCGCGTTCAGCACCGCGCAGTCGGTCGCGACCTCGATCACGATGCGCTTGACCTCGGCCAGCTGCTCGAGAGTCTCGATGCCCTTGAGGCCGAGGTGATCGGCCTGGACGTTGAGCACGGCGCCGACGTTGACCTCGTTCACGCCCATGCCGGCGCGCAGCAGCCCGCCGCGAGCCGTTTCGAGAACCGCGATGTCGATCTGCGGATCGGCGAGCACCATGCGGGCCGACACCGGGCCGGTCATGTCGCCCGCGACGGTGCGCTGGCCATCGATATACACGCCGTCGGTCGTGGTGAGCCCCGGGGTGTGGCCGGCCATCTTGGTGATGTGCGCCAGCATGCGCGCCGTCGTGGTCTTGCCGTTGGTGCCGGTTATGGCGGCGATCGGCACGCGCGCCGGCGTCCCCGGCGGAAACAGCATGTCGATCACCGGGACGGCGACATCGCGCGCCGTGCCCTCGCTCGGCGCCACGTGCATGCGGAAGCCGGGCGCGGCGTTCACCTCGCAGATGCCGCCGCCGATCGCGCGGTAGCTCTCGGTGATGTTCTTCGAGAGGAAGTCGACACCGCCGACATCGAGCCCGATCGCGCGCACCGCGCGCTCGGCCATCTCGCGGTTGTCGGGGTGAATGACGTCGGTCACGTCCGTCGCGGTGCCGCCGGTGGAGAGGTTGGCCGTGGAGCGCAGGTACACCGTGCGGCCTTTCTCCGGTACCGACTCGACCGTAAGTCCGGCACGCTCGAGCATCTTGTGCGCCTGCGCATCGAGCTCGAGCCGCGTGAGCACTTTCTCGTGGCCCACGCCGCGGCGCGGATCCTGGTTGACGATGTCGATGAGTTGGGCAACGGTGTGCTCGCCGTCGCCGAGCACGTGTCCGGGCGTACGCCGCGTGGCGGCGACCAGCTCGCCGTTCACCACCAGCAGCCGGTGGTCCTCGCCCTCGAGGAAACTCTCGACGACCACCGAGCGCGAGTGCTCGCGCGCCACCTCAAAGCCATGCGCCACCTCCTCTTCGGTCGTGAGACGGATGGAGATGCCGCGCCCGTGGTTGCCGTTGTAGGGTTTGGTAACGACCGGGAGGCCGATGCGCCGCGCCGCGCGTACCGCCTGGGTCCCGGTCTGCACCAGCTCCTGCTGCGGCACCGGCAGCCCGAGACCCGCGAGGATCTTGTTGGTCTCCTCCTTGTCGCTCGCCAGCTCGACCGCTATGTGCGGGGTGCGGCCCGTGACGGTCGCCTGGATGCGCTGCTGGTACTTGCCGTGGCCCAGCTGCACCAGCGACTGCTCGTTGAGGCGCAGCCAGGGGATGCCGCGCCGTTCGGCTGCGTGCACCAGCGCGGCGGTCGAGGGGCCGAGCGCGCGGCGCTGCGCGAAGCGGATGAATTGATCACGCGCCTCGGCCCAGCTCCACTCCGGGGGGACGCTGCCTTGCGGACGCAGCTCCTCGGGCAACAACGAGCACAACAGGCGCAGTCCCAGCTCACCGGCCGCGATACCCTCGTCCCGCTGCACGTACTCGTAGACCACCGTGTAAACGCCAGGCGCGGCAGCACTGCGCGTCTTGCCGAAGGTCACCGCCTCGCCGGCGATGTTCTGCAGCTCGATGGCCACGTGCTCGAGCACGTGCCCGAGCCAGGTGCCCTCGCCCTCGCGCATGCGCCGGTAGAAGCCGCCCGGCTCCCGATAGGAGCAGCCGTGCTCGGCCAGCCCGGGCAGCGCCGCCGCCAGTGCGCCGATGAAGGGCTCGCCCAGGCGCGCAGTCGGCCACGCTTCCAGTGCGCCGAGATCCAGCTCCAGGCGGATGACCGGAAAGTGCGCGTACTGCGAGGGGCCGACGTACACGGAACGATCGATGATGCGCATGGTTGTTGCTCGTCGTAATAGTTATTCAGGCAACCGGTGGCGCGTGCAGGCTCAGCTGTGAGTCGCTCCCTTCGCGGGGATGAGGGC
>Ga0318568_10000701_pt1 | contig 13678 bp, 15 predicted proteins | sample GRESIP088b5f21_FD_203690 | JGI IMG/M metagenome (GOLD analysis project Ga0318568, IMG submission 203690) | Tropical soil microbial communities from Luquillo Experimental Forest, Puerto Rico - GRE.SIPMG.088b5f21 | ecosystem: Environmental > Terrestrial > Soil > Tropical forest > Bulk soil...
TCCCCGACCGGCGTGTCGCGGACTCGGCCCGGACCCCGTCCGCCTAGATGACTGATTCCACGGGGTTCGCCGTGGACGGGGTGTTTTTCGAGGATTTTTGAGCGGCAGGGTCGAAGTCGGCGGTGCCTATAGACGCCGTCGACCCAGGAGGGCCACGATGCTCGCCGACCTCGACCTGCTGCTCATAGCGGTGTTCTGCACCGCTGACGATCTCCTGCCCGAATCGGTCAGGAACGCACGACGTAGCGTGACGGATGCTGAGGTCGTCACGCTCGCGGTTGCTCAGGAGGTGCTGGGGATCGACCACGACGCGGAATTCCTCGCGCTCGCACGCCGGCTGCTCGGTCACTTGTTCCCCAAGCTGCCCAAGCAGTCGGGCTACTGGAAGCGCCGGCAACGACTGTCGGACACGATCGAGTGGCTGATCGGCGTATTCGCGGCCGAGAGCCCCGGCTTCCGTGACAACGTGGTGTTGCTGGACTCCACGCCGGTGGAGTGCGGCCGCTCGGTCGAGACGACCCGCCGGTCTCAGCTCGCTGACGCCTGCGGCTACGGCTATTCGCGCAGCCACTCGCGCTGGTTCTGGGGCATGCGTCTGCATCTCTTGGCCACCCCGGACGGCACCCCACGCGCGGCGATCCTCGCGCCCGCGGACCAGAAAGAACGCGAAGTCGCGCTGCGCCTGTTGCCGATCGGGCTGCACGGCGGCGAGGTGATCATCGCCGACAAGGGCTACGTCAGCCGCGAGCTCGCCGCCACCATCCACGAACGACACGGCGCGCTGCTGCTCCGTCCCCGCCGCCGAGACGAACCCGGCCGCGGCCCGCACCTGGCGCCGATCCGTCAATACATCGAGTCGATCTTCTGGACGCTGAAAGACCGGCTCGGGCTCGAGCGCCACAGCACCCGCACCCTGCACGGCATCCGCGCCAGGATCGCCTGCAAACTGCTCGCGCTCGCCGTCTGCGTCTGGCTCAACCACCAACTCAACCGTCCCACACGAGCTCTCGCCGACCTCTCCCGCTGACCAAACCGCGGAATTAGTCATCTAGGCCGCGAGGCGATCGAGTACCCAGGGACGCGGATACATGACGCTAACTGGCGGGGGTCGGCGTTTGACGACTCACGTTTGCGCAGTGATGCGTGAGTTTGGCATGGCTCGAACCTACGAGCCGTCCGCTGCTAAGGGCCAACCGGACCACATGAGGCGGTCGCCAAGGCAGGAACGAGGGTCGTGTGGGGGGTCGGCCGAATACTGGGCCACATGCGCCGCCGACCCATCGCCGCTCGGGGCTGGGCCCGGCCACTTCCCCATTTGAGGCAGTGGGGACCGGTGGCAACCTCATGCCAATAGCGACTTCACCTCGATGCGGTTGACGGCCGGATCAGAGCACCGCGCCATGACGTTGCAGGACAATAATCCGCTCACGACCTGGGTCAGCCGCCGGCCGGCTTGCACATCGAAACGGTGCGTTGCTCCGCCGAACAGCGAAGGTGTCAGCGAGCGACGCGACCGACGACGCCCCCCGCTACCAATTTGGCGCCGACTGCACCCGTGCGCTCGCTGCACGACGCTCGCTTCTCGGCGGCCGGCTGGTGCGCAACTGCTCAACAACCGCGTTTCCGTCAGGGTGGATTAGTCGCGCTGACGCTTCATCGCGCTTGTCGCCGCCCACCCGCGGGGCGGACGCCTATGGTGGTAGCGATAAAGGGCTTCTCGAGCGCCCGCCCGGGCGTCCTCGCGACACGCTCCAGGCCGCGGATGTCCTTCGGGTGCACGCGTTCGTGATCGTGATCGTCGGCCATCGCCGAATTGTGCGCTGTGGACAACTGGCGGCTACTGAGACACGAGCGCCGGCTCGCAGCGCCGCGCTTCCTCGTACGGCGAAACGCCGCGCTCGTAATCCCGACTGTCGGTAATCAGCCAGACAACACGAGACTCGCGCGCCGACCGGTAACGCTGGATCCAGACGGCCACCGTGACGCCGTCGATTCGTCGCGCGCGTGCTCATTAGAGCTGAGCACTTGGCCGATCGATGGCACCCCGCGGCGCTGGCAAAGGCCAGTTGGGCCATGAGCGCGCTCTGCGTTTGTGTTGCTGATGGACGCGGGCGCGTCGACGGATGGCTATGCGGCGAGGGTGTCTGGGACTGCGAGCTTGTTGCGCGCTCGGCGCAGCGCGGTGCTGACCGCCTTCCGGGTCGAGCCCTGCTCGTCGGCCAGCTGCTGATGTGATTTGTCGTTGAGAACGCCGGCGAGCGCCGTCCGCTCCTTCTCAGTCAGCGAGGGGAGGGCGGCGAGCACCACTTGCAGATCCTCTCGTGCCAGCAGTACGCGCTCGGGGTCGGCATCCCCGCCGCCGCAGGTGAGTTGCTCGCCCAGCGTGATTCCGAGGGCGCTCTCGCCAGATTCGCGTGAGGTCATCAAATAAACAGTCTGCTCATGTGCACTGGGTCGGCGGCGCGACCGGGGCGGGTAGGAATCGAGCGGCCGTGCGCGGCTGAGGAGCTGGTGTTTGCGGGCGCCGGCCGTGTCGAGCGCCTTCAGTGCCTGGCCGCGGGCGCATCGCGCGCCGAAGGCTGCGAAGGGACCACGCGCTGGTTGCCAGGCGTGGATCGCGCCGAGCAGTCCGAGCCGCGCCTCCTGGGCGATGTCGCTGCGGTCGCAGCCGCAGGGCAGGTGAAGCTGCGCCACGATCGCGCCGATCAGCGGCTCGTAGCGGCGCAAGAGCTCCTCCAGGGCTCGGCGTTCGTCGTTCTGCGCTGCGCGGAGCAGCGCCCGTTCGTGAGGTGAGGCGGTGGTAGTGCTTCGACGCGTGTGGGCGGACATGCGTCGACACGATCCGCACGGCAATAGGGATTTTTCGAAAGCTCTCTGTCCATGCGGCCACGCCGTGCAACGCGAGGCGCGTGGAGTTGCTGGCACGCGCAGCGCCCGGCGGCCGGCGCACCCGGCTCCGGAGAGGGTTGTCGAATCGAGGTGACTTCGTCCGGGACGAGGTGCGGGCCGCCGCTCCCGGTACCTACCCAATGAGCCGCACCGCGTGAGGAGAACCGACATGTCCGCACCACCCGAACTGGGCCCATATCCCGATGACCGCAACCGGCAAAATCTGTTCGTCGAGGCCGACCCCGAGTACAACGCGCTCACCTCGGCGCCGACGGGATCGTCGTCTGCGATCGACTCCAGCACCGTTCGCTTGCCCCGTCGAGGACGTGGTCTGGTCATGCCGGTGGACGCATCCTCAATGTCGAGGCGCGCAGCGCGCCGTGATGCCGCCTGGTTCACCCGCCGGAAAATCGCCTTCGGTCAGGCCCGCGCATTCGCCGGGCACAGGCTTCGACAGGCCGATCTGGAGGCTGGCCGATTGCTCCACCGTCTTGCGTCGAGACGTTACGGCGGGCTGGCCGCGGCCGCCACGCTAGGCGTACTGCTGGTCGCGCTCACATGGCTAGTGCTCGCGGTGCGCGAGGCGTCCGTAGGACACGTGGCGGTAGAGGAGCGTCTAGCTCGCGTCACCGTCGCGCTGAGAATCGACCAGGCGCGATTCGACGCGCTGTCGATCAAGCTGGGTCAGGCCGAGCTGGCCGCCGGACAGCCGAGGGCGACGATTACGGCGTCCCGACCTCGCCGCCGCGCGACCCAGGACAAGCCAACCCCCGTCCCGCACCGCCCCGGGCGCCGTTGAGCCGTGGCGAAACCGGGATCACGAGAGATCGCAGCCATGAACTCTCCGATCGCGGCAAACGCGAACACGATCACGATCACCGTCCGCCACCCCGACGGGAGCGTCGTGCTCAGGGTTCCCGCCGACGTCCCGCTCGGCGAGCTGATGCGCGAGTTCCTCGAGGTCATCGGGCGGCCAGACGCCGACGTCTGGGCGCTGAGCCCCGCCGGTGGCGAGCCCTACCCGAAGCAGAGCACCTTCGCAGAGCTCGGGGTGGACGACGGCGCCCGGCTGATCCTGCACGAGGCCACCGGTGCGGCGCCGTCCGCCGGCGATTCAGCGAGGGCATTCCCCGCCCAGCCGAACCCCGCGTTCGTCGCACCGCACCGTGTCCGTGAGCGCCCTCTCAGCGACCGGACCGCCCGCGCCCTACCGGTCAGGCTCTCGCGACCGGAGCGCTGCGCGCTCGCGCTTCGTGCCCTCGCACACGCCGCATCACGGGATCAACCGCCCGTGCCGTGTGGGCCGGGGCGTGCCGGCCCGGCCACGTTCACTCGGCCGGCCCGGATCTCGCCAATGTCGCGGATGCGGGCTGCCTGGACGCAAGCCGACTACCGGCACCGGCTGGATCAGATGATCGTGGCACCTCGTCTATGGCGTTGCGTAACGATTGCCGTCGTCTCGCCCAAGGGCGGGGTTGGCAAGACCACGACCAGCGCGCTGCTCGGTTCGCTGCTGGCGTTCCTGCGCCGTGACCGGGTCGTGGCTGTCGAGACCAACCCGGACTGGGGGTCACTGGGCCGCCGGCTCGTGCCCGAGCACGGGACCTTCATCGACGACCTGCTCGCCGGACCCCTGACGGACAGCCCTCTCGCACCTACGGAGCTCGATGCGCGGCTGGGCCGCGGCCCGGACGGATTGATGGTGGCGCCCGCCCCGACCGACCCCGAACGGGCGGCAAGACTCGACGAAGCCGCCTACCGCACCCTGTTCGAGCGGCTACGCCGGCTCGTCGGAACACTCGTGCTCGACTGTGGCACCGGCCTGGACGATCCACCCGCCCGGGCGGCGCTCGCCTGCGCCGACCAGCTGGTGCTCGTTTGCGACGACGAGCCCGACACCGCCAGCATCGTCGCCGAGGCCGCAGACTGGCTGGATCGGATCCCCCGCCGGCTCGTGCTGGTGGTCAACAACCTCCGGCGCTCCTCCCGCCTCGACCTGGCCGCGCTCGAGCGCGCCACCGATGGTGCGCGCGGCGTCACGGTCATCCCGCGTGACGAGCGTGGCGCCCGGCAGCTGCACGACAGCCGCTTCTCGTGGAACCGAGCGCCGGCCGGATGGCATACCCCCGTGCGCGAACTCGCCGCGCTACTCACCGCCGACTGGCGGGCGATCCAGATCGCACACTGACCAACCCCAGGCCATGCTCACTGTGACGCGCAACCCACCATCAGCCACACGGCCCCAGAGAGCAGCCTCGCGTTCGCACAAGCGATCGTTTGCCCACACGGCCAGCTCGCCCAACGCCGGAGCACGGAAATACCGTCCGCGTCAACCGGTCAGACGCGTACGGCGGCTGTGTTGGGAGCTACGGTGTCCGCGATGAGCCCTACCGCCCCAGCCCCGGACACGATCGTGCTGAGCCACCACGCGGTCGAGCAATACCAGCATAGGGTCAAGCCCGGGCTCGAGGAAGGCGCCGTCCGTGGCGAGCTCGACCGGCTGCGGTCGCTGGGCCAGATCTGCGCCGAGGCTCCCCGCTGGGTCAACGCGGCAAGGCCAGCCCGCTACTACCTGCTGCTCGGCGACGCGATCGTGCTGCCGCTCGCCCCACAAGCGGACGGGTGGATCGCGACCACGTGCGTCACCCAGCGCATACTGACTCCGACGCGGCGCCGCGCCAAGTCGGCCCGCAGGGCGTCGCTACGCGCCGGCAAGCGCGCGCACCGCCGGGCCTGGTTCTGAGATGCCGATCGTCGCCACCGGCACCGGCGCACACTCCACGCTCGACGTGATCCTCGGGGCTGGCGTCCTGATCTGGGCGCTCGGGAGCGTGACCGCCCTGCTCGCGTGGACCGCCAAGCTCGCACCCCGCCGCAGCGCACGACGAGGTACCGCGGGCCGACGGGGCACACCGGTCAGACGCGTTCTGAGACCCGCGCGGGCCGCCCCCACGGCGGTTCCTGCCGCCGTCGACCGGGTCGGCGGCATCGCTGCGGTAGTCGGGCCGCGCTGGAACCGGACGGAGACCGAAGCGCCCCGCATCGGTCTCTCGGCGGGCGCGGCCGAGCCGAGCGCGGCCTCCGGCAGCCCGGGCTCGCCGGTGATCGAGGGTCCTCGGTGCTCGCCCGAGACGCTCGAGCCGCTCGCCGAGCATCTCGACGCCAGCCACGCGCTCGCGCTTGCCGAAGCGCGGGTGGCGCACACGCTCGCCGCGCTGCCATCCGACCGATGGCTGGTCGAGCGCTACGCGCTGATCGGCGGCCACCGGATCCCATTCCTGCTCCTCGGTGGGACGGGCGTCTTCACCGTCTGGGCGCTGAGCGGACCGCCGACCTGGGACGAGCTGCCGATCCCCGCCCACGTGGCCACGCACGTCGAGTCGGCGCTCCCCGGGTACACGGGCCCCCTACGCGTGGGCATCTGCCGCGCCCTCGCCCCCTCCGGCATCGAGCCGCGCTGGTGGTGCCGGCCCGGAGAGCCCGGTGCCTGGGTGATGGGGTTGGACTGGCTGATCCGCTGGATCGAGCACTACGGTCGCGAGCACGGCCTCGGCGCCGTGGACCTCCAGCGGCTCCGAGAACTCTCGCAGCCGAAGCCAGGCCCGGCCGCGCGCGTGCCCGACGTCGTCCCCGATCTCCGCTGAACCCCGCCAACCGCGACCGGTCGCAACGAATGCCTCGCCGACGTCACTCCGCTAACGACACCCAGCGCCGCGAGCACAGGCGTGTCTGCCAACCCGCTTTGACCGCGAGCCGGGGGGTACGGATGTCAGCCCGCGCGCTTCTTCGCGGCCGCGTTCCGCTCACCTGCAGCCGGCACGGCGATGGCGTCGGCGATCTGCCGGGTGTGCGCCGACAGCTCCGAGAACGCGTCCGCGATCGCGCGGATGCTCTCGCCCTCCAGCGCGATCCCGAGCTGCTTGACCGCGCGGTCAAACTTCGCCCACAGCTCGCGCGGGCCCGGCCGGCGGCTTTCCTCCTCGACCTCGTAGGCCAGGCGGATGTTCCTCGCCCCCGGCCGAGGGTTCCACTTCACGTTTGCGAGATCGGACAGCAGCAGCGCGCGGCTCTCGTGCTCGGCCGCGTCCGCCAGCTCACGCAGCCGCTCGGCATAGGGCTGCAGTCCGCGGACCGCCGCGGCCCACCGCTCATCCGCCCGGCGCAACTGCTCGTTGGCCGTCTGCGTAGAGATCAGCGGCTCGGTCACCGAGCCCCCTTGATCGGTTCGGTCGACCGCGCGAGGTACAGCCCGGCCTCCTCTGGCACCTCGCTCCAATCCGCCGGCATCTCCTCACGCGCGGGCGACGGCGTCGCTCCCCGACGCTTCGGATGCCCAATCCTCGGCTGGTCGGCGAGCATCTGCTCCAAATCCCGCCGGCGCACCACCCACCTGCGGCCAACGCGCTCGGCGGGGAGCCGCTGCTCGGTCACCCAGAGCCTGATCGTCGAGGGGTTCAAGCCCAGCAGACGCGCAACCTGCGGCAATGTCAGCTGCTCCTCCGGATCAGCCATCGCCAGACCAGTCTAGCGCTAAATCGTGGTGGTAGAGTTCCATGTTGGGATGGCGGTGGTGGGAGACAACCGCGGAGGAAGGAACAGACCAGTCGCCCAAAGCCCCGACGGGTCGTGGTCGTTCGAGGACGCTCGCCGCCGCCGCGAACAACGCCAAGCCGGCGGGGCCGCACCCGCCCCGCCCACATCCGACGTGCCGGACGAGGACCTCTCGGCGCTCGCGCTCAGCCTCGCCGACAACCTCACCATCGACGGCACGCCGCTCTCCCAACTGGAGACCCACCAGGACCTCGACAGAAGACAAGCACCCGAGCCGGTTGGAGGCGCGCCCACCGCCGATGACATCCTGCGCGCCCTCGAGACCGAGCAGCACGCAGGAGCGACGACCGGCGGCAGAGGCTCGCAACCCGACGCGCACGACTCGCGGTCGGTTCACTCGCTGCACCGACCCAGCGCGCGGCGGAAGCCGCACCATCGCCGCCTGCACCCGGCTCGCGCGTGGGTGATCGCGTGCACGCTCATCGCCGCCGTCGGAGTGCTCGTGCTCCAGCTCGCCTCGGGAACAGATACGAACCCTGGAGGGCATCCAGGCCGCGCGGTTCCCTCGGGGACACCAGCTGCGAGCGACGGTCTCATCGCGGCGGCGATGAGCCGATTCCTGGGCGCGGAACACACCGCAGGTCTGGCAGTCAGCCGGACGCGACCGCGGAGTTCCCACGTTTCGAGGCCTGCGCGGCTGCATGCCGGTCAGACACTTCTTCGCGTCTCAACCCACTCGCCGTCGGGATCGCCACGTCGGAGCATGAGCACATCGTCATCGAGAGGCACATCCGAAGCGGTCGATACCACACAGCAGGCCAGCGCGACGAGTTCAAGCCCACCCTCGACCTCGTCAGGATCAGGCGAAGGATCCCCAGCGACCGAGCCGCACAGCTCGTCCGGGTCGAACTCGGGTTCGAACCCCGCCAGCCCATCCAAAGCCACCCTCCGGTCACTCGTCACAGGAGCCGGCACCTGCAGCTGCCAGTAGCCCGCGCACGTCCAATGTCCACAGGAAGGTAGGAACACGTGAAGACCCCCGACACGAAGGCAACCGGCCGGGCGACCGCGCTGCGCCACCTGCATGGCGCCGGGCGTCACCTCCGCTCAAACGCCGTGGCCTACCTTGCATTGGTCGTTGCGGTCGGCAGTGGTGGCAGCTACGCGCTCGCGGCGACCACGAGCAACGGCACGATCGCCGTCTGCGTCGACAACGGCACTGGCGTCATGCACCTCGCCAAGCACCCACGCTGCGGGCATGGTCAGAACAGAATCGGGCTCAGCTCGGCGCTCGACCGGCCAGCCGTGAGCGCCTGGGCAGCAGTCGAACCCGACGGAGCGGTCGCGAGCGGTGCAGGAGTCAGAATTGCGCACCCAGCCATCGGCGTTTACAACATCACCGTTACCGCCGCCAGCTGCCGCCATGCGCTCAACAACGCTCCGGTCGTCAGCATCAACGACAGTGAGCCGCCCTACAGTTCAGCACCCAGCACTTTTCCGGTGGCGTGGACAGAGACCGCTGGCACGGGGTTCGAGGCGTTCACGATCCATGCCGGCGTGGTGGTAGCGGGAGCATTCCAGCCCCGGGACGAGCCGTTCAACTTGACCGACTCGTGCGAATAGCGACGCCGAGAGGAGCTAGACGATGCGCCCGCGAGTCATGAGACGGGCCGCAACGCAAGCGATGGTGTTGATATTCGCTGCGGTTGCGGCCCCGCTGGCTTTCCCGATGGCTGAAGCCGCGGGCAATCCGTTGACACCGCTTCAGATCACTCCGTCAAGCGGCTGCGGCCTCCTGACTCCGTACACAGCCGGAACCGGCCTTGCGGCATGGTCGAGCCCAGCGCCGCCTTGCGGGGCTGGTGCGTTCACGCTGGCGTTCAATCAAACGAACACCTCGCCGCCGACCCCGGTCTCAGAGTCGAGTGGTGTTGGGACGGCGGGCAGCGCCCTTGTGGCGTGGTTCACCAGCGGCGTGCAGGAAGGAGCGAGGATTGGCTACCGAATCACCGCTCCGCCGGGAATCACGATCAGCAAAGTGGACTATGACATCGGACAGTTACAGAACATCGCCGACGGGCACGGCTGGATCGGGCTGACCTACTGGAGCGGTGGCACCGCACAGGTGATGTCGCCCGGGACTGCTATCGACGCGGCTGCCACTGGTCCGCTGGACACCTCCTATTGGGGGATCGAACTGCGCTGTGTCCAATCAGTCTGCACGTGGCCCGGCAAGGTCCAGCTTAACCAAATCACGGTGTACTCGACCGAGGCGCAGGGCCCCAGCATCACCCCGGTTGCCGACCCGAGCAGTCTCTGGAGCCAGACGGGACCAGGCCGGTGGATCTGGAACGCGCTAGGTGACGCGTGGCCTCTTCCTGTGTCCGCAGGCGATTCGACGGGGCTGTGTAGCTTGAGCGTTCAGATCGGTACGGGCCCGCCGATAACCGATCCGTCATTGACGGCACCGAACGATTACAGCTGGGAGGAGTGCCAACAGCCTGGAAGCTGGACAGGGGCGGTGGACACGCGTGAGTACATAAGCGGGTCGGGGCAGATACCCGTGACTTTGCAGGCGACGAACGCCGCTGCGCTGCCAAGTGCGCCGCTCTCCGAGACTTTGAATGTCGACAACGACCCTGTGAGCGTTTCGCTCAGCACACCTGACGACGCCAACCCGACCGTCTGGGTCAACCACGCGGTCACGGTCAACGCTACGCCTGCTACGGGTCCCTCGGGTCTTGGCGGGATGAACTGCGGCGTCGACGGTGCCGCCGCGGAGAGCTATCCGGCCGGTGGGCTGACCGTCAACGGCGACGGCGTCAAGACGGTGTCCTGCACGGCGTGGAACAACGCTGTCGACCCGCAGGGCAACCACAACTCTGGCACTAGCTCCTTGACGGTTCATATCGACGAAGCTCCACCGGCGCTGGGCCTCGAGCCCGTGAATCCGAACGACCCGACTGCGCTCGTGGCTGAGACGAGTGACGGCGAGTCGGGGGTGGCTGGAGGATCAGTCGAGATGGCTCCGGGTGGGACTGGCAGCTGGACGAGTCTGCCGACGACGTTCACGGGCAGCCAGCTGGTGGCGCGCTTCAACGACGCGGGTCTGCACGGTCCGTACTCGTTCAAGGTCACGTCCTGCGACAACGTCGGCAACTGCGCCTCAACCACCCGGGCCGTGATGCTGCCCCTGCGGACCCAGGCTGTCTCGGAGGTAAGCCTCGAGCAAACCCCCGGTACTCGATGCGCAGGCCCAGGAGCGCAGCGCGACGCCGCGAGATCACCCGCACGAATCCGGCGCCATCACGTGAGCGACGTTCGGCAGGCTGGGGAGGCTGGTCTCAGACTCGCATCGGACGACGGAGTCCTTCGGCCTCGCGCCCCGCTCGTCCCGGCGACGCTCGCCGTTGGAGGAATCTTCGCCGCAGCGCTGTCGGAAGCGCCGCGGTCTCACTTTCTGAGCCGCAGCAGCAATCGACGATCGCGAGGGCAACCGGACGCCAGCAGAAACCGCCCCGCCAGAGCTGCGATACGCCCTCGGCGAGGCTCGCGAGCCGTGCCACGGTGGCCTTCGGCCGCCCGGTGAGACTGCATGGGCTGCTCGTGAGCAGCGCCAGCCTCCCCCTCGCTGGCCAGCCGGTCGCGATCCTGACCGCCCCCGACAATGGCTCGAATGCGTTCACACAGGCCGCGGCGGTGACCACAGCCCAAGACGGGACGTGGACGGCGACGCTGCCGCCCGGCACCTCGCGAATCATCGAGGCCTCCTACCCGGGCTCGCCGACGATCTTGCCCGCTACCGGATCCGCGACGGTGATCACGCCCGCCAAGATCGTGCTGACGAGCGTTACGCCTGATCGGACGCCGTGGGGCAGCAGGGTGACGATCACCGGGCGGGTGCTCGGCGGATACATCCCGGCGAGCAGCAAACTACTGCGGCTTGACCTCGGGATTGTGGGCATCCCCGGCCTGAGCAAGATCCAGGGAATCCCGAACATCTCCCCAGACGGGACGTTCACGACGACGTACAGATTCGCGCGCTACCAGGGCGTCGTGCGGTTCTGGCTGCAGGTCTCGAGCCTTGCCGAGGCGGATTTTCCGTTCGCGCCCGCGCACTCCAGGCGGTGGATCGTGACCGTCGGCGTACCTGCGCCAACCCCCGCCACCCATGCGAATCAGCGCCGAGAGCGCCGTCGGCACCGGCGCGCGACCGCCACCCGACGCCGCGCGCACCGCGACAAACGACCCTCTGTCGACCGGCCCGCGCGTCATACATGAGCGCTCGGATGCGAGGCGAGCGTCAGGCGGCGCTCTGTGGCGCGACTCGGTCGTCCCCGGACCCACGATGAGCACGCACGGAGCGCGACGAGCTCGAATTCTCGCTCGCGGCTGAGGCGTATATATCACCGTGATCTATAGCGCGGACGGTCGACGCGGTTCTGACCGCCACGGGCGTGATAATCGATTCAATGTCGGACCGTGAGGCAGGTGCCGTTTCCCGGGATCGGCGCTTTCGGGTGCCCGAGCGCCTTGCTCTGATCGCGGCCGATCCGTGGATTGCCGACGAGCAGGGCGAACACGTCTTCCAGTTCGACGAGATGGCCATGGCGAAACTAAACGCGTTCATCCTCCGGGACCTCCACGGCGTCGAGGTCGCACAGCTGCAGCACCCGGACCTCGGAGAGGAGGACGCGACCGACATCATCCGCCTAGGCACAAGACTCGCCACGGTGCGCTGAGCCCGCGCCGGCTTGCGGCATCACTACGTCATCGAGGCTACCGATGGCGGGAGTCTCGAGGTGCACGGTCATGTCGGGCGCTATGACTACGAGATCCGCCGTGCGGGCGACGTCGTCGCATCAGTCTCGAAGAGGTGGTTTCACGCACACGATGCATACGGTGTAGAGGTGAGCGCTGGCGAGGACGAGGCGATGCTCGTGCCCGCAGCTGTCGCGATCGAGACGATGCCAATCGGCTGAGCGGCGCCCTCGCTCGCACGTCGTCCCATCCAGGCCGAGCACGCGGTCTGAGTCATCTGGCCCGTGAGATCCCGACTCCGAGCATGCCACTCTGACCTGCGCTTGCCCGTCGCCAGTACCAGCGATGGACAACACTCGTAGCCGGTCGCCGGCGTGACCACCGCCTGCTCCCCGCCGGGCTACATGTGACCAGCCCAATCACAGCCGGACGGTCTCACACTCCCCCTTCCAGGACCCGATGCGATTCCGGGAATTCAGCGAACTTTCCGACCGCGCGGGTCAGGGTCCCAGCGTTGGGGCACGCGCGGCACGCCGGTATGTCTCGATCGGCTGCGGGCCCTCGACGCCGCACGATGTCGAGCAGCCTTCTTGCGCTCACTGCTGCTCACGCCCCATATCACAAGCAACCACAGGATTGCGATGATCGCGAGCCACCAAGGAGCTGAGTCGGCGAAGACCAGCAGGATGACGAGCAGGACCGGAATACCCCACACGAGCACGGTGCGCCGCACGTTCTTCCGCGACTGCGATGAGGTTGTCTGCTGCATACCCCACTACTCCTCTAGCTGGCCCGCGTCCCGTGCATTTCGATCTGCTCGCGTGACCTCCTGCCATGCATGGATCCCTCCGCGACGTGGACGCCGCCGCCAATCATGGGCTCCCGCGCCTAGCCGTAGCGGCGGCCGATGTGCCTCCTGCCGCGGAGCGATTCGCCGACCGCGGCACGAGGCAACGCGAGAGCTGTGTCAGGATCCCGCACGCGACGCCCGGACTCCGGTGGGCCAGTCCGTAAGAGTCGACCATGCGTTTGCGGTCCGCGCGCTCATCGTCGCGCGTCCGCGACCCTCCCCACCTCGGCTCTATGCCACTGGTCGGCTCGACGCATAGCACGCCATCGCCGCGGCTAGAGACGGTGCTCTACGATTTTCGCGGACACAGGTCCTGGTGAAGGAGGGACAGCGATGGGGTTCATGGACAAGCTGAAGGCCGGTGCCGAGGAGGTCAAGGTCGGGGCCGGAGAGGCGACGGCGCGCGCTCGCGACACCGTCCATGAGGCACAGGTGAGGCACGACCTCATGCAGGCCTACACCGAGCTCGGACGCACGACCTACACGTTGGTCGACGAAGGGTCGCTACACGACGAGCGCCTCGACCATGCGGTGCAGCGAATCCGCGATCTCGGGGCGCAGCTGTCGGACTCCCAAAGGGCGTCCGAGTGAGCTGAGCGCGTCAGCGTGCAGCCTCGGGCAGCGATT
>Ga0318568_10000716_pt1 | contig 13583 bp, 20 predicted proteins | sample GRESIP088b5f21_FD_203690 | JGI IMG/M metagenome (GOLD analysis project Ga0318568, IMG submission 203690) | Tropical soil microbial communities from Luquillo Experimental Forest, Puerto Rico - GRE.SIPMG.088b5f21 | ecosystem: Environmental > Terrestrial > Soil > Tropical forest > Bulk soil...
CATGAAGACCGTATGGAGCCGGCCGGGCCGATAGCGTTGCAGGATGGCATCAACCGACAAGATCGAGGCGTTCCTGGCCGAGCCGCGCAACGTCGTCATCGCCGGGATCCGCCACGACGGGCGCCCGCATCTGAGCCCCAACTGGTTTTACTGGGACGGCGAGCGCTTCTACGTGTCGACCACGCGGAGCCGCGTGAAGTACGCGATCTTCCGCCGGGACCCGCGGGCGCAGTTGCTGGTTGACGACCCCACTCAGTTCCGCGCCGTGCTGGTCCCGGCCACGGTCGAGATCCGCGAGGATATCGCCGCCGAGCTGCCCCGCTTCCGTGCCATCCGGGAAAAGCACGGAATGGCGGTCCTGGACGACGCCGAGCACCTCCGGTCGCTGACGGCCGAGGGGCGGGTGCTGCTGGCCATGACGCCGGACCGGCCGCTCGCCAGCTGGACGTCCTGGGGCCTGGATTAACCGCCCGGACCCCGCACCGGCGGCAAACTCGCCGGCCTGCTGGCGATGAGTTAGCCGCCTCGGCGCAGTCCCAACCTCTGAGGACGACATCAACGGCCCGCTTCCCACGAGCCCGCGACCGAGGAGGAAGTCATGCACCCAGTGATCATCGAGGCGGTCGCCGCCGAGCGGAGCAAGGACCTGCGGGCGCAGGCGGTTTCCGCCCGGCGGGCACGGCAGATCCGCCGCACCCGGCAAGCCGGGCAGCCCTGGGCCCGGCGGCCCATCCTGCGCATCCCGCTGCGCGTTGCCAGGGCCGCCTGACCCCTGCCGCGATGCCCATCAGTGGCGGGGGCCGGCCGTGGCGTTAGGCGCGGTGCGGGCCCGGCCGCGGTGAAGGAGTGAGACCCCGATGATGCCCTACGACACCTACCGGCTGTACCAGGCCGGGCGGCCCCAGAGCCCGGCCGAGGTCCGGTGCGCCGACGAGCGGGCCGGCCGGCTGGCGGCGGCGGCGTCACGGCTGTTCCGGAGCGTGACCCGGCCCGCGCGCGGGCCCTACCCGGCCATCGCGTTCGGCGGCGCACCCGCGCCCGAACCGGCCAGCCGGTGCTGACCCGAACCCCAGCCGGACGCCGGCGCGGCCGCGCACCTGCCGGCGTGAGCCGGCGGGACAACGAGCTACAGGGCGCGCTGACGTCAGGGAGCTGGCTCATCGAGCTCGGCGGCGAGCACGGCGGGGGCGCGCATCCGCCACGCGTCGGTCACCAGCTCCTCCAGCCGCCCGGCATCGACCTCGGCTAGCCGCAGCATCACCAGCGGCCAGCCGTCATAGCCGGGCGTGGTGAAGAAGACCCCCGGCTCGCCGAGAAGAAGGGCCTGCTTCTCGGCCTCGTCGCCGACATACAGCACCGCGATATCGGTCCGGATGCGCCGCTGCTGGCCCGGCAGGCGCTCGGGGTAGGACCAGACGAACCCCTTGCCCCCCACCCGGAAGTCGAAGCCGTCGCTGTCAATCTCCTCCACGTGGGGCAGGGCCAGCGCGAGACGGCGCACGTCACTGGCGTCAGCCATCGAGGTCCCTCCCCTATTGCCACCCGTCCACGAACAGGCTAGGCGCCCGCATCCCGGCGTGGCGCGGCGCGGACGTGGATGTACTCGCCCGGCCGGCCCGGCACGCTGAGTATCTCAAGGGACTGATCGCCGGCGGCGCCGAACCAGTGCCGATGGTCCGCGCCGCGTCACGTTCTGCCCGGGCCGCTCGTCCCATCGGTAGAGGCAGTTCCCACTCGGGTAGCTGGCCGCACAGCGCGCGTCGCGCGGGAAAGGGACACCGTGAAAGTTCTGGTAATAGGGCATCTGACCGGCAAGGACATCCGGCCGCACCTGGAAGCCGAGGGGCGCCGGGTCGCCGAGCTGCGGGCGGAGGGCCTTGTCCGGGAGGTCTTCCTCAAGGCCGACCGGACCGGACCGATCCTCCTGCTCAACGACATCGGCGCCGAGGAGGCGCGTCACCGGCTGGCGAGCCTGCCCTTCGTTGAGCACGAGCTCGTCACCTTCGACTACATAGAGCTCAACGACACCAGCCCGGCCTGAGCCTGCGTGTCCTCCGTTCTGGAGCCTGCCGAAGCTAGCACTCCGCTCTGAGCCGGCCGATCTCGCGGACCCGCTCGCGGAGCTGCTCATATTCGGGCTGCTGGCGGAAACGCGCCAGCACCTCGTCATCGATCTCGCGCTCGACGCTGTCGAACACGGCACGGTCCATATCCGCCTCCGCAGCCGTCTGTGAACCCCACGGTAGGCGCATGATTTCCTGTCAAGCCAGCCATTTACCGGCCAGGGCACCCGGCGAGCCATAGCAGCCATTTGGCTCCTCTCAATGGCTCAACTCACGTGGCAGAAACCCGCGGATGGCCCAGGCGCGCTGGCCTTAGTTCAGATTCGGTGGCAGCGGGCACTCGTGGCATAGTTCGATCTCGAGGACGATCGCTCTGAGGAGGCGCTGGCGAGCTCTTCGCTCCTCCAGCATCGGGAGGCTGACCATGGCGGACGTTGTGCGCGAGGGGAACCAGATCGCCCTCAAGCTGTCCACCGGCGAGCGCATCATGGCGATGCATAACGACGGTCGATGGCTCGCGGCCGTCATGCGCTGCGGACCGGTGCCCTGCTGACCAAGACGCAAGCGGTCGGGGGCAGCCGACGCGCCGCGTTGGCTGATCGAGCAGCTCCGCGCGCGTAGACAAGGCAGAAAGGTTACATCGCCGCGCCTTCTGACGGGGTGGATTGCCTGGCGGGACGCCCGTCGCACGGTCAGAGCAGCTCGCCGCGGTTAACCATCGTGGGGTGGGCCGTCCGCGTCAGCGGTGCCGGCGGTACTGCAGCTCGATGACCCCGTTGCTGGAGGCGGTGCTGGAAACCAGGTCGAGCCGGTAGGACTTGGGGACGTCGTCGAACAGCTGGGTGCCCTCGTCCGCAACGTAGGGGTGCAAGCCCAGGTGCCACTCGTCGATCAGGTCGAGCCGCATGAGCGACCGCCAGAAGCTGACGCCGCCCCAGGCCACGATGTGGCCGTCGCCGCCTTGCCTGAGCTTGTCGATCTCTTCTGCCGTGTCACCGGCGGCGATCGTGGTGTTGGCCCAGTCGGCCGTCGTCAGAGTCCGGGAGAAGACGACCTTGCGCCCGGCGTTCATGATGTCGGACCACGGGTGGTCGGTGGCCGTCGGGAGGTTAGCGGCCATGCCCTCATACGCGACCCGGCCCATGATGTGCGCGTACGCGCCCTGGAGAAAGTCGAGCGACTGCTCGTCGTGGTCCGGGCCGCCGTGCTGGTCGAGCAGGTCGAAGCAGAACTTGAAGTACTCGGTGCCCTCGTCGGCGAGAAGGCCGTTGAGCGAGTAGTGGAACACCAGCGCGATCAGCTTCCGCATGATCAGAACTCCTTGGGTCTCGGGTCGTCCGGCGACCGTGCTGGCCAGGGAACGTGCCTGTCCCGGGCCGCAGCGCTCGCATGGCCGCGGCGTGTGGGGCCTGTCGCTAGTGCTCCAGACGCCACCGCCGCTCGGAAGTCATCGGTGCCGGTCGGCTGGCCGGTCGCGCGGTCAGATACCGGGCGAGGCCGTCGAGCATCTCGGCGGTGCCCGGGTTAGGTGGCAGGCGGTCTTGTGGCCGGGCAGGATCGTCGTCATGAGCGTGGTCTACCTGGTACAACACGGCGAGAAAGCATCTGCTGGATGCGGGCATACCACCGTGCGCCGTCACCGCCATCGACGACCTGAACGTCGTCATGATCGCCTCGACTGCACACCTGTCGCCGCCGTCTTAGCGCAACCCCTTGCCGGCTGCGTCACCGCGCATGACGTCTATCATCGCAGCGCCGCGTTGAGCTCCGGCGCGGCGTGACATGAGCGAGTGGTCGTCCAAAATCCGGCGAGAGCGAGGTTGACTCCTTGATGAAATCAGCCGACCCGTGTGAGCGCGGATTTCCGTCCTGCGCCGCGGACTGACCGGGGACTGTCAGATGGAACCTGCGACGGCGGTGCCCGCTTCACCGGTACCCACACTCCAGCGCGAGTCGACGGCAGTGCGGGCGCGCCGTCTGGCCGCCGCGCGCCGGCGGGCCACCGCCCTCCTGGTGGGGGCGACGGCGGTGTTCGTGGCCGTGACGGCGGCCGGCGTTCACGGGACCCTCCTCGGGTACGTGCAGGCCGCCGCCGAGGCCTCCATGGTGGGAGGCGTTGCCGACTGGTTCGCTGTGACGGCCCTCTTCCGCCGTCCGCTAGGCCTGCCGATACCGCACACCGCGCTGATCGTCGAGCGTAAGGACCAGTTCGCGGCCACTCTCGGTCAGTTCGTGCAGGAGAACTTCCTCAACGCCGATGTTCTTTCCGAGCGGATCCGCTCTGCTCGCCTCGTTCCCCGCCTGGGAGCTTGGCTCGCTGACGAGGCCAACGCCGCCCGCTTCGCCGGTCACGCCGCGGATCTGGGGGTCAATGTGGCCGAGGCGCTCCGCGATGAGGATGTCCAGCGCGTGCTCACCGCCGAGCTGACCCGGGCGATTGACGCCGTCGAGGTGGCGCCGCTGGCAGGGCGGGCCCTTCGGGTCATCATCGCCGGGGGCCACCATGCCGAGCTGTTCAGCGCCATGGTGTCCGCCGCCGACCGCTATCTCGCCGATCATCAGGCGGAGCTGCGCGAGCGGTTCAAGGGCGAGTCGCCCCGCTGGCTGCCTGACACTGCGTACCGGCTGGTGTTCGACCGTCTGTACAACCGCCTGCGCCAGCGGCTGGCCGCCATGGCCGCCAACCCCGACGACGAGGCCCGCCGCCAGTTCGAGGAGTGGATCGCCGAGCTCCCCGGCCGCCTTGAGACATCTCCGGAGCTGCGCGAGCGCGGGGAGCGCCTCAAGCGCGACATTCTCGGCAGCGCCGAGCTGCGGGACTGGTCCTCGTCGCTGTGGCGGAAGGCCAAAGACGCCCTGCGGACCCAGGCGGCCGACCCGGACTCTGAGCTGCGCCGTCAGCTCGCCGCTGCGCTGATGGCGGCCGGTCAGCGCCTCGGGTCAGACCGCCGCCTCCAGGAAGGCCTCGAGCGTGTGGTCGAGTCAGGAGCCAGAGCACTTGCCGACCAGTTCCACGACGAGCTCGCCGACCTGGTCACCGGGACCATCGAGCGGTGGGACGCGACGGAGACATCGAGCCAGCTGGAATTGCTCCTCGGGCCCGATCTGCAGTACATCCGCATCAACGGCACGGTGGTCGGAGCCGGAGTGGGGCTGGCCTTGCACGCCATTGCGATGGCTCTGGCCTGATGGCGTTCAGGCCGCGAGCGCCTGCTCGACCCAGGACCGCAGCGCTGCGGCCGGCGCGGCCCCGATCTGGCGCGAGGTCACCTTCCCGTCGCGCATCACCAGCAGCGTCGGGATGGACTGCACGCCGAAGCGCTGCTGCAGCTTGGGTGAGTCGTCCACGTTGACCTTCACCAGCTTCAGGTGGCCGGCCATGTCCGTGGCCACCTGCGCCAGCGCCGGGCTCACCATGCGGCACGGGCCGCACCAGGGCGCCCACAGGTCGACTACGACAGGAACGGACGCGCGCTCGGCCACCTCGGCGAAGGTCTCGTCGCCCGCGTCGACGATCCAGGGCAGTGGCTTGTGGCAGTTGCCGCAGCGCGGGACCCCCGGGGCCGCGGCCGGCACCCGGTTCCTGCGCCCGCAGTTCGGGCACCGGACTATCTCATCTGACATGCGCAGGCCCGCCTTAACTCACGCCGGATTCTCGTACGTCACGGCGAGCTCGCCGTCCGCCAGGCCGACGCGGATGACGGCGCCGTCGCGGACATCGCCGGCCACCAGGGCACGCCCGATCCGGGTCTCGACCTCGCGGCTGATGAACCGGCGCAGCGGGCGGGCACCGTAGACCGGGTCGAAGCCCTGCTGCGCGATGTACCTGCGGGTCTCAGGTGCTCGCCGTCCACTTCGGTGTGCCCGAAGCGGAGCGCCTTGGTCTGCGCGTCGTGCAGTACTTCCTGCGACTTTTGCGTCAGGTGGCTGGGGTCCATGTTCACCTTCCCGGCCGTCGGGCCTCCCGCGGGGCCGCTTCGAGTAGCGCGATCCGGTCCAGCAGGTCGGCGACCAGGCCGACGGCCGCGTAGTTGAGCCCGAATCCTGCGCGGAGCCGTTGGACCCGGCCCATGACCGCCATCTGGCTGGGGGCGAACCACAGCTCGCCGGCGGCGTCGCGGTCGGCGTCGAGGATGCCTAGGGCGACGAGCCTGCGGACCAGGTCCGGGTGCGTGCCCGTCGCCCGTGCGAACGCCTCCAGGTTGAGGCTTGCCGACCGGACCAGGACCAGCGCGTAGCCCACTACCGTCTCCTCGGGTCGAAGGTGGAGACCGCGGCCAGCTCATCGAAGAGACGGCGCTCGTCGTCGGTGAGCTTGGCCGGCACCACGATCCTGACCTCGGCGTACAGGTGCCCGGCGCTGCCCCGCGGGTGAGGCAGGCCGTGGTGCCGGAGCCGGAGCCGCTTGCCGGTCGAGGTGCCCGGCGGCACCTTGACCTTCATCTCACCGCGCGGGGTCTCCACACCGACCGATGTGCCCAGCGCGGCTTCCCACGGCGCCAGTGGGAGATCGACGTACAGATCGCGTCCGTCGACGCGGTATCGGGGGTGCGGGGCGATCCGCGCCACGAAGTACAGATCACCGTTGGGGGCGCCCTCGCTGCCGCGGCCGCCCTGGCCGGCCAGGCGGATGCGCTGCCCATTGGTCACGCCGGCCGGGATCCTGACGTCAAGTGTGCGCCGGCCGTCGGGGCCTTCCAGGGTGACGGACCGGTGGCCGCCCTGGAAGGCCTCCTCAACGGTCAGCTCGAGTTCGGCTTCCTGGTCGGCGCCCGGGATCGGGCCGAAACCCCGGCCGGCCCGGCCGCCGAACATCCCGCCCAGGAGATCCTCGATATCGATGCCGCCCAGGTCGCCGCCCAGTCCGGTACCGAACCCGCCGGCGCCGCCCGCGCCTCGCGCCTGGCCGGTCCCCGCGCCAGCCCGGCCGCGCTGGAACGCCTCGGGATCCACGTCCTCGGGCACCTGCCGGAAGTCCGGGCCGAAGGCGTCGTAACGGCGCCGGGTCTGCGGATCGGACAGCACGTCGTACGCCTCGGAGATCTCCTTGAACCAGTCCTCGGCTGCGGGATCTTTGTTGACGTCGGGATGGTGCTGGCGGGCCAGCTTGCGGTAGGCGCGCTGGATCTCGTCCTGGGTCGCGGTCCTCGGCACGCCCAGAATCTCGTAGAAGTCACGGCGATCAGCCCTCGGTCCGGCCGCCATCAGTCCGCCTTGGCCACTACCACCTGCGCGGGCCGCAGCTGGTGGTCTGGTTCGCCGTAGCCCGGCCGCACGACCTGGACGACGGTGCCGGGAGGGACGCGGGGATCGTAGGTGGCCGCGACCGCCTCGTGCCGGGCCGGATCGAACGTCGCGCCGGTGTCGTCCCGGCGCGGGTAGCCGAGGCTGGCCAGTACGCCCAGGGCCTGCTGCCGCACGGCCTGGATTCCCTCGACGATGGTCCGCGGATCGGCGGCGGCGTGCTCGAGCGCGCGCTCGAGGTTGTCGACTACCGGCAGCCACTGCCTGGCGACCTCGCTGCGGGCGTCAGCCCCGGCGTGCTCCACCTGGGCGGCACAACGCTTGCGGAAATTGTCAAGGTCAGCCAAGGCGCGCAGCTTCTGGTCCTCGGCCGCGGCGAGCCGGGCCTCCAGGTCGGCCACGGCGGCGGCACCGCCTGGGCCGCCTTCGCCGTCGGTCCGGTCCGTCCCGGAAGGGCCAGCATCGGGCGGGCCGGCCCCGGCCGGTCCCGTCTCGGTACCGAAGTCGCGCTGGGCCTGCGGCGGCTCGCCGCCGCCTCGCTCGGGCTGCCGCCCGCCGGCCGTGTTACTCATTGGGGGTGAACTCGGCGTCGATCACGTCATCGTCTTCACCGGGCGGGGCACTGGACTGGTCCTGCGGGGCGGAGGTGGTGGCGCCGAGGCCGTGGTAGACCTGCTGGAGCTCGGTGGTGAGGTCGCGCAGCCGGTCCAGCGGCGCATTGTCCTTGAGGGCCTGCCGCGCGTCGGCCACCAGCGTGTCCGCCCGTGCCTTCTCGTGCATGGCCACCGATCCGCCGAGGTCCGCGAGCAGCCGTTCCACCTGGTACGCGGCGGCATCCAGCGCGTTGCGCGCGTCGGTCATCTCGCGCAGCCGCCGGTCCTCGTCGCGGTTCCGCTCGGCATCTGCGATCATCCGGTCGACTTCGGCCTGGTCCAGGTTGGAGCTCTCGCTGATCGTGATCCGCTGCTCGCCGCCGGTGTCCTTGTCCTTCGCCGAGACGTTCAGGATCCCGTTCGCGTCGATGTCGAAGGTGACCTCGATCTGCGGAGCCTGCCTGGGGGCGGGCCGGATGTTCTCGAGCCGGAACCGGCCCAGGACCCGGTTGTCGGCGGCGCGTTCCCGCTCGCCCTGCAGCACCACTACGTCGACCGCGGACTGGTTGTCCTCAGCGGTGCTGAACGTCTCGGTGCGCCGGGCGGGAATCGTGGTGTTGCGCTCGATGACCTTGGTCATGATCCCGCCGAGCGTCTCGACGCCGAGCGATAGCGGGGTCACGTCCAGCAGCAGGACGTCCTTGACCTCGCCCTTGATCACGGCGGCCTGAACCGCGGCACCCAGGGCGACGACCTCGTCCGGGTTGACCGTCATGTTGGGGTCCTTGCCGCCGGTCAGCCTGCGGACCATGGCCTGCACCGACGGCGTCCGGGTGGCCCCGCCGACCAGGATTACCTCGTCGAGGTCGTTGGCGGTCAGCTTCGCGTCGGCGAGCGCCTGCTGGACCGGCTCCTTGGTGCGCTCGACCAGGTCGGCGGTGATCTGGTCGAACGTCGAGCGCATCAGCGTGGTGTTGAGATGCTTGGGCCCGGAGGCGTCCGCGGTGATGAACGGCAGGCTGATCGTGGTCTGTGTCACCGACGACAGCTCGACCTTGGCCTTCTCTGCCGCCTCGAACAGCCGCTGCAGGGCCTGCGGGTCCTTGCGCAGGTCGATCCCGTTTTCCCGCTGGAAGTCATCGGCCAGGTAGTCGACGATCCGGCGGTCGAAGTCATCCCCGCCCAGGTGGGTGTCGCCGGCGGTGGCCCGTACCTCGACCACGCCCTCGCCGATGTCGAGGATGCTGACGTCGAAGGTCCCGCCGCCCAGGTCGAAGACCAGCACGGTCTCATTGCTCTTTTTGTCGAGGCCGTAGGCCAGCGCGGCCGCGGTCGGTTCGTTGATGATGCGCAGCACCTCGAGGCCGGCGATGCGGCCCGCGTCCCTGGTCGCCTGCCGCTGTGCGTCATTGAAGTAGGCGGGGACGGTGATGACGGCTTCGTTGACCTTCTCACCAAGGAACTTCGACGCGTCCTCGGCCAGCTTGCGCAGCACGAGGGCCGAGATCTCCTCCGGCGCGTACTGCTTGCCGCGGATATCGAATCGGGCCTCTCCGTTCGGCCCGGGCACCACGTCGAACGACACGGCGTTCAGCTCGCTCTCGACCTCATCGAAACGCCGGCCGATGAAGCGCTTGGCCGAGTAGATCGTGCCCTTCGGGTTCAGGATCGCCTGACGGCGGGCCAGCTGGCCAACCAGGCGCTCCCCCTGGGGGGTAAAGGCCACCACCGACGGGGTCGTCCGCGACCCCTCCGCATTCGGGATCACGGTCGGCTTGCCCCCCTCGCTGACCGCGATCACCGAATTGGTGGTACCTAGGTCGATTCCGACTGCTTTCGCCATCGTTGCCTCATCTCCGGTTGCGGCACCGCGGCGGGCGCGCAGTGCTGCCATCGATGAGCAACGGTCTTCCTGCGCTGCCTGTCATGCGGAACGTCTGCGCCGGGGGACACGCCCAGCGGCATCATACGTCGGGGACCACAGGCCGATCACACCCGCCCGACGTGAGGCATCCGCGAAGGCCAAGACGGCCTTGCGAGCCAGCAAGGCCAGCCGGCGGAGAACGATCTGAACCTGGCCCTGGGCCTGACGCTGCGCAGGTCAGATGCGCACCGTGCCGTCTTGGTTGATGGTCCAGCCGGGGTTGTGGGCCACTTCCCACACGTAGCCATCGGGGTCGGCGAACGCCCCGGATGTCCCGCCCCAGTCTGCCTGTGCTGCTGAGCGGACGATGGTGGCTCCGGCGCGCTCGGCGTCGGCGAGGAGGGCCCCGACGTCTTCGGGTGAGCGCACGTTGTGCGCGAGCTCGACCCCGGGGGCGCCGTGGCCGCCGAGCGCGGTCCACAGCCCGAAGACCATGCCGCCGGCCTGGAAGAAGCAGACCTCGTCGTCAGGCTGCTGGGCCCCGCGCCAGCCAAGCGCTTCGTAGAAGGCGCGCGCACGGGCAAGGTCGGCGACGCCGAGTGTGACCAGGCTGATCCGCTGTTCCATAATCGCTGTCCTCTTTTGGTGAGTCATGGTCATCCTTCCTGCTCTCGTGCTACGTATCCTGCGGGCCGGCGCCGCTGGGTGTCTTGAACGAAACGGACATGCGGGAGCCTCGGCTGCGCTGTTGCGGAGGAAGCAGGGCTGGCCGACGGCGTCGTAGGGTGAAGGGATGCTGGGCCTGCGGCCGATGACCGAGGACGACCTGCCGGCCGTGGCGGCGTGGCTTGTCCTGCCGCATGTGGCGCGCTGGTGGACGCCGGACACCACGGCCGAGGAAGAGATCGCCAAGTACCGGCGGCGCGTCAGCCCGCAGGAACGCCCGGCCACGAGCATGCTGATGGTCACGTGGGACGGCGACTGCATCGGCTGGTGCCAGTGGTACCGGTGGGCGGACTACCCGGCTGAGGCCGCGGCCATGGATGCCCGCGACGGTGAGGTCGGGATTGACTACGCGATCGGCGACCCCGCGTGGATCGGCCGCGGGGCCGGCACCGCGATGGTCGCGGCGCTGGTGGCCGAGGCCCGCCGTTACTGTCCCGGCGCCGGGGTCCTGGTCGTCGCGGCCGCGGCCAACGCGGCGTCCCGGCGGGTACTCGAGAAGAACGGCTTCGGGCCGGTGGCTGTCCGGCCCGTGGCCACCGAGCCCGGCGACGCGCCGCTGGCGATCTACCGGCTGCCGGCCTCACCGCTGCCCTGACCGCTGCCCCGGCCGCCGGCCTGGGGCCAGGGGCCCATCTTCAGCAGCCGCTCCTCAAGCTCGGCCCATCTGCTGCTCCACTGGGCGAGCGGGCCGAGGATCTGCTCGAGCGCGGCCAGCTGCTCGTCGAACGCGGACAGCTGGGTCTTGAGCGCGTCGATGCTGCGCCGCTGCGCGGCGATGCTGTCGGCGATCGACGCTAATTGGGCCGCCGAAAGGGTGCCCGGCAGCGGAAACGCACCGGGCATCGGCGGGAGGTGCTCACGGGCCAGGCCCTCGAGACCCTCGGTGATCCCCCGGAGCTGGGCGAGGAACTCGCCGGCCAGGCCCGGAACCGTGCCCGGGCTGTTCTGCTCATCACCGGCCATCGGCTTGTCCTTCCGCGACGCCGGCAGCAGGTCCTGCCGCCACGCAGATCATTCCCGGTCCCCCGCCTGGTAACGCTCACCAGGGCTGGTAACCCCGGCGGGCACAGCGGCGTTCTCAAGGTATGCCCTGGATGTCGGGAGACGGTGTCGCGTTCACAGCGTGCCGACGCTCACCGTGAACGCGGGCCGGAGCGGAGACGGCGACGACGCCGCGCTCGAGCGGCTACGGCGCCGGTACCCGCGGTGGTCGATCTGGCGTGGCCGCTTCACCGGTGATTACTGGGCCATGCCGCCCCGCGGCCACCCCACCCGGCGCGAGCTGATCGGCGCCCGGGATCTCGGTGAGCTCGCGGAGCGGCTGGCCGAGGCCGAAGGGCTGTACGACCCGTGACGGTGCCCAAGGCGGCGCCCGTGTGTCAGGCTGGCCTGCGCGTCTTCGGCAGCGACGCGACCACCAGGTCGTAGGAGTCGCCGAGCATGTCGGTCACCATCTGGTCGGGCAGTGACCCATCGAGGGTGACCGTGTTCCAGTGCCGTTTGTTCAGGTGATAGCCGGGCGCGATCGCCGGATAGGTGGCCCGCAGCTGGACCGCGAGGTCTGGCTCGCATTTGACGCTCAGCTGCAGCGGCTCGCCATCCAGGGCGCACAGCGCGAACATCTTCCCCCCGACCTTGAACACCGATACCTCGTCCCCGAACGGGAAGTCTTCCACCGCACCCGGCAGTACCAAGCACCGCGCCTTGAGGTCGTGCTGATCCATGACCGCCCTCCTGCAAGTCCTGGTCGTGGCGCCGGCGGGGTCTAGACCGGATTCGTCTATCTTGCCCATTGGCAGGCGGTTCCCGCAAAAAACGTCGAGCCCAGCCTGTATCAAACACGCGGCAATGGGACTCCGTACTCTTGACGGCCTCGACAGCCAAGAGTAGTTACTGTGGATGGGAGCGGAGATCCCCGTTGCGTACGTCGCTTCCTGTCCCAGGCCACTGTGGGGGGAAACCAGTGGCGAGATTGAGCCGCAGGATCACTTAGCGCTTATGAGGAGACGGGCCATGGGGACTCAGAGTAAAACAATCCTTGATCGCACACACAGCAGATATCCCGCCTCTGCGAGGGACGAAGCGTACACCCGTTCGTACCGGGCTATCCGCCTCGCGGTGGGGTTCCTGGGTATAGCGCTGCCTCTTATCTTCATCTTCGTGGAGGCGTACCTGCTCAAAGGCGGCGTCCACGTCCGGGGATCGCTGAGCGCGTACTACCACTCGCCGCTGCAGGACGTCTTCGTCGGCGGCTTGTGCGTCATCGGCGTGCTGCTGGCGACGTACATGGCCGGCGAGAAGAACACCCTGGATTTCTGGGCGAGCCTCATCGGGGGCATCGCGGTGCTCGGGGTCGTCTTCTTCCCCACCATGCGATCGGGCCTGCCAAAAGGCGCGCCCCTGTGCGGCAGCATTCCGCAGCCGCCTTCCTGCTCCTTCGTGGAGCAGCAACTCGGTGAACACACAACGGCGGTAATACACGCGGTGTGCGCCGTGTCGTTCATCGTCTCCCTGGCCTTCATGAGTTTCCTCTTCGCCGCCAGCCAGGTGCAGCCCAAGCATGAACAGCCCACGGTCCCCTTCTGGCGCCGGCTCATGAGCCCGACCCGGTTCTGGATCTACGCGGCGTGCGGGCTGATCATCGTGATCGCCGGTATCTGGGCGTTCGTGGGCGTCGGCGTCTGGCAATTGACGCCGCTCTACATCGGCGAAGTCGCTTCCGTCTGGGCCTTCGGGATCTCGTGGCTGCTGGCGGGCTTTTCCGTGACCGCACCGGCCAGGCCCGTGGTTCCCGCCAGCGAGAGTTCTCTGGTCCATTCCTTATGACCAGACGGCCGTGACCGCCGGCGAGAGGTGGCCGGCGGTCACGGCCACTGCTTGGCGACCATGGTGAGCAGGTCGTAGGTGGCGACCGGGGCGCCGTCCTGGTTGGTCACCTCCGCGGCCCAGCGGACTTCGCCGTGGTCGGCGCCGTCGCGCGGGATGATCTGCTTGCAGGTCAGGCTCACGGTCAGCGCGTCGCCGGGGTAGACGGGCGTGAGGAACCGCAGGTTCTCCAGCCCGTAGTTGGCCAGTACGGGGCCGGGGTCGGGC
>Ga0318568_10000718_pt1 | contig 13560 bp, 16 predicted proteins | sample GRESIP088b5f21_FD_203690 | JGI IMG/M metagenome (GOLD analysis project Ga0318568, IMG submission 203690) | Tropical soil microbial communities from Luquillo Experimental Forest, Puerto Rico - GRE.SIPMG.088b5f21 | ecosystem: Environmental > Terrestrial > Soil > Tropical forest > Bulk soil...
GCGGGGGAGGGATCGGGGGGCTCGGTGACGACCCGCTCCGCGATGGCCCGGCCGTGGCTGTCCCGCTGCCGGACCGCCCATTTCCGGCCGCCACGGCCGGGCTTGCCCACCGAGCGCTTGGCCACCGGCCGCAGCTCGGCATCGCTGCCGGGCCCGTCCGCGCGGGCCACCAGCTTGTACACCAGCGCGGCGGTGGCCGCCCCGGAGCCGGTGACCAGCGCCGTTCCCACCCCATAGCCGTCCACCGGGGCGGCGGCCAGCCCCGCGATGGAGTGCTCGTCCAGGTCACCGGTGACCACGATCCGGGTATGTGCCGCGCCCAGCTCATCGAGCAGGGCCCGGGTCTGCCGGGCAACCATCGCCAGGTCACCGCTGTCGATCCGGACCGCGCCCAGGTCCGGCCCGGCCAGCTCGACCGCCGCGCGCACCGCCCGGTCCACGTCGAATGTGTCCACCAGCAAGGTGGTGCCCTTGCCCAGGGCGGCCAGCTGGGTGCTGAACGCGTGCCGCTCGCTGTCGTGCACCAGCGTGAACGCGTGCGCGCTGGTGCCGGCGGTGGGGATGCCATAGTCGTGCCCGGCCCGCAGGTTCGAGGTGGTGGCGAAGCCCGCGATCCAGGCCGCCCGGGCACTGGCCACCGCCGCCAGCTCGTGGGTCCGCCGCGAGCCCATCTCGATCAGCGGCCGGCCCCCGGCCGCGGTCACCATCCGGGACGCGGCGGCGGCGATCGCGCTGTCGTGGTTGAGGACCGACAGCACCAGCGTCTCCAGCACCACCGCCTCCGCGAACGGTGCCTCGACCACCAGGATCGGGGACCCGGGAAAGTAACAGTCGCCCTCGCCGTAGCCCCAGATATCGCCGGTGAAGGCGAACGACGCCAGGTACTCCAGCGTGGCCTCGCCGGCTACCTTCGCCGACCGCAGGAAGGCGAGCTCATCCGGCCCGAACCGGAACTGCGGCAGCGCGTCCAGCAGCCGGCCGGTGCCGGCCACCACCCCGTACCGGCGGCCGTGCGGCAGGTGCCGGGCGAACACCTCGAACACCGACCGGCGGGCGGCCACGCCACTGCGCAGCGCCCCGGCCACCATGGTCAGCTCGTAGTGGTCGGTGAGCAGGGCGGTGCTGCCCGCCGCCGGCCCGGCCGTGCCCACGTCCTTAGCCACACCGGAAGCCTACGGAATCAGCCAGCTGCCGGTTCGCGCCGGCGGCCAGACCCTGGCAGAGTTGGAGCCAGCTGCCGTGGGGAGGTGACCGCCAGTGAGCGTGGCGCCCGCCGAGGTCGAGCATGCCGATACCAGCCTGGATGCCATCCCGGATACGCCCTGGGTGACGATCGTCTGGAACGACCCGATCAACCTCATGAGCTATGTCACCTACGTGTTCCAGAAGGTTTTCGGTTACCCCAAGCGCAAGGCCGAGAAGCTGATGCTCGACGTCCACCACAAGGGCAAGGCCGTGGTCTCCTCCGGTACCCGGGAGGCGATGGAGCGCAACGCCGAGATCCTGCACGGCTACGGCTTGTGGGCCACCGTGAGCCACGACCGGTGACCAGCGGCGCAGGCCAGCGCCCGGAACCGGGCCACGCCCCGGCGGCTGAGGAGGGGGAGGAGGACGGCACGGCCGGCTTTCGCCGCACCCGGAACGGGGTGTCCGCGCGCTTCAGCGCCGCCCAGGCGGTGATCGTCCGCAACCTGGTGAGCCAGGTGGCCGAACTGGTCAGCGGCGACGCGCTGGGGCAGCCGGGGACCGGGTCCGGCCCGCCCGCAGCCACCAGTGACCCGGCCGAACTGGCTGGCGTCGAGCCGTTCGAGCTGGGCGGCCCGGTCACCGCGCCGGATGACCCGGTGCTGGCCAGGCTGCTGCCCGATGGCTACCGGGACGACCCGGTGGCGGCTGGGGAGTTCCGCCAGTACACCGAGCCGGACCTGCGGGCGGGCAAGGTGGCCGCGGCCCGCACCGTGCTCAGCACGCTGCCGGCCAGCGGCGGCCGGGTACGGCTGGCCGGCGAGGACGCCCAGGACTGGCTGCGTGCGCTGAACGACGTGCGGCTGGCCATCGGCACCGTGCTCGGCGTCACCGAGGACGACCCCGGCGAGCTGCCAGGGGCCGGCCCTGCGGACCCCCGCTCGGCCTATCTGGATGTCTACCACTGGCTGGGCTACCTGCAGGACTCGCTGGTCCGGGCGCTGTGGTGAGCGGGCAGCCAGCTACCCTCACAGCCATGCTGACGATCACCGCCGACCTGCACGACAAGATCGTGGCGCACGCCCGCGCGGATCACCCGGACGAGGCGTGCGGGGTGATCGCCGGCCCGGCCGGCACCGGCCGGCCGGAACGCTTCATCGCGATGCTCAACGCCGAGCGGTCGCCGACCTTCTACCGGTTCGACTCGACCGAGCAGTTCCGGGTATGGCGGGAGATGGACGAGCGGGACGAGGAGCCGGTCGTCATCTACCACTCGCACACCGCGACCGCGGCCTACCCGTCCCGCACCGACATCTCCTACGCGAGCGAGCCGGGTGCGCACTATGTGCTGGTGTCCACCCGCGAGCCGGACCGGGCGGAGTTCCGCTCCTTCCGGATCCTGGACGGCGTGGTGACCGAGGAAGAGGTGCGCGTGGTGGACGGCCGGGCGGGGTCAGCACCGGAATGAACCCACCGGTCAGCCGGTTGGATGTGAAGAGCAGCCGCGGCCGCGGCGCGACCCATGCAGGAGCGATATTCATGGCCATCGAGGTCCGTATCCCGACCATCTTGCGCACCTACACGGGGGGCGCGAAGTCGGTCGAGGGTTCTGGTGCCACCCTTGCCGAGCTGCTCGGTGACCTTGACTCCCGGCACGGCGGGCTGCGCGACCGGCTGGTCGACGACGCCGGCCAGCGGCGGTTCGTCAACGTGTACCTCAACGACGAAGATGTGCGCTTCCTCGGCGGGCTGGCGACGCCGGTGGCCGATGGCGACACCGTGACCGTCCTGCCGGCAGTGGCCGGCGGGGGGCGCTGACCACCTCGGCCGGGGCCGGCCGGGGGCCAGCGGCGACAGGAGCCTGATGCGGTACGACTCGCTGCTTGACTCGGTCGGCGGGACGCCGCTGGTCGGGCTGCCCCGGCTGTCGCCCTCGCCGGACGTGCGGCTGTGGGCCAAGCTGGAGGACCGCAACCCCACCGGCTCGGTCAAGGACCGGGCCGCCTTCTTCATGATCGAGCAGGCGGAGAAGGACGGGCTGCTGGCGCCGGGTGCCACCATCCTGGAGCCCACCTCCGGCAACACCGGCATCTCCCTGGCCATGGTGGCCAGACTGCGCGGCTACAAAATGATCTGCGTGATGCCGGAGAACACCTCGGCCGAGCGCCGCCAGCTGCTGGCCATGTACGGGGCGCAGGTGATCTCCTCACCGGCTGCGGGCGGATCCAACGAGGCGGTCCGGCTGGCCAAGCGGCTGGCCGCCGATCATCCCGACTGGGTGATGCTCTACCAGTACGGCAACGAGGCGAACGCCCGCGCGCACTACCAGACCACCGGCCCCGAGCTGCTGGCCGACCTGCCCGCCATCACCCACTTCGTGGCCGGGCTGGGCACCACCGGCACGCTGATGGGGGTCGGCAGGTTCCTGCGCGAGCGGGTGCCGGGGGTGGCCATCGTGGCCGCCGAGCCCCGCTATGGCGAGCTGGTCTACGGCCTGCGCAACGTGGACGAGGGCTTCGTGCCGGAACTGTACGACTCCTCGGTGCTGACCACCCGGTTCTCGGTGTCGTCGGTGGACGCCCTGCGCCGCACCCGGGAGCTGCTGGCCGCCGAGGGCATCTTCGCGGGCATCTCCACCGGCTGCGCGCTGCACGCGGCGCTCGGGATGGCGGCCAAGGCCAGGGCCGCGGGCGAGCGTGCCGACATCGCCTTCATCGTCGCCGACGGTGGCTGGAAGTACCTGTCCACCGGCGCCTACACCGGCACCCTGGAAGAGGCCGAGGCCAGGCTGGACGGCCAGCTCTGGGCCTAGCGCCCGGGGCAGGCGCGTAGCCTGGCCGGGTGCGGCTGACGATCATCGGGTGCTCCGGCTCGTTTCCCGGCCCGGACAGCCCCGCCTCCTGCTACCTGCTGGAAGCGGACGGCTTCCGGCTGCTGCTCGACCTGGGCAACGGCGCGCTCGGCGCGCTGCAGCGGCAGGCGGACCTGGCCAGCATCGACGCGGTCTGCCTCAGCCACCTGCATGCCGACCACTGCCTGGACCTGTGCCCCTACATGGTCGCCCGCGCGTACCATCCGGACGGCCCGCGGCCGCGGATCCCGGTCTACGGGCCCGCCGGGACCGCGCAACGGATGGCACAGGCCTACGGGCCCGGCGAGCATCCCGGCATGGCCGCCGCCTTCGACTTCGTCACGCTGGTCCCAGGGACCGGCGAGATCGGCCCCTTCCAGGTCACGGTCGACCATGTCAGCCACCCGGTCGAGACGTTTGGCTTCCGGGTGGCGCAAGCGGGGCGGAGCCTGGCCTACTCGGCCGACACCGGCGAATCTGCGGCGCTGGTCGGCCTGGCCCGCGACGCCGACCTGCTGCTGTGCGAGGCGTCCTTCCTGGCCCGCCCCGGCCTGCCTGCTGCCCTGCACCTGACCGCGGGCCAGGCGGCCGAGCACGCGGCCCAGGCGGGTGCCGGGCGGCTGATCCTGACTCACCTGGTGCCGTGGAACGACCCGGCACGGACGCTGGCGGAGGCCAGCGAATCGGCCTTCGACGGCCCGGTCTCGCTGGCCGCAGCGGGCCTTTCGGTCGAACTCGGCTGATCCTGCCCGCTGGGCCGGGGACTATCCGGCGCCGAAGCCAAAGCGCGGGGCGATGTTGACCGCCTGCCCGGCGTGCCGCAGCGGCGGGGCGCCGATGACCTCGTCGATCAGCCTGGTCAGCGCGTAGTGATCGGCCGGCCGGCGCAGCACGGTAGCGGATACCCAGGGCGCGAGGAGCACAAACGGCACCTGGTTCGTCGTGTCGCCCTCGTCGAAGACGACGACGATGGCCAGCCGTCCCTCGCGCCAGTCCGGCCCGGACATGATCACCGGCAGCCAGCCGTGCAGCCAGGCGTCGGCCTGGGCCAGGGTTCCGTCATGGGCGTCGTTCATAAGGTTGGGCGTGATCATCCCGATCGCCGGCAGAGTGCCTGACCGCACATCAGCGGCCAGGGCACCGCGAGCCGGTGTGCCCGCTGGCAGGTCACCGGCCCGGCAGGCGGCCGCCTCAGCGGGGAAGTAGGCCCAGGGGTTGTGCTTGACCGCGTACTCGCCGCTGCTGCTGGTGTCGCACCGCTGCGGCATGGACTCCTGGTAGGCGCGGGCGGTTTCGCCGCGGGCGAGCGCCTGGCCGAACACCGACGGCCCCGGGTAGCTGCAGCCACTGCCCGGCGAGCAATCCGGTGGGTTGATGAACGCCGATCCGGCGAAGATGGCCAGGTAGTTCGGCAGGCTCGGGTGCCCGATGGCGTTCCAGTCGGTGGCATAGCCATATCGCCGTGCCAGCCGCCACAGGTAGGGCATGCCGCTGGGGAGCACCTCGCCGGCGGAGTGGTTCTCCTCCATGATCACCAGCAGCTTGCCCGCCCGGCCCGGGGTGGCAGCGGGCGTGGCCGGCCCGGCCGCCGGGCTCGTGGCCGGCGTGGCGGCGGCGCTGCTCACCGGCGGCCCGGAACCGCTGCAGGCAGCCAGCAGCCAGCCCGCGGCGGCAGCGCCGGCGGCTGCCCTGAGCACTGCCAGCTGACCGCCGCGCCGGGCACCGGTGGCCGCCCGGAGGCTGGCCGCTGTCCCGCGGCGCCGGGCGGCAGCCGGCCGCGTCAGCGGCCAGGGGATGCGCATTTGCCGTATGTTAGCCGGGGCCTGCCGGTGTGCCTGGAGCGCCGCTGGCGGCTGCCGCCCCATGCGCTGGCCGCCCGGCCGGGCCGCCGGATGGCCCCCGCCCCCAGATTAGGATCGGAGACCATGCGAGTTCTGGTAACGGGCGGTGCCGGCTTTATCGGCTCGCATGTGACCGATGCGCTGCTGGCCCGGGGCGACGAGGTGGTGGTGGTCGACGAGCTGTCGGCCGGCCGGGCGGCCCGGCTCGATTCCCGCGCCGTTGTGCACAAGATCAGCATTACCGACGCGGCTGCCCTGACTGCGGTGGCCGCCGACTCCGGCACGGATCTGATCTGCCATCTGGCCGCCCAGATCGACGTGCGGGCATCGGTGCTTTCACCGGCCGTCGACGCCGAGGCGAACGTGGTGGGCACGGTGAACGTGCTGGAGGCGGCCAGGGAAGTGGGCGCGCGGGTGCTGTTCGCCTCCTCCGGCGGCGCGCTGTACGGGCGGGACGCACCGATCCCCTCCCGCGAGGACGTGCTGCCGCTGCCGGAGTCGCCGTACGGGATCGCCAAATATTGCGCGGAGTGCTACATCGGCCTGTACAACCGGCTCCACGGCACCTCACATTCGGTGCTGCGGCTGGCCAATGTGTACGGGCCGCGGCAGGATCCGGCCGGTGAGGCGGGGGTCATCACCATCTTCTGTGCCGCCGCGCTGGCTGGGTCGGAGCCGGTCATCTACGGTGACGGCACGCAGACCCGCGACTATGTGTACGTGGCTGACGTGGTGGCCGCGTTCCTGGCGGCCGCCGACCGGGGCCGGCCCGGAACCTGGAATATCGGCACCGGCGTGGAGGTGAGTGTGCTCGATCTGGTGCGCATCATCGCCGGCCTGGCCGGCCGCGACCTGTCGCCATCCTTCGCGCCGAAGCGGCCAGGCGAACTGGCGCGCAGCGCGGTCGCGGTGGGCCGGGCCGCCAGCGAACTGGGCTGGCAGGTGGCGGTCCCGCTGGCCGAGGGCATCTCCCGGGTCTACGACTGGATCAGCGCCGGGGCTCCGGACCGGGCCGGCTGTTAGCCATGCCCTAACACCGGCCGCGCATGCCCTAGGCTTTCCGCCATGCCCCGACCCGACGGCCGCAGCGCCGACCAGCTGCGTGAGATAAAGATCACCCGCGGCTGGCTGGCGCACGCCGAGGGATCGGTGCTGATCGAGTTCGGGGCCACCCGCGTGCTGTGCGCCGCCAGCGTCACCGAGGATGTGCCCCGGTGGCGGCGTGGCAGCGGCCGGGGCTGGGTCACCGCCGAGTACGCGATGCTGCCGCGGGCCACCAACACCCGCGGCGAGCGGGAGTCGGTGCGGGGCCGGCTGGGCGGCCGCACCCACGAGATCTCACGGCTGGCCGGCCGCTCACTGCGCGCCTGCGTGGATACCAAGGCGCTGGGTGAGAACACGGTCATTATCGACTGCGATGTACTGCAGGCCGACGGCGGTACCCGCACCGCCGCGATCACCGGCGGCTACCTCGCGCTGGCCGACGCGGTGGCCTGGCTGCAGGGCCGTGGCCGGTGCTCCGGCGACCCGCTGGTGACCTCGGTGGCCGCGGTCAGCGTCGGCATCGTGGACGGCGAGCCACGGCTCCACCTGTGCTACGAGGAGGATTCCGCCGCCGAGACCGACATGAACGTGGTCTGCACCGGCGACGGCGGCTTCGTGGAGATCCAGGGGACGGCCGAGCGCGAGCCGTTTGGCCGGGAACTGCTCGACCGGCTGCTGGACCTGGGCGTGGCCGGCTGCGCGGAGCTCACCCGGCGGCAGCTGGAGGCGCTTGGCCGATGACGGGGGCGGCGGGCCAGGCCAGGATCATCGTGGCGACCAGGAATCCCGGCAAGCTGGCCGAGCTGCGGCGGATCCTCGCCGCCGCCGAGGTGGGCGTGACCGTGGACGACCTGCAGGACGTGCCGGATATGCCCGAGGTGGCCGAGACCGGCCGCACGTTCCGGGAAAACGCCCTGCTGAAAGCACGGGCGGTGGCCGCCTTCACCGGCCTGCCGGCGGTCGCCGACGATTCCGGCCTGTGCGTGGATGCGCTGAACGGGATGCCCGGCGTGCTGTCGGCCCGCTGGTCCGGGCGGCACGGGGACGACAAGGCCAACCTGGATCTGCTGCTCGGCCAGCTGGCCTACGTGCCCGCCGGCCGGCGGCAGGCACATTTCGCCTGCGCGGCGGCGCTGGTGCTGCCCACCGGGGGCGAGCATGTGGCGGAGGGCAGCGTGTACGGCCGGCTGGCCGAGGCCCCGCGCGGCAGTAACGGCTTCGGCTACGACCCGATCTTCATGCCGGACGGGCATCAGCAGACCACCGCCGAGCTGAGCCCGGCGGAAAAGGACAAGATCAGCCATCGCGGCCGGGCGCTGCGGGCGCTGGCGCCGGTGATCGCCGCGCTGCTGGGCGGTTAGCCGCTGCCCGGCCGCCGGCTGCCCGTGCCGGTACGGTGGTCGCCGTAGGCTGGAGCGGCCCAGTGGAGGGAGCGCACGTGAGCGAGCACAAGCTGGCGCCCGGGGACAAGGCACCGGACTTCACCCTGCCCGACGCGGACGGCACGCCGGTGAGCCTGTCGTCGCTGCGCGGGCGGCGGGTGATCGTCTACTTCTACCCGGCGGCGATGACGCCAGGCTGCACCACCCAGGCCTGCGACTTCCGTGACAACCTGAACTCGCTGGCCGCCGCCGGGGTGAGCGTGCTCGGCATCTCGCCCGATACGCCAGCCAAGCTGGCCAAGTTCCGTGACCGCGACCACCTCACCTTCCCGCTGCTATCGGACCCGGGCCACCAGGTGGAGGAGGCCTACGGTGCATATGGCGAGAAGATGCTGTACGGCAAGCGGACGGTGGGCGTGATCAGGTCCACCTTCGTGATCAGCGCGGACGGCATCCTCGAGCGCGCTTACTACAACGTGAAGGCCACCGGCCATGTTGCCCGGCTGCGGGCCGACCTGGGTATCTGACCGGCGGGAGCCGCAGGGGCCGTAGCCCAACGGCAGAGGCGCAGGCTTTAGGTGCCTGACAGTGTGGGTTCGAGTCCCACCGGCCCCACCGCTTTGATGATCACGCGAGGCTGCCGCCGTGGCATTCGGCGTACCCGCGCCCCGATCCGCACCAGCAGGGCTGGCGCCGGCGTGGCGGCCATCTGATGGGCTTGCGGAACGCTGACGCCCCCGACGCGCCGCCGAGCCGGCGGTCAGCGGCGGGCCGGTAGGCCAGCGGTATGTACGCGGTCATCGTGGCTGCGGCACGGGGATCGGCGGTCTGCTCGGTCACGAAGCGGGTGAACTCCCCGAAGTCACCCGCGGCCAGCCAGATCCGGCCAGCCGGGGCCGAGCGGAGTGCGGCCTCGACGGTCGTGGTGTGCGCAGGCCAGGGGCTGCCCAGGATGACCGCGAGTTCTGGCACCTGGCGGATGACCCGGCGGTATTCGGCCTCTGGCCACCACAGCAGCCGGCCATCGGTCACGGCGGGCCACGGCGGCTCGTCGTACCGGCGCTCCGGGCGGGACAGGCGGCCGTGACCCGGATCGGGCAGGCCGCCTTCCCCGGTTGCCTGCCGCACCTCCTGGTAGACCTGCTCGCGCCCGGTGGTGGCGCGATCGATTTCCATCGTCTTGAAGATCCCGCGCTTGTCGCAGGCTCTGGCAGCCGCTACCGCGCCGTCGGCCATCCGGCGTGCCTGCTCGTACCGGCCATTGCGGACCAGCCACCGGGCGACCGAGATCCGCGTGCTCACACCGGGCGGATCGGCCTCGGCGTCCTCCATCGCCACGGACTCGGCCTCGGCCGGGTCGCCGCACTCGGCGAGCGCGATCGCCAGCGACCGGCGGGCACCGCCATCCGCACCCGGATCTGAGCCGGCGACGGTGCTGCGCAGGATGGGGATGGAGTGCTCCGGGAGGCCGGACTCATGCAGCACGTCCGCGGCCCGCACCCGCACCTGCACGGCGCTGACCCCCTGCAGGCGATCGGGGTGGTCCGCCGCGTCCAGCAGGTGAGCCGCGACCGCCCGGGGGGACTCCAGCCACCTGGCCCGGGCCCAGGTGAAGCGCAGATCATCGGCTGTGACCAGGTCAGACATTGTGCGAACCCTCGCCGGAAGGGCGGCCGACTGCCATGATCGGAATCTCCAGGCCATAAGACGACACGCCGGTCCGGCGTGGTAACACGTTAGCCCCACCCGGCGGCGCCAGCCGCCGGAAGCCGCTCCGATCGCGCTGGGCCGCCGTGGCCGGGCACCGGGCAGGCTGGGATACTCGCCGGGTGCTGCCGGCCGACAACCACGTCCACTCCGAGTGGTCGTATGACACCTTCGGGCGCACCTCGATGGTGGCCGCCTGCCAGCGGGCAGCCGAGCTGGGCCTGCCGTCGATCGCCTTCACCGAGCACCTGGACTTCGCCGACTACGGCGAGGGTGACGCGATCGCCGCCACCGGGATCACGCCAGGCTGGTGGGACGCGATGCGGCCGCTGGATGTCGCCGGGTACCTGGCCAGCATCGAGGAGTGCCGCCACCGGTTCCCGTCGTTGCGCATCCTGACCGGGGTGGAGGCGGGGGAGCCGCACCTGTTCGCGGGCAGCGTCCGGGCGGTGCTGGCGGCGGGGAGCTTCGACCGGGTACTGGGGTCACTGCACGCCCTGGCCTGGGAGGGCCGGATGGTCAACTCGTCCCGGCTGCTGAAGCTGCTCACCCCGGCCGAGGCGATGCGCCGTTACCTGGCCGAGGTGGTCAAGGTGATCGAGGGCAGCGGCGCCTTCGAGATCCTGGCCCACCTGGACTACCCGCGCCGGCAGTGGCCGGACAGTGCCGGGCCGTTCGCGGAGTCCGACTTCGAGGAGGAGTACCGCGCCGTGCTGCGGGCGCTGGCCGGCTCGGGGCGGGTGCTGGAGATCAACACGTTCAGCCCGGTCTGCTCGGTCACGCTGCTGCACTGGTGGCGGCAGGAGGGCGGGACCGCGGTGTCGTTTGGCAGCGACGCGCACGTGGCGGACCGGGTGGCTGACAAGTTCGGCGAAGCGGTGGCCGTCGCCGAGGCCGCGGGCTTTGGCCGGGGCCGCAGCCTCACCGATTTCTGGCGCTGCTGACCTGGTCAGAGCAGGAAGCGGCTGCCCACCGTGTTGGGCACGAAGGCCTCGCCGAAGCTGCCCGACATCGCGTGCTGGGCGCGCCAGCCGGTGCAGTGGGCGGGCACCAGCAGTTGCGGGCCCAGCTCGTGCAGGTCCGCCAGGACCTGCGGGATGAGCGGCTCGAACAGCGGCCCGTTGAGGTGGAAGCCGCCCAGCACCGCGTACAGCGGCTGGCCGCCGGTCAGCCAGCGGGCGTACCGGCAGATGTTGACGACCCCGGCGTGGCCGCAGCCGGTCAGCACCACCAGCCCCTTGTCCCGCACGCTGATGATGATCGCCTGGTCGTCCAGCACCAGCGGGTCCGGCTGCCAGCGGCCGTTCAGCCAGGCCTGCTGCGGCGGGAAGCCCGGCTCGTAGCCGGTGACCCGGGGCACCTCGCCGGTGACCAGCACCGAGCCGTCCAGCACGAAGCTTGGCTGGCTGCCCTCCAGGATGTCGAACCCGGCCTCGGTCAGCGCCCGCGGGCTGACACTCGGGATCTCCATCGGCTCGATGCCGGGCAGTACCGTCCGCCGCCGCCGCCAGAAATGGGGATGCAGCAGGATCGGCATGTTCACCCGGCCGACCGCGCGGATCAGGCCGTCGATGCCGGTGGTGTGGTCGAAGTGGCCGTGGCTGCACACGATGGCCTCGATCGAGCCCAGGTCGATGGCCAGCCGCCGCAGGTTCTCGGTCACCCCGTCCGGGCTGGTGCCCGCGTCGAAGAGCAGCCGGTGGCTGCGGGCGCCACGGTGGACGGTGACGAGCATGGAGAAACCGTGCTCGGCCAGCAGCGCATCGGGCGCCTGGCCGCCCGCCATGACGGCGCACGGCCGGGCCTGCCGGAGCGGGCCGGGCCGCCGGGCCGGTCCCTGGTCCGGCATGAAGATGTCGGTGACGTTGTCCATCACCGAGACGATCTCGACCGCGTCGACCGGCGCGAGGCCGATGGGATCGGCCGGCCCGGCCTCATGCAGGACCGGCGGCAGCGGCGCGGGCGGGCTGTTGTCAGTGCACATGGCAGCTCCGGCGGTGACTGCGCACGTCCGGGTGGATGGCGTGCCACCCACCCAATCATGAGGCACACAGGCAGTTTTGCCGCCGTGATTGACTGGCGGCATGCCAGTCGAGGGTGACTACCAGCCGAGCCCGCGCGCCTGGGTCCGGGACCAGGTCGAGCTGTACGAGCGCTCCGGCGGCACGCAGGGGACGACGCTGCGGGACACCGGGCTGCCGGTGGTGATCATCACCAACCGCGGGGCCCGCAGCGGGGTCGTGCACAAGACCCCGGTGATGCGGGTGGAGCACGGTGGCCGCTACGCCGCCGTCGCCTCGCAGGGCGGTGCGCCCACCCATCCGTTCTGGTACTACAACCTGCGCGCGCACCCGCGGGTCCAGCTGCAGGACGGGCCGGGCAAGCAGGACATGACCGCCCGGGAGGTCAGCGGCGAGGAACGGGCGCAGTGGTGGGAACGGGCCGTCGCCGCCTACCCGCCCTATGCCGAGTACCAGCAGAAGACGTCGCGCCAGATCCCGGTGTTTGTGCTGGAGCCCGCAGCCGGCACCTGACCGGGACAGCGGCCCGTTACAGCCCCGCCATCAGGTCGGTCTCGGTAATGCCGGGACCCTGACCGTCCCGGATGAACCACTCGGTGCCGAACCCGAACTGGAAGCTCTCTTCGGGCATGGCCAGGAAGAACGATGCCTCACTGATCTGGCTGGCATGGGCGCGCATCGCCTGCCGCTTGGCGGCCAGATACGGGGTGACGTCCACGGCCGCGGTGATCTCCGACTCGGGCTTGCCCCAGTCCTCGAACTCGGCCGGGTCCGGGAGGTCAAGCCCGGTGGCGGCGGCCTGCTCGGCCAACGCCGTCACGCCGCGCATCAGGTGGTCACGGTTCATCGTGTTCTGGTAGACGCGCTCGGTGCCGGCCATCTCGGCGGCCCGCATGCCCACCCTGTGCACCTGGATGTGGTCGGGGTGGCCGTAACCGCCGATGTCGTCGTAGCAGGTCAGGACATCCGCCTGCTCCTGCAGCAGGATCCCGGCCAGCTTCTTCGCGGCCTCGTCCACCGGTGCCGACCAGAACGAGCCGGGAGCGTCGTTAGCCGGGGTGCCCATCATCCCGGAGTCGGTGTAGCCGAGGAACTCGACCCGCTGCACGCCGAGAATGGCCGCCGAGGCGTGGGTCTCCTCGACCCGGCGCTGCCACAGTTCCTCGCCCTCGGCCAGGAAGCCCTCGGCCACCTCCCCATGCTCGCCCCGGGTGGCGACGACCAGCACGACCCGGTGGCCCTCGGTGGCCGCCCGGCGGATGACCCCGCCGCAGGCGATGCACTCGTCGTCGGGATGGGCGTGGAACGACACCATGGTGGCCATGACGCCGACGCTACCGGACCCGCTGGCCGGTACCGGCCGGGCCTGCCCGGCGGCGCTGCGCGATGATGGGCGCCGCTGGCCAATGCCGAGGGAGCGCTGATGATCTTCATGGCCGCCGGGCCCCGGCCGCAGCCGGTGCGGCCCTGATGGCCGGCCGGGGAACGCCGGCCACGGCGCTGCTGGCCAGGCCGGGCATCAGCCATTC